>Ga0307372_10005999_pt1 | contig 17949 bp, 14 predicted proteins | sample OX1MG_FD_202533 | JGI IMG/M metagenome (GOLD analysis project Ga0307372, IMG submission 202533) | Soil microbial communities from Risofladan, Vaasa, Finland - OX-1 | ecosystem: Environmental > Terrestrial > Soil > Coastal area > Acid sulfate soil | place: Finland: Risofladan, Vaasa | collected... | reverse complement strand
GGCGACGGCCACCGTGCTGACGTGGCTGAAACGCCGCAGGCCGTGCAACCCGGCGGCGCGGCGCGCCAGTTGAATCACCTCCAGGGTGCCGCGAAGGTTCACGTTCATGCAGCTTTTTTCCGAACGCCGGTTCAGCGTGGCGGCCACGTGGATCACCGACTCGCTCGTTGTCGCGAGGCGCCCGTAGGCGGACTCCTCCAGGCCAAAGAGCGGCCGGGTGACGTCTCCCGTAAAGATGGAAACCTGTTCGCGCAGATGGTCGCTGAACGACGGGAAATCGGCAAAGTGAATCTGCCAGGCCTGCCATAGCCGCTCGGCCGCTTCCTGGTGGCTCGCGGCGCGAACCAGAACGTTCAGCGGCTCGCCCGCTTCGAGGAGCCGGGCGGCCACATAGGAGCCGATATAGCCGGTAGAGCCAGTGAGGAGTGTCGGCACCGCGTCACCGCCCGCTGGCCGGGCTGGGTTTTTCGGCGCCCGCGCGCGCCGTCGCGGCCGCGCTTTCGGGAAGCTCCGGCCAGTGAAACTCGCGTGGAACCAGTTCGAGCGGACGCCCCTCGATCAGCGGATAGCTCCAGCGCCGCAGCGCCGGCAAGTGGATATTGATCCAGTAGTCCCACCAGTCGATCGCGAATGGATCGTATCCGAACTCCGCCTTTTCCTCCTCCGGCAACGCCTGGGAAAGCAGGCGCACGTTTTCCGCTTCGAAAACATGTTGGTTCAGCAGAACGAACGGCTCGAACAGCGCGATCAGATTCTCCACCCACGCCAGTTCGCGCTCGTGCCGGGCCAGCGGCGCGCGCCGGAAAATGGGCGCGGCCACGCGGTTGATCCGCCGGATCACCGCCTTCTGGGCCGGGACGGAAAGGCGCTCGTACCGCTTCTTGGAAACCGAAATGGCGTCGAACCGGAGCCGCAGATGCGAATCGAAATCGGTCTGGGCCCGGTAGTATCGCCGGTGCGCCAGGCCGGTCAGTTCGATCGACCGGCGCATGTCGCACGGGTTCGAGACCGAAGTGGCCAGGTGATACACCGGCGCGTGGCACCGGCCGAGCAGCGCCGCTCCGACCAGCGTCATGCCCCGGACCACCAGATCGACCGGAATCAGGTCCAGCCGCTTCCGCTCGTTGCTCGGAAACTGCCGGAAGTAGGTGCCCAGAAGGTAGGAAAGCGAGGCCGATGTGTTGATTCCCTCGTTCCATCCCCGGAAGGGCCGCTCGATCGACGATTCCACGATTGCCGGCCGCACGATCGCCACGGGAAACGTCCCCGCCTGCCGCGTGAGCAACGATTCGGCCATACTCTTGGTGAACGTATAGGTGTTCGGCCAGCCCAGCTCGGCTGCCCGCCGCATGCCTTCGTCCACCATCCGTTGCCGCAGCCACCGCTCGCGGTTCTTGCGAATCTGGTTCTCCAGGGCCGGGCCGGAAAGCGGCTTGGCGGCGCCCGGCCGCCGCAACGCCTCGCGACGCAGCAGCTCGGCGACTTCCGGCGTATCGGCCTCGCGCTCGATCTCGGCGATCCGCCCTTCGAGAGCGCGCCATTCCTTTTCGGCGTCGAACTGGGACATGCCGATCGGCGAATAGTTGGGAGTGAGCTCTTCCGCGAAGCGGCCGTCGCGCCGCCCGACCACATAACAGGTGGAAAGATGCAGAAGGGCGGCATGGCTCGAGGCGCGCAGAAATTCCGCCAGGTGCGTCACGGCGCGCACGTTTGCCGACAGCACGTCCCGCAGGTCGGGGTTGAAATCGGTGAGGCCCGAGCTGTTCACCACCAGATCGACCGACTGCTCCAGGCGCGCGAGCACGTCGCCGGGCAACCCGAACCCCGGCTCGGCCGCGTCGCCTTCGATCACCTCGATTCGCTCGGCCAGGAACCCTGCGAAGCCGGACCCGTATCGCTGGACCAGGGGCTCGAAAACCGGCGATTCGCGCACCAGGCGTTCGAAGCGCGCCATGGCGCTCGACGACCGGTGTCGGCGAATCAGCAGGGAAATCTTGCGGATGTTCGGGAGTCCGCCGAGCGCCTCCACCAGCCATACCTTGCCGATGAACCCCGTCACCCCCAGCAGCAGGATGTGTTTGCCTTCGTAGCTTTCCCGCACGCTGAAACGCTCGACCTCTGTCCGGCCGTCGAATCGCGCGAGCGGCCGCACGAGCGGATGCGTTTCCCGCCTGGCCGGCCGGGCGCCGTTTTGCAGAACTTCCGGCCGGTCCGAAAAGCCGAGATCGCGCGCGAGCCGGTCGAGGGGCACGCGCCCGTCCGGGTTTCCGCCCACGATGAGCGCCAGCGCGCCGCGCGGGCGGATCACGGGGTCCAGCAGGCGTCCGGTGGCCCTGCCGTCGCGAAACTCGATCCGGTTCGCGATGATCCGGGAAACGCCCAGATGGCGCGCCATCGGGCGAAGGACCTGATCGAGGGCCTGGCTCACCAGAACCACGTCGCCGCCGCCGGCGGGCATCTGCTCGATCAGCTGTTTGAGGCGGCCGACGCTTTCCGGGCGCAGGCGCGGCTTGAGCACGTACTCGAAAAACTCATCTCCGAGCAGTTCGAGCCGGTCGCGCGAAACCCCGCGCAGCACGGTATGCAGGGCGCGGGTCGCGAAAACGCGGTTGGCGGCATAGAGCAGGGGACGCAGCAGCGCCGAGCCGGCAATCAGTCCCCGCCGCGTCCACCTTTCGCTGAAGGTCTGCCCGTTCCAGGTGAAGTACCCGAGCGGCCGGACCGCGCTCAGGTTGAGCAGGCTCCCTTCCACCCTCCAATACACGTCCGTACCGGCCCCTGGGACTTGGTTGGTTGGAAGCGGGGCGGATAAGAGTTCGCCGGCCGGATTGGCAGCGTTGGGAAACAAAGGAAACTAAATTCTATTCGCCGCCATGGCCGAAGGCAAGAATCGGGGCACGCGGCCGGGCGCCGCGCCGGCGGCACGGGGGAGCGGCGCCCGGCGGGAGTGTTTTACGCCCCCCCGCGAGATGGCTTCGTTTTTCCGGGATCGCGCCGCAAGCGGGGCCGGTCCAGGCTCAAGCTCCCTTGGCCCAGCGCGTCATGTAGTAGTAAACCGTCGGCGTGACGAATAGCGAGAGAACCATGGCAATCAGCAGTCCGCCGATTACCGCGACCGCCAGCGGCTGCAGCATCTGCGAGCCGGAGCCGATGGCGAGCGCGAGCGGGAACATTCCAGCGACGGCCGCAATGGCAGTCATCGTGATTGGGCGCAACCGGCGACGGCCTGCCTGGAAAATCGCTTCCTCGCGCGAGAAGCCCGCAGCGCGGAATTTTTCGTCGGCGTCGAGCAGAAGGATGCCGTTCTTGGCCACGATGCCCACCACCATGATGAGGCCCATGAACGACGACAGGTTGAACGTGATTCCGGCCAAGAGCAGACCCACAAATACGCCCGAGGTCGATAGCACCGCCGCCACCAGAATCGCGATCGGCGCGGAAAAATTCCGGAACTCGAACAGCAGCACCAGGAACACGAACACGATGGCCATCGCGAGAACCAGGAACAGGTCGCGGAACGATTGTTGCTGCGTTTTGTACAGGCCGCCGTATTCGATGCGAATCGACGGCGGCAGCCCCATCTTGGCCAGGGTCGCCTGTACGTCCTGGATGGCATGTCCCATGTCGAGTCCTTCGAGCCGTGCCGTCACCGCGACGTACCGCTGCTGGTTTTCCTGCAGAATTTCCGTCTGTCCCGGAACTTCCGTCATCGATGCGAGCGAGCCCAAATTGGCCGTCTGGCCGGTCGGGCTGACCAGCATAGTATTGTCCATGGCGTTGAGCGATGAACGGACGGAATTGGGATAGCGGACGCGCACAGAGTAGGGGCGATCGTTGATAACGACCGGTTGGGCCGCCCGCACTCCGTCCAACATCGCTCCCGCTTCGTTGGCCACGTCCTGCGGACTGAAGCCTGCATGAGCGGCCCTCGATTGACGCACATCAAAAATAACCGCCGGCCCGCTGGTCGTCGAATCGATTCCATCGTCGATGTCCACGACGGGGTGCCTTCCGCCCACGGTGATGTTGCCGATCGCGTCAGCCACCTTCGGGGCCCATGTATCGAGCAATTCAGCGTTTGGAGCAAACATCATGATGTCGATTGGCTGAGGGGCGTTGGTGAGATCGCCGATCATATCCTGCAACTTCTGAACGAAATCGACGTCGACCGACGGTTCGTCCCGGACCACCCTGTGCCGGATTCCATTGATGATGGACCAGATGTCGCGGTTGCGATTCGTCTTCAGGTTGACGGAAATGTCGCCGATGTTCGCTTCGGTGACGGCCGCCAGCCCCAGTTGCAGGCCCGTCCGGCGAGAAGTCGCCTTCACTTCGGGAACCGAGCGAATGATTTGCTCGATCCGGCTGACCATTTGGTTGCTCTCCTGAAGCGAACTGCCCGGTGGTGTCACGTAATCGAGGATGAAGCTGCCTTCGTCCATTTTGGGCAGCAGGTCGGAACCGATGTGCTGGTAGCAAATGTACGAAACCGCGATCAGGGCAACCGTGATAATCGGTATCCAGATCGGGTAGCGCAGGCTGCGCCGGAACCATACTTCGTAGAAGCGAATGATCCGGCCGAAGTACCCCTTCATCAACTCGTGTTCCTCGGCCTGAAGCAGCCGGCTCAGTTCTTGCTGCTTTTGCACCTCTTCGGTGGCGGCTTCAACCTCGCGTTCTTCGATCCACTTCTTTTCATCCTCACCTTCCGGCGGATCGTCCGATGCATTGCCATTGCCGATGCGCAGGAATGCGGGATTGTTTTGTGGGCCATTCTGCAGGTTGCCCGAAAGACCGCTTGCCTGGGCGGTTTCGACTTCCCGTCCGGCCGGCGCTTTCTCCCCTGGCTCCCCTCCTTCAGGCCCGGTCTGTTTCTTCAGCAGGTAGAGGCAAAGCGTAGGCGTCCATGTCAGCGCTAGGCACAGCGACGTCAGAAGCGCCGCCGCGATCGTGATGGCCATCGCGCGGAAGAAAACGCCGGTGACCCCGCTGATCATAGCCAGCGGCAGGAATACCACGATCGGCGTCAGCGTCGAACCGACCAGCGCGCGGGAAAGCTCTTCGAGCGTCAAGGCGACGGCTTGATACCGGTTCTCGCCGGCCTGACGGTGCAGCACCACGTTTTCCAAAACCACAATCGCGTCGTCGATGATCAGGCCGACCGCAGCCGCCATTCCCCCCAGCGTCATGAGGTTGAAACTCTCGCCAAGGAGCTTCATCACGATGCAGGCCACCAGCAAGCTGATCGGAATTACCATTCCCGCGATGAACGATGTTCCCCAGTCCTGCAGGAACAGCACGAGCACGGCCGACGCCAGGATCAGTCCAATCAGAATCGCGTCGCGCACGCTCTTGATCGATTCCCCCACGATCCAGGACTGGTCGTAAAAGGTGCTGACTTGGATTCCCGGTGGCAGGGTCTTCTGGATCTTCTTCATCTCTGCATTGACTGCCGTCGCCACCTGCATGGTGTTGCTGCCGCGCTGCCGGTTGACGTTGATGAGCACAGCCGGCTGCCCGTTGGCCGTGCAAATCGTGAACTGCGGCAGGTAAGACGGCTCAACTTTGGCGACGTCTCCAATGTGGACGGGGGCGCCGTTGGCGGTGTTCTTGATGAAGATATTCTCGATCTGTTGGGCATCGTGAGCCTGCCCGCTGATCAGGCCCAAAAACAGCTGATGCTTCTGGGGAAATAGCCCTGGCGACTGGATAATGTTCGACCGGTTGACCGCGGCCAGAAGGTCCGACACGCTGACGCCGGTCACCAGCAGCTTCGCCGGGTTGGGGACGATATGAAATTCCGGGACCTGCCCGCCCTGGATCACGATCGTCCCAACGCCTGGCAGGGCCGCCAGACGCGGTTTGATATCGTAGGTGGCCAGTTCCCAAAGCCGCTCCTGGGACATTGTTTTCGACGTCATCCCATAGCCCAGGATCGGGAAACTGGAAAACTCCAGCCGCTGGCTCGAGATGCTGGCGGTTGGCGGAAGCGTCGACGATATTCGCGCCAGCGCCGCGTTCACTCGCGCGAGGGTCTCGAACATATTCACGTTCCAGCTGAAATAGAGATCGATTTCGGCCGAGCCCCGGCTGGTGATCGACTGCACGTCCTGGATTCCCTGAATTCCGCTTACCGCTTCTTCCACCGGGCGGGTAATGGTCACCAGCATCTGGTCGATCGGCATCACCCCGTTGTCGACGCCGATGACGACGCGCGGGAAATCCGTGGAAGGGAATACGGCGATGGGAATGTTGAATATCATGTAGGCGCCAACAAGCGCCAGCGTGATGATTAGGAAAATGATCGATTTGTGTTCGCGCGCAAACCAGTACACTTCGTGCGCGCGCTTGGGTTGCTCAAGGTTCTCCGGGTTCATTCCGGTTGAATGATCCATGGTCATCCAGATCCGTCCTCAGTTGCCCGAGCCGCCCGCAGGCTCTGCTCCGCTCTCGATTTTCAGCTTGGTTCCGTCCGGCACGCTGAAGGCCCCGGTGGTCACCACTTCCTGGCCTTCCTGAAGACCGCTCACGATTTGCACCTCGCCGTCCTCCCGAATCCCCGTTTTCACATTGGTCTGGTGAGCCACGTCATCCGGGCCGATTAACATCACCGAAGTCGTCCCGTCCGATGCGGTGAGAATCGCGTCGGCCGGCACCACCAAGGCGTCCTTCACCGTTTTCGCCACCATGTTCACCTGAACCGTCGATCCGGGCTTCAGCTGGTCCTTGGGATTGTTTGTCTCAACCCACACCTGGACCGTTGTACTGTTCGGGTCCAGCGCCGGGCTCACCACCGTTACTTTCGCTGGCACGTCGGCTTGCCCACCGGCGGCAACGATCGACGCCGGGTCGCCGACGTTCAACAACGCCGCTTGTTGTGGCGAAACGTAGGCGCGACCGATGATGTGCGACAGGTCCATCACCGTCATCATCGGGGTTCCCGCCGTAGCCATCTGTCCCTCGTAGAGCGGGCGGTCCGTGACGACGCCGTCGATCGGACTGCGAATCTGCGAATACTGCAGGTTGGCCAGGGCGGCGTCGTATTGGCCCTTGGCCGAGGCCAGTTGCCCTTGGGCGGATTGCATGCCCGCTTTCTGCCCCCCGGCCTGCATTCCCTTCAGTGTGGTGAGGGCGACCTCGTATTGGGTCCGCGCCTGAAGGTAGCTCACGTGCGACTGATCGACCAGGTTGCGCGAAATGGCGCCGACCTTGAAAAGCTTTTCGCGGCTCTGATACACCATTTGGCTCGACTGCATCGCCTGCCGGGTCTCCTGGACGTTCAGTTCGGCGGACTGAATCTGGACGGGAAGATTGATCTTGGTGTTTGTGGCATAGGCGGCCTGGGCCTGATCGTAGGTTCCCTTGGCCTGCTGGAGGGCCGCCTGCAAATCCTTGTTTTCGAGCGTGGCCAGCAATTCTCCCGCATGGACGTGGCTTCCGCGGTTCACGTAGAACTTTTCGATCGGGGCGCTGATTTTCGGCACGATCGACGCCTGGCTCAGCGGATAGAGCACCGCCTCGGTCGAAACCACATCCTGAATCGTCTTCCGGGCGACCTTCGCTGCCTGCACCGTCACGACCGGCTCGGGCGCCGCTGGCGCCTTGCCGGAACAGCCGATCCACATCAGGCTTCCCGACAGGATCAGCGCAATGCCCCCTTGCCGTAAAATCCTTTGCACTCTCACGCTTAGAAACTCCCCGTTATAGTTTGAAGGGCTGCCAGAGCATTCCGGTACCGCTCTTCGCCCACCGCATAACCGGTACGTGCGGTGGCCAGCGAAGTCTCAGCGTCAAGAACACTCACCACGGTTGTCTCTCCTGATTGGTATTGCATGGTGACCAGTTGAAGATTGTGCTCGGCCAAATCCACAGAGTCCCGGAGGTTACCCAACTGGTTCCAGGCGGTAGCGGCCTCATTATAGTAAGAGTACAAATTGTTCATCAACTGCCGCTGGGCGTAGGTTAAGTTGAGCTGAGCGAGCGCTTTCTGATCCTTGGCCTGGCGCAACCGGCTCAGATTTGTTCCCCAGTCCCAAACCGGGAAGCTCATCGAATAGGTGACGAAATAGCCGAGGTTCGGCATCCGGATGCCGGGTTTGGTCTGATTTTCGCTCTGGAGAGCGAAGCGATTCGCCTCGATGCCGTAGTCGAAATCGATGGAGAAGGAAGGAAAGAACGCCGCTTTCGCCATTGCCACCTGCACCCCGGCCGCGTGATAGAAATTCAGGGCCGCCGCCAGGTCCGGATTTTCGGTGCCGGCCATCGCCTCCGCCCGCCGGAAACTGGGTAGGACCGGCGGCGTATCCAGGTCGTCCACGACGGTGAAATTCTGGTTGAACTTGGGGAATAGCAGCACGGAGAGATTCATCCGCGCCTGCTCCATTGTCAAATTCGCGTCCTCGAGGGCTCGCTGATCCGTGTTCACTTCCAGCTGGAACCGGATCACGTCCGCGCGGGCCACTTCGCCGCCTTGCTCGAGCGCCTGGCTGATTTTGAGGAAGCGCCGCGCGCTGGCCAGGGTCTGCTCCGCGATCGCGTAGTTCCGCTGCGCCACGACCAGCGTGTAGTAATCTTGCGTCACCGTCACATTCAGCCCGCGCAGCGCAATCTGCTGGTCCGCCTTCGCGACGGCTGTCTGGTATGCCGCCAGGCGCGGCGCCGCGCCAATAAAGAAGGAACCGGGCATGTCCTGGTGAACCACGGCCCACTGCCGATAGACGTGGACGCCGTCGTTGGTTACGAACCGGCCCACCGGCGAGATCCCGTTGCCCTGCGTGTTCAGGTATTGGCTCAGGTCGCTGAGCGAGGGCAGCATCGACGCCCTGGCCTGCACCTGGTTCTGGCGGGCCATCTTTGCCACCGTCACCGCGGCCTGAAACTGGGGGCTGTTTTTCTGTGCCCGCTCCAGCGCGTCGGAAAGACTCAGTGTCAGCGGCGAGCCGGCGTTTGCCGACGCCGGTAGAGTGGCCAGTTGAATGGTTTGCGGCGCGGACGCACCCTTGGTCTGTCCCAGAGCCACGGAGGCCGACAGACAGGGCGCTAGCAGGAGAACCGCGGCGGCTATCGTCCGCTCGCGCACCCTACGCCAGCCGGTTCGGCTTTTCCCGTGCGTTGCCATGACCCCCTCGCTTCGTGCCGGCGCGTCAAATGGCCTCACAGTCTCGTCTCCGCTGTCCATAATCTTCTCTCCTGTGAAATCAGACCAGAGTTTATCTCACACTGACCGTTGCCCTGGCAAAGCCTGTTTTTATGCCCGGCCCCCGTACCCTTTCGCGCTTCGGCAAGGGGGACGGCACTGGAGAGTAAAGCCTGTGGTTCCGTGACAGGGAAGGATTTCCGTCTTCAAGAGGCGCACCGGCGCGAACCCTCAAAATATCACCACCCAAGTCTATAGCGGCCCGGCTGAATACGGATGAAACCAGTATTAATTCCTGTTCAGGTTCGATTCGGGCGGAACCTTCGGCAGATTCACGGTAAACCGGGAACCTGCGCCCAACTGGCTCGAGCACTCGATCGTGCCGCCACAGGCGCGTGCGATGGCTTCGGCGATCGCCAGTCCCAGGCCGCCGCTCTGCGCCTCGTCCGCGCCGGCGCGATAGAAGCGCTCGAAGATGTGCGGCAGGTGCTCGGGGGCGATGCCGGGGCCCTGGTCCGCGAAACCGACCCTCGCGCCCGCGCCGTTGCGGCCCTCGAGCGTAACGCGAATGTGGGTTCCCGAGGGCGAATATTTGACGGCATTGTCGAGGAACGACAGGAAGAGCTGCCGCAGCCACGTCTCGTCGCCCTGATAGGGAAGCTCATTGCCGAGAGCCCTCTCGATGGAAATGTTCTTCCCGCGCGCCCGCACTTCCGCCAGTTGACATGCCTCTTCGAGAACTTCGTTCAGATAGAGCGGTTCGCGCGCCAGGCGCAACTGGCCGGCGTCGGCCAGCGTCAGCGTGAACAGCCCGTCGACGATCCGGCTCAACTGCCCGAGTTCATCCTGGATCACCTGGAGCGCCTGGCGGTATTCTCCCTCGCTCCGCTGCTCGCTGAGCACCAGATCGGTCTCGCCGCGCAGCACGGCGAGCGGCGTCCGCAATTCGTGCGAGGCGTCGGAGACAAACTGCCGGAGCTGTCCGACCGCCGTTCGCATGCGTTCCCAGAGTTCCTCGAACGCCTCGGCCAGCTGCCCGATCTCATCCGGCCGCCCCGCGAGTCCCCTGGGCAGAGGCCGGCTCGAGAGCAGGCTCCCGGGCGTCTCCAGCCGCTTGGCCAATTGGGAGGTGTGTTCGGTGAGATCGATGATCGGACGAAGGCTTCGGCGCACGTACCAGGCCGAAACCAGCGCCATCACGGCCAGACTGAGCCCAAACAGCAGTCCCAGCCCGCTCTGCAGCTCGCCTTGCATCCGCCCCAGTTTGAGCATTGACATTCCCAATACGAGGATGGCCGGCGTTTTTTTGAGCATGACCGGCACGGCCGCCAGTCGCAGATACCCCTGATTGGGGTCGTCAATGCCAAACACCGTGGGCTGTCGGACGGCTGTGGCGCCACGAGGCAGCGCCAGAGGGGCCGAGGCCAGATTCAGCGAACGTGCCAGCACCCGTCCGTTCGGGCTGAGAACTTCAAAGTACTCGCCTGGTATGTTGAATCGATTGATTTCTCGGGCATGGCCGTCGGTGACGAGGTGGGCAGCCAGCGGGGCGGAGGCTCCGAGCAGTTGCCGGTCGAATTCCCGGTGGATATCGTGAACCTGCCAGGCGTAGAGAATGCCGAAGGAGGCGGCCAGCAGCACGCCCACCACGGCGCAGAAAAGCAGCATCATCCGCGTGCGCAGACCGAGCGGCCGCCTCATGATTCCAGCCCGAGCCGGTAGCCCACGCCGCGCACCGTGTGCAGCAGCTTCACGCCGTAGCCGTGATCCACTTTTTGGCGCAACCGGTTCATGTACACCTCGACCAGATTGCTTCCGCTGTCGAAGGTGGAATCCCAGACATGCTCGACGATTTCGCTGCGCGTAACCGTCTCGGGAACGCGCAGCAGAAGGAATTCGAGCAGGGCGAACTCTTTTTGCGTCAGCGTGATCGCCTGCCCGCCGCGTTCGACCGAGCGGCGCCGCCGGTCCAGGGTCAGATCGGCGAAGCGCAGCGTCACGCCGCGGTTCAGCCCGCGCCGGCTGAGGGCGCGGATGCGCGCGTGCAGTTCGGCCAGGGCGAACGGCTTCACCAGGTAATCGTCGGCCCCCGCGTCCAGCCCGCGCACGCGCTCTTCCACCAGACCCCGCGCCGTCAGCATCAGAATCGGGGTCTCCATGCCGCTTTGCCGCAGCCGCCGGCAGACTTCCAGGCCGTCGATGTCCGGCAGGCGAAGGTCGAGAAGGATGAGGTCGTACTCGGCCGTTTGCGCCGACTCGATCGCTTGCCGGCCGGTGGTGACAATATCGACCGCGCAAGTCCTCTCGCGCAGGCTTCGCGCGACGAAGCTTGCCACTTTCCGCTCGTCTTCAACCACGAGAACACGCATTGGCGTCACGAAATTGCCCCGCCGGTTCTCTCCCGCCCGGTTGCCGAGGCCTCTACGGCGTCGGCGTCAGGCTTGGGCAAACCGTTCGAGTTGTAGCCGCGTCTGAATGACGCGAAGCACGCTGTCGCGGGAAACCATGCCCACGACCTGTCCCTCCTGCAACACCGGCATATCGCCGGTGTCGGTCCGCTGCATCCGCTCCAGCAGGCCGAGGGCCGGCTCGTCCGCCTGCGCCCACTCGATCCGCTCCTGCGGCAGCATCGCGGCCTGAATCGAGGTGGTGGCCCATTCGTCGCGGGGAACGTGGCTCACCGACTGCAGCGTGATCATTCCCACCAGATCGTTGCTGCCGAGCACCATGTGGCAGCGCCGGCCCGTGCGGAGCACCTCCCGCATGTAATCGTCGAGCGACAGGGATCGATCGATCGTCGGCAGCTCCGAGCTCATGACATCGGCGGCCTTCAGCCCATCCAGCACGCGGCGCACCGAGACCTGCGCGTAGCTCTGTTGCGCCGCCGTCAGCAGGAACCAGCCGATCAGCACCCACCACACACCGCTCATCCAATCCTTGTCGTACACCGCGATCACGACTCCTGCCAGAATCAGCACGTAGGCGATCACTTGTCCGGCCCGCGAGGCCACTTGCGTCGCGCGATTGTAATTCTTGGTCCACGCCCAAACAATCGAGCGCAGAATGCGTCCCCCGTCGAGCGGATAGCCCGGCACCAGGTTGAAGCCGCCGAGTATGCCGTTGATGTAGGCCAGCCATCCCGCCATCGCCGCGACGATCGAAGCGGCCGGGGCCATCTGTTCCACTCCCAGGAACAGTCCGGCCAGCAGAAAGCTCGCCAACGGTCCCGCGATGACGATGTTGAACTCCTGCATCGGCCGGTCGGGTTCGCGGGCGATCTCCGCCAGGCCGCCGAAAATGAACAGCGTGATGGAGAGCACCGGTATCTTGTAGCGCATGGCCACGCTGCTGTGGCCCAGCTCATGAAACAGCACCGACGCGAAGAAAAGCAGGCTGGTCAGTATGCCGAACGTCCAGTGCTGCGCCGGGGTCCACTCCGGGTGGGCTGCGGAAAACTGTGTGGCCATGATCGCCGTGATCACGAGAAAGATCACGTACCAACTCGGGTGCAGGTAGATGGGTATGCCCATCACCCGCCCGATCTTTACACCCGACTTGGAAAACATTTAAATAAGGCCCCTTCGCGATTATAGCCGACCCCGCGCCCCGGGCCGACAAGCGCAATCTCCGACTTGCTCTCTTTGAACAGCCCGGGCCGGCGCCTGAATTGACATCTCTCGCCTCCGCGCTTACATTTCGGTTATACAAAATTCGGGCGATGGAGTTCGCCCTAACCGTCCGCATAGCGGACTGATGACTCCTGGCCGCTTCCCGGCGACCGGGAGTTTTTTGTTAAGGCCGCCGCCGGAGCGCAGAATTCGGAGCAAAGGTGCTTATATTTCTGCTGGTTGTCTTTGGCGCGGCTGGCACGCTGGCCCGGTATGGCCTGCAGGGGCTCGTCCAATCCTGGACGGGTTCCATGTTTCCTACCGGCACGTTGGTTGTCAATCTATTGGGCTGTTTCTTGCTCGGGGGCGTGGCGCAGTTCAGTTTCCAACATCTCGCCTTTCCTCCAGAATGGCGGATTGCGATTACGGTCGGCTTTTTCGGTGCGTTCACGACTTTTTCTACCTTTACTTGGGAAACAGTTCGTATGCTCGAGGATGGCGCCTGGCCAAGCGCCATCCTCTATCTCGGCGTCAGCGTCATGGGCGGCCTGCTGGCGGTGATGCTGGGGATGCGCCTGGCAAACGCGTTTTAAGGGGCCGGAGATCGCCGTACCGGACGGCCCGGGGAGGCGGCATGCAGCACACGAAATTCGAAGGCGAGCACACCCTGATGCGCATCCACATCGGCGAATCGGACCGCTGGGGCGGCCGGCCTCTGCACGACGCGATTGTCGAACTGCTGCGGCGCGAACACTTCGGCGGGGTTACCGTTCTTCGCGGCGTCGGCGGCTATGGCTCCTCGAGCATCTACCACACCGACAAAATCCTCCGCCTCTCGCAGGACTTGCCGATCGTCATCGAAACGGTCGAATCCGCCGAACGCATCGAAGCCATTCTTCCCCGCCTGGATGAAATGGTCGGCGGGGGGCTGATCACCCTCGAGAAAGTCCACGTCATCCTGTACCGTCCTCAGAAACAGCCGAAGGCGTCCGACTGACAGTTCCCGCCGGGCATGAGACAATAGCGGTTGATGCCTGACCTGGGGGTAAGTGCGTCTTGATGAACTGGGTTGCTTTTTCACTGGCCGGGGCCAGTACGGCCGGGGCCGCGTCGTGGGCGGCGGTCTCCCCCACATCGCAAATCTTCGGTCCGGTTCTCCGGTCCACCGGCTCGCCGGGCGCCGTGGCTCTTACCTTCGACGACGGGCCCAATCCGGCCGTCACGCCCACCCTGCTCGACCTGTTCGAACGCTACCGGGTGCGCGCATCCTTTTTCATGATCGGGCGCCACGTGCGGGCTTGCCCCGCGCTCGCCGCCGAGGTGGCCGCGCGTGGCCATGCCATCGGCAATCACACCGAAACGCATCCGAATCTACTGTGGCTATCCGCCGGGCGGATTCGCGACGAGCTCGACCGTTGCCAGGAAGCCATTTTTGAGGCCACCGGCCGCCGTCCCGGCTGGATGCGCCCGCCGTTCGGGTTCCGCGGTCCGCAACTCGCCCCGGTCGTCCGCCGCGGCGGCTGGAACGGGGTGGCCCTCTGGACGCGGATTTTGTTCGACTGGAAGCCGCAGCCGGCCGATCTGATCATCCGGCGCCTGGCCCGTGCCCGCGGTGGAGAAATCGTGCTGATGCATGACGGCCATCATGTGGTCGGCGACGCCGACCGCAGCCACGTGGTCCGGGCGCTTGAATATTGGGTGCCTCGCTGGGTGGATGCTGGCCTGGGATTTGTGACGATCGACGATTTCGGCGGCCTGTCGCGTCCGGCCGCCTCGAATTGACGCGCAAGGGGGAAATGTGGAGGACCGCTTCTTTTACGACGAGCGCGAGGAAACCAAGCAGATTCCTCTGAAGTGCCCGTTCTGTCGCGAGGAAAACTCCTATCCCATTCGCTGGAAGGTTCGTTCCCGGAAGACGGCCTTGCCCAACGGCGCAAACGCGGAAGACCGCAAGCGCTTCGACAAGGCGCGCAGTTACATGGTTCGCGTCGATGACCTGGTGGCTTGCCGCAATCTTCATTGCCGGAAGAGATTCGACATCTCCGGCCAGAGCGTCGTTCTGATCTAGAGACCGTGCCCGGGCGGATTCTCTGCTAAAATCCACGCGTTTGGCTGGCAGGAACGGCTCCTTGCCGAAGGATGAGCCGGCCGGGGGGTTGATTTCGAACCGGCGGCCCCGGGACTTCGGCGAATCTCATTCGGGTGTGGATGCAACAACTTCCGCTATGGCTGCGCACGCTGGTCGGCTCGCTGGGCGGGCTCGGTCTGTTCATTATCGGCTTTTTCGATTCTTCCGTCCTCTCCTTTCCCTTTGTCAACGATATCCTGCTGGTTCAATTCACCATCCACGATCCGCGGCTGATGCCCTATTACGTCATGATGGCCACGCTCGGCTCGCTCGCTGGCTGCTTCTGGCTCTATTTCCTGGCGAAGAAGGGCGGCGAGGCCATGTACCGCCGCAGCGCCGGCGCCCGCGCCGAGCGGATTCGCGGTTGGGTGCGGCGCAATCAGTTTCTGAGCGTCGCCATCCCCGCGATTCTTCCCCCGCCGCTTCCGTTCAAGCCGTTCGTCCTGGCCGCCGGCTTGTTCCAAATCCCGCTGGATAATTTCGCGCTGGCCCTGGTGGTCGGCCGGGGGTTGCGCTATACGGCCGAGGGCCTTCTGGCCATCTACTTCGGCCGGCAAGCCACGCGCTTCCTGGTGGAAAACAAGCTGGAACTGGTCATCCTGGTGGTCTTCACGATGGGAATCAGCTACGGCGTCTGGTGGTGGCTGTTCGGGCGCAAGCCCGGCACCGAATAGGCCTCGTCCCGCTGTCCGTCACGCTTCTCCCAAACGCTTCCCGGCTTGAGCGGCCTGCTGCTCCTCGATGACTTCCCGGATCAGCGCCTTCAGTTCGCCACGATCCAGCTGATCGAGGCTCATCCGGAACGGCTTGCTCGCCTCGCCGAAATAGAGGCTCATGTGAGGGAAGGGAATTTCAATTCCCAACTCGTCGAATTTCTTCTTGATGCGGCGGTTCATCTCCCGGCCGACCATCCACTGCTGGATGGGAACGGTTTTGATGCGCGCCTTGATGATTACGGCGGAATCGGCGAATTTGTCGACGCCGAGGATTTCCAGCGGGGCGAGGATCAATTTCGTAAACTTTTCTTCCTTCATCAATTCGTCCGCGATGCCCTTGAGCACTTCCGACACGCGGTCGGTGTCCTCCTTGTAGGCGACGCCCAGGTCGAACACGTAATACGAAAAGCCGTGGGTCATGTTGCCCAGGGTCTGAATCGAGCCGTTGGGGAAGATGTAAACGGTGCCGTCCATGCCGCGCAGAACCGTCGTGCGCAAATTGATCTGTTCCACCAGGCCGCCGGTGCCGTTGATGACGGCCACGTCATTCACCCGGATCTGGTTCTCCAGCAGGAGAAAGGCGCCGGCGATCACGTCCCGTACGAGGTGTTGCGCGCCGAACCCGACGGCCACCCCGGCCACCCCGGCGCCGGCCAGAATTGGCGTGACGTCGAAGCCCGCCTCGCGAAGCGCCATGATCAGCGCAATGATCCAGATGATGACGCCGATCGTCTTGCGGGCGATGGCGCCCAGGGTCGTGGCGCGTTTCTTCAGTTCGGGGTCCATGCCGCCGCGCAACTCCGCCATCCGTTGGGCGATGCGCTGTTGGCTTTTCGCGAACAGCGCCCTGAGCGCCCGATTCAGGAGGTAAGCGCCCGCCAGGATGATGGCGATCCGAATGCCGTGCGCGAACTCGGGGAAATTCAAGGAAAGCCACGAGGGCCAAAGATTCGAGTGAATCCACATGCGCCCATGCTAACAAAGCCCGAACCGAACTTACTACGCCGGAGGGCGGTTCCGGTGCGCATGTTTCTTGCTTGTCTTGCTTGCCGGGTTTGTCGGGTTTATCGGGCTTATCGGGTTTGGCGGGCGCGATCCCCGGCGCGGGCCGGGGCTTGTGGCGCTTCCTTGCCCGGCACCACGAGCGTCAGCGCATCGGGCGCGATGCTGAATTCGATCGGAAGTTTCCCCGCCGGCTCGCCATCGATCTCGGCGTACACGGTCGCGCCGCCGGGCGCCTCGCAAAGCACCCGGTTCGTTTTCACGAAGTGCACGTCGCTCTGTTCCTGCAGCCGCTCCGTCCACACTTCGCTCATGTGCGCCGGGTAGCGGAAGCGGTTCGTGGAGGTGAATACGGCGACTTCGAACAGGTTGCTGAACAGATCGGCGCCGGCCGTGATGCGGAACGGCCCCGCGTAATATTTCGTCCGGCCGATGATGACCTGCGCCGCCTGGAAGCATTGGTCGCCGGCGATCACGGAAAACGCGCGAAACGGGTAGGTGAAAAAGTGAGATAGCCCGGTCAGCCAGTAGGCCAGCTCGCCGGTCTGGTCCTTCAATCGCGGATCCACCTGATGCACCATCGATCCGTCCACCCCGGCCCCGGCCACGCAGACGAAGTAGCGCTCCCAGGGTTCGTCCGACTCGTGGCGCGCCAGGCCCAACGCGATTCTCTCCAGCCGCCCGGCCAGATTGCGGCGAAGCGCGTCGGGGATGCTCCAGGGCAGATCGAGTTCCTTGCCGAGCACGTTGGCCGTGCCGGTCCGCAGAATCGCCATGGGGACCGGGCTGCCCGCCAGCCCGTTGGCGATTTCATTGATCGTTCCGTCGCCGCCGCACGCGATCACCAGGCCCCGCCCGCTTTGCGCCGCTTCACGCGCCAGACGGGTGGCGTCGCCCGCGCGCGCGGTCTCTTGCCGTTCGGCCGTGATGCCGGCTTCGGCCAGGATGCGCTTGGCGGCTTCGAGGTCCTGTCCGTGGCGGTGGTGGCTGCGGCCGGCGGCAGGGTTGTGAATCAGTACCGCGTCGTGGATTCCCGTGAGCAAGGGATGGGCCTCTCGGACGCATTGTATAATACCGGCTTCGTTTGAACCGGTTCTTTGCTTCGAGGATTGCTCGCATGTCCGCGCCCCGGCCTATAGCACAGGAAATCGAGCGATTGCGCCGCGAGATCCGCGAGCACGAATACCTCTATTACGTTCTCGACCGGCCCGCCATCTCCGACCGCCAATTCGACCGGTTGATGGACCGGCTCAAGCAGATCGAGGCGGAATACCCCAATCTGGTGACGCCGGATTCGCCGACCCGGCGCGTCGGCGGCGAGACGCGCGAAGGCTTCCGCTCCGTGCGCCATCCCTCGCC
>Ga0307372_10005996_pt1 | contig 17955 bp, 19 predicted proteins | sample OX1MG_FD_202533 | JGI IMG/M metagenome (GOLD analysis project Ga0307372, IMG submission 202533) | Soil microbial communities from Risofladan, Vaasa, Finland - OX-1 | ecosystem: Environmental > Terrestrial > Soil > Coastal area > Acid sulfate soil | place: Finland: Risofladan, Vaasa | collected... | reverse complement strand
ACGGTGCACACTACAACTGTTCTGGCGGTAACCCCCGGGCCAGAACCCATGACTCGGAAATTATATCTGTATTTTAGCTGGTTTGTAATTAAATGAAGTTGCAATATATACAATTTCGTATATATACTAATTGGTATATCTAACTATTTCACGTTTGCAATTTCAGATATTCCAAAATTACCTTGTCCCTTATCTTGATTGCACCCTCTATCTGTGTTATAAGATCAGCAGTCAGCAACGAGGGTATGTATCTGGAAATTATATTCATGGGAATGCCTGTCTTTTTAGCTAACTCTGAGAATGAATGGCCATTATCACTGTCTGATAACGCACTCAAAATGGTTTTGAGTATTGGGCCGCCTGTGGCAACTTTTAGGTCTTCTGATAATACATATTCTGTGTATAGTCGCAGCGTGCCAAGAGGATCTGTTAGTAAACGATTTAGAGTCTCTGCAACTTTTTCTCCCTTGTTCCACCCTTCTGCAATTGCCATTAAATAAAACGGCTGGCCTCCGACAAGTTGATATGCCGTCTTTGCAATGCTGTCATTTTCTCCTATTTTTCTTGCCTTCAAATATTTGTTGAAAAGTTTTATGGAATTAATTTCACTCATCTCGCTTATTACTTGTCTTTCAAAGTGTACAAAAAGAGGTGATTCTCCACTTCCAAGTATTGATTCCAGCATATGTACTCTAGATCCACTTATTATGAAAGATACATTTTTGCCGCGTTCCTGGATAACGCTCCTAAATAAACTGAATATATTTTTAAGACCTGGATATCTGTTCAACTCTTCGAATTCTTGAAATTCATCTAGTATTACCACAAATTTCAGATTGCTGTGTTTTGCAAATGCTGTAGGCGTTTGAAAAACTGACAAGAAAAAAGTGCTATAATCTGTAACTTTATCACCAAATTCTATTTTTGGCGTAATTGTACCGTCAGGTCTTATGTCGCTACCTATTGATTTGATTTTCATCGATGTTATGGCAGATGTAATTTTTGTAACTGCTGAGGAAAGTTTACCTGCCTTGACTGTGATCTTTTCTAAAGTGCCAAGTTTGTCAGCATAAGCATCAAAAATTTCCTTTTCTAATTTGTTGAGAAAAATCTTTGGATCACCCATGTTCTTCTTGACATCAAAATAAACAACTACACACCTCTTGTTCTTGGAAAGAATAGTTTTAACTTTCAGAAGAATAGATGTCTTTCCTATTCTTCTGTGTCCTATGGTTGCAATGTTATAGTTAATTGATGCTGATCTCATTTTAGAAACTAGATACTTTACCTCGTCTTCTCTGTCCACTAGGTCTTCTGAAGGCGCAGGTTTGCCCACATGAAATTTTGTCATGGTATATTGAAATATATACGAACTCGTATATATACAATTTGGTATATGAAATTTTAATATTAATCTAGGCACGATGGCAGCAGATCAGTGAAGCATAGGAAAGAATATGGCATTGATGAAGTAGACAAAGATTTTGAAGCGTATTGGGCAAGTATGAAACACCTAATGAATTGTACGTTTAGTGTAATGTTAATAAAATAAGACAGTATTGTACTGGAACTTATCAGATTAGGCAAATAGTGTTAAACTAATTCCAGAAATCTGTGTGGTCTTGTGTGGGTCAGACTTGTGAGAATCTGAACCATTCCAATCATTTCAAAATTACAATACCGTAGGTGTTATGTTCTTAATGTTTTTTAGTCAACTGCAATCCAGTGGTCTAAAATAGAAATATCGGGAGAGTAGAATTTTCAATCAGGGTCACCAGATTATGGATGTGGAATGTTTGGCGAAACACAGTTGCCCTTAACCCATCCTGTAGCATTTGACCACATACCGCAGCCAAATCCGTCAGGAGGATGAGGGAATTTGTGGTCCACTGTTTGTTTTATTGTTCCGTTATCTGCATTGTCAGCCGTGTTATCTGCCCACCCTCTCTCAATCAATTTTTGAGCAGTATTAGGTTTTACACATGCGGGAAAACCATCTTCTGCTTTGATAACTAGTGTAAGACTATTAGTACATACTACATTCTTTGCAGCAATTCCCGATTTGAATTGCTGTAGTGGAGATTCTGGGACGATCTGCATGTTGTTTGTTCCGACTTTAAGATAAAGTGTTTCCACTCCACTGAGAGGATATGCAAGACCATATTGATACATTTCAATTTTAGATGTGTAATTTCCAGACTCAATATTTGCAGGAATTGTAAAATTAATGCTGAATTTGCCTTGGGTATCTGATGTAACCTCCTTTGTGACATTGAGTTGTTCTGCGGTAAAGTATACTTTTTCCACGCCCAGATGTCTGCCGCAAGCGTCAACAAGGGTACCATTAAAGATCACATCCTGTCCTGAACTGTAGGTACCTGTCTGAGGAATTCCTTTAAAGTATACCAAAGGAGATACTGCCATTCCAACAAATTCATTGACTATGGTTGCATTTTGTGAACCTTTTGGAATATCAAATGTTAAGGAGACTTCATCAGTAGTAGTGGATGTTGTAAAGTTTTCGTGATTGTTATCTACTCTCACATCAAACGCACTACTGCTTTTTAGATAATTATCTACATCAGATCTTGTAATGCAAAAAATATTTGCTACTGCATCTTTTGTTAATGTTAAGGTCAAAGAACCATTGTATTGCTTGTTACTTGTTATATTCATATCAAGAGAATTATAAACGTAGGAGTGTAGATTTGGCGATATTTTGTTGATACTTGAATTCTCAGTATTGAAAGTGATATCATATTGAGTATCATTAACACTAATTACTGATTTTGATATATCCGCAAATGCAATGTTAGGATATAACGGAATAGTAACTAAAATTACAATAATTAAGAACTGTAGAGGTTGCATTTGGTTTAGGTTATTTGTCATAGCCTAAAAAACTGCCGTAGATTTGCATAGTAAGATTTCAAATTCTACTCGTGTGTACTCGAACAAATGTTTTTTAGTCAACTGTGATACGGCGGTCTAAACACTAGCCTGTAGTTAGGTAGGGACATAGAAAGAGGAGAGTTTTCATTTTAACCAACTCAAGTTACAGAAAATCTAAATGAGGTAAACTTGTCTAGAAAACCTGCAAACATTTCATACTGACCCGTTTGATTGAGTCGTGGAGCTTCAGTCAAATCTTGTATGCGGTAGTGCAATGTCATACCACAGCCATGCTTTAGAGTATGACCATCATAATTCCATATTGTTTGGTTCTGAGAATTTTTTAGGTATATGTTTGGTGTAAAGATATCGTGAGATGTAGTGTACACTAGTCTAGGATTGATAGGTTCTCCTATGCTATAACTTGATTTCTCATTGAGAAAATGCAAATCATTCATGTAGTCCATTCCAAGAGAAAACCCATCACTTGGCCAACATGGTCTGAGAGGATATATCAAAAGAATGCTCGGTGGTAGATAACTAATGATGTAATTGTTGAGTAGGAGTATAATTAGAGTCAGACCTAACAACGTTGATGGAACTATGACATAGATCTTATCTCTTGTTTTCAAAATATACTATCATTCACTTTTCGAACTTTAAAAAACTGGCGTAGATTCCCACCGTAAGATTGTTCTAATAGAAGCAAACTCTTTACGTATTATTTTTACACATTAATCATAAGGGATTAATATTTTTTAGTCAACTGCAATCCAGTGGTCTAAACACTAATCGTAGTTAGGTTATTCACATAGAAACTAGTAAGTTTTCATTTTCTCTTCCTCGAAAATAATAACACGCCTACTGAAATTCCAGTAGTTATTGGTATTCCCACCTCTGCCAAAATGATGGCATCGCTTATGTCTTTAGCTTGTTTTTCTTCTTCTGCATGTTTTTCTTTTTGTGTAGAATATGCATCTAATTCTTGTTGCAGTGGTGATTCGATAACTGGCGTAATAATGCTAGATGTTGCAGGTTGTCCTCCAAGTGTAACTACTTCACATGGATGCGATTTCATGGTAGGATATGTTGCACTTACAACTTTCATTGTTGTCATGTCTATTACTACCGTTGCCCACCAATCGTTACTACATGCAATTGGTGCGCTACTTGAAGGTGCTTTCAGAACCACACTGGCATACTGCCATTTAAAATCTGATGTACCGAGTTTGTTATTGCTACCAAATCCCATTTCCACATATTTCCAATCATGTGACCAGTTCTGTAACTCTGGAATAGATAGTGCCACATTAACTACGGACCGAGTCTCAGATGGTGACAATGTTGGTACTGGGGAATTAAGTATTGAGGAAGTGATAGGCGGTATGGAATTTGAAGAATTTGTAGCATTTTGTGCAGAAACATTAGTTGTCATCATTGTAGAAATTACTAACACCGCCACCACTATTGTAAGATGCAGAGTTTTCAAAATACACTATCATTCACTTTTCAAACTTTAAAAAACTGACGTAGGTTTCCATAGTAAGATTCCAAATTCTACTCGTGTTTTCCCGAACAAATGTTTTTTAGTCAACTGTGAAACAGTGTTCTAAAAAAGTAAAATTATTGTACAATATAATTTCTGTATTTTAAGCAGAAGCTTTTACAATAGTAAAAATAGTTGCTGGATCAATCAAAAGCGCTCCTTCAGGAAAACAATCGATAACTTCAACATCGAATCTACCTCCAAAGTATGGGATTAGAAGATGGTCACCCTTTACAATAGGAACTTTTTCTAGTGCATCTACCATATATTTTCCATCAACAGGAGGAATTGACTCAACTGGTCTGACAGTTACATGTTCAGCCCTCTTTGTTAGAATCTTCTTGATTGTGACGATAGAATCAATCTCGGTTCCTGCATTGTTCCTAATTAGACCGTTGATTCTAACCATATGTTTTCTTTCATCAGTTGGATATAATGGTAAACATCTTGCTACAGTTTTTTGCTTCCCTTTGATTTCAATCATATCTCCTGTTGATACGTTGAGTGAATTCATAGAATCATAATCAATACGCGCAGACGACCATCCGACGTCTCTGTCATATGCATCAAAAACCTTCAGATCTATTTTTTCATTCATACAATTGTAATATTTTGTATTCTTATCATTGTTTAAAAAAATGGTGTAGATTTTCACAGTATGATTCTTCTAAAATCAAGCCTGCTCAGGTATTCCCGAACAAATGTTTTTTAGTCAACTGCAATCCAGTGGTCTAAACACTAATCTTAGTTAGGTTATTCATATGGAAATAATCTAGTTTTTGTTTTCTTAACTAGTAGAATTACTAACTACAAAATGTCGTATTACAATATGTCCCCATTCATCTCCACCTATGACCGTATATGTTCCACTCAAGAATTGTTGAAACTGGTCACCAACAAAATAACCATAGAATGAAAGGTGACGCATCAATTCGTAGGAATGGTTTATCGATCCGTCTTCAAACATAGCCATGTCAGTCAAGGGTTGAAAAGCATAACTCTTGATGGAGAAAATTGCTTGACAATGATAAGTTCCATTCTGATAAAGTGAAAGAGGTTTAGATGTAGTTATGTTATTTTGTAAATAATTCCCTTGTAGTATTGCAATTCCAAAGGGCATTTCATCATCACAAGGCTTCAACCCCAATCCTTTCAAAGACCAATTATCCGAGTGGTTTGCAATCAATACTTTTGAAGAGGTATTATTGAGTCTGACATCAATCCCTATTGCCTGTCCTATCTTCAAGGACGTAGTGTTTGTAGAAATGGAGAGATTAAGAAATGAGGTTGAATCCGTAGAATTTGTTGAATCATAGTATGGGATTTTTCGAAGCGGAATTGAAGTATACACACTAGAAAAATAATGCAAAACAACAAAGTATGTAATTAAACTTCCAGCTCCTATCAAGAGCACAATTATTACAATATTTTCTATTTTCAAAATATGCTATCATTCATACTCCAAGATTTAAAAAACTGACGTAGATTCTCTCAGTAAGATTCCAAATTCAAGCCTACTCGTGCATTCCCGAACAAATGTTTTTTAGTCAGCTGCGATACGGCAGTCTAAATACAAACCTATTGGACAAGTCTACACCACATTTATTTTCAAATCATTCAAAGGTAGATTGTGAATAAAAATCAAATATTGCTTGTCATATTATTTTCTGTTGGTATTATTTTTGTTGTCTTGGGTCTAATGTTAAATTCCATAAGGGTGCTAATGACAAGTTCAGAAATAGAACAATACCATAAAGAACTATCAGAATCAAAATTTTGTCACGGTGTCACTTGTCCTAGTCCTCCTTTCTACGCAAAATTACCATATGTAGGAATTGGCCAGGCGTTGTATTATGCAGGTACAGTAAGCCTAGTTTCGGGTGCAATAATTTCAATTAGAAATAGAATGTCAATTTCAAGACAATTTGTACCGCAGTGGATATTTTTCATTGGTAGTATAATGACATCATCTTTACTTTTTGCAATGCCAGTACGTATACCTCAGTTACAATCAGAACCATTTTGTATTGACCCGCTATGTCAGATAGGAGGATTTTATTACACCGTAGACCCTGCAATTTTCTTTCCACTATTGTATTTAGGAATTATAATTACAATCGCTGGCGGAATTATTTATCTAATAAAACTGAGCAGATAAAATATACGATATTGTCTTGGAACTTACCAGATACACGTCTATGCTAAAACTAGAAGAATTCTACACCAGTTTTTTAAATCATGTCTGTCCAGTACCAATACCAGATGAAAACTCTACCTCTTTCAATACTCATTTCTATATTCGTTCTTCTCGAACCATTGTCATTTGCACATGGCGACATGTTAGCAATACAAGACATGAGTGTTTACCCCAACAAAGATTCCTACGGTAAGGGAGAAGTTATCAAAATTTCTGGTGAGATACAAAGTGCAAGTGGGTTGACTGTATCAAAAGACATTCCAGTAACCATTGTACTTACCAATAATGTTCTTCAAAAAACAATGCAAATCCTAAAGACATATCCCTCAACAAATGGTAACTTTGCTATTGCAGGCATCCCAACTACAAACTCTAATTGGAAATCAAGTGGGACGTATACAGTAACTGCATCCTATGGGAATTTTGCAAATGCTACAACAATATTTTCTTTTGAGATGGGAGACAGTAACCTGCTTGCACCTCTAAAACAATCAAAATTAGGAGTACCGTCAGACAAAATTGAATGCAGATCAGATCTACAATCAATCACCAAGGCAGAAGACAATTCCACTGCATGTGTTACACAACAAGCAGTACAGACGCTTGTCAAACGAGGCTGGACTATAGAAACAAATTTGCCAAAATCTCCTTTGGGTATAACTGGATTAAATTCAGAATATTCAATTGGTCAACCAATTGATGCTACAGTAAGTTATACTGGATACGCAAATGGCGAAATATATCCTGATGTGAAAATTTTGAATACAGATAACGGCAGTAAGGTGTGGTACAATTGTGCTTATCCTTACATTACTCATACAGAATTGGCAGGTGGTGGAAGATTTGGAACATTTACTTATCATGTTGGATGTTCTACACAACATCCAATCATAAATGAAACAGGCAATTACATAATGATTGCATCAGTTGACAATAGCATTGCAAAAGCAAGGTTTACTGTAGTAAAACCATTGCCACTGCCTGATTCGTTTGAGCCATGTGATATTCCATATCCGCAATCAAATACAGGTATTGCAGTATTGTACATGCCTGCAAATTCAACAGGAAAATTATGTGTGGATTACTCTAATCCAAATCCTCCAAGATCCACAGACGTAAGAATTTTTGAAGCGCAACATTTGTCAGAAGATACAAAAGACATCCAAGTATTATCATCTCAAGATAACATATCTCAAGGGAATAGTACTATAGTGTATACACTAAAGACAAGCAAAGTGGGATTTTATGGCTTGACACTATTTTGTTCTGGAACTCCACTTGCAGTTGGATATGACAACCAATCAAGAATAGTCACAAATGATTTTCCGTGGCTTGGACAAACATTTTACTGTCCAATACAATCATACACGTTTCACATTTCAGGTCTTAATGGAATAGGAGTCAAATACATCCCGTATCCTTAGTGATAAAATGAAGACTCTACATCTTTCGATAGTTACAATTGTGTTGATTATAGTCATGTTAACTTTCAATGTAGCATTTGTAGAAGGCTACATCTATCCTGCATTGTTTATGAAATCAAATTCTACTGCCAAGATGTATGTGGATTTTACATTTAGTATGCTGAATAACAAGACTTGGAATCTTTACCCGCATTTCACCGGTTTAGATACTCCCAATCCGCCAGCAAACTTGACTGTAGTTGAAACTCCTAGTTCATTTACAGGAAACGCAACTGATGTCAAAGGCATATTTACAATAACAGCAACAGGTAATGCTAAAGGCATCTATTCATTAATCTTGGGTTATTATTGTGATGCTGTTCCAGTAGTGGTAGGACTAAACGAGTCAAAAGCAATTCTTACCATTGTGTATAACGTAATCGGAGCACCAAAGGGCTGTGGAATACCTCCTGAGGATTCACCAAACATTAACTTCATCGGATATTCTGGAGTAACAGCTAATGGTATTACAGTAGATGCAAATAATACAATAACTATAACTTCGGTAAGTCAAAATGTGACACTACCTTATCCTCATAATCTTGTTACGCCTTTAAAACAATTACAAATGGGAATACAGGCACAAAATGTAATCTGTGACTGGTCAGGTTTTGAATTGATTATCAAATCTGAAGACGGATCTCCAGCATGTGTGAGTCCTCACACCGCTCAGGGATTGATTGAGAGAGGGTGGGGATACTTTCCACTAAGACTTCGTTAATTGTACAATTACTCAGAGTGATGCGGATGAATAGCAAGTCATAACGATGGTGTTTAGACCACCGGATTACAGTTGACTAAAAAACATTTGTTCGGGAATATGTGAGTAGGCACAGTTTTGGAATCTTACTATGAAAATATACGCCAGTTTTTTATGGTTTGGAGATTAAAGAATAGCATATTTTGAAAATTCTTAAAACTCAATTTTTGGAAAATTAAATTCTATCTTAGGAATTATGACCTGAATTTTATTGCCCCTTTTTTTCACATCAAAACCAATTAGACATATTCTATTTAGAAGATGTATGAGAAAACTCTTTTGACCCCAATCTCCTTGCATTAGTTTAAGATCAAAAAGAAGGTCATTAACGGAATCCGAGAATTCATTCAGCCTATGAGCATTACCTGTGATTGTACCTATCTTACCTAAGGCGTTAAAAATGGTGACAAATTCTTTATCTATTTCACTGAAATCATTTAATTTTTCCAATTTGGAAATAATTCTTTGAGATGCATTTTTGATTTCATCTTTATACAAATTAAGCTCTTTGCCAATCTCAAATTCTTTATCCACACAATAAGTTACAAGTGAACTTATTTAAGGGAAACAAAAATCTTCAAGATGAACACATATTTACAATGATTGAACTCTGTGTGTTCTATATTGATTCTAGGTAAACTGTTTCTAATCATATGATTTTATATTTTAATGCGTGTAAAATGAACTAATGAGAATCAGGGCAGAATATTGGTGTTATACTTGTAACAACGGCTTTGTAGAAGATGTGCCAATTGAAACCAGTAGAATTCGCGATTTAACTTGTCATAATTATCCAGACTGTAATGGGAAATTGATAGTAAAGTCCGGCCAAAAGTATACTTTGTGAGTATTTACCAGTTATTTTTATAATTCCCTCTCCTAGAAAATGATAGTTATTCTAAAGTGGAATTTAGTGTGATAAACCAATTCTGCATGTAAATCCTACCCAACTATTTTATTAATATAAGACAGAGAGTCAAATCATACATGAATAATTCATCTGATACTACCGATAAAACTGAAGAATCTATAGAAATACTCTCGACTGAAGATGAAAAAATTAAATTAATTGGGAATTTACTTGGTAATGATTCTAGCAGAAATATCCTCAAACTACTCCTTGAAAAAGAAATGACAGCAAATGAAATTGCACAAAAAACTGGACAACTTCTCTCTCTGATAATACATCATCTACAAAAAATGCAAGAGGCTGGAATGATAAAAATAACTAAGGTGGAAAAAAATACCAAGGGGCATGACATGAAATACTATGGACCTACAAAGATTGTAGTACTCATATTCCCATCAAAGGTTAGTGACAAAGCAAAGGGTAGCAAATCATTACGTAATTCTCTGAATAAGATTTACAAGTTTGTAGCAATTGGTGTAGCTGGAATAACATCATGGGCCATAATGCAACCTAGAAATGAAATTCCAACACATGGGGGGGTTGTCACTTCAGAACCAACATCTGATTTGATGCCGATTGTAATTCCATTAACAGTGATGTTTGTTGGATTGATAATCGAACGTATCTTAACTGCATTTAGAAAATAGGTCTTTGACATTGAAATAGTTTCATTGATAAGCATTTTGGTTCAATCTTGATTGAATCAAAGCATATCTAGTAAAGTCCGGTACATACGGCAATGACTACAATCGACTCTAAAAACAACAAAACAAAAACTACAAAACATGCGCCAAATACTTTGATGACTACAATTGCAATCATTGCAATTATTTCATTTGGGATGGTGTTGCAAATACCATCTGTATCTGCAATCCAGTCAAATCCCGATGATCCTAATGCATGTAATGAGCGAATCTCCGATGATGCCCAAAACAAATCCGCGTCATTTGATGAAACAAAAGCTCAAAACATAGCTGGTAATTCAAGTCAATTCAAAGAAGCTGTTGGCAATGATCCATACAAATTCGTTAGTGTATCATATACTTGGACATCAAATGCCACCACATGTACAGTTCAACCAAAAGATATGCTTGTTGAATACATAGTAACTGATAAAAACGGAGCAGAAAGGGCAGTAACAGTAGCCATAAACCCGGATTATACATACAAGCAAATCTTTGTTGAAACAAATCTGCCACATCATAATTCCAGTACTGCGGCAAACTGGGGAGGATATTCAGTCAAAGGCGCATCCACTGAAGCAGCATCATTGGTATATCGTGCAACCTTGAACTGGGATATTCCTACGCCAAATGATCCACCTAAAATTAACTGTGGTACTGTAAATGAACAGCAGTGTATCATATCAGTGTGGACCGGTCTATCGCAAAATGAAGGAGGAACTTCAAATCTAGCTCAAGTTGGAACTGACTCTTATTGTGAAAACAACAACTGTTCCAGTGGAAGGCTGTATAAAGGATGGATTGAAACATTCTCTCCCGGTTCAACCCTCTCAACATGTTCCACGAATACCTACAGTCCTGGAGATTCTATGTTTGGGGATGTGGTAAATGAGAAAAAGACCGGCGGGTCTGTTACGAAGTATGATTTCAGTTTGACTGATACATCAACTAGTACAGTCTGTTCATTACCAAGTGTGACATATGGTTCAACAGATCCACACTATGGGCAATACATTACAGAACGTCCAAACTTTGGCACCCTCATGATGCCAAAACTTGCTAGAGTACCAGACTTTGGTACTTCAATCGGAGGACAATATGGCCAGATCTATTATGGCGGGGTTACAAATCCTATATACACACCAATTAGTACTGCCGCATCTTGGTTTATGAAATGGCAAATGAATAATGGAGTAGTAGACAACGAATCATTCACATCGGTAAATCCATCTAATGTGTTTACCATCAATTGGGCAAATAGTACTGCCCCCTGACTCTTTTATTTTAATTCGATGAATCTGAAAAATTCTCAAAATCTTGAAATAAAAAGTTGCATGTCACGACGTAAGTATAGAACGGAATTGGAAATAATATCTGATATTCTAGAAATTATTATGGAGACTGGTCTCATTGGAATTCCAATTACTACTTTGGTAAGAGATGCAAACTTGTCATATGATGTGGCATGTGACAAAATGGAGAAACTCGTAAAATCTGAGCTTGTGAAAATACATGTAGAAAAAAATAACATGTTTGTAATAACTGAGAACGGTATCAAGTTTTTTCAAGAATTACAAAAATTCGAAGATTTTATGCAGGAAATTCGTAGTTTGAATTCCATCTAATCAATGAAATCCAGGATGACCTATCAGAACTACCAACATTCCAACTATCGCAAGTACCGTAAGAACAACTCCTAGACATATGCATCGTTTAGCTATGTACTGATCTTTTTCATGCAGACATATCCATACTATCAGGTCACCAAGTATTCCAAAAAAGATTGGAAACAGGAACCGTATTCTAGATGTAGTCATCAATTAGCTTAGCCAGTAGGCATAATGAAAAAATAAGAACCTAGTTCCCTGCCATCATCTCGGCAGTTCTTAGACAATTACTAGATTCTAGACAGTTTTGAATGTCCCTCTGTCCTAGGTTTGAAACCTGGTAGAGGCTTCATGTCTCTCAACATCATTACGTTAGAACCCGAATTACTTTATGATGCTCGCTCGAAAATGCGAGCCGGGTGTAGAGCGATTGCTTACTAATTGACTAAAATTCTGTAAAATAGAGTACTTAACAATTATTCATGATATAGGCGGGGGGTAGGTAGGGTACAGACAGGGTAAAGCACGGGTAAATCCGGGTATTTGATAGGTAGCGAATAGGTGGTCTTTAGCCAGTCCGGGGATACAATATATTAATATATTTTGGAGTGTTATACACATAACATCGGTATACTGAACCCCCAAGGCCAATGGGATCCAAACTACAACCTGTTGGTAATACTTGAGGCTGATGTGGTTACCGGTCGTTTTAATTTAACCCCAGTATGCCTAACATCTTTTCTGTTATTTCATTTGTGAAATCAAGTTGGGTTATAGATTCGATTTGATTATCCAATCCCCTGTTATTACAATAAGCGATGTAATCTGAAAGTCTGTAAGCGGCACCTTTTCTTGTAAATGCCAGGCCTATCACATCAGCAAATCCCTTGACATCTTTATCGCCTTGAATAACTAAATTGGTAAAAGATTCCTTATGAGATAATGCAAACTTCTCAATGTGACCTTGAATTGTAGTCATAACCACTCGATTGAATGTGCGTATGACTGCACCATCTAGCTTTCTAGAATTTCTTATTCTTCTTCTTGTTCTTATGCCATCTATGATGTTTTTTCTATCTAGTCGTACACATATGGCAATAGAATTGGTAGAATCAAAACTTAATTTGCTTACTACGTCACGCTTTTGTGGTTCTGTTAGCTCTGACATGTGTTCAGAATACTGGCCCATTTTACCGGATAAACTCATTACACTGTCATGAACACCTATCACAATTCCAAGGTATTCGTAATTACTGTGAACATCATCCCCTGAAACATCCATCCCCATCAAAATCTTGTTAGTGCCTGACACAAATTATCTGTAGATAGGTAATATTTATGTGACAACTTTTTTCAAGTGATGAAAACTATTGTCCTGCATTCATCGTACTAATTCTAGCGTAATATTCTCGATGACGGAGTTTCTTTGCCTCGTGGATACAACTGTCATACAAACTCTGAGGTCTATTTCCACGATTGTTATCATAAATGATGAATCCGCATATGGTACAATGATAGCTGACAACTCCATTAGTCAGATGGTGTTTTCTACAGACTCGCCTCTTTTTTTGAATCTCTAGGATTGTTAACAGCTGATAACAACCTACGACCCTACAGATTTTTCCCTCGTAGATTAACTGAAGTGTAGATTCTGATAGGAGTATTGCCTGAGGAACTAATTCCATAGAATACATTCTGCAAATATTTACTTGCGGATATAGGCCCAAAAGAACGAGCCTAGAGTTAGCAAAGTTTGATACGTCAGGTAGGTGCTGAATCTAAAATCAAATTAACTACTATTTTACAACTAATCCATGGAAGACATAGAGAGAAAAAATGGCACGTAAGTAGATATGAGTCAATGATCCAGTTTTTCTTATATTCGCTAGAATTGGATCAGAATACCCTATCAGAGTATAAAATACCATATTTAGCTAGTTTGCAAACTAATAGAGATCGAGTACTAGCTGGAATAGGTTTCGCGGTTTCTATGTAAATGAAAACTCTACATCTTTAATCCTGATGACATGTTGCTGAATAAAGACCTACTTTGGAAAATCTCCATTGTTCTTTTTATCGTTGGCGGAATGATGTTATCAATAACATGGACATTTTTTATTCCGTACTATCATCATAACGCACTTCCTTCTTTACTAACTGCATTTCCATATTCACAGGCCTATTTTCTTGTAACATTCACAACATCTTTTTTTGCACTAGCAGTTATAATCCTGATAATTTCACGCAGATGAAAAAATAAAAATTCAAATCTTTGAAAAAGAAAAAAGATAAATCTCTGTGTTGTGTATATGATCTAGGAATCTTGATACCAGACATTATTGTTTGAGATCCCCCGGGCCCGTACTAATCAGTTTATTCATGTCTGCTTAAAAGAGGAAACTAAACTAAGTGAACAAAACCCATCACTGATATTTTTTCAGAACTGGAACATCAGGCTTGCTGTTGGGGTCCGAATCGTTCCAGGAAATCTTTTCTTTTTATCATCGATGAGAGTTCTCTTGCAGTAAGCAAGAATCCTTCCACCTCTTTTAGCGCTTCTCGTTTCTCAAGTATTATCAGTTTGGAGGCAAGATATTCTGTTACCTCTTTTGTATAATTATGCCTAAAGTGTATGTCATGGGAATCTGTAAAGACCCACCCATGCTTGATTATATCAGGAAGGAGGTACTGCGGTACATACTCTTTTCTGTCTTGGCCCATGAGGCATATGCACAGCTTCATTTTTCCATCAGAGGTCTTCACTGGCACAAGACTGTGTTCCAAAAAGAGCTTTCTTACCCTTAAACCGGTTGCAGCCCTTGAATATCTTACATCCTTGTGGCTTTGTTTATCCCTTGTAACAAGGCCCTCTTTTACAAGTTGCCCAAGATACACCAAAAGCGTGTGCTTGCTTGAACATATTCCCCTGATGTTCTGGTACAGCTCGCCAAACCGCTTTGGCCTATTGTTGTCCGTTCCAAGGTAGAACAAAATAGCATCTTTTTTCTTTTTGTTGGATGCCGACCAGGAAATTCCTGGAATGGTGCCATTGCTATCAGGTCTGGCATCCTTTTTCATTGTATGAATAGGTGCACAAGTACTCTTATTAAGATTTTTGATATAGGTGCACAAATACTCATTTATAGCACAAGAGCGTATCTTTCATAAATGAAGTTAGAAGATAGCATAAAATCATGGAGGCTTTGACTGTGACCTTGCAGATTCCTCAAGACTTGTGCTATATTTGTCATGGTAAAATGGTCAGAGCTGATCACGAGCTAGTATGCCAAGCTTGTGGATATGTATCAGCGGAGATCGATATAGAGAATGAACCTGCAAATTTCAAAGATGAAGACGGTTCCAGTACCTCTTGTCATGCTCCGGGCTTGGGGACAAATGCCGCAAAAGCTGCAAGCAGTCAACTTCAGAGGATCACAAAGGGTCATGTGCTGAAATCCTCTGAGAGCAAGTATGTGACATATGCATTATCATGCATTGATAACTTCACAAAATCACATTACAAGTTTGGGTCATTATATGGGATTTTGAGAATTGCTATTGAAAAAACCGTCAATACCTATGTTACAGCAAAGAAGATGGCAAAAGAGGGTATAGAGGAGATCAAAGTAACAAGGATGGTCAATGGTAAAAAAGAGAACAGTATCAGATACTATTCAATAGATAGAATCATGGAAAAGACAATACTTGCTTTCTGTGCCAAAAACAAATCGTTTGCAGACAACCTAAAAGCAGAAGCATTTTGTTTTCATAAAATAGTACGACACAGTACACGTGGAAACAAGGGTGGCACAATCCGGGAGAATGGCTACAAGGAGCAGAATCCTGCGCTGGACGTGCTCGCATGTATCCAACATGGCCCTTTCTCTGAAAAGTCTCACAATGCGCATTTCAAGGCAGCAGATCATATTATCAATGAGAGACAGGTAACATTTCCTACATATCAGAAATATTTCGTGCTCGGGTTTGCATACTGTGATGGCATCTTGAAAAATAGCGTAAAGCAAAATTACGTGCAACGGGAAAGGATCTTGCGTGAAAATTCAAGGCTGTGCAAAAAATGCAGACATGAACTAGAGGATGTGGTAAAGACAAGCTATCGTGATACCAAAGAACAAAAGCACAAAAAGTACACAAGCGTGATCAAGTATCATATAATCAGAATCAATGGTAGGAAGGTTCTCATCAAGGATTGTCTTGATTACATCGTTAATGATGCCACCAGTAGCAACGTGAGTCTCAAATCGCCAACTTCTTTTTAATTTATAGTACGGTAATATACGGTATGAGTGATGATACAATAACAATCCCAAAAGAGGCTTTGCTCCGGCTGAAAGATGGAAATGAAAAGATACTGCAACATCTCTCAAAGCTTGAGAAACAACTGAAAGGGAAATGACTAGTTCTTCTCTCTCAGAATTTCTTCAAATTTCCTTTGTTGCTCAAGTATTGCCTCTTGTAACTCTGTTATTGCAGAGCCAAACTTCTTTTCAATCTTTTTGATATCATCCTGTCTTCCAGCTTCACGTTCTTGAGCAAGCTTCTTTGAGATGATCTCACCGCATTTTATGCAGCGTGATTTATCCGCCGAGTTTCGTTCTTTGCAGCTTGGACATATTTTTGAGAACAACATTGATACTTTACTTTCATCTTCTTTTTTGAGCCCATGAAGTTTTAGTATGGCGTCCTCCTGGTCTGAATCGGCCAGGTGCTCGTATCTGTTTATCATATTAGAGTTTTTACTCCAATTTCCATAGCGCTTTACCAGCTGGGGTGATTTGAGAAGTCTTACATATTCAGTTATAGCTGAATGACGGAACAGATAAGCCCAGACTCTTTTCTTAATTCCAGACTCGACTTGAAGGTTTTTAATCAGCTTTCTCAAATATGGATAACTCATCCTGCCTTCTTGGTTGTTATGGTAAAAAAGATATGAAGATGAATCGTCTGCTTTTGGATGCTCTGCCAGCCATTCTTTTACGGGAATCATACTTGTGACAAGTGTCAATGTCTTTGGGCCTGTCTTGCCGTAGGTGTATGCCCTGTAATGGTCTTCTGAGAACTCGATGTTGCCAATCTTTATGTTCAAAAGCTCAGCTGGACGAAACGCACCATCAAAGAGGACGTAAATTGCAGCAATATTTCTTTTAATGTATCTTCCACCTAATTTCTTTGAAGCCTCAATTAGTTTTAACATTTCTTCGTCTGTGAGGAGATCTTTTGGTTGTATCTTCTCATGATTATCCTTGAACATTGTAGGCCTTACCCAGTCTACAACGGGATCATAGTCCTTGTCTGCGTTATTGTTCTTATCAATAATCTCATTATGTTTAGCATAATGTACAAGCTTCTTGAGTGCTATTGCCATTAGTATCTTCGTCTCTGAACTATAGCTGCTGTCCTTTAATGTTGAAATTATTTTTTCAATATCTTTTCTGTTCCATTCTTTGATTGGCCTGTCATCCTTGATCTTTAGTAATGCAATGGCTTGATTTGCGTATATTGTCAGTCTTGAATGCTTTAAGCTGGTCCTAGACCTCAGCGTTTCGAGGAAATCTAAAGTGATCTGTGAGTTATCTTTTGAAAACCATTTTGCTATGTTCTTCTTGCAGTTTTCATACTTGTGCCTGTTGTGGTGTATGTCATCAGGTACTGTAGCCATATCGAGCTTTTTCATGTATTATAAGGAGATTGAACAAAATTAAAACACGTTAATTTTGTTCAATGAGAGTCGGCCTCCATACGTATTTCTATTTAATGAAACAGGAACATTCTTGTCAAATAGAGATTGACGAATGGGATCAAAGATCTTGATTATCAGAGGCGTATCTTTGGTTTGGTTAAAAACATGACCTGTAATTACTATATTGTCTCCAGTA
>Ga0307372_10005994_pt1 | contig 17957 bp, 15 predicted proteins | sample OX1MG_FD_202533 | JGI IMG/M metagenome (GOLD analysis project Ga0307372, IMG submission 202533) | Soil microbial communities from Risofladan, Vaasa, Finland - OX-1 | ecosystem: Environmental > Terrestrial > Soil > Coastal area > Acid sulfate soil | place: Finland: Risofladan, Vaasa | collected... | reverse complement strand
GAGACGTAGCATGGGCGTCGAAGCGGTCGACGTCGACGTGGTCGGGAGCGGTCAGGTCGTGGGGCGCCGCCCCAACACCGATGCGCGTCGCGCGAGCGTGAGCCGGGCTCCGAGGACCTGCTCGACCGGCTGGCCGTCGTCACGCTGAGCTCCGGAGGTGAGGTCATCGCGCCACCGAAGCGTCTGCGCTCGCGGGCGGGGCTGGCGGCCGCGATCTTTCTGCATTGACGATGTTGACACGTTGCCACGTACCTGTGCTATAGTACTTCGAAAGTAGTCCGTACAGGTACGGACACATATCCTATCGACGGCAGATCTTTCACCGGTGCGCCTGGCGGCAACGGCGAGTGTACTCGCCGTATGCTGGATTCATCCTCGCTTCTACCCCGCGACAGAAGTCCTGGAGGAAATTCACGAGAGCATGGCTACGGGTAACGTGACGTCCGCGAGCGACGTGTCAAGGGTCCGGAGATTCACACCGGACTTCTTGCTCGGCTTGCTCGAGAACTTGGTCCTGGTGCGCGAGTTCGATCTCGCCTGCGAACGCTGGTGGGCCGCCGGCGAGCCGCTGGTGGGCGAGTTCCATCTGAGCCTCGGCCAAGAAGCCTTCACCGTCGGAACCTGCGCGGCGGCCGAGGCGACCGATCCCATCTGCCCCTCGATCCGCGGAATGGGCGTCTACCTCTCTCGAGGCGCGTCGATGGTCCAACTCATGGCGTCGTTCTTCGAGCGCCAAGGGTCCATCAGTGCCGGGCGCTGGGCGCACTGGCATACCGGCGTCCCGGAGATCGGCATCTTGCCGCAAACGGGCATGCTGGGCAGCGGCCTCCTCAGCGCGGCGGGCGTGGCGCTGAGCAAGAAGTACCGCGGCGAGCCCGACGTGGTGGTCGCGATGCTCGGCGACGGCACGACGAACACGGGCAACTTTCACGAGGGCGTCAACTACGCGGCCGCGCAAGTGCTGCCGATGGTGATCGTCATCGAGAACAACCAGTTCGGCGTCTCCACCAGGATCACTGACGTCACGCGGGTCGAGGATCTCTCCTCGCGCGCTCTCGGATACGGCATCCCGGGCATCACGGTGGACGGCAACGACGTCCTCTCCGTGTACGAGGTGGTGCACGACGCGATCCGCTCGGCGCGTGCGGGTTCGGGCCCGACGCTGGTCGAGCTGAAGAGCTACCGGTGGGGCGGGCAAACGCTCAGGGATGCCGACCTCATTCGCCCCGCTGCCGAGAAGGAGGCTGCTCGAGCCAATTGCCCGATCCTCCGTCTCAAGGCGCTGCTCGAGCAAGCGGATCTCCTCAGCGACTCGGAGTTCGCCGAGCTCGTCGACGGCGTGCGGAGCCGGATCTCCGAAGCGGAGCGCGAGGCTCGCGCCCTGCCGGCGCTGGACCCCGACGACCGCGACCAACTTGCCAGCATGATGCGCGCGTACGCGGAGTAGGACGAGGACGATGCAGTCAGGACCCGTCAAGACCATGAGACAGGCGCTCAACGAGGCGCTGTTCCAGGAGATGGCGCGCGATGCGTCGGTTTTCGTCATCGGCGAGGACGTGGGGCGCCACGGCGGCGCGCGCGGAGTCTCCAAGGGGCTGTGGGACCGCTTCGGCGCCTCGCGGGTGATCGACACGCCCATATCCGAGATGGCGATCGCGGGCATCTGCAGTGGCGCGGCGATGAGCGGCCTGCGCCCGGTGGCCGAGGTGTACATCGGCGACATCATCCTCTACATGGCCGACAGCATCGTGACCACGGCTGCGCGGCTCTATTTTTCCACCGAAGGGCGGGTGAAGGCCCCATACGTCATTCGCGGCGCCGACGGCGGGCGTCCCGACGGGGGACCGCACCAGGATACGTTCGCGTCGTGGTTCGCGCACGTGCCCGGCATCAAAGTGGTGATCCCCTCGACGCCAGCCGACGCGAAGGGCTTGTTGACCTCGGCGATCCGCGACGACAATCCCGTCATCTTTCTCGAGCCGCACCGGCTCTACGACGACGTCGGACCGGTGCCGGAGGGCGAGTACACGGTGCCCATCGGCCGCGCCGACGTGCGCGCCCCGGGGAGTGACGTCACCGTGGTGACGGTGGGCCAATGCGTGAAGCTCGCGCTGGAGGCGCGCGAGCACTGGGCGCCGCGGGGCGTATCCGTCGAGGTGGTGGACCTGCGCAGCCTTCGGCCGCTGGACGTCACCACGATCCGCGAATCGGTCGCGAAGACCGGACGGCTCGTGGTGGCTCACGAGGGGTGGGCCAGCTACGGCATCGGCGCCGAGATCGTCGCCTCCGTCTGCGAGCCGCCCCACGTCCTGCTGCGCGCTCCGGCGGTGCGCGTGGGGACGCTGGAGACGCATATCCCCGCCAGTCACGTGCTCGCATCGGCCATCTTGCCCAGCGTCGAGCGCATCGACGTGGCAATCTCGCAGGTGATGGCCTGCGCGTCGTCCGTGACGGCCTAGTCCTCACCTTTCCTCGATTCACTCGGAACTTACGGAGACGTCGGAGGGGCGTGACTTAAGCACACTCCTGAGATCCCGGTCGCTCAACAACGCGGGTGTACCAACGCGGAATACAGCACTTCTCGCGCCTAACCCATAAGGGAGGTCGAACATGAAGGCGGAGCGATCCTTTGAGCTACGATGGAACAACTTCGGGCTCATCAACGTACTGATTCAGGTGGCCATCGGCTACACGATCTACGGCATCGACCGGTCGTCCTTTGGCGTGCTCGTACCCGGCGTCATCAAAGCATTTCACCTGACCCCCGCGCTGGCGGGGTTCGTGGCGACGAGCTTCCTCGGCGGCCAAGCGGCGGTCCTGATCCTCGCCGGCTGGCTTTCGGATGTCTGGGGAAGAAAGCGGGTCCTCATTCTCGGTTTCGCGGTCTTCTCGTTGGCGGTTCTCTTCAGCGGGCTCAGCAGGAGCGTCAATGAGCTGGTCTTCTTCCGGCTGTTGAGCGGCGTCGGCGAGGGCATCTTCCAGCCCGCCGCCTTCGCGGTTCCGGGCGCCCTCTTCCAAACGCGCAGGAGCCTTGGACAGGGCATTCTGCAAGCCACGTTCGGCCTCGGCATCATCCTCGGGCCGATCGCGGCGGCGATCATCTCGACGCACTCCGCCGATTTTGGCTGGCGTATGCCGCTGATCGTCTTCGGCGTCGCCGGGGTGATCGGCACGGCGGTGATGGCGTTCATGATGGACACGGGCTACTCGGACTACAAGCCCGCGGCCGCCGCGGCCGCCAAGGGTGTGAGCGAGCCGGCCGATCGCCGGTGGATGTGGCGCTTCGGCGTGGCCACGGTGCTCATCGCGCTGTGGTCTCAGGCGCTCTGGCCCTTCCAGGGCCTGGGGGCAACCTACTTGGTGAAGGTGCAGCATCTCACCGTCGTGCAAGCGGGCCTGGCGGGGATGGCCGGCGGCGTGGCCGTATTGAGCCTTTCGCTGCCGTTCGGGTTGCTCGCGGACCGGTTCGGCCGTCTCAATCTGATCGCCATCGCGGGCGCGATCGTGGCGGGGGCCTACGCGCTGTTCTTCAGCGTCGCCCTGACGCCGCTCACGGCGGCCGCCTTGACCTTCGTGATCCAAGGCTGTCTCATCGCTGGAATCAATACGAACGTGATCGCGTTGATCGTGGAGTACGTGCCGAGCGCGCGATTGGGCACCGCGTTGGGCGCGGCGAACACTCTGGTTTACGCATTCGCGATGTTCACGGGCGTCGAGCTCGGCGCCAGCGCTAGCACGATCGGGTGGCGCATGGGCAGCTTCTACGTTGTGATCATTCCCTCGTTGGCGATCGCGGCGATCTCCATCGGCATGGCCATGTGGGAGAAGCGGCAGGCGGCGGCGTCGGCGGCATTGGCGAGTGCGCAGTGACCCGAACGGCGTGATGACACGGTAAGGCAATTTCCCACACAGGCTAGGAGGAATTCGATGAAGGTCGTGAGAGCGGAGCGGTTGATCGACGGCGCGGGCGGCACCCTCGAGGGAGGCGTGGACGTCGTGCTGGAGGGGACGACGATCACCGACATGGGGCAAACCGGGCGCGTGAAGGTGCCGGATGGGGCGGAGATCATCGACGCCGGCGGCGCCACGCTCATACCGGGCCTGATGGACGGCCATCTCCACCTCTCGTTCTTCAACGCGATGACCTTCAAGAACCATCGGGCTGCGGCGTTCGAGGTGACGCCGCAGCTCCAGCAGCTCTACGCCCTGCTCCATGCCCAGATCTCCATGGAGATGGGCTTCACCACCCTGCGCGACGTGGGCGGCTACAGCTATGCCGGCCATTTCACGCCGGAGATGGTGGCTATCCGCGAAGCGGTCAAGTTGGGGATCACCGCCGGACCCAGGCTGTTGGTGGCCGGCTGGGCGATGATCACGAACTCTCACCTGGATTGCCTCATGCCGTCGAATCTTCCGCGGCTGCCGGGAGTCACCGCCGACGGGCCATGGGAGCTGCGCCGCCTGGTGCGTTCACAGCTGCGCACCGGGGCGGACCTCATCAAGACGTGCGTTTCGGGGGGCGCCGGCGACGACAAGGAAGGGCCCACCGTGCGCAACATGACGCAGGAGGAGCTGGACGCCATCGTCGACGAGGCGCACGCCTTCGGCAAGCGCTGCGCGACGCATTGCTTCACGCCGGCGGCGCAGAAGATGGCGTTGCGCGCGGGAGCCGACACCCTCGAGCACTCGGTGTTCACCGACGACGAGGCGATCGACATGATGAAGGCGCGCGGCATCATCCTTTTCCCCACCCTCAACCACCGCACCGACCACGCGATCGAGCTACGCCGCGAGATGGGGACGGCCGAGTTCGTGCTTCACAAGATGAAGACGCTCCAGCCGCACACGATGGACACTTTCAAGCGGCTCTACCGAGCCGGCGTCAAGCTGGCCCTGGGCACCGACACGGCGTGCGACCCGGAGATGGGAACCCAAGCCGCGGAGCTGGAGATCTACGTGAACCTCGGCATGACCACCATGGACGCCATCAAGGCCGGGACGAAGCACGCCGCCGAGGCGCTGGGCATCGACGACGTGGTGGGGACGCTCGCGCCCGGAAAGATCGCCGACATGGTGGCGGTCGACGGGAACCCGCTCGACGACATCACCGTGCTCAAGGACAAGAAGAAGATCCTGGTCGTGATGAGGGACGGACGGATCTTCGTCGACCGGAGGCCCGGTCAGCGCGAGCGGCTGATCCACGACGAGAGCTGGGGCTGGAAGATCGCGATCTGACGGTCGGTGCCGAAATGATGGTTGCTGAGAGCGTCGCCTCTCTCGTGAGCCGGGCGCGCGCGGCGTGTGCGGCGGTCGGGAGTTACACGCAGGAGCAGGCCAACGATCTGGTCGCGGCCGTGGCGTGGGCCGGCTACAAGCGCGAGCATGCGGAGCGCCTCGCGCGGGTCGCCATGGAGGAGACGCGGCTCGGCCGGTACGAGGACAAGATCGAGAAGATCCGTCGCAAGACGTTCGGGACGCTCCGCGACTTGCTCGACCCCGGGGCCGTCTCCGTCGGCGTGATCAGCGAGCAGCATGGCACGGGACTCACGCTCATCGCCAAGCCCGTCGGAGTGGTGGCGGCGCTCTGCCCGTCCACCAACCCGGCGGACACCTTGGTCAACAAGGCGATGATGATCGTGAAGGGCCGCAATGCCGCCGTCTTCGCGCCGTCCCCCAAAGGCGCGAAGACGTGCGCCCTGGCCGTTGAGCTGATCCACGCGGAAATGGACAAGCTGGGGGCGCCGCGCGATCTGGTGCAGATCCTGCCCCAACCGGTCACGCGCGAGCAGACCGCGGAGTTGATGCGCGAGAGCGATCTCGTGGCGGCGACGGGGTCGCAGAGCAACGTGCGCGCCGCCTACCGCAGCGGGACCCCGGCCATCGGCGTGGGGGCCGGGAACGTGCCGGTGATCGTCGACGCCACGGCCGATTTGGCGGATGCCGCGGGGAAGATCAAGCGCAGCAAGGTCTTCGACTACGCGACGAGCTGCTCGTCGGAGAACGCGTTGCTGATCGACGCCGCGGTCTACAACGAGGCGCTGGAGGCGCTTCGGCGCGAAGGCGGCTACCTGCTCTCGGCGGAGCAGAAGCTCCGTCTGCAAGAAGTGATGTTCGCCGGCGACCGGCTCAGCCCGAGCATCGTGGCGCAATCGCCGGCCAGCGTGGCGGCGGCGGCCGGCTTGAGCGATCCGCGCGCGTTCTCGGCCGAGTTCTTCATGGTGGAGGAGGAGGGCGTGGGGCCCGACTTCCCCTTCTCGGGCGAGAAGCTCTCCGTCGTCTTGACGGTCTACCGCTACCGCTCGTTCGGCGAGGCCCTGCGCACCATGCGGGCGATCCTCGACTACTCGGGGGCCGGACACTCGTGCGGCATCCACACCAAGGACGAGCGCCGCGTGGAGGAGCTGGCGCGCGCCATGAACGTGGTGCGCGTGATCGTGAACCAGGCGCACTGCTTCGCCAACGGCGGGAGCTTCGACAACGGGCTAGGCTTCACGCTCTCCATGGGGTGCGGCTCTTGGGCCAAGAACAGCATCAGCGAGAACCTCTCGTACCGCCATTTTCTCAACACCACCCACGTGGTGCGCCCGATCCCGCCGCGCGAGCCCAGCGAAGACGACCTGTTCGGCGCCTACTGGGCGCGGTATGGAGGCTGAGCGATGGTGATTGCGGAGCACCGCGGGAAGGAGATGCTGCGCAGCAACGGCATCGCGGTGCCGGAGGGCAGCATCGCCGCGACGCCCGCCGAGGCCGCGGCCGCGGCGCGGGCCTTGGGGAGCCCCGTGGTGATCAAGGCACAGGTTTCCACGGGAGGGCGCGGCAAGGCCGGCGGCGTGGCCTTCGCGGGGGACTCCGAGGGGGCCGAGCGCGAGGCCGCGCGCCTGCTGGGTTCCGAGATCGCCGGCTACCGGGTGACGAAGGTGCTGGTGGAGCGCCGCGTGGATGCGGCGCGCGAGCTGTACGCGGCGATCGCGAACGACGCTGCCGCAAAGTCGCCGGTGGTGCTCTTCTCGACGGAGGGCGGCGTCGACGTGGAGCGGGCGAGCGCGGCCTCTGCGGGCTCGCTGCTGCAACGCGTCGTCGACATCCGCTTGGGCTTCGATGCCAGCGACGCCTGGGTGATGCTCGAAGGCGCCGCTTTGGGGGAGCGCGTCCGAGCGCGCGTGGCGGAGGTGCTAGCCGAGCTCTATCGCCAGTACCGCGCGCTGGACCTCGAGCTGCTGGAGATCAACCCGCTGGCGCTGGACCAAGAGGGACGGCTCTGGGCACTGGACTGCAAGCTCTCGATGGACGAGAGCGCCAGGGTGCGGCACCGCGCCTTCGCCGACGAGGCGGAGCGGTGGCTTGGCCCCACGGGGACGCCGCTGGAACGCGAGGCGAAGGCGCGCGGACTGCTCTACGTGGAGCTGGACGGCGACGTGGGCGTGCTGACGAACGGCGCGGGGCTGGGCATGGCCACCGTCGACGCGGTCGACTTCCTGGGCGGCAGGCCGGCCAACTTTCTGGAGATCGGCGGGAACGCGTACACGCAGGCCGCCCCGGCGCTGGAGCTGCTGCTGGCGAACCCGCGCGTGCGCAGCGTGGTCGTCATCTTCTGCGGCGCGTTCGCCCGCACCGACGTGATGACCGAAGGCGTGGCGGCGGCGGTGGAGCGGCTGCATCCCGCCGTCCCGATGTTCTTCTCGATCCACGGCACGGGGCAAGAGAATGCTCGCGCGCTGGCGCGTGACCGGTTGGGCGTGGAGCCCTTCGAGCGCATGGACGACGCGGTGCTGGCCGCGGTGGCCGCGGCGCGGGCGCAGGCTTCCAGGGCGGCGGTCTCGTGATTGCGCGCGGCAGCGAGGCGGTGCTGGTGCAGGGGATCACCGGCGACCAAGGCTCGTTCTGGACGGCGCGCATGATGGCGTGCGGCACCAGGATCGTGGCCGGTTCCAGCCCCGGCAAGCGCGGGCGGAGCGTGCACGGCGTGCCCGTCTACGACTCGGCCGTCGATGCGTGCGCGCACGCGGTGATCGACGCGGCGGTGCTCTTCACGCCGCCGCTCGCGACCAAGCGGGCCGCGCTCGACGCGCTGGAGGCGGGCATCGGAAAGATCGTGGTGCTCACGGAGCACGTTCCCGTGCACGACGTCATGGAGGTCTTGGCCGAGGCCGCGGCGCGCGGGGCGCGCGTGGTAGGGCCCAACACGGCGGGGCTGGTGACGCCGGGCGAGGCCTCGCTGGGATTCATGCCGGCCTTCGACGAGCGGATCTTCCGGCCCGGGTCGGTCGGCGTGGTGGCGCGCAGCGGGAGCTTGGGCACCCTGACCTGCTTGAACGTCGTGCGCGCCGGATTGGGCGAGTCGGCCTTCATCGGCGTGGGAGGCGACCCGATCCTCGGCACCACGATCCTCGACGCCTTGCGGGCTCTGGAGAACGATCCGAGGACGAAGGCGGCGGTCGTGATCGGTGAGGTCGGAGGCGTGATGGAGGAGGCGGCGTGCGAGTTCATCGCCGCGATGGCCAAGCCGGTCGTGGCGTTTGTGGCCGGACGCACCGCGCCGCCCGGGAGACGAATGGGACATGCCGGCGCGATCGCCGAGGGCGATCGCGGGAGCGCGGAGTCGAAGGTGCGCGCGCTGCGCGGCGCCGGCGCGCGCGTGCTCAACACGCCGACCGAGGTCGGCGACGCTCTACACCAAGTGCTGAGAGGATGAGAAGGAACCATGCTTGAGACCAAGTCGACGCAGCAGAGCAACGGATCGGCGGAGCACGTGGTGCACGGCGCGCAGAGGATGACGCCCAGCGAGGCGTTCGTCGAGACGCTGGCCGCCGAGGGCGTGACGCTCGCGCCGGGGATCGTCGGATCCGCGTTCATGGACGCGCTGGATCTGTTTCCCGCGGCGGGGATTCGCTTCTTGCCGGTGGCGCACGAGCAGAACGCCGTGCACATGGCCGACGGCTACGCGCGGGTGACCGGGAAGCCGAGCTTCGCGATCGCGCAGAACGGGCCAGGCATCACGAACTTCGTGACGGCGGTGGCGGCGGCGTACTGGGCGCACACCCCGATGGTCTTCTGCACGCCTTCGGCCGGCTCGGCGGGCGTGGGCCTGGGCGGCTTTCAGGAGACCGATCAGCTCCCGATCTTCTCGAAGATCACCAAGTGGCAGGTGCAGGTGAACCGCCCGGAGCGGATGGCCGAGCTGCTCCGGCGCGCGTTCTACGTGGCCAAGGCCGAGCTCGGGCCGGTACAGGTCGACGTGCCGCGCGACTACTTCTACGGGGAGATCGAGACGGAGATCTATCCCTCGCTCACGCTCGAGCGCGGCCCCGGTGCGGAGCCGCAGATCGCCGCGGCCGCGGAGATGCTGGCCAACGCCAAGTCGCCCGTGATCATCTCCGGCGGCGGCGTGGTGCAAGGCAACGCCGTGGACGAGGTGCGGGCGCTGGCGGAGTACCTCTCGGCGCCCGTGGCCTGCTCGTATCTGCACAACGACGCCTTTCCCGCCGGTCACGAATTGGCCGTGGGGCCGCTGGGCTACCAGGGCTCGAAGGCGGCGATGCGCGTGATGGCCAAGGCCGACGTGGTGCTGGCCATCGGCTGCCGGCTTGGGCCCTTCGGGACGCTGCCGCAGTACGGCCTCGACTACTGGCCGCGCGACGCGAAGATCATCCAGGTGGACGTGGATCATCGCGTGCTCGGCTTGACCAAGAAGATCTCGTTGGGCATCTGCGGCGATGCGAAGCAGAGCGCGCAGGCGCTACTGCGGCGCATGCGCGCGGCCGCTCCGCAGCGCGCGCGCGACGAGAGCGCGGCGCGGCGGATCGCCGAGGAGAAGCGGGCCTGGGCCGGCGAGTTGGACGGGATCTCGTCACGGCACGGCGAGCCGATCAGCCCGCGGCGCGCGCTGAAGCTGATGGCGGAGACCCTGCCGCCGGGGACGATCGTCACGACGGACATCGGCAACATCTCCTCCGTCTCGAACAGCTACCTGCACTTCGAGGAGCCGCGCCGCTTTCTGGCCGCGATGAGCTTCGGCAACTGCGGCTACTCCTATCCCACGGCGCTGGGCGCGAAGCTCGCGCGCCCGGATCTCCCGGTGGTGGCCTACGTGGGCGACGGGGCATGGGGGATGAGCTTGGCCGAGGTCATGACCGCGGTGCGCGAGAACATCCCCGTCGTCGCGGTCGTCTGGAACAACGCGCAGTGGGGCGCCGAGAAGAAGAACCAGGTCGACTATTACGGTGACCGCTTCGTGGGGAGCAACCTCGAGAATCCCGACTTTGCGGAGGTGGCGCGCGCGATGGGCGCCGACGGCTACCGGGTGGAGCGGGAGTCCGAGCTGCAGGACGCGGTGCGCGCCGCGCTCGCGGCCGGCCGTCCGGCGGTCATCAACCTGATGGTCGACTCGGCGGAGCTGGCCGATCCCTTCCGTCGCGACGCTCTGAAGAAGCCCACGCGCTTCCTGGAGCGCTACAAGCACCTGCAGTGAGGCGCCGCGTGGCCCGCGCTTCCGCGGCGACGCTTCAGCGCGTCGCGTGCATCTGGAACGTGAAGCGGTCCGCGCGGTAGAAGCTGACGCCCGTGAGCATGGGGCGTTGATCGCCGGAGAAGAAGGTGACTTCGCGCCGCAGGAGGATCGCCCCCGGCGCGATGTGCAGGAGGCGTGCGATGTCGGCGCCGGCCGCCTCGGCGCCGATCTCTTGCTGGACGGAGACGGCCTTGATCTCGGATTTCTCCGAGATCGTGACGAACAGCGAGCGCTTGGAGACGTCGTCGCGGGTGATCCCCTCGGCGCACCACGGCGCAACGTAGCGCACGTCGAGGACGACGGCGTCGCCTTCGCGCTCGCGCAGCCGGCGCACGAGGAGCGCGCGCTCGCCCGGCGCCATGTGGAGCCGCTCGGCCACGCGCGGCGGGACCACCGTGCGCTTGAACGTGAGTACCTTGACCGGGGCTTGAGGATACGGGAACTCCCACTCTTGGATGAAGCGTTCCAGGCCGTCGAGCCGGACCTGCACGGGCTCCGGCACCAAGAACGTGCCCCGGCCCGGGATGCGCTGGACGACGCCCTCGCGGACGAGGTCGGCGACGGCGTTGCGCACGGTCATGCGGCTGACGCCGAAGCGCCTCATGAGGGCGGCGTCGGAGAAGATGCGCTTGGCACCCGGAGGGTTCGCCCGCAGCTCGGCCACCAGGCGATTCTTGATCTGCTCGTAGAGTGGGATCGGCCCGTCGCGTTCGATGGTATCGGGCGGCGTTGACTTTCGCATCGCGTCCTGTTATAGAATGAGGTTGTCCGTACAGGTATAGGCAAGGATGTCACGTTCCGGCCTATCGGGAGATTCGAGCCGCCTTCAGGACAACCTGTGGCCCGCCGGCAGGTTGTCCGGACCGGTGAGCCAGTGTGTTTGCGTGGCGAGAAAGGGAGCCTCGGGGCAAGATGCTCGGAACGACGACGCCCGCTCTCGACGCGCTCTTGGCGCCCCGGCCCGGCGTGACGCCGCCGGCGGTCGCCGTGGTGCAGCCGGTGAGCGCCGACTCCTTGACGGGCATCATCGATGCCGTGGATCGCGGCCTGGTACGGGCCCTCTTGGTCGGGAGCCGGGAGCGGATCGTTGCGCGGCTCCGGGAGCTGGGGCGGCGCGAGGGCGACTTCGAGATCGAGCACGCCGAGGACGATCGGGCGGCGGCCTGCGCGGCGGTGGAACTGGTTCGCGGCGGCCGCGCCGACATCTTGATGAAGGGGCACCTGCACTCGGACGATTTCCTGAGGCCGGCCGTCGGCCGGGCGAGGGGTCTACGCGGCTCCGGACGCATGAGCCATGCCTTCGTCTGTTATCTTCCCGAGAGCACCTATCACAAGCCGCTGGTCGTCACCGACGCAGCGATGAACATCGCTCCCGATCTCGACACGAAGGTCGACATCGCGGCGAACGCCATCGAGCTCGTGCGCGTGCTGGGCACGGAACGGCCGAAGATGGCGGTCTTGGCGGCGGTCGAAACGGTGAACGCGGCGATGGAGGCGACGGCGGACGCGGCGGCGCTCCAGGAGCTGGCGCGCCGTGGAGCCTTCGGCGCGGCGATCATCGAGGGGCCCTTGGCGTTCGACAACGCGATCTCGCGCGAGGCCGCCGCGACGAAGGGCATCGCCTCGCAGGTGGCCGGAGATCCCGACATCCTCTGCGTTCCGGACATCGAGGCGGGCAACATCCTCTACAAGTCGATGGTCTATCTCTGCGGCGCGATCACGCCGGGCGTCATCTTGGGCGGCTCGGCCCCCCTGCTGCTGACCTCGCGGGCCGACCCACCGCTCGCGCGCACCGCGTCGTGCGCGCTTGCGGCCCGGCTGGTCAACCGCGCGCGACGTTAGTGGGCCGCGCTCCGGCGGAGCGCCTCGACCACACGCGGCGCGGTGATGGGCACCTGGTAGACGCGAACTCCGACGGCGTCGTGCACGGCGTTGGCCAGCGCCGCGGCGCCGGGGATGGCGGGTGGCTCGCCGACGCCCTTGGCGCCGAACGGACCGTAGACGGAAGGCACCTCGACCATCTCCACGTGGATCGGCGGGAGATCGACGCTGTGCGGCACCGCGTAGTCGAGGAACGAGCCGCCGTGCACCTGACCGTAGGCGTCGTGGACGATCTCCTCGCCCAGCGCTCGCCCCAGGCCCTGCGTGAGACCGCCGTGGATCTGCCCTTCTACCTCGGCGGGGTTGATGGCGCGGCCGACGTCCTGCACGGCCAGATAGCCCGTGGGGCGGACGACGCCCGTGGCGCGGTCGACCACGACGCGGGCGACGTGGACGGCGAAGGCCGGCGAGGACTCCGGGTTGGCGATGCGCCCTTGGCCGTGGAGCGGAGCGTAGGGGCTGCCGAAGCCGACCGTGAGCTTGGCAAGGTCGGCGATGGCGGCACCGGTGCGTGGGTTGCCGCGCACGAAGACGCGGCCGTCCTCGATGACGAGATCGCCGACGGCGGCTTCGAGCCGAGCGGCGGCGAGCTCCAGCAATTGGCGCCGAGCGTCCTCGGCGGCGCGCTCGACCGCCTTGCCCACCGTATAGGTGATCTTGCTGCCGCCGGTCAAGCCGGCGTACGGCGCGCGGTCGGTGTCGCCGGTGACGACGCGAACCTTCGAAGGATCCACGCCGAACGTCTCGGCGGCGATGGTCATGAACGTGGTGTTGGTACCGGTCAGGTCAACCGAGCCCACCTGGATGGTGAGGGTGCCGTCGCTCTCGATGCGGCAGCCGGCGGCCGCGGGCTCGAGGCCGCCCGGCCATCCGCCGGCCGCGACGCCGTAGCCCTCGCCCGCGGCGCGCGCGCGGCCGCGCTCGCGCCAGAGCTCGCTGTCGCGCGCGCGCTCGAGACACTCCATCAGCCCGATGCGCGGCCAGCGGCGGCCGTCGGCACGCTCGTCCCCCTCGACGACGGCGTTGCGCAGGCGCAGCTCGATGGGATCCATCTCCAGCTTGCGCGCCAGCAGATCCATCGCCGACTCCAGCGCGAAGTACGCCTGCGGGGCCCCCGGCCCGCGATAGGCCGACTGCGGAGTCTTGTGCGTGAGAACCTCCGCGGCGACGACGCGCAGGTTCGGGGTGCGGTAGGTGCTGCCGAGCAGAATCGCCCCAATGCCGACGGGCGAGCCGCCGACGGCACCGCTGTCGAAGAGCAGATCGGCGTCGAGGCCCACCAGGGTGCCGTCGTTGCGGGCCCCCAGCTTGACGGCGATGCGGGCCGCCGGCGCCGGCTGCGCAAAGAGAAAGTCCTGGGCGCGGTCGAGGATCAGGCGCACCGGGCGGCCCACCACGCGCGCCGCCTGCGCGGCCAGCGGCTCGACGAGGAAGATCTTGCCGCCGAAGCCGCCGCCCACGGGCAGCGGCACCACGCGCACGAGGCTCTCGGGGAGGTCCAGCGCCTTGGCCGTCTCGGCGCGCAGGAAGAATTGTCCCTGCGTGCAGGCGTGAAGGGTCACGCCGCCGTCGGAGCGCGGCTCGGCGATGCAGCCCTGGGTCTCGATGTAGGCCTGGTGGACGCGGGCAAGGGAGAAGGTGCCCTCGACCACGGCATCGGCGAGGTTCCACGCGGCGTCGATCGAGCCGCGGCGGAAGCGCATGCGCTGGTGCATATTGGCCGGGCGCGGCTCCGAATCGTCCTCCGTGCCAACCGCGGCGCCGTGGGCACCGGCGTCCTCGCTCTCGTGGGCCGAGGGGTCGAGCACCGTGGGCGCCGTGGGCTCGAGGGCCGCCAGCGGGTCGACGACGGCCGCAAGCTCGCGGTACGTGACGTCGACCAGCTCGGCGGCGTCGAGCGCGGTCGCGTCGTCGACGGCCAGAACCATGGCGACGGGCTCGCCGACGTAGTTGACCTCCCCCCGCGCGAGCAAGCGGCGGACGCCCATCTCCTCGTCGGTCAGCACCGCGACCACGCCCGGGAGGAGCCGCGCGGCCGACGCGTCGATGCGCTCGATCCGGGCGTGCGGATACGGACTGAGCACGAGCCGGGCCGAGAGCATGCCGGGGAGGTGCAGGTCGCCGACGAATCTCGTGAGGCCGCGAACTTTGTCGCCGCCTTCGACGCGGCGCTGCGAGCGTCCGATCCAGGTAGTGGAAGTCATAGCCCGCCTGTTACCTCGTCGCCCACGCCGCTCCTTGCCGCATCGTGGATTGACTGGCATGGAGAAGCTGGTATAGTATGAGGGCTGTTTGGCTCCCGGAGGGGGCCCGGCGATTTTACGGCCCTTCGCGGTCGAGACGAAAGGGGGGTTGCATCACCATGGAAATCCGAATCGCTCCCGGCGAGTCCATCGAGTCCGCCCTCCGTCGTTTCAAGAAAGCGACGCAGAAGGCCGGTATCCTCGCCGAGGCTCGCAAGCACGAGCACTACGAGAAGCCCAGCGTGCGAGCCAAGAAGAAGTCCGCCGCCGCGCGCAAGCGCCGCTCGTAGGCCGTCCATGTTGCAGAGCAAGATCGACGCGGACCTGAAGGAGGCCATGAAGGCCCGCGATCAGGTCCGCGTCGACACGTTGCGCATGCTGCGCAGCGCCATCAATTACCGCCGCATCGAGGTAGGGCACGAGCTCTCGGAGGACGAGCAGCTCGAAATCGTGCGCAAACAGGTCAAGCAGCGCAACGATGCCATCACCGAGTACGAGCGTGCGGCGCGCGCCGAGGCCGCCGCCAAGGAGACGCGCGAGCGCGAGATCCTGCAGGCGTTCCTGCCGCGTCAGCTGACCCGCGAGGAGCTGGAGGGCGTGGTGCGCGAGGCGTTGGCCGGATTGCCGCGGCCCTTGGACCGCGGGATGGCGATGAAGGTGGTCATGGCCAAGGTCAAGGGCGTGGCCGACGGCCGGACCGTCGCCGAGATCGTCAACGCCGAGCTCGCGAGGTCCTGATCCGCGCCGCGGCATCCTCGCCCGCCCGCAACTTTTCCGGACCTCCTGGGTAGAAGTGCCCGGGAGGTCCGGTTCTTTGGTGCGTCGCGTCCTGCGTTTGGGGTTCTTCGTCTGCTTGGCGCTCGGTGTGGCGCTGGGCGCGGCGCGCGCCGCGGGACCGGGCGAGGTGGTGGTGGTGCCGATCCACGGCACGATCGATCAAGGAATGGCCCACTTGGTGCAGACCGCCGTGGCCCAAGCCGACACGTCCGGGGCCAAGGCGATCATCCTGGACGTCAACACGCCCGGCGGCCTGGTTGACGCCGCGACCCAGATCCGCGACAGCCTCTTCGCCGCCCGCGTGCCCGTGATCGCATACGTCTCCGAGCGCGCCTGGAGCGCTGGGGCGCTGGTCACGCTGGCCGCGTCGCGCATCGCCATGGCGCCCGGCGCCAGCATCGGAGCCGCCGAGCCGATCCCCACGACGATCAAGACCGTCTCCGCCCTGCGCGCCGAGTTCGAGTCGACCGCGGCGCGCAACGGGCGGGATCCGAAGATCGTGGCGGCCATGGTGGACAAGACGCGTCCGTTCCCGCCCTATAGCCAACCGGGGCAGATCCTGACGCTCACCGCCGACCAAGCGCTCAAGCTGGGCATCGCCAACGAGACGGTCTCGAGCTTCGGTCAGCTGCTCGCCGACGAGCACCTGGCGGGGAGCACCGTGCGCACGGCGCACTACACCTTCGGCGAGCGGTTGGCGCGCTTCGCCACCGACCCGGTGGTCAGCGGCCTGCTGCTCACCATCGGCTTCCTGGGCCTGCTGATCGAGATGCAGACGCTCCACGGGATCGCGGGGCTGATCGGCGTCGTCTCGCTAAGCCTGTTCTTCGGGGCGCACGTGATCGCGGGGTTCTCCAACGAGCTGGTGATCGTGCTGGCCGTGCTGGGCGTGGCCGCGCTCCTGGCGGAGCTGCACGTCTTCCCCGGCCACGGAGTCTTTGGAGCCCTAGGAGCGTTGATGCTGGTGGCCGCGGTCTTCCTGGCGTTCGGCATCGCGTTCATGGGGGCGGCGATCCAGGCGCTGGCGACGGCGATCGTGGCGACGGCGATCCTCTACGTGCTCGCGACGCGAATCTTCCCGCAGAACGCCTTCTACCGGCGCATCGTATTCGTCGGCGAGCAAGGACCGGAGTACATCGCCAGCGCAGACTACCGCGGGTACCTCGGCGCGAACGGCGTAGCTCTCTCCGATCTGCGCCCCAGCGGCGTGGCCGAGATCCTTGGACGGCGCCTGGACGTCCTCACCGAGGGCGAGTTCGTTCCGGCCGGGGCGCCGGTCAACGTGCGGCGGGTCGAGGGCGGCCGCATCTTCGTGGTTCGCATCGGAGCCGACGTAGTGCGCGCAGAGTTGCCGCGGTAGTCGGCTCTCCCTCTCTAGACGGAAAGGACGCTATGGTCGCCATCGGCTTCGGTGGACTCTTGTTGACGCTGGTCATCCTCTTCGGCATCATCGTCTTTCTCTACTACTTCCCGTTCGGGCTCTGGCTGAGCACGGTCGCCGCGGGGGTGCCGCTCTCGATCATCGCGCTGGTGCGGATGCGACTGATCCGCATCCCGCCCGGCGTCATCGTGGCGAACCTCGTGCGTGCCCGCAAGGCGGGCTTGCACATCGACGTCGACCAGCTGCAGTCGCACATCTTGGCGGGCGGCAACGTCGACAAGGTGACGCTGGGCATGATCGCGGCGCAGCGCGCCGGGATCCCTCTGGAGTGGCCGCGCGCCGCGGCGATCGACCTGGCCGGCCGCGACGTGCCCGACGCGGTGCAGACCTTCGTCAACCCGAAGGTCATCGAGACGCCCACGTTCCAAGGCGTGGCGCAGGACGGCATCCAGCTCAACGTCAAGGCGCGCATCACGGTGCGCACGAACCTCGATCGCTACGTCGGCGGCGCCGGCGAGCAGACGGTGGTCGCGCGCGTGGGCGAGGGCGTGGTATCTGCCGTGGGCGCGGCGCAGTCGTACAAAGAGGTGCTGGAGTATCCCGACAAGATCTCCAAGGCCGTGCTGGCCAAGGGGCTCGACGCGGGCACCGCGTTCGAGATCGTCTCGATCGACATCGCTGACGTGGACGTCGGACGCAACGTGGGAGCCGATCTGCAGATCAGCCAGGCCGAGGCCGACCGCCGCATCGGCCAGGCAAAGGCCGCCGAGCGCCAGTACGCCGCGCAGGCGCTGGAGCAAGAGATGCGCGCACGCACGCAAGAGATGCAGGCCAACGTGGTGCAGGCCGAGGCGCAGGTTCCGCTGGCGATCTCGGAGGCGCTGCGCAGCGGGAACATCGGCGTCATGGACTACGTGCGGTACAAGAACCTGCTGGCGGACACGGAGATGCGCGGCAACATCGCGCAGAGCGCCCAAGGGAAAGGCGAGCAGCAGTCCGGCCAGCAGTCTCCGCAGCCGCCGGCCGGACCGCAGCCGAGCTAGCAGGGTGCGGAAGAACCCCTGCGCTGATCGCTAGGAGCGTTTCCGCCAGCAGACCGAGGAACGAGGAGGGAGCGTAGCCCCAGCGCTACGTGACCGACACAGTGACAATGGGATGCGGCGGAAAC
>Ga0307372_10005993_pt1 | contig 17957 bp, 19 predicted proteins | sample OX1MG_FD_202533 | JGI IMG/M metagenome (GOLD analysis project Ga0307372, IMG submission 202533) | Soil microbial communities from Risofladan, Vaasa, Finland - OX-1 | ecosystem: Environmental > Terrestrial > Soil > Coastal area > Acid sulfate soil | place: Finland: Risofladan, Vaasa | collected... | reverse complement strand
CACCGCCCGCCTGGCCGTTCGCGGCGTCGTAGAGGTAATTCTTACGGATCAGGTCGGCATTGGCGCGCCAATGCGCGGCGCTCGCCCGCATGTCCGCGACGACCTGCTCGCGGGTGATGCCATCCGGAAGATCGAAAAGTACGAGCTCGGTGATCATGCTAATCCTCTCCCCCGCGGCGGGCGCCGCAACCATGTAGGCGCGCACCTTACTCGACTTGCCGCCCGCGCGGCAACTCTCTCTCTCCCAGTCTTGTCCCCTGCCCGGTAGCGCAGGATTTCACCGTGGCGGTATTCGAAGTGATGGCGCCGCGGTGCCGTCCCGGCCAGCACCTCGGGCCCGTAATGCCGCATGTTGGACACCACCTCCGCGCTGGAGATCAGCCACGAGCGCGGCTGCCAGCGCCGCGCGCCCTTCGGGCAGGCGGCGAGCGCGGACTCGCCGGCTTCGATGCGCCCGCCCACGCCGTTCCACAGACCGCGGTTGGGCGCTCGCAGGCGATGCGGCATCAGCGCGGCGTCCGCCGCGCGTCAGGAAGCACAGGGTGTAGCCCAGCCGCAGATCAGTCACGCGGCGCAGGGTCGAGCACGACCGCCGTGCCGTAGCACAGCACCTCGGTCGCCGCGCTCTTGTCGGAGCCGAGGTCCGAGGCGTCATAGCGTACCGCGACCACCGCGTTCGCGCCCATCGTCCGGGCATGCTCGACCAGCTCGTCGTAGGCCTGCTGCCGCGCCTGCTCGCACATCTGCGCGAAGGCGCCGATGCGGCCGCCGATGATGCTCTTCAGGCCGCCGAGGATTCCCTGCGTGATCGTCGGTGCGCGCACGATCACGCCGCGCACGAGTCCCTTGTACTCCTTGATGCGATAGCCCTGCACGTCGGGCGTCGTGGTCACCAGCATATGACGGCCTCCCATGTGCGCGTCCTCGCGCGCCGTCCTCGCGCGCCGGCCTGAATGCTAGCAGAGGCGCGCGCGGCCGAGGCGCTGCGGCATGCGCCAGCCGCACACCGGTCACGGCGCGCAGCGGAATGTGCATAGAATTACGCTTGGAGGGGGGGGGTTGCGCGGCGACCGACGCCGAAGCGCCAAGCGAGCAGGATCACACGCCGGTGAGGAGGCTGCCGTGAGCACGATGACTGAAATGCGCAGGGTCGGAGACATCACGCGCGCGCATGCCGCGCGCCGGCCCGATGCGGTCGCGACGGTGTACCAGGACCGCGCGACGAGCTATGCCGGGCTCGACCGGCTCGCCAACCGCGTGGCGAACGCGCTCGTCGCCGCCGGCGTCGAGTCCCAGGCGCGCATCGCGTACCTGGACAAGAACTCCGATGCGTTCTTCGAGCTGATGTTCGGCGCCGCCAAGGCGAACGCGGTGCTGGTCTCGGTCAACTGGCGTCTCGCCCCGCCCGAGATCGCCTACGTGATCAACGACGCGATGACCGAGGTGCTGTTCGTCGGTCCCGAGTATTTCGAGGCCATCGACAAGATCCGCGGCGACCTGAAGACCGTGAAGCGCATCGTCGCGCTGGGCGCGGCGCACGGCGGCTGGGAGCCCTACGAAACCTGGCGCGACCGCGGCGGCGAGGCCGACCCGGCGTTACCGGCCGCCGGCACCGACGTCGTGCTGCAGCTCTACACCAGCGGCACGACCGGGCATCCGAAGGGCGTGCAACTCACCCACGACAACCTGCTGAGCCTGCTGCCCGGAGCGCTCGCATGGGGCGACTGGGGCGAGCGCGACGTGAGCCTGGTGTGCATGCCGCTGTTTCACATCGGCGGCAGCGGCTGGGCGCTGGCGGGCTTCTACGCGGGCGCGCGCAACATTATCGAGCGCGAAATCGTTCCGGCCGAGATCCTCAAGCTGATCGCGGCGCATCGCATCACGCGCACCTTCTTCGTGCCTGCGGTGATCCTGTTCCTGCTGCAGACGCCGGGCGTACAGGAAGCGGACCTCTCCAGCCTCAAGCTGATCATCTACGGCGCCTCGCCGATGCCGCTCGACCTGCTGCGCAAGGCCATGACGGTGCTCAAATGCGGCTTCGCGCAGGTCTACGGCCTCACCGAGACGACCGGCGCGATCACCTATCTGCCGCCCGAAGACCATACCGAGGCGGCGGGCGAGCGCCTCAAGTCCTGCGGCAAACCGATGGCCGGGGTCGAGCTGCGCGTGGTGGACGCCGCCGGCTGCGACGTTGCCGCCGGCCAGGTTGGCGAGATCCAGTGCCGCTCGGTGCAGAACATGAAGGGCTACTGGAACCTGCCGCGCGAGACGCAGCACGCGATGCACGGCGAGTGGCTGCGCACCGGAGACGCCGGCTATCTCGACGCGGACGGCTACCTGTACATCTACGACCGCGTCAAGGACATGATCATCAGCGGGGGTGAGAACATCTATCCGGCGGAGGTCGAGAGCGCCCTGTTCGGCCATCCCGCGCTCGCCGACGTCGCGGTGATCGGAGTGCCCGATCCGACCTGGGGCGAGGCGGTGAAGGCGATCGTCGTGCTCAAAGCCGGAGCGACGGCGAGCGCGCAGGAGCTGATCGACTACGCGCGAGCGCGCATCGCGCATTACAAGGTGCCCAGGTCGGTGGACTTCGTGCAGGCGCTGCCGCGCACCGCCACCGGCAAGATCCTCAAGCGCGAACTGCGCGCCCCGTTCTGGAAGGGGCACGACCGGCAGGTAATCTGAGCGCTTGCGATCGGCGCGGTGCGCGGCCGCGCCGATCAGGAATCCTGCGCGGCGAGCTCCTTGAGACTGAGGCGAAGATCCTCTTCGACGTGCTTCCAGTGCTCGCCGAGCGGCTCTGCAAGGCGCGCAAGCGCCACGGCCGCGCCGCGGTCGCGCGGGTGCGGATCGAGCACGAACGCCCGGTAAATCTCGGCCAGCCGGATCGAGGCCGAATCGCGCGACAGCACCCAGGCGTCGCGCTCGGTGCGTGCCGCCCAGCCCAGCGCCGCGCAGCGCTCCAACAGCAGCTCGCAGCGATACGGCAGGAGGTTCACGCGTCTCGCGATGCGCGGCAGCGTCGCCGGCACGCCGCCTTCGTGGGCCCGCGCCAGCACGCCGAGCACTGCGAGAGCGTCCACCAGGTCCTGCCCCGCCGCCCGGTGTCGCTCAGCTCCGGCCGCCCGGTAGGCAGGCAGCGTCGCGGTGATCGTGGCCCCGGCGAGGACGATCACCCAAGAGGCATAGATCCACACCAGAAACAGCGGCACCGCGGCGAATGCGCCATAGATCAGCGCGTAGGTCGGAAACTTCTGGATGTAGAACACGAACCCGCGCTTCGCGAGCTCGAAGGCGAGGCCGGCCAGCAGGCCGCCGGCGAGCGCGTGCCGGACCTCGATTTTGCGGTACGGCACCACCAGGTAGAGCAAGGTAAGCGCCGCGCAGGTGAACACCGTCGCCAGCGTGCGCAGCACCTGCTCGGCGAGCCAGCCGAGGTGGGGAAACATGCCGAACGACTCGGCGACCAGGAACGTGGTCGCCGACAAGCTCGCACCGATCAGCACCGGGCCGAGCGAGAGCACGGCCCAGTACATGATCACGCGCTGGGCGAGCGGCCGCGACCGTTCGACGCGGAAGATGCGGTTCATCGCATTGTCGATGGTCAGCATCAGCAGGATCGCCGTCAGGCCGAGAAAGGCGAGCCCGAGCGCCGTGAGGCGCCCGGCCTTCTCGCTGAACACCGCGATCTGCTGGGTGATCAGGCGCGCGCTGCGCGTCGCCGGAAGCAGGTTGTCGATCACGAACCGCTGCAGTTCGTCGGTCGCGTGCCGGAACACCGGAAACGCGGTCGAGATCGACAGCATCACCGTGACCAGGGGCACCAGCGCCAGCAGCGTGGTGAAGGCGAGGCTCGCCGCGATCTGCAGGTTGCGGTCCTCGTAGAACCGGCGCACGACCGCCGCCACGTACTCCCTGCCGGCGCGCAGCGCCGCGAGCGCGCTCTGCGGGTTGCGGTGGGGTTCCGACATGGCGGCCGGTATCATAACCCCCTATGAGCGACATCCTCGTCCTGTACTACAGCGTCGGCGGCGCCGTGCGGCGCATGGCGGAGCTCGTCGCCGACGGCGTCGAGCGGGTGCCGGGCGCCGCGGCGCGCCTGCGCACGGTGCCCAAGGTGGCGCCCGTCACCGAGGTCGCCGCGCCCGCGATCCCCTCCGGGGGCGCGCCCTATTGCGAGCTGCGCGACCTCGAGTCATGCGCAGGTCTCGCACTGGGCAGCCCGACTCGCTTCGGCAACATGGCGGCGCCGCTGAAGCACTTCCTCGATGGCACGGCGCCGTTGTGGCTCAAGGGCGCGCTCGCCGGCAAGCCGGCCTGCGTGTTCACCTCGACCGCCAGCCTGCACGGCGGCCAGGAAACGACCCTCGTGTCGATGATGCTGCCGCTGATGCATCACGGCATGCTGATCGTCGGGCTGCCCTATTCCCTCGCCGAGCTGAACGCGACGCGCACCGGAGGCACACCGTACGGCGCGAGCCACTTTGCGGGGACCGCCGACGACGAGCCGGTGTCCGAGGCCGAGCGCGCGTTGTGCATCGCGCAGGGCAAGCGCCTGGCCGAAATCGCGCTCAGGCTCGCGCGATGAGCGCCACGCGCATCGTGGCCGCGGTCTCGCTCGTGGCATTGATCGTGCTGTGCCTGGCCTGGGAGCTGTGGCTGGCGCCGCTCAGGCCGGGCGGCTCGCTGATGGCGCTCAAGGCGCTGCCGCTCGTGCTGCCGCTGCAGGGAGTGCTGCGCGGCAGGCGCTACACTTACCAGTGGTCCAGCATGCTGCTCCTCGCCTACTTCACCGAGGGCGTGGTACGCGCCTGGAGCGAGCATGGCGCCTCGCAGCTTGCCGCCATCGGCGAAATCGCGCTCAGCGTGATCTTCGTCGCCGCGGCGGTCGGCTACGCGCGGCTCACGCGCCCCGCGCGCCGCTGAATTTCAGGATTCCAGCACCCCGGTCGCCTTGCCGTCCAGGCTCAGGCGATTCTTCTCTTCCCAGTAGCGCCGGATCCCGTCTGCGCCCTTGCCGCGCGCCCATGCCTCGAGCCCGTCGCGCTGCTCTCTGTAGTCAAACAGCGGCACGCCCAGGCCGCAGGAGGTCTGGACCAGGTCGACGTGCAGGTCGATGATCTGCCGCGCGCCGGCGAGGGCCGGGAACATGCCCGCGAGATCCGCCCATCCGGCGTCGCGCCGATGCAGCACGGCGGCGTGGCCGTACAGGCGCAGGATCATCGGCGCTCCTTCGAACGCGCAGAACATGACCGTCATGCGGTCGTTCTCCAGGAGATGCGCAGCGGTCTCGTTGCCGCTTCCCGTGAGGTTGAGCCAGGCGACCCGGCCCGGGTCCAGCACGCGCAGCGCATCCATGCCCTTGGGCGACACGTTGACCCGGCCGCCGGCCGTTGCGGTCGCGACGAAAAACACGCGCTGGCGCTCGATGAAGCTGCGGTGACGATCGCCAATGACGGAGAATCTCTGACCCATGGGAGGGCCGCCTACAGCTGGTGCTGCGGGTTGAGGCGCTCCATCTTGCTCTGCAGCCGGTTGAGCGCGGAGATGTAGGCCTTTGCCGAGGCGACCACGATGTCGGTATCGGCGCCGACGCCGTTCACCACCCGCCCGCCCTTCGCCAGGCGCACGGTCACCTCGCCCTGCGATTCGGTGCCCTGGGTGACCGCGTTGACCGAAAACAGCAGCAATTCGGCGCCACTCTGCGCCACGCTCTCGATCGCCTTGAAGGTGGCGTCGACCGGTCCGTCGCCCTGTGCGTCGGCGCCGCGCTCGGCGCCGTCATCGGCCAGCACCACATGCGCGTGCGGGCGCTCCCCCATGCCGCTTGCCTGGTTCATGTGCACCAGCTTCCAGCGCTCGTCCGAGGACAGTCCCGCCTCCTGCGATACCAGCGCCTGCAGGTCCTCGTCGAAGATCTCGGCCTTCTTGTCGGCGAGGTCCTTGAAGCGCTGGAACGCCTTGTTGTACGCGTCCTCGCTCGCGAGCTCGATGCCGAGCTCCTTCAAGCGCTGCTTAAAGGCGTTGCGCCCCGAGAGCTTGCCGAGCACGATCTTGTTGGTGCTCCAACCCACGTCCTCGGCAGTCATGATCTCGTAGGTCTGGCGCGCCTTCAGCACCCCGTCCTGGTGGATGCCCGAGGCGTGCGCGAAGGCATTCGCCCCGACCACGGCCTTGTTCGGCTGCACCACGAAGCCGGTGATCTGCGACACCAGGCGCGAGGTCGGCACGATCTGGGTGGCGTCGATGCCGGTCTCAAGATGAAAGAAATCGCTGCGCGTGCGCACCGCCATCACCACTTCCTCGAGCGAAGTGTTGCCGGCGCGCTCGCCCAGGCCGTTGATGGTGCACTCGATCTGGCGTGCCCCGCCGATCATCACGGCGGCGAGCGAGTTCGCAACCGCCATGCCGAGGTCGTTGTGGCAATGCACCGACCACATCGCCTGGTCGGAGTTGGGCACCCGCTCGCGCAGCTTTCTGATGAACTCGCCGAACTGTTGCGGCACCGCGTAGCCGACGGTATCGGGAATGTTGATCGTGGTGGCGCCTTCCTTGATCACCGCCTCCAGCACGCGGCACAGGAAATCCGGCTCGGAGCGGCTGCCGTCTTCGGGCGAGAACTCGACGTCGGGGCAGGCGTTCCTGGCGTAGCGCACCGCGAGCGTCGCTTGCTCGAGCACCTGCTCGGGGCTCATGCGCAGCTTCTTCTCCATGTGGATCGGGCTGGTCGCGATGAAGGTGTGCACGCGCCAGGACTTGGCACCCTTCAGGGCGTCGATTCCGCGCTGGATGTCGCGGTCGTTGGCTCGGCACAGGCCGGCGACGGTCGAGTCCTTGACCACGCCGGCGATTGCGCGCACCGCCTCGAAGTCGCCGTTGGACGCGGCGGGAAAGCCGGCCTCGATCACGTCGATGCGCATGCGCTCCAGCGCGCGCGCGATGCGCAGCTTCTCGTCCTTGGTCATCGAAGCGCCGGGACTCTGCTCGCCGTCGCGCATGGTAGTGTCGAATATGATCAACCGGTCCTTTTTCATCGCCCGCTCCTAGGGTCAAAACGCATTGAATGTACGTAGTCCTTCCCACCGCGAGGGCGGTTGGGGTGCTGCCGAATTGGGGGTGGGTGTCTGCTAGCGCGCGCGGCGCAGCAGCAGGCCGGCCAGCAGAAACGCGCGGCCGGAATCAGATTGCTCGGGACGGAGAGTCGGAGCCATGAGGTGCAATATAGCGCCGTTCCCGCGGTCCCGCAACCCGACTTCGATCGGCTAGCCCGGCCTGCTGTCCACGCGCGCTCGCACAAGCCGAGGAGCGTAGCTCAGTGCATAGACCAGGAACGCTGCCGACCACAGCCCGCCTGAGAGCTCGACCAGGGGCATGTATGCGGTCAGCACAAGCGCTGCCGCCACGCGCGCCGCGGCGGCGCAATGCACCAGGACGTAGGCCGCGGTCTCGGCGCGCCCGGCGACGAGCGGCCGGCCGGTGTGACCAAGGGCGGTGCGGGTGATCATGCCCATGATGGTCCCGCTCAGCGCGCCGACGGCGAATGCGTGCAGCGCCGCCGCCTGCACCACCAGGCCGAGCGCCGACAGTCCGAGCAGTACAAAGCCCACCGGGATCCAGGCATGCGAAAGGTGCAGGATCCACAGGATCGGCCGCCGGATCGTTGCGAGCGGCGCCCACCCTGCTTGGCGCGTCGCGTGCAGCGCCGCTGCGACGAAGGCGAGCAGCGCCTCGGGCCAACCGCTCCACTCGAGCAGCGCCCCCGCGAAGGCGGCGAGCGTCACGGCGAGCGCCGCGCGGTCGAGCCTCGGGCGAAGCTTCACGCCGGCCTTCGGGAGCGCGCTCGCCGTGAACGCAGGCACCACCCTGCCTGCCATCACGATCATCAGGGTGACGATGAGATAGAGTGCAGCCTGGACCGGGACCCCGGGCGCGATGTCGAGCGCGCCGGCCACTGCCAGGTGAAAGCATACGTTCGCGAGCCCGAGCACAACCAGCAGCGCCACGACGAAGTAGTTGCGCGCATTGCGCGCGCCGACGATGACGCGCGCCATCACCGCCGCAAGGACAAACGCGAAGGCGCAGTCGACCAGCGCCGCGGGCAGCGCCGGCCCGGTGATGACCAGCACGCGACCCGCCAGCCAGAGTGCGGCGAGCAGCGCAAGCGGCAGGCCCTGCGGCGTGGGCAGCCCCGTCCAGACGCGGCCGGCAGTCAACAGGAAGCCGGCGATCACGGCAAGCGCGAAGCCGAACACCATCTCGTGCTGGTGCCAGTTGAGCCCTTCCAGGTAACGCACCGGCCAGCCGTGGCCCAGGAGCGAGGCCACCCAGGCGGGAATGGCCAGCGCGGCAAATAGCGCGGCGAGCAAATAGAACGGCCGGAAGCCGAGGCTGAACGGCGAAAAGCCCTGCGGCAAGAAAAGCTGGGGAGCAGACTTCATCGGATGCGCGATGCCGGGCGGAGAAAGAAGCAACTTAGCGCGTCCGCCGCGCGCACGACTTATGCCAGATCAAGAATCCGCGGGCAGGCCTGCGCGCGGGCCCGACTCACGCATCTCACCCGAACGGCCGCATGCGGCGCCGGCTGAAGGCCCACTGTACATAGCCCGAAAGCGCATAGACGACCACCAGCAGCACCAGCGTGACCGCGGGCTTGATCGCGATCACGGTCAACGCCGCGGCGATCGCGACCACCGCCCAGAACGGGACGCTCTTTTTCAGGTTGATGTCCTTGAAGCTGTAATACGGGATGTTCGACACCATGGTCACGCCCGAGAACATGGTCACGACCCAGGCAGCCCAGCGCAGCCACTCCCCGCGGTCGACCCCGAAGTCGTTCATCACCCAGACCAGGCCGGCCACCACCGCCGCCGCCGCGGGGCTCGGCAGCCCCTGGAAGTAGCGCTTGTCCACGACGTCGATGTTGGTATTGAAGCGTGCCAGGCGCAGCGCTGCGCCCGCGCAGTACACGAAAGCGGCGACCCAGCCGAGCTTGCCCAAGCCCTGGAGCGCCCACTCGTAGGCCACCAGCGCGGGCGCGACGCCGAACGACACCATGTCCGACAGGCTGTCGTACTCCGCGCCGAACTCGCTTTGCGTACGCGTCAGCCGCGCGACGCGGCCGTCGAGGCCGTCGAGTACCATCGCGAGATAGATGGCCACCGCCGCCACTTCGAAGTTCTGATTCATCGCCTGGACGATGGCGTAGAACCCGGCGAACAGCGCCCCCGTTGTGAACAGGTTGGGCAGCAGATAGATGCCGCGGCGCCGCAACGCACCGATCGACGGACGCGTAAGCCTGTGGCGGCGATCGGGGGGGAAATCAGCCATTTCCGGCAAGCCTTGCGAGCACGCTCTCCGCCGCGTACACCTTGTCGCCGATCGCCGCTTTCACCTCGGCGTCGAGCGGCAGGTAGTGATCGACGCGCGAACCGAAGCGGATGAAGCCGAAGCGCTGCCCGGCGTTCAATTCGGCGCCTGCCTCAACATAGCACAGGATGCGGCGCGCGATCAGTCCCGCAACCTGCACACAGGTGACGTCCTGTCCGTCCGGCGTGCGCAACCACAGGGCGTTGCGCTCGTTCTCCAGCGAGGCCTTGTCGAGCGCGGCGTTGAGGAATCGCCCCGCGTGGTACCAGCGCTGCTTCACCACACCGCGGACCGGCGAGCGGTTCGAGTGCACGTTGAACACATTCATGAACACACTCACCTTGAGCGCGTCGCGCTCGAGCCATGGATCACGCGCCTTCTCCACCTCCACCACCCTGCCGTCAGCGGCCGAGAGCACCACGCGCGGGTCCTCCGGCACCTCACGCGGCGGGTCGCGGAAGAATTGCAGCACGAACAGTGCCGCCAGCCACAACGGCGCCGACCACCAGCCGGCGAGCCACGCGGCCAGCGCCGCGACGGCGAGCGCGGCGGCGAGGAACGGCCAGCCTTCGCGCGCGATCAGTGGATGCGGGTAGCCCGGCCGCATGTCTCAGTCGGCCTTGCCCGCGGCCGCGGACTCCGGCACCTTGTCGCCACACGCTGCGAGCACGGCGAGCGTGAGCAAGCGTTGCACCATGGCGCCTCCCTCCGAGTGGATCCGGTGCGCCGGCCTCGGCTCCGGGCGTGGGGCGCGGGCGGGCAACGGCCTCAATTCTTCGACGTGTCGACCAGGCGGTTCTTCCTGATCCAGGGCATCATCTCGCGCAGCCGGCCGCCGACCTGCTCGATCTGGTGCTCGGCGGTCATGCGGCGGCGCGAGAGCAGCGTCGGCGCGCCGGCGCGGTTCTCGAGCACAAAATCCTTGGCGTATTCCCCCGTCTGGATGCGCCCGAGCGCCGCGCGCATCGCGTCCTTGACCCGCGCGTCGATGATCTTCGGTCCGGTCACGTATTCGCCGTACTCGGCGTTGTTGGAGATGGAGTAGTTCATGGTGCCGATGCCGCCCTCGTACATCAGGTCGACGATGAGTTTGAGCTCGTGCAGGCACTCGAAGTACGCCATCTCGGGCGCATAGCCGGCCTCGACCAGGGTCTCGAAGCCCGCCTTCACCAGCTCGACGCAGCCGCCGCACAGCACCGCCTGCTCGCCGAAGAGATCCGTCTCGGTCTCCTCCTTGAAGCTGGTCTCGATCACCCCCGCCTTGCCGCCGCCGATCGCGGCTGCGTACGACAGCGCCATGTCGCGCGCCTTCTTCGAGGCATTGCGGTGCACCGCGATCAGCATCGGCACGCCGCCGCCGCCGACGTAGGTCGAGCGCACGGTGTGCCCGGGCGCCTTGGGCGCCACCATCCATACATCGAGGTCGGCGCGCGGCTGCACCTGGCCGTAGTGGATGTTGAAGCCGTGCGCAAAAGCGAGCGCGCCGCCCTTCTTGATATTGTGCTCGACATCGCTCGCGTACACCGCCGCGATGTGCTCATCGGGCATCAGCATCATCACGATGTCGGCACCCTTTACCGCCTCCCCAATCTCGGCGACCTTGAGGCCGGCCTTCTTCGCCTTGTCCCAGGACGCCCCGCCCTTGCGCAAGCCCACGGTCACCTTCACTCCCGACTCGTTGAGGTTCTGCGCGTGCGCGTGACCCTGCGAGCCGTAGCCCAGAATGGTGACCTTCTTGCCCTTGACGAGCGACAGGTCGGCGTCCTTGTCGTAATACACCTTCATGAGTCCCCCCTGACTGTGGATGCGCGCCACCGCGGGCGGCAGCGCGTGATTCTAGACCCGCAGAATGCGGTTACCGCGACCGATGCCCGAGGCCCCGGTGCGCACCGTCTCCAGGATCGTCCCCTGGTCGAGCGCCTGGATGAATGCGTCGAGCTTCCTGCCGTCGCCGGTGAGCTCGATCGTGTAGGTATTGTCCGAGACGTCGATGACGCGGCCGCGAAAGATGTCGGCCATGCGCTTCATGTCCTCGCGCTCCTTGGCGCCGGCGCGCACCTTGATCAGCATCAACTCGCGCTCGATATGCTCGGCCTCCGACAGGTCGACCACCTTCACCACCTCGACCAGCTTGTTGAGCTGCTTGGTGATCTGCTCGACCACGTCTTCCGAGCCCGTAGTGACGATCGTCATGCGCGACATCGAGGCATCCTCGGTGGGCGCCACGGTGAGCGACTCGATGTTGTAGGCGCGCGCCGAGAACAGGCCCGCGATGCGCGACAGCGCGCCGGCCTCGTTCTCGACCAGGATGGAGATGATGTGGCGCTGGCTCATCATGAGGCGCAGCCTGCGTCGCTCACAGCTCTTCGGCGAGGATCATTTCCGAGATGCCTTTGCCCCCCGGCACCATCGGGTAGACGTTCTCGGTCTGGTCGGTGAGGAAATCGAGAAACACCAGCTCGTCCTTGCGCTTGAACGCCTCGCGCAGCGCAGGCTCCACATCCGCCGGCTTGTCGACCAGCACGCCGCGGTGGCCGTAGCCCTCGGCGAGCTTGACGAAGTCGGGCAACGCATCCATGTAGGACTCGGAGTAGCGGTTGCCGTGGAAGAATTCCTGCCACTGGCGCACCATACCCATGTAGCGGTTGTTCAAATTGACGATCTTGATCGGCAGCCGGTACTGCTTGCAGGTCGACAGTTCCTGCAGGCACATCTGGATGCTAGACTCGCCGGTGACGCAGGCGACCGTCGCGCCCGGGTTGGCGAGCTGCACCCCCATTGCCGCCGGCAGCCCGAATCCCATCGTGCCGAGGCCGCCCGAGTTGATCCAGCGCTTGGGCAAGTCGAACTTGTAGAACTGCGCCGCCCACATCTGGTGCTGGCCGACGTCGGAGGTGACGAAGGCGTCGCCGCCGGTCACCTCGTAGAGCTTCTCGATCACGAACTGCGGCTTGATGATCTTCGAGCCGCGGTCGTAGCGCAGGCAATCCTTCGACTTCCAGAGCTCGATCTGCGCCCACCACGCCTTGAGCGCCGCGGGATCGGGGCGCTGCGCCGCGGCCGTGACGAGCTTGATGAGCTCCTCCAGCACGTCGGGCACTTGGCCGACGATCGGCACGTCCACCTTGACGCGCTTGGAGATGGACGACGGGTCGATGTCGATGTGAATGATCTTGCGCGGGTTCTGCGCGAAATGCGCCGGGTTGCCGATGACCCGGTCGTCGAACCTGGCGCCGACTGCGAGCAGCACGTCGCAGTGCTGCATCGCCATGTTCGCCTCGTAGGTGCCGTGCATGCCGAGCATGCCGAGGAACAGAGGATCGCTCGCCGGGTACCCGCCCAGACCCATCAGCGTGCTGGTGCACGGAAAGCCGAGCAGACGCACGAATTCGGCGAGCAGCGGCGCGGCGTCGGACAGGATCACGCCGCCGCCCGTGTAGATCATGGGCCGTTTCGCCTCGAGCAGCAGCTGCACCGCCTTCTTGATCTGCCCCGCGTGGCCCTTGCGCACGGGGCTGTACGAGCGCATGGTCACGGTCTCCGGATACTGAAACTCGCAGCTCGCCGCGGTGACGTCCTTCGGAATATCGACCAGCACCGGCCCGGGGCGGCCGGTCTTGGCGAGATAGAACGCTTTCTTGATCGCAACCGCCAGATCCTTGACGTTCTTCACCAGAATGTTGTGCTTGACGCACGGCCGGGTGATGCCGACCGTATCGACCTCCTGGAAGGCATCCAGGCCGATTGCATGCGTCGGCACCTGTCCGGTGATGATCACCATCGGGATCGAGTCCATGTAGGCGGTGGCGATGCCGGTCACCGCGTTGGTGACCCCGGGCCCGGAAGTCACCAGGCACACCCCCACCTTGTTCGATGCCCGCGAGTAGCCGTCGGCCGCGTGCGCCGCGCCCTGCTCGTGACGCACCAGGACGTGCTTGACCTTGTCCTGCTTGAACAGCGCGTCGTAGATGAACAGCACCGCGCCGCCCGGGTAGCCGAATACGTATTCGACACCCTCTTCCTGCAGGCAACGCACAACGATCTCGGCGCCGGTGAGTTCCATCCCCTTGATTCGATCCATGACCTTGGCTGCGACAAATACGGCGGAGAACATTGAACGATAAAGACTTGTTGCGATGCGGTCAAGAGAATGGGCATGGCATGTCGAGCCGGTTTTGGTAACATGCGCGGCCAACCGCATCGGCGCGGATTAGGCTTCAGCACGGCGCCCGCGTTTCGCGGGGGCGTTGCTTCTCGATTTTAAGGGAGAGCCCATCTGGCATCACCCAGCGAGCTATCGGCGTTCCTAGCGGGCGTCGAGCGGCGCGCCTTCAAGCAGGCAATTTTCGCTGTCCGTGAAGAGGAGGCGGCGCTCGACATCGTCCAGGACGCGATGCTGCGGCTGGCGGAGCGATATGGCGATCGGCCGGCTGCCGAGTTGCCGCTCTTGTTTCAGCGTATCCTGCAGAACGCGATCCGGGACTTCTTTCGCCGCCAGAAGGTACGCTCGCTGTGGATGACGCTGCTCTCGGCGCTCACACCGGCTGGCGCAGAAGACGAAGATCACGATCCCCTGGAAACTCTGCGCCCGGCCTCTGGGTCGAAGGCCGAGGATGGGCCAGCCGAGCTCCATGAGCGATCACAACTTCTTGAAATAATTGAGGAAGAGATCGTGCGACTGCCGGCCCGTCAACGCCAGGCATTTCTCATGCGTTACTGGGAGGAGTTGGACGTCGCTGAGACCGCTAAGGTGATGGGTTGCTCGGAGGGCAGCGTCAAGACCCACTGCTCGCGGGCGACGCATACATTGGCTGCGGCGCTCAAAGCGCGCGGCATCACGCTGTAATGCCCGCGGCGCCACGCCAGGGTTTCCGCGGCGCCTGAGACGACGATGAACGAGCTGCAATTCGGCAACAAGGTCCGTCAGGTGCTGAATCGGGGCACCGACCTGGATGCGCGCGCGCTCGCACGCTTGCGGGCGGCACGCGGTCGCGCGCTCTCCGTGCAGCGGATCGAGAGCGCTCCGGCGCTCGCCTGGGCCGATAACGTCCTCGGGCGTCTCGGCGGCTTGGCCGGCATTTCGCTGCGCGTGTTTCTTCCTGCGGTGTTGCTGGTGGGCGGACTGCTCGGAATCTACTCTTGGCAACAGAATCACCACGCGGTTGAGGTGACAGAAATCGACGCCAAGCTCCTCACGGACGATCTGCCGATCGACGCGTACCTCGACAAGGGCTTCGAAGCATGGCTGAAGAAGCAGGCCTCGAGCTGAGCAAAGGCGCCCGCCGGCCGGCATCTTTCGTCGGACTCCTGCAGCGGATGCCGCGCCTGGCGGTGGCGCTGACCTGCGCCCTGCTCGCGGCGAGCGCGTTCGCCGCGGGCCCCGCGAAGAACCCGGCATGGAGCGCGCTCACACCGCCGCAGCAGCAGATTCTCGCCCCGCTTGCCGGCGAATGGGACAACCTCGATGCCGCCGGCAAAAGGACGTGGCTGGGAATCGCCAAACGCTATCCGAAGATGACGCCGATCGGGCAGAAGCGCGTGCAGACGCGCATGAAGAAATGGGCCAAGCTCACGCCCGAGCAGCAGCGCGAGGCGCGTGAGCGCTACCGCAAGCTCTCGCCGCAGAAACGCCGCGAGCTCGAACGCAAGTGGGCCGAATACCAGGCGCTGCCGCCGCAGGAGCGCGCGCGCTTGGAGGCGCCCCCCGTTGCGCACGCCGCCAAGCGCGCGAGCAGCCCCAAGGTCCCGCCCAAACCTGCTGCCCACGACAAGTGAGCGCGCTGGCTTCCGACGCGCCGCAAATGCCAAGCGTGCTGCGCCGTCTGGCGAGCATGCTGTACGAAAGCATGCTCCTGGTCGCGATTGCAGTCATCGCCAGCGCAGTGTTCCTGCTCGCCAACGGCGGTCAGGCGGCGACGGGCTGGGTGCGGCACGCGGAGCAGGCCTACCTCGTCGCCGTGTTCGGCGCGTACTTCGTCTACTGCTGGTTGCGCGGCGGACAAACGCTCGCGATGAAAGCGTGGCGCATCCGTCTCGTCGCTCCGGGACAGGCGCAACTGCCGGTCCGTCTGGTAGTGCTGCGGCTCGTCTACGCTGCCATCTTCCTCGGCGCGTTCGGCACCGCGGTCGTCGCTGCCTTCGTGAACCGCAACCCGTGGCTTGCGTTCGCCAGCGTGGCGCTTAGCGGCATCGGGCTGGGCTGGGCGCTGGTCGACCGCGACCGCCAGTTCCTGCACGATCGCCTCGCCGGAACCCAGCTGGTACTGGTGCCGCGCGGCGGCTAGGTCCCCGGCGGCGCACCCCTAGCGGCGCTCGACCAGCCACATCATCGCGAACGCCGCGAGCAGGAACGCTGCGGTCGGCAGCGCCGCGGCGGCGAACGGCGGCCAGTTGCGCAGCAGCCCGATATGCGAGAACAGGCTGTTGAGCATGTGATAGAACACGCCGAGCATGATGCCGAGAAACACCTTGACTCCGACCATGCCAGAGCGCGCCTGCATGTACGCAAAGGGCAGCGCGAGCGCCATCATCACCAGTACCGCGAGCGGATAGAACAGCTTCTTCCATAGCGCGATCTTGTAGCGCTCGGTCTTCTGGTGGTTGCCCGCCAGATGCTGGATGTAGCGGTACAAGCCGTAGGTCGACATGCGGTCCGGGGCCACGAGAAGCACGCTCAGCAGCTCCGGGTTGACTGCCGAGTGCCACTCTATCTGCGCGTAATGCTCCACGGTCGGGCCGGCCGATGTGAAGCGCGTTTGGGCGACGCCGCTCAAGCGCCACACCCCATGACCGCGGTAGTCGGCGCGGGCGGCCGCTCGAGCCAAGAGCAGGCGGTCGTTCGCATCGAATTCGTAGATGCGCAGGTCGTCAAGCCTGTCGGCTTGGCGCGGCTCCCGAACATTGATGAAGGAGTGCCCGTCCTTCAACCACAGCCCCGAGCGCATTTCCTGGCCGATCAGCGTGCTCATGGCGCGCAGCTTGAGCTGCTGCGCCGCCTCCTCCGCGCCGGGTGCGATCCACTCTCCGATCGCGAAGGTGAGCACCACGAACACGATGCCGATCCTGGCGAGCACGGCCGCGGCGCCCAGGGGAGACATTCCCGCGCCGCGCATCACGGTGAACTCCGAGTTGCTCGCCAGATGCGCGAGCACGTACAGAGTGCCGATCAGCACCACCACGGGAAACAGCTCGTAGGCGTGGCCGGGAACGGACAGAATCACGAACTCGAACACTTGGCGCAGCCGATAGCTGCCCTTGTCGAGGTCGCCGAGCTCGTGGATCAGATCGAAGAACGCGAACAGTCCGAGGAAGCCGAGGAGCACGAAAGCGACCGCACCGTAGATCTGGCGCGCAAGGTAACGCTCGATGGTGCGGCTTGCCATGCCGGGACCGGCCTCAGCGCCCGAAGCGCAGCCGGAACAGCGAGACGCGCCGCGCGAACAGCAGCGTGAGCAGCCCGATCATGAGCGCGTGCACCAGCCACCAGCCGATCGAGAAAGCGAGCTCGCCCTGGCCAACGCGCGCCTGACTGACCGACAGCAGGTTCGAGTACACGATGTAGGTGACCAGCGCGAACGGCAGGTTGATCGAGCGCCCTCCCCGCGGATTGACGAAACTCAGGGGAATCGCGAGCAGCGCCAGGATCAGCGCCGATAGCGGCACGCCGATACGCCACACCAGCTCGCCCAGGTTGGCTGCGCTCGGGTCGCGGATCAGCGCCAGCGTGGACAGCGCGCGGGTGCTCGCCTCGGGCGCCGGACCGGCCTGCGACTCGATGCGCGTGGCGTAGCGCCCGAACTTCATGACGCGGAAATCCGCTTCGCCGGGGGTCCCCTCGTAGCGGCTGCCATTCAGCAAAACCAGGAAGCGGTCTCCGTTCGGCGCCGTCTCGGTGAAGCCCTTGTGGCTCATCATGACGCCCGTGCGTCCCTGCTGGGTCGAATTCACGAACACGTTCTGCACCGCCCTCTTGTCGCCCGCAATCGACTCGACGAAGTACACCCGGTCCTTGTCTCCCGACTCGCCGAACACGCCGGGCTCGACACGCGAGACGTCGCTGCGCGCGTCGAGCCCGCTGCGGTACTGCTCCCCGACGGTCGCCGCCCAAGGCGAGATCACCAGCGACAGCAACGCGATCAGCGCGACGATCGGGGCGGCGAATGCCACGACCGGCCTGAACCATGCCGCGAGCGACAGCCCGGAACCGAACCAGATCACCATTTCCGAGTCGCGATAGCTGCGCGTCAGCGTGAGCAGCACCGTGACGAACAGCGTGAGCGAAAGCAGCACCGGCAGGACATTGAGCGCGAAGAAACCGAGGTAGGCAAGCACCGCGTCGGATGGAATCTCGCCGCCCGCCGCCTGCCCCAGCAGCCGCACCAGCTGCGTGGTGAGCGCGATCGCGAACAGCGCCAGGAAAACCGCGACCGCGAAGCCGGCCAACTCACGCAGCAGCGCGCGGCGGAAGATCATCGTTACTCGATGCGCCCTCGCGCTGGTTCGCGCCGCCCCGCAAAACATGCGATGATTTGCGCCGCCAAGCGATCGCGGAGGACATGGTGGAATTTAGCATAAAAACAGTGTCTCCC
>Ga0307372_10005992_pt1 | contig 17958 bp, 18 predicted proteins | sample OX1MG_FD_202533 | JGI IMG/M metagenome (GOLD analysis project Ga0307372, IMG submission 202533) | Soil microbial communities from Risofladan, Vaasa, Finland - OX-1 | ecosystem: Environmental > Terrestrial > Soil > Coastal area > Acid sulfate soil | place: Finland: Risofladan, Vaasa | collected... | reverse complement strand
CGCCGAGGCTCGTTTTCCGCCGGCGCGCCTGACGCGCTACCGCGACGGCCTGCTGCCGGACTAGTCACCGGTCCTTTTGTCGCTTCCCGTCGTCGCGAGAGGCACTCGACGAAAGAGGACATACAGGCCGATGTCATAGGCGCTCTTCAGCGTGCCGGCGATCACGAAGGGCGCGCCGAGCGCGCCGCTGAGAGCGACTCCGGCCAGGAGCGGGGCGGCCGGACGGGTGAGGTAGCGGGCGGTGTTCGTGTAGGCGGCCGCAGCGGTTCGCTCGCTGGGGTCGACGACGGCCACGACGTATGCCTGCCGGGTGGGCACGTCCGCTTGAGAGAGCAGGAAGCGTGCGAGCAGCAGGACGATCGCAGTCGGCAGGTTGGGGGCGAATGCGACCGCGGCAAGCAGCAAGTTGGACGGGAGGTGCGTGAAGACCATTGCGCGTAGCAGCCCGATCTTCGCGGCGATGCGAACGGCAGCCTGGAAGGACATCGCCTGGAGGATTCCGATCGCGAAGAAGACGAGTGCAAGGGTGTGCGGGGAAGCGCCGTACTTGCGGGTGAACAGATAGGCGATGAAGGCCTGGGGGACGAAGCCGCCGCCGAAGCTGTCGAGCGCGAAGAGCCCGGACAGCCGCAGCACGATCCCGCGCGAGCGGTGTAACGGCGGACGTGGTTTGTCTTCCAGCCCGCGTCCGAGCTCGACCGCAGACGACAACCGTGCCGTCAGGAGGAGTGCTGCTCCGGCTGCGACCGGATAGGCGAACAACCACGTCGCAGAGGAGCCGACGAGCGCAACAAGTGCCCCGAGCGAGCCGGCGAGCGTCGCGACCGTGTTGTACGTACCGAACAACCGCGTTGGGTCGCCGCCCTCGACAGTGCGCGGAAGCATCGCCTGCTCGAGTGAGGTGAAGGGGCCCGACTCGACGACGTCGGTGGAAACGGTGCCGGTCAGCCCGGCGACGATCAGAGCGGGCAACCAGGCGGTCGCCGCGAACACCGAACCCGCGAGTGCCATCAGCACGAGAAGCAGCCGGTAGAAGCGGCGCCGGCCGACGCGGTCGCCGTAGCGCCCAACCAGCACGGAGACGAGCGCGATGCCGCCGAGCAGCGACGCGAGGACGGCGCCGACAGCCGCGTTCGAGAGTCCGCGGCGCGCGAGCTCAACGCCGATCAGGACAGAGCCGAGTCCGTAGGCGACGGCGCGAGCACCCTGAGCGGCGATGAGGCGGCGCGCGTCTGCGCTCAGGCGCGTTCCTCGGCGTGGTCGAAGCCGGAAATCGCACCCGCAGGGATCGGGATGAAGCCGACGCGAACGAAACTCACTGCTGCGCGACCTCGTTCTGACACCATGCGTAGAGCGCGTCATAGACGGGCAGCGACAGCTCGAGCTGGCGGTGATCGCCGAGATCGAGCAGATGGAAGCCCTCAGCCACCGCGAGCAGTCCGCGCGACTGCGGCGTCGCATCGCGATCCTCCGACACATCGGCGCCGTGCACGATCCGCGCGAGCAGCTTCACCGCCGCGTCCTCGATCCCGTGCTCCGCGACGAGAACCTCGAACGAGCAGAGCCCGTCGCGATGCGTGTACCGAGCACCCGGAGCGTCATACGAGCTCGCACCCTCGCGCTTCGCAACTTCGAGTACCTGGTCGGCCGGGACGTAGAGGAACTCCGCCTCCGGGTCGATGAAGTTCTTGATCAGCCACGGACACGCAATCCGGTCCGTCTTCGGACGCTCTCTCGTCACCCATTTCATCTCCAACAACCTCCGATGCTCGCTTGCAGACATGCTCAGCTTCGAGGAGGCACCCTGACGAACTCGTATTTGCCCGGGTTTACGAGGCTAGGTTCCGCTTCGGCCGATGATCTCCAACCGGTAGCCGTCAGGGTCTCTGACGAAGCAGATGAGCGAGCCGCCTGCGCGCACCTGGTACGGGGCGCGCTCCGGCTCGATCCCTTGCTCGGCAAGGCGGGCCAGCGTCTCGTCGAGGTCGTCGACGCCGATCGCGATGTGGCCGTAGCCGGTGCCGAGGTCATACGTGCGCCCGTCGTGGTTGAAGGTGAGCTCGAGCTCCTCGTCCTGCCCCTGCATCGCGAAGTAGTAATTCGTCGCCTCCGTCTGGCCGTCGCGGACAATGTCGAACTCGCGCCGGAACTCGAAGCCGAGCGCCTCGTAGAAGGCGCGGCTGGCGGCCGGGTCGGTGACACGAACCATCGTGTGGAGAAAGCGAGAAGCCACGCGGAGATCCTAGACCGAGCAGGGTCAGGCGGTGAAGCCGATCTTCTTGTGCGTGCCGTCGCAGAACGGCTTGTTGGACGAGTGGCCACAGCGGCAGAGCGCCGCCTTCTCGAGCTCGGCGATGAGGTTGCCGTCGGCATCGACGACCCTGATCGGGCCGCGGACGAGCAGGGGCCCGTTCGCCGACGCTTTGATCTCGACTACTTCAGTCATGCCGGCCTCCAGTGAGTTGATCGAACAGCGTGAGCATCATTCGAGGTCTTCCCGAATGAGAGCAAAGAGAACCGCGTCCTGCCACTCGCCGTGGCGCTGATAGGCGCGCCGCTTGACGCCTTCTCGCACAAAGCCGGCGCGTTCCGCATGACGAATCGCGCGCTCGTTGAAGCCGTAACAGGCGAGCTCGAGCCGGTGGAAACCGAGCTCGAAGATCAGGTAGCGCTGGAGGAGCTTTGCGGCCTCGTCGGCGACATGACCGCCGCGAAAGTCGGGATGCACGGCGAGCCCGCCCAGGCGCGCGATGCGGTTCGCCTCGTTCACCTCGTCGAAGCCGAGCGCTCCGGCCCGCTCGCCGTCCACCTCGACGATCATGCGGCCGAGCCGCTGCGGCTCGTTCTGCGAGCGCTCGACCTCCTCCGAGACCCGCTCGGCGTTGAAGGGATGGCGCCCGCCGAGGAACGGCTCGATGTCGTCGTCGTTGTACAGCTCGACGAGCCAGCCGACGTCGCCTGCGGTGGCGCGGCGCAGCGTGACCGTGCCGCCCGTCATGCGGGCTCCGCGGCCGTGACCAGCGCGCGGCGCCGCATGCCCGTGCCGAGCGCCACGCCGCCGAGGATCAGCGCGAGCCCACCGACCGCCGCGGCGCCGACACCCTCGCCGAGGAAGAGCGAGCCGTAGAGGAGGGCGATCGGCGGCACGAGATACGTGACGAACGAGGCGTATGAGGCGCCCGCCCGCGCGATGATCGTGAAGAACAGGAGGTAGGCGAGTGCGGTGCCCGGAATACCGAGGAACGCGACCGCCCCGAGCGCCTGCCAACCGGGCAGGTGAGCGGGCGCCTGCGCGAGCCCGACCGGAAGGACGAGGACGGCAGCGACGGCCGACGTCCCGAGCGCGACCACCTGCGGCGGCGTGCCGCCGAGATGGCGCCGCACAAGCAGCCCGCCCGCGGCATAGCAGGTGGCCATCCCCACGACCGCGAGCGCACCGAGGATCTTCCCCTGGGGCTGCGCGCCGACGAGCAGGGCAACGCCGAGGAAGCCGACGAACACGCCCACGAGCCGCCGGCCCGTCACCCGCTGGTCGTGGAAGAAGCCGAAGGCGAGCAGCGCCGTGAAGATCGGCACCGACGCCTGGATGATCGAGGCGAGCCCCGAGGCAACGCGCGTCTCGCCCCACGAGAGCAGCCAGAACGGCACCGCAGTGTTCAGCACGCCGACCACGACGAGCGCGGGCCAGTGCGCGCGAAGCTCCGCGAGCGTCGTCTTGGCGCCGATCGCCACCGGCACCACGACGGCGAGGGTCAGCGCCGCGAGGCCGAGCCGGCCGAGAATCAGCGTCGCCGGCTGGAGGTCGCGAACGGCGACCTTGATGAACATGAACGAGCTGCCCCAGATCAGGGCGAGCACGAGAAGCATGGGCAGGGGACGGCGGATCATCTCTGTCTCAGGGAAACGGCAACAGGGCGGGCTGTGTGAGATTGAACAGCCCGGCGCGCCCGAAGCTTCCTGGGGCCGTCAGAGCCCGACGGTACACTGCCCCCCTGAGCTCCGTCGCGGAACCTCTCCACTCGAGGCTCGGTCTCACCGACTGGGAGTTCGACCGTATCCGAGAGCTGCTCGGTCGTTCGCCGAACGACTTCGAGCTCGCCGTCTTCTCGCTGCTGTGGTCCGAGCACTGCGGCTACAAGCACTCGGCGCCGCTCCTGCGCCGGCTGCCGTCGAGCGGCGAGCGCGTCCTGCAGGGGCCTGGCGAGAACGCCGGCGTGATCGACCTCGGCGAAGGACTCGCCGTCGCCTTCAAGGTCGAGTCGCACAACCACCCCTCCGCGGTCGAGCCGTTTCAGGGCGCCGCGACCGGCGTCGGCGGCATCCTCCGCGACGTGATCGCGATGGGCGCCCGCCCGATCGCACTGCTCGACGCGCTGCGGTTCGGTGAGCCCGACTGGCATTTCCGCCGCGCCGTCGCCGGCATTGCGCACTACGGCAACTGTGTGGGCGTTCCGAACGTCGGCGGCGAGTGCGCGTTCGACGAGGCGTACGCCGCGAACCCACTCGTGAACGCGATGTGCGTGGGCCTGCTGCCCACCGAACGTGTGCTGCGCGCCCGCGCGCAGGGGCCGGGGAACGCGCTCGTCCTCTACGGCGCCTTCACCGGTCGCGACGGAATCGGCGGCGCATCGGTGCTCGCCTCCCAGGATCTCGAGGGCTCCGACGAGAAGCGCCCCTCCGTGCAGATCGGCGACCCGTTCCGCGGCAAGGCGCTGATCGAGGTGTCGCTGGAGCTCGTCGAGCGCGACCTCGTGCTGTCGCTGCAGGACTGCGGCGCGGCAGGGCTTGCGTCGTCGCTGTCGGAGATGGCACGGGACGTCGGCGTCGACGTGCACCTCGACCGTGTGCCGCTGCGCGAGCCCGACCTCGAGCCGTGGGAGATCATGATCTCCGAGTCGCAGGAACGCATGGTCGCGGTCGTCGCGCCCGAGCGCCTCGACGAGGTGCGCGAGGTGTGCGAGCGGTGGGAGCTGCCGTGCACGACGATCGGCGAGGTGACCGACCACGGCGAGCTGCGGGCGTTCTTCGACGGCGACCTTGTGGGCTCGATCCCCGCCACGCTCCTCACCGACGAGTGCCCGCGCTATTCCGTCGAGACACGGGAGCGCGCCGTCGAGCCGGCACCGGTCGCGCCCGTGAACGACGATCCGAAGTCGTGGGTGTTCGAACAGTACGACCAGCTCGTCGGCTCGCGCACCGTCCGCAGGCCCGGCCTCGATGCGGCGGTGCTCCGGATCGACGGCACGCGCGGCATCGCGGTGTCGCTCGACGGCCCTCCACTCGGCTGTCGCGATCCATTCGAGGCCGGCCGGCGCGCCGTCCTCGAGGCCGCGTCGAACGTGGCCTGTGCGGGCGGCGAGCCGCTCGCGCTCACCGACTGCCTCAACTTCGGCAACCCGGAGAAGCCCGAGATCGGCTGGGAGCTCGAGCAGGCGATCGAGGGGATCGCGCAGGCCGCCGACGCACTCGGCATCCCCGTCGTGTCGGGCAACGTGTCGCTGTACAACGAGACCGGCGGCAGCCCCATCCCACCAACGCCCGTGATCGGCTGTGTCGGCCTCGTCCGCGACCTGACGCGGATTCCCGGCCGGTGGCGGCGAGGCGACCGGATCCTGCTCCTGCGCGGCTCGAGTCACGAGCTCGTGCACACGATCTGGCGCAACGCCCACGTGTGGACGCTCGCGCACGACGTCTCCGACGGCGGCGTCGCGCTCGCCGTGGAAGAGGCTCAGGCGTGGTCGGGCCTGCGCGCCGACATCGAGCTCAGCGAGGGCGAAGGCGTGATCGTGGCCGTCGCTGCGGACGCCGCGATTCCCTGGGACGACGTGCTCGAGCTCGGGGCGGTGGCCTAGATGTGCGGCGTCTTCGGCGTCCGCGCACCTGGCCGCGACGTGGCGCGTCTGACGTACTTCGGCATCTATGCGCTGCAGCACCGCGGTCAGGAGTCGGCGGGCATCGCCGTCTCCGAGGACGGACGGCTGACCGCCATGCGCGACCTCGGCCTCGTGCCTCAGGTCTTCGACGAGCGGAGCCTGTCGGGCCTCAAGGGCGACCTGGCGATCGGGCACACGCGCTACTCGACGACCGGCGGGAACGCCTGGGCTAACGCGCAGCCGCTGCTCCACCACGGGCGCGTGCGCACCGTGGCGCTCGGTCACAACGGCAACCTCGTCAACGTGGAAGCGCTGCGTGAGCTCGTCGGCAAGCCGCTTGCCTCCTCCTCCGACTCCGAGGTGATCGCGGCGCTGATCGCCGACGACGAACGGCCGCTCGAGGAGGCGGTGTCGGCGGTGATGCGCGAGCTCGAAGGCGCAGCAACCGTCGTCGGCCTCGCCGACGGCAAGCTGTTTGCGTTCCGGGACTCGTTCGGCTTTCGCCCGCTCGTGATCGGGCGGCTCGGCGACGACCCCGTCTTCGCGTCGGAGACCTGCGCCCTCGACCTGGTCGGCGCCACCTTCGAGCGCGAGGTGCACCCAGGCGAGCTCGTCGTCGCCGACGAGGACGGGCTGCACTCGATCCGCGGCGTCGAGGCCGCCGAGCACGGGGCCCTCTGCATCTTCGAGTTCTTCTATCTCGCCCGTCCGGACACGCGGCTCGACGGCGTCGAGATCCACGGCGCCCGAGTACGCATGGGAGAGCAGCTGGCGAAGGAGGCTCCGGTGGACGCCGACCTCGTGCTCCCGATCCCCGACTCGGGCACGCCGGCTGCGATCGGCTTCGCCCGCGCGACGGGCATCCCGTTCAGCGAGGGCCTGATCAAGAACCGCTACGTCGGGCGCACCTTCATCCAGCCCGAACAGGGCATGCGGGAGCAGGGCATCAGGATGAAGTTCAACCCGCTGGCGGAGGTGAGCGGCAAGCGCCTTGTCGTCGTCGACGACTCGATCGTGCGCGGCTCGACGACGCGCCAGATCGTGCAGATGCTCTTCGACGCGGGCGCCGCCGAGGTGCACGTACGTGTCTCCTCCCCACCCGTGGTCTCGCCCTGTTACTACGGGATCGACCTCGCCTCCGAGGACGAGATGATCGCGGCGCACTCGACCGTCGAAGAGGTGCGCCGGGCGATCGGCGCGACGAGTCTTGCCTACATCTCGCTCGAGGGCCTGCAGGCGGCCACGCACCGGCCCGCGAAGGAGCTCTGCCGCGCCTGCCTCACCCGCGAGTACCCGACTCGCGTGCCGCAAGACGCCGCGAAGCTTCGGTTCGAAACCGTGTAGCTACTCCTCGAGAACGTTCGCGCGGCCGTAGCGAACCGCCCGACGAACCTGCCGGGGATCGAGTCCCTGCTCGAGCAGGCGCTGGCGCAACTCCCCTTCGGCCGCGAGCCGCAAGAAGAGCCAGACGAGCGCCACCAGGGTGACGAGCGAGCCCTCGGCGAACATCACGATCCCGCTCAGGTTCTGATCGTGCACCGGCGTGATCCCCCACTGCGGCGCATGCCGGTACACGCTGTAGAACGCGCTCGACGACCAGATGAAGACGTTGGCGAGAATCGTCTCGAGCAGCCTGACCGCGGCGATGTAGCCGATCTTCCAGCCCGTGCCGAACCAGGCCGGCCCGGGCAGCGTCTCGACGACGGGCTCCCACATCAGGCAACCGCAGGTGAAGAAGCCGAAGTGCTCGAGCGCATGCACGGAGTTGTGCTGCAGCGCTGCGTCGTAGAGGTACGGGATGTGCCAGAAGTAGAGATTCGCAGCCCACAGCGGCAGCGCCACGAACGGGTGCGCAAGCACGCGCAGGCGGTCGATGACGCGCAGCGCGAGTAGCGGGCGCAGCAGCTGCCCCGTCAGGCCGACCACGAAGCAGAGTGGCGCCAGGTCACCCAGGATCACGTGCTGCGTCATGTGCATGAAGAAGAAGTTGTTCTCGCCGAGATGGTCGACGGGCGAGTTGAGCGCAACGACGACGAGCCCGATTCCGGTCCAGAAGGCGGCCTGGCGCAACGCCGGCACGGGGCGTCCGTCGCGGGCAAGCGACCGCACCCGCATCCAGTAGAGGTACGCGATCAGAACGGTGGGGACGGTCTGGAGCGGCTCGAAGCTCCAGGTCAACGTGGGCGCGGATACCACGACGTTGAAGACTAGACTCGTCTTCCTGGGGAACACGGAACACAGCTATGCGGCAGCCGGAGTTTCGCTCGCAACTGCCGGCTCGATCGTCGAGCGGCTACGTACGGCCGTCGAGTCCACCGGCGCCTCCGGTTTCGGGGCGTTCGCGGGCCTGCACCCGCTGGACGGCGAGCAGCTGCTCGCCGCCTCCACCGACGGCGTCGGTACGAAGCTGATCCTCGCGCGCGCTCGCGGGCGACTGCGCGACTGCGGCGCCGACCTTGCAGCACACTGCATCAACGACGTGCTCACCTGCGGCGCCCGGCCGCTGATGCTCCTCGACTACGTCGCTGCGAACGAAATCCACCTCACCGAGGTCGCAGACCTGGTCGACGGAGCTGCGAAGGTGTGCCGCGAGGCGGGCGTCGCCCTCGTCGGCGGCGAGACGGCCGAGTTGCCGGGGATCTACGCGCCGGGCGAGCTCGACTTCGCCGGCACGTGTGTCGGTGTCGTCGCCCGCGCGGACGTGATCGACGGCAGCACGATCGAGCCGGGAGACGTCGTCGTCGGCTGGCCGTCCGCCGGCGTCCATGCGAACGGCTTCACTCTCGTCCGGCGCATCCTCGACGACGAGGGTTACGACGGCGACGACCTGCTCGCCCCGACACGCCTCTACCTCGACGTGGCACGCGCGCTGCATGGTCGCGCGAAGGCGTTCGCGCACGTGACGGGAGGCGGCATCCTCGGCAATCTCGCGCGCGTGCTCCCCACAGGGCGCAGCGTGGAGCTCGACTGGAACGCGTGGGAGCGCCCGCCGGTGTTCGCTTGGCTCGCCCGCCATGTCGAAGAGGAGGAGTTGCGACGCGTCTTCAACCTCGGGATCGGCTGGTGCGCCGTTGTGGGCGAGGCGCAGGCGGGCGAGACGGTAATCGGGCGGATCGCATGATCGGCGTCCTCGTCAGCGGGAACGGAACGAACTTGCAGGCGCTGATCGACGCGAGCCTCCCGGTCACCGCCGTCGCCTCGAACCGCAAGGACGCCTACGCGCTCGTGCGCGCGCGCGAAGCCGGCATCCCGGTCGCGACCTTCAGCCTCGACTGCCACACCGATCGCACCGAGCGCGATCTCGTGCTGGCGACCTGGCTCGAGGAGCACGGTGTGGAGCTGGTCGTGCTCGCCGGCTACATGCACCTGCTGACCGCGCCGTTCCTCCACCGTTTCCCGGGCCGCGTCGTGAACGTGCACCCGTCGCTGCTGCCGGCATTCCCCGGCGCGCAGGCGATCGACGACGCGCTCGCCGCCGACGTAGAGACGACCGGCGTCACGGTGCACCTCGTGGACGAAGGGCTCGACTCCGGCCCGGTGCTCGCCCAGGAGGCAGTGCCCGTTGAGCCGCAGGAGACGCTGGTCGACCGCATTCACGCCGTCGAGCACCGTCTGCTGTCCGAGGTGGTGAGGGACCTATGCGTCGCCGCGCGCTGATCAGCGTCTACGACAAGAGCGGCGTGGACGCGCTCGCCCGCGGCCTCGCCGAGCTGGGCTGGGAGCTCATCTCGTCGGGCGGTACCGCCACGTTTCTCACCGAGCAGGGCCTCGACGTGACCACCGTCGAGTCGGTCACCGACGCGCCGGAGATGCTGGGCGGACGCGTCAAGACTCTGCACCCGCGCATCCACGCCGGCATCCTCGCGCGGCGCGGGCTGCCCGAGGACATGGAGGCGCTGGCCGAGCAACAGATCGAGCTGATCGACATCGTGTGTGTCTCGCTGTACCCATTCGCAGCGGTCGCGGGCCGTCGTGGCGCCACCGAGGCCGAGATCGTCGAGATGATCGACGTCGGCGGCCCGTCGATGCTGCGTGCCGCCGCCAAGAACTTCGCACACGTCGCCGTCGTCTCGAGCCCGGAGCAGTACGGAACGGTGCTGGCCGAGCTGCGCGAGCACGGCGAGGTGACGCTCGAGACGCGCAAGCGGCTCGCCCGCGAGGCGTTCGAGACCACCGCAGCCTACGAGGCGACGATCGCCAACTGGTTCGGCGAGACCGAGCCGTTCCCGGAGCAGCTGACGCTCGCCTTGCGCAAGGTGACCGACCTCTCCTACGGCGAGAACCCCCACCAGGCCGCCGCCTACTATCGCGAGCTCGGCGCGCGCCGGCATCTGCTTTCGCAAGTGGAGCAGCTCGGCGGTAAGGAGCTCTCGTACAACAACCTCGCCGACCTCGAAGGAGCGCGTCGCATCGCACGCGAGTTCGCGCTGCCTGCTGCAGTGATCGTCAAGCACGCGAACCCGTGCGGTGTCGCCGTCGCGGCAACGATCGAAGAAGCCTGGGAGCGCGCGCTGGCAGCCGACCCCGTGTCGGCCTTCGGCTGCGTCGCCGTCCTCAACCGACCCGTCGACGCCGACTTCGGCGCCCGCATCGCCGAGCATTTCGTCGAGGTGCTCCTCGCACCCGAGTACGACGACGCCGCAGTCGCCGCCCTGCGCTCGAAGAAGGCACTGCGCATCCTCGCCGACCACGAACGGCGGTCCGAAACGCCGGGAGAGCGCGACTACAAGCGCGTGCTCGGCGGCGTGCTCGTGCAGGACCGCGATGGTGACGTCGAGGACCGCGAGTCGATGCGGCTGGTGACCGGACACGTCACCGAGCAGCAGTGGGGGGACCTGCTCTTTGCCTGGCGCGTGTGCAAGCACGTGTCGTCGAACGCGATCGTGCTCGTCCGCGACCTGCAGACGATCGGGATCGGCGCGGGCCAGATGAGCCGGGTCGACGCCGTGCGGCTCGCGGTCGAGAAGGCCCGCGAGCACGGGCACCCGACCGAGGGAGCGGTGCTCGCGAGCGACGCGTTCTTCCCGTTCGCCGACGGTCCGCAGATCGCCCTCGACGCCGGCATCGCGGCGATCGTGCAGCCCGGCGGCTCGAAGCGTGACGACGAGGTGATCGCCGCAGTCGAGGAGGCGGGCGCCGCGATGCTGTTCACCGCCCGCCGCCACTTCCGCCACTGAACAGCTGCGAGGTAACCAACTCGTCAAGAGCGGCGTTCCAGCTCCGCAGGCGTTCACGGCGGGGTCGCAGTGGGCATTCTGGGTGACCGTCGGCATCGCCGTGGTGCCCGGAGGACCTGGCGGGAGCCGAAGGGCGCTAGGCTTCGCGCCGCGATGGCCGACGTGTATCCGACGATCCTCGACCTGGTCGGCTCGACGCCGATCGTCCGCCTGGATCGCATCTCGCAGGACGTGCCCGGCACGATCCTCGCCAAGCTCGAGTTCTTGAACCCGGGCGGTTCGAACAAGGACCGCATCGGCCTCGCGATGATCGAGGCGGCCGAGCGCGAAGGGAGCCTCAAGCCCGGCGGCACGATCGTCGAGCCGACCTCCGGTAACACCGGTGTCGGCCTCGCGATCGCCGCCGCGCAGAAGGGCTATCGCTGCATCTTCGTGATGCCCGACAAGATGAGCCAGGAGAAGATCTCGATGCTCCGCGGCTACGGCGCCGAGGTCGTGATCACCCCGACCGCGGTCGACCACGACTCGCCCGAGTCGTACTACTCGGTCTCGTCGCGGCTCGCCGAGGAGATCCCCGGTGGGTTCAAGCCCGATCAGTACTCGAACATGGCGAATCCCGAGGCGCACTACCGGACAACAGGCCCGGAGATTCTCGAGCAAACGGGCGGCAACCTCGAGGCGATCGTCATCTCGGTCGGGACGGGCGGCACGATCAGCGGCGTCGGCCGCTACTTCAAGGAGCACGCGCCGCAGGTGAAGATCGTAGGCGTCGACCCCGAGGGCTCGATCTACACCGCCAAGTCGGAGGCCGACCTGCACCCGTACCTCGTCGAGGGCATCGGCAAGGACACCTGGCCGGAGACCATCGACCTCGACGTCGTCGACGAGTGGCTCCGCGTGTCCGACCGCGACTCGTTCCTCGCCGCGCGCCGCATGGCGCGCGAGGAAGGCCTGCTCGTCGGAGGCTCGTCGGGCTCGACGATCGCAGGCGCACTCACCTACGCGCAGCGGCTCGGCCCGGACACGCGCGTCCTGACGGTGCTGCCGGACTCGGGACGCTCCTACCTCTCCAAGTTCCTCGACGACAACTGGATGATCGAGCACGGATTCCTCGAGCGATCGGCTCCGGCGCCCACGGTGCGCGAGCTGCTGCGGGCGAAGACCGGCGACACGCCGCCGCTCGTGACGATCTCCGCTCATCAGAAGGTCGCCGAGGCGATCGATGTGATGGAGCGCTACTCGATCTCGCAACTGCCGGTGGTCCGCGACGGCGAAGTGCTGTCTCTCGCCGACGTGATCGGCTCGCTGCAAGATCGCGCGCTGCTCGACCTGGTGTTCAAAAACGCCGACGCGCTGCACGAGAACGTCGCAGTGGCGATGCAGGGACCGCTGAGCGCCGTCGATGCCGATGCGTCGGTGGACGAGATCGTCACGGCGCTGACAGGCGGAACGAACGCCGTGGTCGTTGCCGACCGCGGCAAGCCGATCGGCGTCGTCACGCGCTCAGACCTGCTCGAGTACCTCGCGCACCGCTAGCCGGCCTAGCAGGTGCGGCGCAGCTCGTGGTAGACGAGCTTGACGCTCTCGAGTGCGAGGTCCTTGATCAGCTCGACGCCGCCGGGATTCGGAGCGGCGACGATGTGAAGCGCACCGTGGTAGCAACGCTCGATCAGGAGCCGGGCACGAAACACGTGAAAACGGGACGTGACCACATCGACGCCGCGCCAGCTGTCTGCCTTCGCAAGGCGCGCGATCATCCGGGCCTCGCCCTGTGTCGAATACGGCTGGGCGCGCTGACACAGCACGTGCACGCTCACGGCGCCGCTGCAGACACGCCGCTCGTACGGCCCCGGATCGCTGCTGCGAGAGACGACGAGCAGCGGGGCGATGCCCCGTTGTACCAGGCGCACGCCGACCGGCAACCGTGTCGAGGAGCCCGCGAGCACGACGACCGCGTCGGCGCGTGCCGGCTTGTCGCCGTGCGGTAACACGTAGAGCGCAGCGCTCATCGCCGCCCACACGGCAAGGATCGCAACAAGGAGTCGCCGGATCACAACCCCAGCGTACGCGCGGGAATGACGGGACCTCTGCACGTCGTTGCATCGCTACGTGCCGCGTCAGGAAACCGTGTGACGGTGAGCCTCGCAGCGATACGGCGTCTCGTTGTCGGTTCGCAGGGATACGCAACTCGGTTCCGCCGGGCGGGAAACGACGACGTCGAGGCGGCGATCCGGAGGCTGAGCGCGGTGCAACTCGACTCCATCTCGACGGTCGAACGCGCCCACCACCTGACGCTGACGGCGCGGATCGGCGCCTTCCCGCAGGACGCGGTGCCCGAGCTCCTGCGGACCGGGCGCATCTTCGAGTACTGGGCGCACGAGGCCTCGCTGCTGCCGATCGAGCTCTGGCCGCATTTCCGTACCGTGATGCACGGTCGCGGCCACTGGGGCACGCATGAGCACGCACTCGAGGTGCACGCCGACCTCGTCGACGCGGTACTCGATCGAATTCGCAACGAGGGCCCGCTTGCCTCACGCGATTTCGAGGGCGCGGGGCTCGGCGGGATGTGGAACTGGAAGCCGGCGAAGATGGTGCTCGAGGCGCTGTGGGACAAGGGCGTGCTGGCGATCGCCGAGCGCCGGAGCTTCCAGCGGGTCTACGACCTGGCCGAGCGTGTGATCCCGAAGCAGTGGCTCGAAGCGCCGACGCCAGACGAGGACGAGACACTGCGCATGTTTGCCCTGCTCGCCGTGGCTGCGCGCGGAGCGCTCACCGAGCCTGCAATCCGCGAGCACTGGCGCCTGAAGGGTGGGAAAGCGCGCCTGCATCATCACCTCCTCGCGCTGGTTGCGGAGGGAAGGCTGCGCGAGCTCGCGGTCGATGACGGCGGTCTCCCGTTCTACGTCATGGCCGACGCGGAACTCGACGGCGCTCCCGCGCCGCCGGTGCTCGTGTGCCCATTCGACAACCTCGTCTGGGACCGGCCGCTGCTCGAGCGACTGTTCGGCTTCAGGCACGTGATCGAGGTCTACAAGCGCGAGCACGAGCGCTCGTACGGCTACTACGTGCTGCCGCTCCTGGCGGGCGACCGCTTTCTCGGCCGGGCGGACCTGAAGGCCGACCGCGCCGAAGGGGTGCTACGCCTCCGCAAGTTCACGCCGGAGCCGAAGACGCGGGGCAACGTCGACCTGAAGCTCGACCAGGCTGCGGCGCGGCTCGCGCGCATCCTCGGCCTCGAGCGCGTAGAACGACGCGTGTGAACCTACCCGAGCCAGCGTCCTGACGGTGCGACCGCTTCAAACGTGGTCTGACCAGAAGACGCGTCTCGGGAGGCCACCCACGATTCGAGGTGTGGAGCGCGTTCTTCGGCAACTGTGGATCGTTTGTTGCACTTCCGTCACGCTGGTCTGAGGTGGCTGCGCAGGACCTGCGCACGACCGAGTGCGCGCACGGCGCTAGGCTCCCTGCCATGGACTTCGAGACACGCGCCATCCACGTGGGGCAGGAGCCCGACCCGGCGACCGGCGCCATCATCACGCCGATCTACCAGACCTCCACCTTCGTGCAGGAGGCGGTCGGCGTGCACAAGGGCTACGACTACGCGCGCGTCGCGAACCCGACGCGCACCGCCCTGCAGGTCGCGCTCGCAAGCCTCGAGAACGCGGCGCACGGCGTCGCCTTCAGCTCCGGCCTCGGCGCAACGACGACGCTGATGCACCTCGTCGACCCGGGCGAGCGCGTCGTCCTGATCGCCGACGTCTACGGCGGCGTCTACCGGATGACCTCGCAGGTATACGAGCCCAAGGGCTACCGCTTCACCTACGTGCCCGCGAGCGAGTTCGACGACAACCTCGCGGCTCACCTCGATGAGGACGTTCGCCTCGTCTGGGTCGAAACGCCCTCGAACCCGATGCTCAACATCGTCGACATCCGCAAGGCCGCCGTTGCAACACACGCGGTCGGAGCGACACTCGTCGTCGACAACACCTTCGCCACGCCGTACCTGCAGCAACCGCTCGAGCTCGGCGCCGACGCCGTCGTGCACTCGACGACGAAGTACCTCGGCGGGCACAGCGACACGATCGGCGGCTTCATCGGCACGTCGGACGACGTGCTGGCGGAACGTCTCTTCTTCTTGCAGAAGTCACTCGGCGCGGTTCCGGGGCCGTTCGACTCATGGCTCGTCCTGCGCGGCATCAAGACGCTGGCGGTTCGCATGCGCCAGCACTCGGAAAACGCGCGTCGCGTCGCTGCGTTTCTCGACGGCCACCCGAGCGTCGAGCGGGTGCTCTACCCGGGCCTCGCAGACCATCCCGGGCACGACGTGGCCCGCAGCCAGATGCGCGACTTCGGCGGCATGGTGTCGTTCCTGATGGAGTCAGAGGCCGAAGCGGTCGACTTCGTCGCGCGCACGCGCATCTTCCAACTCGCCGAGTCGCTTGGAGGCGTCGAGAGCCTGATCGAGCATCCGGCCCGGATGACCCATGCCTCCACTGCCGGCGCCCCGTTTGCCCCGCCGGGGAACCTGGTACGCCTCTCCGTCGGGATCGAATCGGGCGACGACCTGCTGGCCGACCTCGAAGCGGCGCTCGTCAAACGTCCGGCGACGGCCCGCGCGTAGATCGCACCGCCGGCATTCAGCCACTTCACGCACGGGAACGATCGGCGCGTGACTGCAAAGATGCCGCTATGTCTTCTTTGCGACTCCTCGATCTGAACTTCGGCGGGCGCGCGCACGCAGTCGGCGTCTACCTCGTCGATACCACGGACGGGCCGGCGCTCTTCGACTGCGGCCCCACCTCGACGCTGCCCACGCTCGAAACGCTCCTGGCCGAGAATGGACTCGAGCTCACCGACATCCGCCACCTGCTCCTCTCGCACATCCACCTCGATCACGCCGGCGCCGCAGGCGCAATCATCCGCCGCCACCCCGGTCTCACCGTGTGGGTGTCGGCGATCGGCGCGCCGCACCTCGTCGACCCGTCCCGCCTCGAGCGCTCCGCCCGCAGGCTGTACGGCGACTCGTTCGACCGGCTCTGGGGCGAACTGGCACCGGTGCCCGAGGCGAATGTGCGCGTTGCAGAGGGAGACGTGCTCGGCTGGGAGTCGTTTCCGACGCCGGGCCACGCCTCACACCACGCGAGTTACTTCCGCGCCGGGACACTCCTTGCAGGCGACGCGGCGGGCGTGCGCCTGCCGGGCGCGAGCTTCGTCGTGCCCGTGTCCCCGCCGCCGGACATCGACATAGAGGCCTGGCACGCGACAATCGATGCGATGCGCGCCCGGCGGCCGGAGCGGCTGGCGTTGATCCACTTCGGCGTGCACGAGGACGTCGGCGAGCACCTCGACCGCCTCGACGCGGAGCTCGACCACTGGGCCGGCCGAGTGCGCGACGGAATGACGCAGGAGGAGTTCGTCGCCGCCGCGCAGACCGACGCCGGCGCCGAGGTCGCGGTGTACGACAGCGTCGCACCGTTCTGGCAATCGTGGCAGGGGCTCAAGCGCTACTGGGAGAAGCGCGCCGGGGCGTGAGGGAGCTCGGGCGGATCGAACGGCACACGCCGGCGTGAGCCACCGGGGCCCGCTGCGCGAGCGGGAGTTCCGGCTGCTCTTCGCGGGACGCACGATCTCGATGGCGGGGAGCGCGATGGCGCCGATCGCGCTCGCGTTCGCCGTCCTCGACACGCTGCACGGCACGACCACCGACCTCGGCCTCGTGCTCGCGGCACGGGCGGTTCCGACGGTGGTGTTCCTGCTGTTCGGCGGCGTCTTCGCCGACCGCCTGCCCCGGCACCGCGTGATGGTCGCGTCGAACCTCGTCAGCGGGGCGAGCCAGGCGCTCGTGGCAGCGCTCCTGCTCGGGGGCCAGGCGCACATCTGGGAGCTGGCGGCGCTCGCAGCCGTGAACGGCACATCGACCGCATTCTTCTTCCCCGCCTCGAACGGCATCGTGCCTCAGGTCGTCGACGGCTCGCTGCTGCAGGAGGCGAATGCGCTGCTACGGCTCGGGCTGAACGCCACCAACATCGGCGGCGCCGCGATCGGCGGCCTCGTCGTCGCGGCAACGAGCCCCGGCTTCGCGATCGCGTTCGATGCGGCGACCTACGGCGCGGCAGCGATCGCGCTCGGCGCGTTGCGGCTGCCGCCCGGGCTCCGCAGCGCAGGCACCACCGTGCTCCACGAGCTGCGGGAGGGCTGGCGCGATTTCTGGGCCAGGCCGTGGTTGTGGTCGATCGTCCTGCAGTTCGGAGCCGTGAATGCCGTCTACTTCGCCGCGATCCAGATCCTCGGGCCGGCCGTCTCGAGGGCGCACTTCGGCGGTGCCGCGGCCTGGGGCGTCATCCTGATGGCGATGTCGCTCGGTCTCGTCTGCTCGGGCTTCCTGATGCTGCGCTTCAAGCCGAGGCGGCTGCTCCTGGTCGCGACGCTGGCCGTCTTCCCGTTCGCACTGCCGCTGCTCGCGCTCGCCTGGCCTGCACCGCTCGCGGTCGTGATCGCGGCCGCGTTCATCGCGGGCTTCGCGCAGGAGATCTTCGGCGTCTCATGGGTGACCGCGGTTCAGCAGCAGATCCCGCAGGAGAAGCTCTCGCGGATCACCGCCTACGACGCGCTCGGGTCGTGGGGCTTGATGCCGGTCGGGCTCGCCGTGCTCGGGCCGATCAGCGCGGCCGCCGGCGCGCGCGCGACGCTGGTCGGCTGCGCGGTCGTGACGGTGGTGGCGACCGCAGCGGTGCTGCTGTCGCACGACGTACGCACGCTCGAGAGGACGGATGCCCCGGCAGCGGCTTCCTAGGGCTCGCGGTAGACGTTCGCGCCGGAGACCTGCGCGGTCGCCAGCACGACGATCTCGTCGATGTTCACATTCGGTGCGCGCGTGAGCGCGAACATGATGCAGTCGGCGACGTCCT
>Ga0307372_10005991_pt1 | contig 17963 bp, 16 predicted proteins | sample OX1MG_FD_202533 | JGI IMG/M metagenome (GOLD analysis project Ga0307372, IMG submission 202533) | Soil microbial communities from Risofladan, Vaasa, Finland - OX-1 | ecosystem: Environmental > Terrestrial > Soil > Coastal area > Acid sulfate soil | place: Finland: Risofladan, Vaasa | collected... | reverse complement strand
GCGGTCGGGGCTGCGCAGAGCCTCGGCGGGCGTTCTCCGCCAGCAGCGGATCCTCCGCTCGCCGAATTCTTCCGGGTCGGGGCAGGCGGCTCGTAAGGCAGCCGCCATTCGCTAGCTGACCAGGGCAATCGTGGCGCAGGTCCATGCGAGGTACAACCGGCGGCGCACGGCCGAGGACGTGGCCAGGACTGAAGCGGACCGTCAGGCATGGCTGGACCTTGAACGGAGGTACTCCGAAAAAGAACCGTAGTGGGGTCACGGCGCCGATAGGCGGCCCGGTGGCATCAGCGCTATCGCTACTATCAGCGCCGCTGAGACTTGCGAATTTGGGCAGGAACGCCGATATTCTTTCTTGTGTGATAAAATGCCAGTATGGATGAAGGTAATGTCGCCATTTCTGTCGGCAATCCGCGACGGGAGCGACTCGCCGTGACGCTATCGCTCACCGGCCTCCTGATCACGGTGGGCGTGCCCTTGTTCCTGCTAGCCGGTCACCGGCACTCCTTCGCCGTGACAGTCACCACCTCGTTCTTCTCGTACGCGGCCGCAGCCGCCTGGTTCGGCCTGTTCCTGACTCAGGTGAGCGCCCCCGCCATGCTGGCCGGGGCGCTAGCGGCCGGCTGGGCCGGCGCCGCCGTCTACGCGGGCACCCGCAGCCTGACGGTGATGAGCGTGATCGTGGTCGGTATCGAACTGGGCTGCGTATTGACAGGGCCCCCTGGCGTCGATCTCGCCAGCCGCTGGCTCGGCAGGGCCGGCCCGGAGGGATCAGATCGCACAGGCGGCCCCGCCGTCATCGGCGTCGCCGCCGTGGTGATCCCGTTCCTGGTACTGCGGGGCCTCCTGCTGCTGCCTCGACTCGCCTGGTCCGCCGCGAGACGCAGGCCGCCGGGATAACCCCGGCGACCAGGGCAGCACATACCGCAACTCGTCGCTGGCCGTGCTGCTGGCCTGCGGTGTTTTCGGCAACGGCGCTGGTTCGTCGACCCCATCGACGGTACTGCCAGCTTCATCGCAGGGCGGCCGGATTGGCGCACACTCATCGCGGTCGAGAATGCCGGAACCCTCGCTATGGGAATGGTCAGCTCACCGGCGCTGCGCCGGCGCTGGTGGGCCACCCGCCTCGGCGCGGCGTGGACCCGCCAGTACGGCGGCGCCCCGGACGCCGAGCCCACCCGGCTGGCGGTGACAGACATGGCCCGGCTCGAACTGGCGACAGTCGCCATCTGGCCGACCATGACCAGCCTTCCGGAGCAACTGCGGGCGCCCACCGCACGGCTGACCGCGTGGTCGTTGTGGATGAACCGGGCGGGTAACCGGCCCGGCGCCCGCGTGGCGCGACCAGGGCAGTGACTCAGCGTTATAGCGTGCTGACGTCCGGCATCGCGGCCCGATGCCGGGCATCCGCAGCGGGGGCAACGGATGTACGGGGGGGCACGCGATGGCCGAGAGACTGTCCCGGCGCCAGATGATCCAGTACGGCGCCAGCGCCGCCGCGGTGGGCGCCATAGCCGGGCTCGTGCACCAGCACGCGGCGCAGGACCTGTCGGCCCTGCGTGGCCTCATCGGGCCCGCGCCAGCCCGGCGGCCGCGGGAACTGCCCGCTCCCCGCGTGCTCACCAGCGCCGGCGGACGGCTGAAGGTCAGGCTCACGGCGCAGCGCGGCGTGGTCGACATGGGCGCGCCCCGGCCGGTCAGCACCTATACCTACGACAACACGGTGCCCGGCTACACCTGGGAAATCCGGCCGGGCGACACCCTGTCGGTGCACTTGAGGAACCGCCTCCCCGCGCTCCCCGGCCCGCCGGTGATGCGGATGGACCGGCCGCACGAGTGGACGACCACCAACCTGCACACCCACGGGCTGCACGTATCGCCGGCGGGCAACGCGGACAACGTCTTCCTGACGATCCCGCCGGGCGAGGATCATCACCTCGAGATCCCGGTGCCAGATGATCACCCGGGCGGGATGTTCTGGTACCACCCGCACCACCACGGCGCGGTCACCCAGCAGCTGCGCGCGGGGATGGCCGGCGCGCTGATCGTCCGCGGCGCCATCGACGAGGTCGAGGAGGTCAGGGCCGCCCGCGAGAAGATCATGGTGCTGCAGTCGATCGAGCTCGGCGACGACTACCAGTTACTCGATCCGATCCCGGACCCGACGCCCGAGCAGGCCTTCTTCCCGCGGACGAACGTCCTGTACACGGTCAACGGCGTGCTCAGCCCCCGGGTCTCCATGTATCCCGGCGAGGTGCAGCGCTGGCGCCTGCTGAACGCGGCGGAGGGCAAGTTCATGTCGCTGCACCTGAAGCGGCATGAGTTCCACGTCCTGGCCTGGGATGGCCTGAACCTGGCCGCCCCGCGGCCCACCGACGTGCTCATGCTGTCCTCGGGCAACCGCGCGGAGGTGCTGGTGCGGGCCGGGCGGCCGGGGCGCTACGACCTGGTGCTGACCCCGGGCTCCAGCCAGCGCCCCAACATCCCGGGGATGCCGCCGTCGGGCTCGCCGTCGCCCGGCGGGTCGGCAGGCATGGGCAGCATGCCGGGTTTCCCGCGGGTGGTCGGCGAACTGGAGCCCCGGACGATCCTGACTATCGAGGTCTCCGGGCACGGGCCGCGGATGGGCCTGCCGACCGCCCTGCCCGCCTGGAATCCGCCCATCCTGCCGATTGCCCGGCGCCGCGACTTCGCGTTCACCGTGCGGCGAGCGCCCGACAATGAGTTCCTGCACTTCGGGGTCGACGGCATCGCGTTCGACCCGGCCCGGCCGCCCTACCGGCCGGTCCTGGGCACGGCCGAGGAATGGACGCTCCGCAACGCGTTCGATCCTAAGCTCATGGAACACGCCCATGTTTTCCATATTCACACCAATCCGTTCAAGATTACCAAGCGGAATGGCAAGAAGCTGGACACGCCCTTGTGGCGCGACACCTATGTGCTGACCAAGAGCGCCGGGGATTCCATTACCTTCGAGTCGAATTTCCTGGACTACACCGGCAAGTTCGTCGAGCACTGCCACGTGGTGGCGCATGAGGACCTGGGAATGATGTCGGCCGTCGAGGTAATTCCCGGCGGGCCGGCCTGAGCGGCGAAGTACTGCGCCGACGCTGCCGTTGATGTGCTGGCGACCTTCCACGACATCCTCCGCAAGGCGGATCATCGCAGGACCACCGAGGGGAGGACCGTGGCGCCATCTGCCGACCCGGTGATCTGCGCGGCGAGCCGGGCCGACCTGCCCGGCGTTCAGCGGATCTTCGCGCACTACGTGACGGGCAGCGTCGCGACCTTTGAGGAGAGCCCGCCGACCGTGGCCGACTGGCAACGGCGGCTCGACGACCTCGCCGGGCTCGGCTTGCCGTTCCTGGTGGCCAGGGACGCCGGCGAGGTGGCCGGGTACGCCTACGCCAGCCCGCGGGCTCGGCCGCGCCCTGCTCGGCGCGCTGCTGGAGGGCTGCACGGCGGCGGGCGCACGGCAGGTCATCGCCGTCATCGCCGATACGGGGCAGGCGGCGTCCACGGCCCTGCACGAAGGCTTCGGCTTCACCCCTGCGGGCCGGCTCACCGCCGTGGGCCGCAAGCACGGCCGGTGGGTGGACACCATCCTGCTGCAGCGTGACCTGACCGCCGCCACCTCAGCCGTACCTCACCGAAAGGACCCCGGTCTCGGACTGGCCGGGGCCGGCCCAGGGTAAGGGAAGGTCAGCGAGCCACGACTGCTGTAGGTGGCATCGCGCGGCCTGGTTGCCCGCCGGCCGGCTGCCGTCGGCCGGCTGCCGTCACGATCGGGGGGTCAGTGACTGATGAGAATCTCGCCGGGCGTCCTCGCCCCGCCGCACGAGGTGCTCAGCCCGCAAGAATGGCACGCGCGCGGCAAGACCCAGCGCCAGGCCGTGGGCCGTTCCAGCCACGCGGGCTGGGACGCTCCGCCGGAGCGCCCTGACCCGGTCTCCATCCTGGAAACCCAGGCCAAGACCCGGGTGCCGGACCTGGTGCCGATCCGCTACGGCCGGATGCTGACCTCGCCGTTCGCCTACTACCGCGGCGCCGCCGCCCCGATGGCCTGGGACCTGGCGCACACGCCCACGACGGACCTCCGCGTGCAGTGCTGCGGAGATGCGCACCTGCTGAACTTCGGCATGTTCGCCGCGCCCGACCGGCGGCTGGTCTTCGACGTGAACGACTTCGACGAGACCCTGCGCGCCCCGTTCGAGTGGGACGTCAAGCGCCTGGCCGCCAGCTTTGCCGTGGCCGCCCGCGACAACGGCTTCAGCGACCGGGCCGCCCACCGGGCGGCCCGCAGTTGCGTGCAGAACTACCGCGAGGAGATGCGGCACTACGCGCGGATGCGGTTCCTCAATGTCTGGTACTCCCGGATCGACGTGGACGAGGTATCGAGGCTGTTCGACGCGGTCCAGCCCAAGAAGGCCGTGCGGCGGCGGCACGCGGACATCAAGAAGGCCCACCGTCGCACCAGCCTGCGGGCCATGACGAAGTTCTGCAATCAGGTCGACGGGGAGTACCGGATCCGCCCGGATCATCCGGTGATCGTCCGCTTCCCGATCGAGCGCAATCCCGGCATGCTCGACGAGCTGCGCAGCGCCATCGCGGTCTACCAGGAGACAGTGCAGGTCGACCTGCGCGAGGTGCTGAGCCATTACTACTTCGGTGACTTCGCGCGCAAGGTCGTCGGCGTCGGCTCGGTCGGTACGGAGGCCTTCATCTTGCTGCTGATGGGCGACCGCGACGACGAGCCGCTGTTCCTGCAGCTCAAGGAGGCCCAGGAATCGGTGCTGGCCCCGTTCGCCGGGCCCAGCGAATGTGAGCACGAGGGTGAGCGGGTCGTCCGCGGCCAGCGGATGACCCAGGCCGGCACGGACCCGTTCCTGGGCTGGACCAAGGGCATCGCCGCCGACGGCGTATCGAGCCGGGACTACTACGTTCGCCAGCTGCGGGACATGAAGGGCAGCATGAACGTTCCGGCCATGGATCCAGAGCAGCTCAAGTACTACGCGCGGCTGTGCGGCTGGGCGCTGGCCCGCGGGCACGCCCGCACCGGCCGGGCCGCGCTGGTCTCTGGCTACCTGGGCAAGAGCGAGGCGTTCGACCACGCCATCGCGGACTTCGCCCTGGCCTACGCCGACCAGAATCAGCGGGACTACCAGGCCCTGACCGACGCCGTCGCGAGCGGCCGCGTGCATGCGGTGATGGGGCTGTAGGGACGCTGCACCGGCCGGGCGTGGGTCCGCGCTCATCAGCACGGGGAGTTTTCAGTCCGGGCCGCCCGGCGTTTGCGCAGGCCTTCGAAGGGCTGCCACGCGATGGCGGGCAGCACGGGCGTGATGAGCCGCTCATGCAGGCAGCCGGCGTAGACCCCGGCGCCGTAGGCCGCCTGGTCGGCGAGCGTCCACGCGGTGAAGCGCAGCGGGTCACCGTCCCGGTCGCGAGCCCACAGCGCCAGCGGCGGGCCGAGCAGCAGGGAGGCGGCCGCCGCCCGGCGGCCCCAGCGGGTCCGCGCCCGGCGGCCGCCGGGCCGGGCCGCCGCGAGCAATAGCGCCGGCGCGGCGAACTGCCCGCACCAGCGGCCGGTACCCAGCCAGGTCTGCCCGACGCCGCCCGCCATGGGCCGGGCGATGCCCTGGGCGGGCAAGCCGTTAGCTCGCAGGCGGCGGCCGAGCAGGGCGGTCGAGGCACCGAACGCGGCGCCGGCCAGCAGCGGCCGCCGGGCGAGCAGGGCAGCCATCGTGATCGTGGGCCACGGCTGGAGAACCAGCGGCGCGACGGCACCGGGATGACGGCGGGTCAGCGGCGCGGCCGAGTTGCCGTAGCGGAAGCGGCGGCGCAGCAGGGCCGATCGCGAGGCGGGCTCGGCGTGGGCCACCCGGACGGCCGGGTCGTAACGCACCCGCCAGCCCGCCTCGATCAGCCGCCAAAGCAGGTCGACGTCCTCGCCGTAGCGCAGCGCCTCGTCGAACCCGTCGCCGATGGCGGCCCGGCGCACCACCAGGGCGGCGGTCGGTACATAAGCGACCCTGGTCAGCGGCGCTATCCGGGCTGGCCGGTCGCCCAGATCCAGCGGCGAGCGGCCAGGCGCGGCGGCGAGATCGGCGGTGAGATCGGCGGTGGTCCCCACCACTCGCGGCGCTACCGCCGCGACGAGCGGGTCGGCGAAATGACCGGCCAGGGCATCGATCCAGCCCGGCGGCGGGATACAGTCACTGTCGAGGAACGCGACGAACTCGGTGTCGGCCACCCTGAGCGCGGTGTTGCGGGCGGGGCCGGGGCCGCCGTTGACGCGGCGGCGGATCAGCCGGGCGCCGCGGGCGGCGCAGACGGCGGCCACCGCGGCAGCATCGGCCGACTCATCATCGACGACCAGCACGGGATGCCCGGCTCCGGCCGCGGCCAGGCAGCGGTCCAGCTCGCGGACGCGATCACGGACGGGCACCACGACGGTGACATCCGGCACGGTGACATCCGGCACCGGGCGGGCGGGCCGGGGATGGGCCATGCCCGTGTCGGCTAGCCGGCGCGCGAGCGTGGCCCCCGCCGCCGTGGTCACGCGGCCCGCACGCAGCTCGGCCAGCGCCCGGCGGCCGGCCGCGCTCAGCCGCAGGACCCGGGCCGGCGACCCACCGAACAGCACGTCGTCGGTGATCTGCCGGGTGTCGGGATCCAGTTCCATCGCCATGCCGAGCGGCATGCTCGCGTCGGCCCGGACACCGAGATCTTCCGGCCGGGCCACCCGCGGCGACTCGCTCGCGGCGCCGCGAGCACCCGGATCGCTCGCCCTCGCCCTCGCCCTCGCGCTCGCCCTCACAGGGCCAGTCCGCCATCGACGGGGATCACGGCTCCGGTCATCCCGCTGGCGCCGTCCCCAGCGAGGAAGGCCAGCACCGCGGCGACCTCGGCCGGGTCCAGCAGGCGCCCGGCCGGCTGCTGGACCGCGAAGGCAGCGGCGTCGGGCAGGCCGTACAGGCGGGCGCTCTCGTCCAGGATGGGGGTCGCGGTCGAGCCGGGGCTGACCGCGTTCGCCGTGACCCCGGTGCCGCCCAGCTCGACCGCCAGCGCCCGGACGAAGCCGGCCACCCCGGCCTTCGCCGCGCAGTAGGCGGCGAGCATCGGCAGTCCGCGGGTGGCGGCGGCCGAGGCGACCGCGAGGAACCGGCCGCGGCGCGGCTGCGACCTGCGCAGCAGCGCGGGCACGGCCACCCGGGCCAGGTTCAGCACCCCGCCGAGGTCGATGTCTAGCACGGCCCGTTCCTGCTCGACCGGGACCTGCCAGGCCGGGACGCCGCCGGCGATGACGCCCGCCGCCGCGATCGCGGCATCGAGGCCGCCCCACCGCTGCTCGGCCTCTCCCACGGCCGTGGCCAGCGCGCCAGGGTCACGGGTGTCGGCCTGCGCCGCGATGACGCCCGGGCCGGCCGCCGCGACCACGCGATCCAGCTCCGCGCGGGTCCCCATCGGGTAGGGCAGCGCCGGGTCATCGGCGCAGCCGTCGACGGCGACGACGCGCCAGCCGCCGGCGGCCAGGGCCGCGACCGTGGCCGCGCCAATGCCCCGCGCCGCGCCCGTGACGAGAGCAACCCGGTCCCCGGCTGGGCTCATGCCCGTTTTCCTTTCGCTCCTGGCCCGCTAGCGGCCCCCTCATGAATCGCTGGCCGGCAGCCTACGGGTCCTCCGCCCGCCACGACCGGACGGTACCCAGCAGGTCCGCGAGCAACTCCCCCAGCAGCTGCGCGCCCTCGGCGACCGACGCCCCGGCGGGATCCCCGAGCACCCCGTTGGCGCTCACCGCGCGCACCGACGACTCGCGCAGCGCCGGCATGAGCTCGGCGATCGGCCGGCGGTTTCCCGCCTCGGCCCGGTCCAGGCGGACCCGTGCCGGGTCGAGCGCCAGCTGCAGGGAGGTCTCGGTCCGGCCCGCGTGCGCGTCGCCGCGCCAGTTCGGCAGCCACGCCAGCACCTCGCGCGACTCGCTCCGCAGCCGCTGTTCGGCCCGCCGCACCACGGTCGCGTTGCCGCCGTGCGTCGACACCAGCAGTACCCGCGGGAAGGTCCGGGTCGCGGACCGGCACAGCTCGACCAGCAGCAGTTCGAGCGCCTCCTGCCCGATGGACAGGGTCCCGGCGAAATCCTGGTGCTCCCCGCTGGATCCGTAGGCCACCGGCGGGGCCACGACCACGTCCGCGCGGGCCCGGGCCAGCCGGGCGCAGAGCCCGACGGCGAGGTCGGTGTCGGTCGACAGCGGCAGGTGCGGGCCGTGCTGCTCGGTGGACGCGACCGGGACGGCCAGCAGCGCGCCGCGGGCCGCGAGTTCGCCGGCCTCGGGCGAGGTCAGCCCCGCGAGCTCGGTCATAGCGCCGCCGCCGCGCGCTCGCCCTCGATGACGGCGGCGTGCACGCGCCGCGGGGCTACGCAGTCGCCTACCCGCAGCACCTCGAACGGCACGCGTGGCCCGGCCGCGGCCAGCGCCCGCCACAGCGTGTCCTCGGGCAGCGGCGGGACCGCGCAGGCCACCCAGTCGCAGGCCAGCTGCTGAGCGGTGCCCGTCGGGTGGTGCTGCAACTCCAGGACCATCCGGCCGTCAGCGGAATCACCGGCGCTCAGCACGACGACATCGGTGCGCTGCCGGATACCCCTGGCGCGGGCGTTGACGTTCCAGATCTCCAGGTCCAGGGTGATGCCCAGGTCCTGGCCGACCACCATGCCGCTGGTGATCACCTCGACGTCGCAGCCCCGGTCGGCGAGCAGCTCGGCGGCCGAGGTGGCCTGGTGAAAGCCCAGCTCGTCGACGACCACCACGGTGCCCGACGGCGTGACCGTCCCGTCGATGACCTCCCGGACATCGGCCACCCGCCGAGCACCGCGCGACCATCGTGGCGGCGCGGGCCGGGAGCCGGTGGCCAGCACCACGGCATCGGGCGCCTCGTCCAGCAGGAAGTCGGCGCTGACCTCATGACCGGTCCGCACATCCACGCCCAGCCGCTCCGCCTGCGCCGCCAGGTGGCCCGCGATGGCACCGAGCTCGGCCCGGCTCGGCACGCTGGCGGCGACGCTGACCTGGCCGCCGGTGCGCCCGGCCCGCTCGAACAGGGTCACCCGGTGGCCCCGGCCCGCCGCGGTCACCGCGGCCTGGAGCCCGCCCGGGCCCCCGCCCACCACATACACCCGCCGCCCCCGCCCCGCCCCCGACGGCCGCAGCGACGGCAACGGCAGCGGGACGGACTCCCGGCCGGCCCACGGGTTCTGGACGCAGCCCAGCCACCGGTTTTGCCCCACCCGGCCGACGCACTCCTGGTTGCAGGACACGCAGGCCCGGATCCGGCCCGGTTCCCCGGCGCGGGCTCGCGCGGCGAAGTCGGGGTCGGCGATCTGCCCGCGCACCACGCCGACCAGATCACACTGACCCGCGGCGAGCGCGCGCTCGGCCTGCCGGGGATCGGTGATCCGGCCCACGCCCACCACGGGAACCGACACCTCCCGCCGGATCGCCGCGGGGATGAACATGGCGTATCCGGGCGGCACCTGCATGCCCGGCGTGATCATGTACTGCGCCGAGGTGGCGACGCCGATCGAGGTGTTGATGAAGTCCACCTGGCCCGTGGCGTCCACCAGCCGCGCAAGCGCCACGGCCGCCTCCATCGCGATGCCGCCCTCGATCAGCTCGTCGCCGCAGATCCGCACGCCGAGGGCGCGGCCGGGCCCGATCGCCGCGCGCACCACGTCGATGATCTCCAGCAGCAGCCGGGCCCGGTTCTCCAGCGAGCCGCCGTAGGCGTCGGTGCGCAGGTTGGTCGCGGGCGACAGGAAGCCGCCCACGATCGAGGAGTGCGAGCACTGCAGCTCCACGCCGTCGAACCCGCCGGCCGCGCAGTGCCCGGCCACCAGGCCGTAGCCGGCGACGATCTCCCGGATTTCCGGCAGCTCGACCGCCTTGGGCACCTCGCGGAACAGCGGATCGGGCACCGGGCTCGGCGCCCAGACCGGAAGCCGGGAGTACCTGCCCGAAGACTGGCCGCCGTTGTGGTTGAGCTGCGCCAGGATCGGCACGTCGTGGGCGTGTACCGCCTCGGTGATCCGCCGGTAGCCGGGGATGACCTCGGGCGCGAAGCCGCGGATGAGCTTCTCGTAGGGCCAGTCGCCGGGGTGCACCGAGTGTTCCTCGGTGATGATCAGCCCGGCGCCGCCCGCGGCCCGCGCGGCGTAGTACGCGGCGTGGTGAGCCGTGGGCAGGCCGCCGCGAGCATAGTTCGTCAGGTGCGCGGCGAACACCACCCGGTTGCGCACCGTGAGCGGCCCCACCCGCAACGGCGAGAACAGGCGCGGGTAGCCCCCGGCCGGAGCTGCCGGGGTCAGAGCTGTCCCTTGGCCGGGTCGCCGCCGGGCACGGCACGGGCGACGACGACCTCGGGCGGTCCCGCGACCTTGCCCGCGAGCTTCGCGTTCAGGGCGGCCAGGTTCGGTCCCTTGCTGTGCGCCTGGAGTGCCTCCGGGCTGGCCCACCGCTCGACCATGATCAGCCGGTCGCTGGCCAGGTGCAGAGCGTAAAGCTCACAGCCGTCCTCCTCGTGGACCTGCGGGATGACCTCGGCGAACGCCGCCACTACCGTGTCGATGTGCTCGGGCAGCGGCTTGATCGTGGCGACCACGACAACGGACATGAGTAACTCCTCGGCTTAGCTGGCGAAGACCGCGCTCAGGGCGGGCGCGATGTCGGTATAGGTGCCAATGCGTCTTGCTCCCCGGAGGTATCCAGCAGCACGTCCAGTCGCGCCTGCCACTTGCCTCGCCCCTTCCCCTTCTGTCTCAGCCGTTTGCATGGCCGTTTCACTCGCTCGCCCCACGCGCCCCGGTTGCCGCGCAGGGTTGCCTTCTAATTCATAACGGGCAGTTCAGCGGGCTCCCGGCCCGCCGCCCGCCGGCCCGTGGCGCCGATGCCCTGCGCGGCGCGGCGGCCCTCGAGAACCGCCTCGTGTACCGTCCGGGGAGCCACGCAGTCACCGGCCCGGCACGTGCCCGGTCGCTGCCGGTAAAGCTCCTCGTCGGGCAGCCGGTGCCCGCAGTCGATCAGCACGGCGCAGTCGATCCGCCGCCGCGCGCCGGTCCAGACGTCCTCCAGCAGCGCCGTGCCGCCGCCCGCCTCGCGCAGCCGTGACCGCAGCTCGCGCGTGACGCCGGCCCGCTGGAGCCGCACATTGGCATCGGCCAGGTCACCGGTCAGCGACAGCAGCGTGCCGATCACCGGGTCCGGCGAGACGATCGACACCCGCTGCCCCGCCCGGCCCGTCGCGGCCAGCCATTCCGCCACCGCCACCCCGGCCGGCCCGCCCACCGGGTCATGCACGACCAGCGAGCCCGCGTCCGGCAGCGTCTCGGCCCCCGACAGGGCCGCGAGCGCGTCGACAGTGACCGTGCGCGCGACGCTGCCGGGGCGCAGGCTCGCCGCGGGGCGCGCGGCCGGCGCGGGGCGGGAGCCTGTCGCGAGGATGACCTCGGTGCCGCTCGCGCGCGCGGCGTCCAGGTCCGCGGCCGTGATCTCCGTACCGGTGTCCAGCCGCACGCCCAGCCGCCGGCACTCGGCCTCCAGCCAGTCCGCCAGCAGGGCCATCCGCTCCCTGGCTGGCCCGACGGCCGCCGCGCGCAGGACGCCCCCGAACCGCCCGGCCCGCTCCGCCACCCGAACGGCGTGCCCGCGTAGCGCCGCGACCCGCGCCGCCTCCAGCCCCGCCGGGCCGCCGCCGACGACCAGCACCTCCCGCCGCCCGGCACCGGCTGGCTCGGGCGGATCGGCTGGCTCGGGCGGATCGGCTGGCTCGGGCGGATCAGTGGTCTCGTGGCCGCTGCGCGGGTCGGCGACGCAGGTGACGACCGGATTGCGGGGGTCGCGCACCCGGCACGTCTGGTTGCACAGGATGCACGGGCGGATCCGCCCGGCGTGCCCGGCGCGCAGCTTGGCCACGAGTTCCGCGTCAGCGATCTGCGCGCGGGTCATCTCGACCAGGTCGGCGGCGCCCGAATCCAGTGCGGCCTGAGCGGCCGCCACGTCCACGATGCTTCCCTGCAGCACCACCGGCACCGCCGCGTTGACAGTGGCCCGGATAGCGGCGGCGAGCTTCAGATTGAATGCCGGCTCAGTGTGCGCGTCCGGACGATATGCGCTGCCCGAGTACGGTCCCCCCCGCACGACGGTGAGCAGGTCCAGGCGAGGCGCCAGCGCGGCGGCCTGCTCGGCGCCGAGCTGCGGGGTGATGCCCGCCCAGGGCGCGAGCTCGTCGCAGGACAGCCGCAAGGCCAGCACGTGCTCGCGGCCGATAGCCGCCCGGACCGCCGACAGCACCGCCAGCGTGAGGGCCAGTCGGCCCGAGCCGGCTGCGCTCTCGCTCCAGGCACGGGGGCCGTAAGCGTCCGTGCGCTGGTTGGTCAGCCCCGAGTGAAACTGGCGCAGCAGCGCGCCGGCGCCCGCGTCGATCTCGACGCCGTCGGCGCCCGACTCCACCGCCGCCGCCGCCGCGCTGGCGAACCCAGCGACGACCGCGTCGATCTGCGGCTGCTCCATGATCATCGGCGTCTCCCGGCTGACCACGTCGGTGAAGCCCGAGGGGCCCCACAGTTCCCGCTGTGAGTACGCCGACGACCCCTGCAGCCCGGTATGCCCGAGGCCGGCGAGCAGCAGCGCGCCGCTGCCGTGACAGGCCCGCGCAGTCTGCCGCCAGCCGTCCCGGCAGTCCGCCGCCAGCGGCGCGCGCTCGTAGGGCCAGTCACTGCCGTGCACCGACGCGACCTCGGTGACGATCACCCCGGCCCCGCCCGCCGCGCGCCGCGCGTAGTAGGCCACATGGCGGGCCGACAGGGCGCGCTCCTCGCCCAGGTTGGTCTCATGCGGCCCGAACACCACCCGCGACGGCGCCCGCCGTCCCGCCAGCGTGATCTGGTCGAGCAGGCTGATCTCGCCGGTCCGGGACCGCGCCGCACCATCGCGGGCCGGCGCCTCGTCATTGAGGGGCCTCACCTCAGCGGCCGCCGGGCTCGAATCCGGCGAGCGGGTTCTCGTCGCAGGCCCGGTCGGGGGGCCGCTGGCGGCCCGCGCTGACCGTCTCGGGCGGCCGTGTTCCGATGGTCACCGGCACCGGGCGGGTCCGGTGCGAGTGATCACCCGACGGGCGCGGCGGCGCCGCGCCCCCAGCCGCCGACAGTGCCGCCTCGCCGTGGCCCTTGACACATTCGGGGTCCGGGCCATCCAGCGGCAGACCCGTGAAGAACTTGGCCGCCATGCAGCCACCGCGGCAGGAGTCATACGCCGAGCAGGACTGGCACGCGCCACCCGTCTGAGGGCGGCGCAGGTCAGCGAAGAGCTCCGACTCGCGCCAGACGCCCGTGAACCCGCCCGGCGAGCGGACGCAGCCCGCCAGGAAATTGTCATGGATCGCGAACGGGCAGGCGTACACGTCGCCCACCGGGTCGATCAGGCAGACCACCCGCCCGGCGCCGCACAGGTTCAGCCCCGGCAGCGCGTCCCCGTAGGCGGCGAGGTGGAAGAACGAGTCGCCCGTCAGCACCTGCTCGCCACGGGCCACCAGCCAGTCGTAAAGCCGCCGCTGCTGGGCCGCCGTCGGGTGCAGCGTCTCCCACACGTCGGCGCCACGGCCCGACGGGCGCAGCCGGGTCAGCCGCAGTTGCGCGCCGAAACGGTCGGCGATCGCCTTGAAGTCGTCAAGCTGGCCGGCGTTCTGGCGAGTTATCACCACGGAGATCTTGAAGCCGCGGAATCCCGCATCGGCCAGGTTGCCCATCGCGCGCAGCGCCGTCGCATACGACCCCTCGCCGCGCACCGCGTCATTCACCTCCGCGGTCGCGCCGTCGAGGGAGATCTGCACGTCGACGTAGTCGCTGGCCGCCAGCCGCCGGGCCACGGCCGGGGTGATCTTCACCCCGTTAGTGGAGAACTTAACGCCGACGTGATGCGCGGTCGCGTAGTCGACCAGCTCCCAGAAGTCGGGCCGCACCGTCGGCTCGCCGCCGCCGATGTTCACGTAGAACACCTGCATCCGTTCCAGCTCGTCGATCACCGCCTTGCACTCGGCGGTCGACAGCTCGCGCGGATCGCGGCGGCCAGAACTTGACAGGCAGTGCACGCAGGCCAGGTTGCAGGCGTAGGTGAGCTCCCAGGTCAGGCAGATCGGCGCGTCAAGGCCGTACTGGAATTGCTCGACCAGCGGAAGCGGCGGCGGGGCGGCGGAAGTCACGGTCACCGGGCTGCCTCCTGGAGCTGGCTGGTCCTCTCGCGGATCATCTGCGAGCCCGCCAGCGTCGCCAGGGCGGTGGCATAGGCGGCTAGCTCCCCCGCGCTCACGCCCGCGGTCACGCAGGCCGCCCGCGCACTCGGCTGGCCGTCCAGCAAACGGACGACCGCCAGCAGCGCGGGACTCTTCAGGAACGACAGCCGGCGGGTGCCGAAGTGATAGAGCAGGGCGCCAAATCGCTCCGGCCGCACCGAGACCTGCGGGTGGAGCTGCCAGGGACGGTCGAGGTCAAACCCGGCCCGCGCGCCTCCGGCGTGGGCGTCAGTAGACACCACACATGCCGTCGATCGAGACTTCCTCGACGAGCAGGTCCTGAAGTGCGACCTGCTGCTCAGGCTCCGCCGCGCTGCCGCCCGCGATCTCGGCGCCGGGCACCTGTGCCGCGGCAGCCTCGGTCATGTCGGTCGCCGCCTCGGCGGTCGCCACGTGTTCGCTCATAAGGCTCTCCCTGCCCGCAGAGATGCTTACCAACATTCCGTCACTAGGTGACGAATATCTTTGGATGTTAACGACACCTGGTGACATAAGCAAGACTGGTCGGGCGAACTCTTCGGACTCAGATCCCTGGGAGGGCATGTGCTCACCAGCCAGGTAATTGCCGGAGGTCCCCGGCGCGGGCGGCCCCCCGGCACCAGCCGCCGGGAGCTGGAGCTGATCGCGCTGCGCCTGTTCCACGACCACGGGTTCGACAACACGACCATCGAGCAGATCGCCGCCGAGGCCGGCGTGAGCAAGCGGACCTTCTTCCGCTACTTCAGCTCCAAGACCAGCGTCTTGTGGAGCGAGTTCGACACCGAGGTCGACACGATCCGCGCGGCCCTGGCGGACGTGCCGCCCGGCGTGCCGATGATGGACGCCATCCGCCGCGCCGTCGTCACGGCCAACCACTACGGGCCGCAGGACGTCCCCGAGCTGCGGATGCGGATGAACCTGATCGGCTCGGTGCCCGCCCTCCAGTCCAGCGCCGCCGTTCGCTACGACGCGTGGGAACGCGCCATCAGCGACTTCGCCGCCACCCGTATCGGCCAGCCCGCCGACTCGCTGTACCCGCTCGCCGTCGGTCGCGCGACACTGGCCGCCTGCCGCGCCGCCTACGACCGCTGGTCCGCTCGGGCTGACGACGATCTCACCTTCTATCTCGACGCCGCGCTCGCCGCCCTCGCGGCCGGGTTCGATCCCCAGGCGGTCCTGGCCAGCGCGCAGGCGCTGAACGAGCACGTCGCCCACCGGGGTGTCGCTACCTGAGACCTGGACCGCGCCGTTCTCGTGCGATCATCGGGGGCGCAGCCACGTAGGGACGGCCACCGGAACGAGGCGCCATGACCGGCACGAACGCGGCACCAGCAGCAGACCTGCCACTGACCGTAGATCTAGATGTCCCGTCGGCCCGGGTCCTCGCCGACCAGGCCGGCATTATCCAGGACCTCCAGTTCGTCATGGAGTGCTGCAAGCGGCTCCTCACCGAGCTGGCCAAACCCGAGGAAGAACGGGACCCGGTAGTCCCGCTGGCGCTGTGGTCCTCGGCACTCATCTCCTACGCCCGGTGCTTTAGCACCGGCAAGCGATTCGGGCTCACCGCCGATGACGTCCGGAGCCTGCCCCTGCAGGGCGAGGTGATGAGATATCACAAATGGGTCATCGAGGAGCGCAACAAGCACACTCGGCACTCGGCTAACCCGTTTGAGGTAGCGAAGGTCGGGGCAGCCCTGTCCCCGCCAGAGGCGAAGAAGCGGCGGGTGGAGGGCATCGCGATCCTCTCCATGAGCCACGTCCTCGTCGACGCCACGGGCGTGCGGCAGCTGGGCGGGCTGGCATCGGAACTGGCGAAGCAGACAGCCGAGAAGGCCAAGGCGCAGCAGGACGTGGTGCTGGCAGACGCGCAGCGCCTCACTGTGGATCGCCTCTACGAACTGCCTCCGCTGCGCACGAGCCCGCCGGCCGAGGACGAGATCGCCGCAGAAGCCGAAGGAGGTACCGCCGGGGACGCGCCGGCGAAGCGGCGGTTAGCGGAAGACGACGGTCTTGGCGCCGTTCAGGAGCACGCGGTGCGCCGCGTGCCAGCGCACCGCGCGGGCCAGGGCTAGGCACTCGGTGTCCCGGCCCACCGCCATGAGCTCCGCGGGCCCATGCGTGTGGTCCACCCGGGCGACCTCCTGCTCGATGATCGGCCCTTCGTCGAGATCACCCGTGACGTAGTGCGCGGTGGCCCCGATGAGCTTCACGCCGCGGGTATGCGCCTGGTGATAAGGCCGGGAACCCTTGAAGCTGGGCAGGAACGAATGGTGGATGTTGATTACCCGGCCGGACAGCTTCGCGCACCAGTCGTCGGACAGCACCTGCATGTACCGGGCGAGCACGACGAAGTCCGTGCGGTAATGGTCGACCAGGGTCAGGATCTCGGCCTCCTGCCAGGCCCGGGTCTCGGGGGTGACAGGCAGGTGGTGGTAGTCGATTCCGTGCGTCTGGGTCAGCGGCCGCAGGTCGGGATGGTTCGACACGACCGCGACAATGTCGATACCGAGCTGCCCGGCTCGCTGCCGGTAGAGCAGGTCATTCAGGCAGTGCTCCGCCTTTGACACCAGGATGAGCGCCCGCGGCGCGATGGCGGTGTCCCACAGGCCCCAGTCCAGATCGAGGTCGCCGGCCACCGCGGTGAAGGCGCCGCGCAGCCCGTCCGCCCCAGCCCCGTGAGCTCCAGCCCCGTCCGCCCCAGCCGGAACGGTGAACTGCACGCGCATGAAGAACCTGCCGGTGGCCGGGTCGCCGTACTGCTGGCTCTCCACGATGTTGCCACCGCGCTCGGCCAGCAGGCCCGACACCGCGGCGACGATGCCAGGCCGGTCCGGGCAGGACAGCGTCAGCACATATTCCGTCACGGGTGATCCTCCGGCCTGGCACTCTTGCTCGGGTTCCGGCCACTACATCGTGTTCCGCCCCCGGCATTACGTTCCGCCAGGGTACAAGCTGATTTCCGGCGTAAGGCAGCCGGGCAGGAGAGACAGTCGCGGGCTAGCGCGGGCCGAGGGCCAGGTCGTGGAAGGTGACAGGGAAGCCGCTGCACGGCTTCCTCCTGGTTTGCCCGCCTGCCCGGTTGTCCGCGGCTGAATCTAGCCTGCTTCCGCGGCGGGCCGCGCGGCGGGAATACCGACAGTGAGCTGGGCGTGTATACCAAGGGGTATGGGCTACTCGCCCAGTGCGATGAACGGCAGGCGGGATCATGTCAGACGCGATCATCAAGTGCCCGGGCTGCGGACGCCGGAACAAGGTCCCGGCCGCGGCCTCCGGCACGCCGCGGTGCGGCAGCTGTCACCAGCCGTTGCCCTGGATCGTGGATGCCGGCGACGACACCTTCGCCGAAATTGCCGAGAGCGCGGCCATCCCGGTGCTGGTCGACTTCTGGGCGCCCTGGTGCGGACCGTGCCGGATGGTCAGCCCGGCGCTGGCCCAGCTCGCCGGCGAGCGGCCGGGCCAGATCAAGCTGGTCAAGGTCAACGTGGATGAGTCGCCCGGCCTGCAGCAGCGGTTCGGGGTGCAGTCCATCCCGACCCTGATGGTCGTCCGCGACGGCAAGGTCCTGGCGCGGCAGGCCGGGGCGGCCCCGGCCGCCGCCCTGCGCACCTGGCTCGACCAGTCGCTCGCCAGTCCCCCGCCCGGGCACTA
>Ga0307372_10005989_pt1 | contig 17966 bp, 19 predicted proteins | sample OX1MG_FD_202533 | JGI IMG/M metagenome (GOLD analysis project Ga0307372, IMG submission 202533) | Soil microbial communities from Risofladan, Vaasa, Finland - OX-1 | ecosystem: Environmental > Terrestrial > Soil > Coastal area > Acid sulfate soil | place: Finland: Risofladan, Vaasa | collected... | reverse complement strand
GCCGCCGCCCACCCGTTGCGGCCCGGGCAGGATGGCGATCCGGGTTTGCAGGTAGGGATTGCTGCCGGTGAGGTCGTACGGGTACTCGTCGTCCAGGATCGGCATCTGGGCCACGATGTTGACGCTGCGCAGATCATTGACCACTTGGACCAGGCCGCCCAGCCCAATCCACACCCAGTAGTTGATCGTGACCCCGAAGTTGTTCTGCACCGTGGAGATGGCTTCGGCCGCGCCGCCATCCGCATAGGCGGCATCAATCTTGGCCGAGGAGCCGCCGTTGCCGATCGGCACCCAGAGATCTCGGGGGATCGAGAACATGACCACCGACTTGGTCTGAGGGTTGATCCGGACCAGGATCATGGTCTGGGTCAGGACGTCGTTAGCCAGGAACTTGGTGTCGTTGTCAGAGCCCAGCAGCAGCACGGTGAAGGGCTGGTGGGAGCTGGGGAGGGGCGCCGTGCTGGGGGTCGCCACCGGCTGCTTGCCATGGGTGCTGGGGACCTTCTGCCCGGTGATGTTGAGTGCCGCCGAGATGGCAGGCAGAAAGTAGGCTACGACCCCACTCACCCCGGAAAGACCGAACCCGAATACCAGCAGCGCGGCCACCAGCATCCGGTGCCGGCCCCATGAGAAGGACGTCTGGTGCGACTGCAGCCCGGCGCGGCGGCGCCGTGGCCTGGTCCCGGCAGGCATGCGGCCGGATTGTACGCGGCCAAGCTGGGAGGGACCAGTGGATAACTCGGCGCCCAGGGATCGGGGTCGGGTCGCTACTCTTGGCGACCATGCTGCTGCAAGGCAAACGAGTCCTGGTCACAGGAGTCCTGACTCCGGCGTCGCTGCCGTTCGCGGCCGCGCGCCAGGCCCAGGAGGACGGCGCCGAGGTGGTGCTGACCTCGTTTGGGCGAGCGATGAGTCTCACCGAGCGGACCGCGGCGCGACTCTCTCCCAAACCGACGATCCTGGAGCTGGACGTCACCCGCGACGAGGATTTCGCGGCCCTGGCGGGGGAACTGGCCCAGCGCCAGTGGCAGTTGCATGGGATCGTCCACGGGGTGGCCTTCGCCCCCATCGAGGCTCTCGGCGGGGCTTTCCTGAGCACCCCGTGGGACGCAGTCGCCACGGCCCTCCGGACCAGCGCCTACTCGCTGAAGCAGCTAGTGGTGGCGCTGGAGCCCTTGATCCCCGAGGCCGGCGGCAGCGTGGTGACGCTGGACTTCGATGCCAGTCAGGCCTGGCCCACGTACGACTGGATGGGGGTCTCCAAGGCGGCGCTGGAGTCGGTTGTCAGGTACCTGGCTATGTACCTGGGCCGGCGCCGGATCCGGGTCAACGCGGTCTCGGCGGGACCCCTCTATACCATCTCAGCCAAGGGCATTCCCGGCTTTCCCAACTTCCCCGATGTCTTCGATCGGCAGGCGCCCCTGGGCTGGGATGGCCGAGACTCCGATCCCGTTGGGAAGGCGACGGTCGCCCTGCTATCCGACTACTTCCCCGCCACCACCGGCGAGATCGTTCACGTCGACGGGGGCTATCACGCGGTGGGGGCGGCGCTGGGTTCGGCTGGTGGCAGTCCCGCCGAATAGGCCCTTCGGGAGCGGGAGGTACGGTTCCACCACCAGGTGCCACCCGCCGCTGCCAGCACCGCGACGGAGCCGCCCAGCGCCGTGGCCGCCCGGCTGCCCCAGGCCTGCTCGATCGCACCGAAGAGGAGGCTTCCCAGTGGGGTCGTGCCCAAGAAGACCCAGAGGTAGAGCGACATCACCCGGCCCCGCAAAGACCCGGTGGTGAAGGTCTGGACCACACTGTTGGACATGGCACTGTAGACGATCATCCCGCCGCCCGCCAAGGCCAACAGAATCATCGCCGAGACCAGCCCGGCCACCTGCCCCGCCAGCGCCAGGAATAGGCCGAACACTGCGCACCCGATCAAGAGACCGCGCATCGTGGCCCGGCTGGCGTACGCGACCCCCACCGCGCCCACCAGAGCGCCGGCGCCCAGGGCCGCGCTGAGCAGGCCAAAGCCGCCGGCCCCGGCGTGCAGCCCGGTCCTGGCGATGGCGGTGATGAGGATGGTGAGGTTGAAAGAGAAGGTGCCCACGATCGCCATCAGGACAATCACCAGTTTGACCTCAGGGGTGCGCCTGACGTGAGCCACGGCCTCTCGCAGCTGGGTCAGGACGGCCGTCACCCCGCCCTTCAGGCGTGGATTGGGATGCAGCTCTGCCGGGCGCATCAGCATCAGCCCGGCGATCACCGCCAGGTAGGAGATGGCATTGAGGTCGAAGCAGACAGCAGTCCCGACGGTGGCGATCAGCACCCCGCCGATCGCCGGGCCGACCACCCGCGCACCGTTGAAGACCATCGAGTTGAGGGCCACCGCGTTGGGCAGTCGCCCTTTCCCGACCATCTCCGGCACAAAGGCCTGACGGGTCGGGCCGTCCACCACGTTGATCACGCCGAAGACGGCGACCACCAGGAATACCTCCCAGACCCGGGCCCGGTGGAGACCATCGGTGATCCCGAGGATCGCCGCCGTGACCGCGAAGCTGCTCTGGGTGAGGATGAGCAGGCGCCGCTTCGGCCAGCGGTCGGCGACCACGCCGCCGAACGGCTGGAGCAGGAGACTGGGCAGGAATTGGACCGTCAGCAGGAGTCCCAGCATCAGGGGTGAGTGGGTCAGCTCCAGGATCAGCCAGGCCTGAGCCGTCGACTGCAGCCAGCTGCCGGTGACCGACACAGCCTGCCCGGCGAAGAAGAACCGGTAGTTGCGGTTGCCCAGGGAGTTGAAAGTGCGCGACGTCACAGCGCGAGCGGAGACGGTCATCGTTCCACCCCGATCAGGTGTTCGAGCGCCGGCAGCGCTCGCTCCAGGGCAGCGATCTCCCGGGCCGAGAGGTGGCTCAGCCGCTGGGCGAACCAGGCCCCTCTGAGCTGGCGGGCCGCCTTGGCCACGGCGGTGCCGTGGCTGGTCAGAGACACCTGGACGAAGCGGCGGTCGGAGCTGTCCACCTCCTTCTGAATTAATCTCTCAGCCTCGAGCTGGCCGAGCAGTGCGGTCATGGACGGGACCCTGACCTGCTCGGCGGCGGCCAGCTGGGAGACGGTGGCCGGAGAGTGGTCCAGCAACGAGATGAGCACCGGGTAGTGCCCCGGCGGCACCCCGAGCGGTCCTGAGGTCTGGCGCAGCCGCCGGCTGAGGCGCGTCAGGACGGTGGGGAACTTGGCGGCCAACTCCGAGGCTTCCCTGCCGGAACCCGGGTCGGAGCCGGGCGAGCGGGACGGGGAGGGGGCCATGTACTTAGTTTACCTAATTAGGAGAACTAAGGGGTCGGGTCAGGGTCGCCGGTCAGGCGACGCAGCTCTGCGTCGACACCGCGCCAGTGTTCGACTCGCCCTGGGTGATGTCGGGAAGGATCTCCCCGGCGGTCAGGGCATAGCCTTCTCCGGGAACGACCAGAGACTTGGCGAACACCACTCCCACCACCTGGCCCTGCAGATTCACGAACGGCCCCCCCGAGTTGCCGGGGATGACCGAGGCCTGGAGCACGAAGATCTCCCTAGTGACGATGGCATTCGAGTAGATGTCGCGGCCCACCGCGTCCAACTGCCCGCGGATCGCCCCGGGCACCACCTGCTCGGTGCCTCCGGCGGGGTAGCCGATGGCGGCCCCCTCAGTGGCCCGGCTCCCCGAGGTGCTAATGGTGAGGGGGGGCAGGTTCAGGCCAGGCACGCGGAGTAGGGCGATGTCGCGCTCCGGGTCGAAGAAGACGACGTTGGCCGCCATCGAGCCGGCCTGGCCCGGGACCGCGACCCGGGAGTCGTGGGTGCCGGCGACCACATGGGCGTTGGTGAGGAACACCCCGGGGGCGACCGGGAATCCGCTGCCCTCGATCAGCCCGCCGCACCCAACGCTCACCACCTTCACCGTCTCCGCCGCGGCGGTGGTCACCGCGTGGTTCTGGGCCAGGGTGGGGGGCACCGTAACCGGCGCCGGGAGCGGCGGGACCAGGTTGGCGAAGACCTCGGGAAAGGGCACCGCGCTGAAGATGTGCTGCAGCCCACCAAGCCAAGCCGGATCCTGGGGGAACTGCTCCGCCAGCGCGTGCAGCACCGCCGACTTCTGGATCTGATTGGAAAGCGGGGGCCATGGTCCCGAGGCGAAGGTCAGCCCGAGATACCAGCTGGCCAAGAGGACCACCACCAGCCCCCAGGCGACCCCCAGGAACGAGTCGATCAGCCCCAGGTGACGGCGAATGGTGGTCAATCGCAGGCGGAGTCCGACCCAGGTGCCGACCCCGTCGCCGAGCAGTGCCAGTGCCAGCAGGACCCCGATCGCAATGCCGGAGCGGACGGCGGCATTGAAATCGTGGAGGAAGGGCGGAATGGAGGTCGCCAACCAGGCGCCCAGTGCCAGTCCCACCAGCAGTCCGAGAAGTGAGAACAGGGAGAAGGTCAGCCCTCTCCGATAGCCGCGGATCGCGGCGTAGAGCAGGGCGACGATGATCAGGACGTCGATTAGGTCCACTGGCTCTCTGTCATCATCGCGGCTCCGAAGCCGGGGGAGCGCTGCCCGTTCTGATCTCGTCACAATGCACCCGACCACCCCAGAGCGAGGAGCTGTGAGCACGGAACGAAACGGCGCCGGTCATGTGAGTCGGGCACGGCGGAGCCGCGGGCCGGTGCAGAGCGGGCTCTTCATCCCCCTGCCCGAGGATTGGCGCACCTGCATTCTTCCGGTGATCGGTCTGGCCACCCCGGTCGGCCTGCTGGTGGTGAATTTCTCGGCCTGGGTGATCTCTCAGCTGGGCGCCTTTCGTTGGGGGGTGGCGGTCAGCGCCTTCATCAGCGCTCTGATCTTGAACAGCCTGACCGCGGTGAACGTCTACCGGTACGTCCGCAACCGCTGGCCGAACTTCGTCGTCAGCCGCCAGGAGAACGGCACTTGGGTCCTGGTTGGGGCGATCACCTTGATTTTGGTCACCGCCTTCCTCTCGTCGCTGTTCTCCTACGTCGGCATGGCCAATCCCCGCCATTTGCCGAACGCGGTCGCGGTCATCACCGGATTTCTGGGGGTGATGATCCCGCTCGGGTTGAGCTTGGGCCTCAACCGCAAGCGACGGGCCGCCAGTGAAGCTCGGGGATAGTCTGATCAAGCTCAGGGGTTCCGGTCCTGGTCCAGTTGGCCCATCACCCGGACCGCGCCCTGCTCGAAGACGAGCACCGCCGTCGCCAGGTCCAGGAAGAGACCGTGGCCGAGCACCCCGGCGATCTCGGCCAGGTGCTGGGCCGCCCCCCCGGGATCCGCTATCCCGCTCTGGAAGTGGAGGTCGAGCAAGTAGTTGCCGTTGTCGGTTCGGTAGGGCCGGTCGGTCGCCCGGCGCTGTTCCGACCGGCAGGCAAGTCGCGTCTCGCAAAGTGCGGCGGTAGTTTCCCAGTCGTAGGGGAGCACCTCGACCGGGAGGGGATGAGCCGAGCAGAGCCGCTCCACCTCCTTGGAGGCGTCGACCAGAACCCAGAAGCGGCGGCTGCGCTCCGCTACCACTTTCTCTCTAAGCAGGGCGCCACCCCCGCCCTTGATCAGGTTGAGTGCGGCGTCGAACTCGTCGGCTCCGTCCACGTCCAAGTCGAGTCCCTGGCCGCTGCTGCCGAGGATCTCGATCCCCACCTCGCGGGCGAGCGCCTCCGTCGCCTGGGAGGCGCACAGGCCCTGGACCACGAGCCCCGCCGCGATCCGGGGACGAAGCGCCTCGACGAAGGCGGAGGCCATGCGGCCGCTGCCGAGCCCCAGGCGCATGCCCGGCCGGACCAATTCGGCAGCCCGGGCACCCACTGCCGCCGCCGCGGTGGCGAACTGGTCCGGGGTCAGCTCCAAGCTAGCCGCTCACCTTGGGTCCGACCTCGTCGATGGTGAGCCGCAGGAGGACTCGTTGCTCCTTGACCATGGCGGCCCGGTACTCGTCCCAGTCGGGGTGCTCGCCGGAGACATCCCGGTAGTACTGGATCAGTCCGGGGAGCGCCTCCGGTAGGGAGACCACTTCCACTGTGCCCCGAAGCGAAATCCACGGACCGAAGAAGTTGTTGGTGAAGACGACCAGGTCGTAGTTGGGATTCCGTTTCAGGTTGCGGACCTTGACCGCGGTTTCCCGGCTGCTGACAGTTAGCTGGCCGTGGGGGTCGACCGCCACCGCGATCGGCGACATCTGGGGGCTGCCGTCCCGGCGGCGGGTGGCCAGGATCGCGTGGTGATGCTGGGAGACGAACTCCCTAGCTGCTCCGACGTCCATGACGGGCAGACCTCCTACCCTGTCCTTCCCAGCGCAGGGGACGGGCCCGCGCCCGCCGGCTCAGATCTTCCTGGATCCCCGCCTCGGTGGACGAGGGATCGACCCTGACCCAGCGGCCGTCGGACTGGAGCTTCCAGCTCTGGCGGCGGTCCGCCCAGGTCAGCTCCAGCACGTGGCGCACCTCGTCCCGGGCCTGGGGATCGAGCAGGGGGATGACGCACTCCACGCGCCGGTAGAGGTTGCGTCCCATCAGGTCCGAGGACCCGATGTGGACCTCTGGCTGACCGCCGTTCTCGGCGATGAAGGCCCGGCCGTGCTCCAGGAACCTTCCCACCACGCTGTGCACCTGAATGGTTGGGCTCAGCCCTTCAAGGCCGGGCCGCAAAGCGCAGATGCCGCGGACCAATAAACGGATCGGCAGGCCCAGCTGAGAGGCCCGGTAGAGAGCGCGGATGGCCCGTTCGTCGGTCAGCCCGTTGACCTTGATGAGAAGCCCCGCCGGCCGCCCGTGCTGGTGATGCTCCACTTCCCGCTCGACCAACTGCTCGAAGCTCTGGATGGCGTTGATCGGCGCCACCCAGAGATCCCGGTAGTCCCGCTTGCGGGAGTACCCGGTCAGATAGTTGAAGAGGTCCGCTACCTCCTCGGTGATCTCCGGTTTGGCGGTGAGGAGCCCGAAGTCGGTGTAGAGCCGGGCGGTCATCGCGTTGTAGTTGCCGGTCCCGACGTGGGCGTAATAGCGGATGCCGCCCTCCTCCTGGCGCACCACCAAGACCAGCTTGGCGTGCGTCTTGAGCCCGGGAACCCCATAGGCGACGTGGGCTCCCACCTGCTCCAACTGGCGGGCCCAGCGGATGTTGTTCTGCTCGTCGAAGCGAGCCTTGATTTCCACCAAGACCACTACCTGCTTGCCGTCCTCGGAGGCCCGTGTCAAAGCGTCGATGATCGGGGTGTCGCCGCTGGTCCGGTACAGGGTCTGCTTGATCGCAACCACCTTGGGGTCGCGGGCCGCCTGCTCAATGAACCGCTCGGTGGTGGCGGCGAAGGAGTCGTACGGATGCTGGACCAGCACGTCACCGCGCCGCAGCACGGCGAAGAAATCGGGATCCTGGTCCTGCATGGTGAGCAGCCGGGGCGGAGTGGTTCCCGTGAACTGGGGGTAGGACAGGTCTGGCCGCTCCACGGCGTCGGCAATGCTGACCAGCCCGGTCAGATCGAGCAGGCCGTCCACCTCCTGGACCTCGTCGTGGACTACCCCAAGTTCGGTCTCCAGCATGGTCACGATCTCCCGGGAGAGGCCAGGCGCGGTCTCGACCCGGACCACCGCGCCGAACCGGCGCTCGCGAAGCTCTTCCTCGATGGCCGAGAGCAGGTTTGGTTCATCCTCGTCGACATCGAAGTCGGCATCCCGGGTCACCCGGAAGAGGCCGTGGGCCACCACCTCCATGCCCGGGAAGAGCCGATCTAGCCGCTCGGCCATGATCCGCTCGATCGGCACGAATGGCCCCCGGCGGCCCGCCCGGAAGAATCTCGGGGCGGAGGAGGGCACTTTGACGCGGGCCACCCGAGGGGCCCGCTCGCCCGGTTCGCCCAGCATCACCGCGATGGAGAGCGACAAGTTGCTGAGATACGGGAAGGGGTGGGCCGGGTCGATTGCCAGGGGCGTCAGCAGGGGGTAGAGCTGCGACTCGAAGTAACTGTCGCATTCCCGCTTCTCGGTCCGGCTCAGCGGCTCGTCGCGCAGCAAAAGCCGCACCCCCTGACGTTCTAGAAGAGGAGCCAGGTCGTCCCGGAGACAACGTCCCTCGGCAGCCACGATCTCCCGGGTGCGCTTCCCGATCGCCCGGAGCTGCTCGGAGGGAGTCATGGCGTCGGCATGAGTGCTCTGCACCCGCTCGGCCAGCTGCCGCTTTAGGGAAGCAACCCGAATCATGTAGAACTCGTCCAGGTGGCTGGCGGTGATGGCCAGGAAACGCAGCCGCTCCAAAAGCGGCACCCTAGGGTCCTGAGCCTCGGCCAGCACCCGGGCGTCGAAGTCGAGCCAGCTGAGCTCGCGGTTGATGTAGTTGGCGGGCTCACCCAACCGGTCGTCGGGATCGCGGTGGTCCGCGACCGGCAGGTCAACGACCTTGGCTGAGTGGTCCGAGGCCTTGCGGCGGGCCCCCTGGACCTCTGCCCGCCGGGATTTCGCCTCAGTCACGGCGGTTACGCTAACACCGGCCCGAGGGAGACGGGCGGAAGTAACAATCCGTTCGCAGATTCGTAGGCGCGCCGCAATTCGCCGCCTTCGGGGTACGATCGGACAGTGACGTTCACCCTAGGCCGGGGAGCCACTGCGCTGGCGGCACTGGGGACCCTAGCGCTGGTCGGCTGCGGGAGCAGTGGCGTCGCGCTGAAAGGGCCCGCCGGGACCATCCTCCAGGCCGCCAACACCAAGGTGCTCAGCAGCTCCTTCCAGGTGATTTTCTCAGGCCGGCTCCAGGTTGACCTCAGCGGGACCAACCTGCCGACCGGAGTGAATTCGCTAGAACTCACCCTGCTCCAGCATGAGATCAACCAAGCGCGGCTAACCGGAGTGGCCCAGGTCCAGAGCCTCCAGGCGGCGGAGGTGTCGTTCACCTTGAAACCCCTCCTCACCAAGACCTGGCATGTGCTCACCCTCAGCGGCAGCGCGTATGTCTCGGACAACGGTACGCAGTGGTACGCCGAGGGTAGCGCCGGGTCCCAGGGGGCTGCCGTTAGTGGCAGCGGGCTCGGCAACTTGAAGTCCGAGCTGAAAAGCTGGGGTCTGGAGCTGAAGAGTTCGGCCACCGTGACCAAGCTGCCCTCGACCACCATCGGTGGTAACCAGGTGGAGCATCTCCAGACGACCATCGCTGGCTCGAGTCTCAACCAATCCATGGCCACCATCCTGGGCCAGGTGGTGGGCGACTTGGGAGCCGCCGGCACCTCGCTCAAGTCCGATCTCCCAGCGATCGAGCAGTTGGTCCAATTCACCGGAGTCACGAGCGACAGCTACATCCGCACCTCGACTGGTCAGCTGGCTCGAACCATCGCCACGCTTGGCTTGAAGCTGAACCTCTCCGCCCTCCCCACGCTGGCGCCTGGCCAGTCGGGCCTCCCGTCCGGCTCCGCGTCGCTCACCATGACCGACTCGGGGGCCTTCAGCGACTACGGCAAGGGCTTCAATCTGCAGAAGCCGAGCGACATCGTGCCAGGACCCGTGCCCACCCCCAGTGGACTGGCCGGCGCTCTCAGCCAAATGTAGGCTTGGCCCCAGGGAGGTCGGGGCCCTCGGCGCTCCCTGGTTCGCGCGGGACCTGCTCCCGACAGCCCTTTTGACCTGCCCGCGGATTTCGGCTAGACCGCGTCCGGAGCCAGCGGCAGGGCCACCCGGATACTTGCCTCGGGGCAGGCCGGCGCCACTGCTCGAGCCAGGACCGCAGCCGCCATCCCGTTGGCCTGGTAGCTGAAGAAGGCCCCCCCGCTTCCGGTCATCGCCCAGGACACGCCAGGGCTCGCCTCTGAGAGCGTCCGGAGTCGCGCCGACAGGGCAGGAACCGCCCGCTGGGCAGCCGGTTGCAGTCCGCTGCCGAAGAGTTCGGGGTTGGGAGGATCACCGCCACGAAGGGCCGCGGCGAGCATCTCCACCCGGCCCCCGTCGCTGAAGTCGCTGGGGTCAGTCGCCGCGTACGCCGCTGCGGTGGCCACCGAGCCCAGCACCACAATCAGGAATGCCCCGCGGCTGAGGGAGGGGAGGGGCGACATCACCTCGCCAATCCCCCCCAGCTGGCAGGCGCCTCCCCGCATTCCGAAGGGCACGTCCGCCCCACAGGCCAGCGCGAGCTGATCCAGCTGCCCTCGGTCCATCCCCGCTCCGGCCAGCCGGAGCACGGCCGCTGCGTCCGCCGACCCGCCCCCGAGGCCGCTCTGGGTGGGAATCCGCTTCTCCAGGACCAGCCGCGTGATCGGCGAGCCGAGCTCCTTCTCCCGCAGCAGGACAGCGGCCCGGAGCGCGAGGTTTTCGGGCCCCTGTGGCACCCGATGCGCCTCCGGCCCCCGAACCTGAAGCTCCGGGATGGCTGGGGCAGCTGGTTCGTCTGGCTCGGGTCCCTCCAGGGCGATCACGTCGCTCCAGTCGATCGTCTGGGAGACCGCCGCCAGGTCGTGGTACCCGTCCGCTCGCCTACCGGTCAGTTCCAGGGCCAGATTCAACTTGGCGGGGGCTCGACCCAGGCGCAACATCCGCCCCACTTTAGCGATGGAGCAACGGAGCTCAGGTGGCCGATTGCTATACTGCGGCGCTGGCCCGACTCCGGTGTCGGCGCCCGTCGGGCCCGGATCGACCGAGGCCTCCACCACAAGCCGAGAGAGCATGGCAAACACCAGTTCCGCCCGCAAGCGCATCCGGTCGGCGGCCCGCAAGCACGAGCGCAACCGCCGCGTCCGTTCATCGGTGCGCACCGCCGTGGTCAAGGCGCGGCGGGTCATCGACGGGGCGGAGGAGGGCTCCCGGGAGGAGCTGCTGAAACTAGCCACCTCAGCCCTCGACAAGGCGTCGGAGCATGGAGTGCTGCACAAGCGCAACGTGAGCCGACGGAAGTCCCGGCTGATGCGCTCCGCCGCCAAGACAGCGGTCCCCGGCACTGCCGCTGTAAAGGCGCCCAAGGCGACCACCAAGCGGGCCTCGGCGCAGGGCACCAAACCCAAGGCGAAAGCGGGATCGACCAGCCGCAAGGCCGCGGCGCCCAAGGCGGGTCGGCCAGCCACTAAGACGGAGCGGACCTCCAGCTCGCAGCGGCGGGCCGCTGGCAGCACCAGCAAGGAGCGCAAGGAAAGCTGACCCGGGAGCTCCGCTCCTGATCAGTTAGTCGCTCGACGGCTACTCAGCTCGGTGGCCATGCGGGCGAGCAGCAGCTCCAGTCCTGCTTGGCCATCCACTAACCCAGTCCTGGTTGACCAGTCCAGGTCCGCTAGTTGCACCAGCCACCGGCGGAGCCGCGGCTCCCCCGCCAGCTTGAGATGCTGGCGCAGCTTCTCTGCTTTCCAGGGGGCCAGGCTCGGTCCCTGGTCGTCAGCAAACGAGATCAGCTCTCGCACCACGCGCGCCACCGCGCCCACCACCAGGGGGGGCGGCAGGTCCGGGCGCCCGGCGATGTCACTCAGCCGCTCGCCGACCCGGCGCGGTGCCTCGAAGAGGGAGTCGGTGAGCCGGTAGAGCTCGGTGGGGGGAGCTGGAGGGACCAGCAGGAGCGCCTCGGAGTCGGCAATCCGGGCCTGGCCAGAGCCAAATATGTCCAGCTTCTCCAGCTCCTGATGGAGCCGACCCAAGTCCTGGGCGGCGATCTCGGTCAGCCGCGTCAAGACCGCCTGGCCCAGTTGGAGGCCTCGGGTCCGGACCTCGTCATCGACGTACCGTCTCAGCTCGCGACCTTTCGGTTTCTTCAGCAGGCGGATCTCGCCTCGCTGGGCCCGGATCGCGTGGAGGAGAGGGGAACTTGGCGACACGGTGCTGCGGCAGACCACCAGCACCGCCGTCGTTTCCAAGCGGCTCTCCAGGGCGGCCCCGAGGCCCTCAGCCTCCTTGGCGCTGCGCTGGCCGGCGGTCAGCTGGGGAGGATCCCAGATCACCACCAGCCGCCGGAGCGCGAGGAACGGGGGAGTGGCGACGCTCCGGGAGATGGCGTCGAGGTCCCGGGCCGACCGGAACTCCTCGAGGCCCAGGTCACTGACCAAGTCGGTCGTCAGCTGGGTCCGGATCCTCAGCGCGGCAGTCGTTACCAGGTAGGGCTCGTCCCCATGCACCAGGACCATCGGCTCGACCACGCGACGATTATCGAGGTCGGGCCAGTTCGAGACCGCGATTCTGCCGAACTGGGAGTTGCCTTGCGACGGGTGGTCCCGTCAGCATTGGGGCGAAGTGCTGCTGTCCTCGCTTGCCACCCCTATTCCGAGGCTGCCCTTCGGCACCCTGGGAGCGCAATTCGCGATTGGGGGGGTCTTCCTGATCCACATCGCTCTCGTCGGCTTCATCCTGGCGGCAACTGGGATTGCGCCGTTCCTGGAGCTGGCCGGGAGGCGGCGGGGTGGCGACCCATCGTGCCTCCGATATGCCCGCGGACTCTCCAGGGCGATCCTGTATCTTTACAGCTTCGGGGCGACCTGGGCGGTGCTGGCGGTGGTGTTGCTGGTCGGACTCTACGGGCGCCTGATCGGGACCCTGCTCAACGAGCTCTTGCTTCCGCTCACCATCGCCTTCTCCAGCTTCTTCGTGGGTATCCCGCTGATGCTGCTCTATGCCTACAGCTGGGACCGCTTCTCCCCCCGCCTGCATCTGGCTGTCGGCTTTGCCTTCGCGGCCGTTCAGTACGTCTTCCTGTTCACGATCGTGGAACTCGACAGTTACGTCTTGACCCCGGGTACCGCCGTGAGTGCTGCCGGAGCCGCTTTCTCGCCCAGCTACCCCTGGCTGCTGCTCCACTACGCTGGCGCCAACCTCTCCTGGGCACCCTTGTTGCTGGCGGGCATCGCCGTCTGGCGGGGACGGAGGGCGAAGTCGGCCGCCGAGATCACCTATCAGCGCTGGGCCGCTCGGATCATGTTCGCGATCGGCTCCGTTTTCCTGATGGCTCAGCCGATCACCGGCTTCCTCTTGGCGGAGACGGTCAAGGTCAGTTCATTGCCTGCCTTTGACAACCTCTTTGTCTTCAATTCGGCCTCGCTCTTCATTGGCCAGGTCGCCCTGCTGGCAGTCTTGGTGGTGGGCGCCAATGTGGTGTTCTGGCTGCACAACCAGTCGGGCGGGACGACTGGGGGCGGGGGCCCACTCACCGTGGTAGCCCTGCTGGGAATGGCCGCCACCGCGCTGCCGGCGGCGGTGATCCCGGCCAACCTGGTGCTGCTCCGCTACGTGGCCCTCTTGATCGCCTTCCTGGCGACTGGGGTCAACCTGGTCGGCTACCTGCGCTCCCTGCGGGCAGGCGGGAGCTCGGTCAGGATCGACCCGCTCGCCGGTCGTCTGATCGGGGTGGTGGGCGTGTGCGCCTTGGTGCTTAGTCTGTACATGGGAGTGATCAAGGAGAACGCCAAGCTGCCCTGTGGCATCGATGCCACCACCGGCCAGGACAGCTGCCTGCTCAACCTGTCCCAATCGGCGCAGAACTTCACGGTCCCCCGCGGGGACCAGCCTTGAACTACCAGGACTTCGAATCCGCTTGGTTCCTGGGGTTGATCGTCACATCATTTTTCTGCATCATGCTGGTCGGCTTCGTCGCGGTCATGCGACACGCCCGCCAGCTGGCCACCGAAGAGGGTGCCGCGGTGGCCTGGCTGGCCGTGGCGTCCGGTGTGGTCACCTTCTTGTTCCTGCTGGGGATCTGCCTGGCGCTGTTGGTCGGAATTGTGGTCCTGGCCGGTGGCTGACCACAGCCAAGACCTGGCCAAGAAGCGGCTGTCGCGCCGCCGCTTCATGATCATGACCATCAACGGCGTCGGAGCCGGGACGGCGCTCTTGATCGGGGCGCCGATCGTGGGCTCGGTGCTGAGTCCGGTCTTTGCCAAGCGCAACACCCCGTGGGTGTTGGTGGCGGACATCAGTCAGGTCCCGGTGGGGGTTCCCACGGCGTACGTGGTCAATCTGCCGATCGACGAGGGTTGGTCGGTGCCCCCGGTTCCCCGCACGGTGTATGTGGTCAAGCTGAACCTCAACGGCTCGGGCGCAGTGGAGATGCTCACTCTCTCCAATGTCTGCACCCATATGCAGTGCAATGTGCACTGGGACATCAACTTCAAGGCGTTCCTGTGCCCCTGCCACGGGGGCCTCTACAGCATCGACGGGACCAACATCGGGGGGCCGCCGCCGTGGCCGCTATTCCGCTATGAACACAAGCTCGTTGGCAGCACCCTGTATGTGCGCAATGACCTGACGGGAGCCTAGCTCGCGTGGCCAGTCCGAGCCAGCCCGCCCGCAGCGCGCTCGTCGCCAAGCTGATGCGTCCGGTCGCCCGACCGATGGCGGCCACCTATCGCTGGGTCGATGAGCGGATGGGGATCTCCGATTTGACCCACCAATTGCTCTATGAGGCGACGCCTCGGCGGGGTGCCTGGACCTACTCGCTGGGTAGCGCCACGTTGATCATCATCGTGCTCCAGATCGTCACCGGAATGTTCCTGCTCTGGACCTACGTCCCTTCGACCACGGAGGCATGGGAGAGCCTCAACTTCATCGAGCATCACGACGAGTTCGCGGCGATCGTGCGGGGGATGCACCTGTGGGGCGCCTACATCCTCCTCCTAGTCATCGGCCTACACATGATCCGCACCTTCGTCAGCGGCTCCTACAAGAAGCCGCGAGAGCTGAACTGGATCGTGGGGGTCTTGCTGTTCCTGATGGTGCTGGGCCTGGGCATCACCGGCGCGATGCTGCCCTGGGACCAAGCCGCCTACTGGACGGCCATGGTGGTGACTCACATAGTCGACTACATTCCGCTCTTCGGCAGCTGGATCCAGCAGATCCTGCGCGGGGGACCGCAGATGGGCCCGGAGACCCTGACCCGATTCTTCGCCATCCACATCTGGTTGCTGCCGGCACTCCTGGTACCGCTCATTGGCCTGCATCTGATCCTGCTCCGGCGGCATGGGGAGCACGGCTCATGGGTGAACTACCAGGGAGTTGCGACCGAGACTGAGGAGGTGAGGGCGGAGCGGATGGCCAGCGCGGAGTACCCGTACCCGGCCGTGCCCAGTGACCCGGGCTATGCGGTGCCAGTGGACATCGACGACTTCTTCCCCTCCCAGGTCTTCAAGGACGCGGTGGTCAGCTTCGCCTTGGTTCTGATCATCTTTGTGATGGCGGTGGTGGTGGGAGCGCCCTTGGAGCGCGCCGCCAACCCGGCCGCGCTCAACTACGTGCCCACCCCGGAGTGGTTCTTCCTGCCCCTGGATCAGCTCCTGGTGCAGTTCCCCCAGGCCTGGATGATCCCGGTCGGGGTCTTCGTGATCCCCGGCATCGGGACCACTCTGCTGATGCTGGTACCGTTTCTGGATCGCTCCCCGGAGCGGGAGCCCTGGCGTCGGCCTGAGGTGATGGTGCCGGCCCTCTTCGCCGCCCTCTTCCTCATCTTCGAGGCCCTGCTTGCTGTGAACCGGCTCTTCAACCTGTGAGCTTCCCCACGCTGGTCGCGGCCACCGCCCCACATCTGGTCCAGGTGCCGATTTCCACTGGGGTCGCCTCAGCGCTGGTGGCGGTGCTGATGCTGGCCCACATCCAGTTCGCCGGGTTCCAGCAAGGTGGCTACATCATTCTGGCGGTCACTGACTTCCTGGGGTGGAAGCGGAATGACGAGCGGCAGACCCGCTTCTCCAAGCATCTGGTGACGGCCCTGGGGGCCAGTTTCGCCTTCGGCTCGGCGCTGGCAATCTTCGCCGTCATGATCCTTTTCCTGGGCCTGTGGAGCCAGTTTTTCGTGGAGTTGGTGCGGATCCTGTTCTGGCCCTTCGTGGTCGAAGGGATCGCCTTTATCGGCGAGATCATTTGCCTGTATACCCTGTACTCGCAGTGGGATCGGTTGGGGCGGGTGCGGCCACTGCGGGCGGGACTGGAGCTGCTGCTCTTCATCAACGCCTCGATCCAAATGTTGACGATCGATGTGGTCGCCTCCTACATGCTGACCCCGCGGCCCGCCAACGACCTAGCGCTGATTCTGCTCAACCCCACCGAGATCCCCCTGGAGTTGCACCGGCTGGTGGGCAACATCGCCTTCGCCGGTGCGATCATCGCCCTGGTCGGTGGCATCCGGATCATCTTCGCCAGGACCCCGGCGAAGCGGGCCTACGGAGACTGGATCGGCCACTACGGGTTGATCTATGCGATCGGGTTCACCTTGGCTCAACCGCTGATCGGCTGGGAGTACGCCAAGGAGATCCAGCTGCATGCCTACGCCTCCTGGTACAGCATGATGCTGGGGGGTCTCAGTGTCGCCTTCCTGTTCCAGGTGTTTCTGCTCGGGGCCATCTTCACGGTGGGCATCTTTTATCTATGGCGTCGAGTCAAGCTGGGCGGTTTCCGATCACCCACGCTGGCCGTCTGCACCGCCCTTTCTTTCGCTTCCTGGCTGCTGATCGCCACGCCGTCTTCGCTGGCTTGGAGCTACGAGGACGTGGTGGGCGCTAACGCCAACGTGCCCATCTGGCAGGGCGGCCTTGACATTCCCTGGGGCCAAATGATCCCCTTCAAGCTGGTGGCCCTGATCACCTTCACCGGAGTGGCGATCGTCGCCATCACCGCCTATCTCCGGTACGTCAACAAGGGTTCGATGCGCTGGGGCGACGCTGGCCGGGCGCAGGGGGCGGCGCTCATCACGGTGGGCATCGCCGTCAGTCTGATCATGGCTCTCATGGGCTACATCCGGGAGGACAGCCGCGCTCCCTTCCTGATCACCAACCAGGTGCTGATCAACCAGCAGCAGAACTTCACGCCACCGTCATCGACGGGCCCAGCGATGAATGGCACGTCCAACGTGGGCATCATCATGCCTCGGGATTTCAGCCCGTGAAGTTGGTGCTGCGCCCGCTGAAGCAGCCAGCCGCCGAGTACGCTCACGTCACCCACGAGCCGGTCCCGAAGTCACTCGCTACCTACTTCGAGGTGCGCAGCTTCGCTTTTCCGGGTCGGCCGACGCTCGATCGGTTGCCGGCCTCAGTCCGGCTGGCCGCGGTGGGGAACGAACTCAAGAGTCGCCTGACCCTGATCTCCGATGTGCTGCGGCGCATCGAGGCACTGGAGTGGCAGGTCTCGCTGGTGGGGGATGAGGTGGTGGTGACCACTGATCTCTCCGTCCAGGAGGGCTGGCAGAAGCTCCGGGACGAGGGCATCTCCGACCACCTGCTGCCGATGCTTCAGAAGGGAAGCGATTTGCCGCCGCGAGCTGCGGCGGCGCGGCGGCTCGCGGCTGGGAGCGAGCCGCCGACCACTGCCTGACCGATCGCGATCGAGCTACTTGAACTCCGCGATGGCCCGGGCGCCTTCGCTCGAGAAGGGGGCCGCCACCAGCCAGTCGCCGGCGTTGCCCTCCTCGACGACCTGGACCTTGACCGTGGTCGGGTGAGCTCCGCCGGGGTTCTTGACCTGCACCAGCGCCGAGACATCGTCGGCGGAGATCACCTTCAAAGACAGCACCTTGAAGGAGGCGTCGCTCGCGTTCACCCCATTGAAGAAGGTGTCGTAGTTGGTCCGCTCCTCGGCGGGCGTGCTGAGCAGAGTGTAGGCAAACGCTACCGAGTGGACTCTGACGTCGGCCAGCCACTGATGGAGCGCAGCCTCGGCGGCCGGAGTTGGCCCGACGCAGCTGGAGAGGAGCATGCCGGTCAGAGCAATTGCCGGGGCCACCCCGAAGACGGACTTAGGGCGTGATCGCCTAACCCTTGACAATCACGGTGCCCTGCATTCCGGGGTGGAGGGTGCAGTAGTAGTCGTAGTTGCCAGGGTTGAGGAATTGCACCGCCCAGCGGTAGCCGGCCCCTTTGGTCGGGGAGTTGATCAGATTTGTGTCGATCCACCACACATTGTGCTGGTCGTATTCGTCGGTCCAGACCCACTCCACAGTGGCCCCCACCGGTACGGTCATATTGTCCGGGACGAACGAACCCACGGTGTTCACGTTGTGGTAGATGATGATCCGGTAC
>Ga0307372_10005988_pt1 | contig 17968 bp, 21 predicted proteins | sample OX1MG_FD_202533 | JGI IMG/M metagenome (GOLD analysis project Ga0307372, IMG submission 202533) | Soil microbial communities from Risofladan, Vaasa, Finland - OX-1 | ecosystem: Environmental > Terrestrial > Soil > Coastal area > Acid sulfate soil | place: Finland: Risofladan, Vaasa | collected... | reverse complement strand
CGAGCCGGCGGAAGGCGGACAAGCCACCGGATTGCTCCAGTTCCCTCAACACCTCGGGAAACATCGGATACAACAGCGCCGGGTCGGCGGGGTTCAGCATATCGCGGATATGGTTGTCGCTCGGGATGCCGCCGGCCAGCTTCCGTCGTCGAGGCGGCGCAGCAGCTCGACCTCCATCCTTGTGCCGCGGACCGCCAGGATTTCCCGCACGCTCGGGATGGTGGTGTAGGTCCAAATAGTCGAGCGCGTCTTGGGTTCATTGCCGGGCGAGAGGATTTCGCTCAGCAGCACCGGCTCCGGCACCATCACCGCTTGCGACGGCGGCGCGCCGATGACGCGGCAACGGCTTCCGGTCGCCAGCAGGTGGTTGCGCAGCAAGGCGCCCAGTTCATTCTGGATCGCCCCATGCACTTCCGCCGCGGGAGGCATCAGGACCGGATCGCCATCCACCAGTTGCCAGCGCCGGCCCGCGAGGTCGCCGGAATCCTATACCAGGAACTCATCGACTGTCATCCGTGTCGGCAAGTGTTTGCGCAGAGCGACCATGGCGGGGACTGATCCACCTGACATCCGGCCGAACGCTATAGCCGCCTTTCCAGCCGATTTCATGCACCCATCCCAAACCGCCTGCCACCCCCGCCCAACCCGTCGTAGAACGAGCTCCGGAATCGACACCACTCAACCCGAGTCGCAACACACATGGTCCGGCTGCTGGGCATCGACCCCGGCCTGCGCTTCACCGGCTGGGGCCTCATCGAGGCGGACGGCAACCGCCTGCACCACCGTGCCGACGGCGTCATCGCCACCGACGCCGCCACGTCGGTGCCCGAGCGGCTGCGCGTGCTGCACGAGGCGCTCGCCGCGCTGCTGGCCGAGTATCAGCCGGACGAGGCCGCCGTCGAGGAAACCTACGTCAACCGCAACGGCAGCGCGACCTTGAAGCTCGGCTATGCGCGTGGCGTGGCGTTGCTGGCGCCGGCGCTGGCCGGCATTCCGATCACCGAATACGCCGCCAAGTCGGTGAAGCTGGCGGTGGTCGGCACCGGCGGGGCGGACAAGGCGCAGGTGCAGATGATGGTGCGGCGCCTGCTGCCGGGGGCGACGCTCAAGCGGGCCGACGCGGCGGACGCGCTGGCGGTGGCGATCTGCCACGCCCACCACCGCGCCAGCCGCCGCGCCTGGGCCGTCGCCGCGGCCCTCCCCGCATGATCGCCCAGCGCGCCGGCCGTGCGGCGCGCTACGTGCGCTGGATCGGGCCCCGACTGGTCCTGCCCGATGGTCGCGCGTTGCTTGCCGTTTTGCCGCGGCGCTATCATGTCGTTGGCCTGGAAGGAGAGTGGTTTGCCTGGTGAGACTGCCACGCTGGCTCTCAACCCTCGGGTTGCCCGGCGGCCGATCACGGTCGCGGAGTTCCTGCGCATGGGCGAGGTCGGCATTCTGGGTCCGCGCGATCGCGTCGAGCTGATCGAGGGGGAGCTGATCGCCATGGCGCCGATCGGGGCCAATCACGCCGGGACGGTCATTGCGCTGCTCGATGCTCTGGCCGCCGTGATGCGCGGGCGCGCGGTCGTCTCGCCGCAGAATCCCGTGCAACTGAACGATCGTTCGCTGCCGCAGCCCGATTACGCGGTGCTGGTGCCTCGGCCGGACCGCTACCGGACCGCCCATCCCCGTCCGCATGAGGTGCTGCTGCTGATCGAAGTATCCGACAGTAGCCTGGAGTACGACCGGGACGTGAAGCGCATGCTGTATGCCCGGAATGGCATAAGCGAGTTGTGGATCGTCAACCTGGTTGGTGGCGATGTGGAGGTCTGCCGGTCTCCCGGGCCGGACGGCTACGCCTCGGTCACAACGGTTGGCCGCAGCGGCGTGTTGGAACCCGAGTTGCTTCCGGGTGCCCGGATCGCGGTGGCGGAGATTCTTGGATAGGGTTCACGCATGCCAAAGGACATTACCATGCGTGAGATTCAAACAAGAGACAGAGAGGGCGACGCCGTGCAAGGGTCCGCCGTGCGCAGGCGAATGCGGAGTTGCACTCGCGGAGCACCAGCCCGAAACCACATGGACTCTGGGGGCGAGAGAAATGCCATTCTGCTCGCCAACCGCGCCGCGACTGGATGCAAAGGGGCACTCGACAACGAGTGAGAATGTGGGGGTACTGATGCCGGAATATCGGCTGCGAACATACTGCGATGGCTTTAATCTGACCGAGCAGATCTGGGAGATTGATGATGGTGGGTCGGCTCGCCAGCTTGGCGTGACGGGTGATAGGACCTGGCGTGTAGAACAGTTGGCGACAGATTTCGCGGGCTCCAATTCTCACAAGCTGAAGCTTGCGCCTGGGCAGTACTTTCCCCGCATGGCCCGACCGTACAGCATACGTCCTGAAGCAAGCCCCGGCTCCAACCCTGATACAAGCCCCACGTTCCGCAACGCTCGGGGCACAAGCTCGGGTCATCTCCACGCGATGATCGAGCGCCTAGAACACATTTGCCGTGTGGTTCATCCATGCGTTGAAAATTTTGACGCCTATGGCCACGAGGTTCGAAACCTGCTGATTTTGGCGTGCACCGAGGTAGAGGCTCAGTGCAAAAACATTATGGCTGCAAACGGAATGGTCAAGACGTGGGGGACGAAGGCCTACGCCAAGTTAGCTCCCGCCATGAAGCTTGGAGAATATCAGGTAACCCTGAACTGGTATCCGTGGCTTGACCCGATCGCTCCCTTTCTCGGATGGGAACCAGGAGAAATGTCGACGCAGTCGCTGCCATGGTACCGTGCCTACAACCAAGTGAAGCATGACCGTGAGACCTGTTTCCCAATGGCGACATTGCAGAACGCTCTTTTTGCGGTAATCGGGTCGTTCGTCATGCTCTGTGCCCAGTATGGCTGGGATTTCGCTCTTCGAGACAAAGAGGGAGAGCGGGCCTTCTTTCAGCTCACAGGTGCACCGACTTGGCCTGCGGAGGAAATCTATGTACTGGGCGAATTGAAGCCAGTGCTCTATTTTTCAGGCGCCACGCAGGATGAAATTCCAAGTCACGATGAACCAAACTGATGGAACCAGCACGTAGCGTCGGCGTTGTCCTGCCCGAATGGGATGACCGACGGCATACTGGCTGAGGATTGTTCCAGCCCAATGTCGCATAAGGCTCCAATATAACAACAGGACGCGGCGTCGCTCGTTCGACCTCATTCGCCGCGGGCGATCCAGAAGCGCGCATCCCCGAATGGCCCCGACCTACGCTTCAGCGACCCCCGCCGCACCGGCCCGCGGCAGCCGCCGCATCCGCGTCACGAACTCCACTGTGCTCAAACTGCCGTCCCAGTAGCCGAGCAACGCCGCCGTGTTATCTGCAACCCACCGCGCCACCCGCGCGAAATCGCGCGCCGGCAAGGCGCCGCGCATCAGCCGCGGCACCGGTCGGATCGCCACCACCGTCGGGTTGCCGGCGTCCATGCGATCGCCCGGGGTCAGACACACCCTGATCCGCGCGTCGTGCCGCGCGTTCCCACGCGGACTGACCCAGATCGTCATCGGCAGGCCGGTATCCCTTGGATATAGGCACGCCATCTCGAACGTATCGTTCGGCCCGGCAGCGCGCCGAGCCTTTACGACCCGATGCGATCCGCCGTCGTGCTTCAAACCCACCCGGGGTGCGGACATGCAGAATTCCCTCCTGCGCGCAGGTTACACGACGGCTCGGGGCAAGCCATCGCCGCCATTGCCAACGCCACTGCCCCCAACCTGAGCCAATCGCCGTTTCCCACCACCCCCCAATCGACCATATCTTCCCCTCGAACCAGCGACTGGAATCCGAGTCGGCCCATGGCGTGCCACCCCAGAGCCACCCCAGCATGATCGCCCTGCTCACCGGCCGGGTGGAGCAACTGGTCGAAGGCTCCTGCGTGCTCGACGTGAACGGCGTCGGCTACCTGGTGCAGGCCTCCACCCGCACCCTGGCCGCCCTGCCGCAGCCCCCCGCCACCGCCCGCCTGCTGATCGAGACCCATGTGCGCGAGGACGCCATCCAGCTCTACGGCTTCGCCGACCCCGCCGAGCGTGACTGGTTCCGCTTGCTCACCACCGTCCAGGGCGTCGGCGCCAAGGTCGCGCTGTCCATCCTCTCCGCCCTGTCCCCACGCGACCTGGTCGGTGCCATCGCCGCCGGTGACCGCGCCGGCCTGACCCGGGCGCCCGGTGTCGGCCCCCGTCTGGCGGTGCGCCTGCTGACCGAGTTGCGCGACAAGGTCGGCGCCATGCCGACCTCCGCCCCGGGCCTGGCCGCGCCCGCCGGCCGCCCGGCCGGCGTGGCGGAGGACGCAATCTCCGCGCTGACCAATCTCGGCTACCGCCGGCCGGAGGCGCAGCCGGTGGTGACGCGGGTGGTCGATCGCCTCGGCGACGGCGCGGCGCTGGACGCGGTGATCCGCGAGGCGCTGAAGGACCTGGCGCAGAGGGTGACAGGATGAACACGCCGGCCCGAACGACCCGCGGCGAGACAGCACTGGCCCGCGGCCGGCATGGCGCCATATAGGAACAGATACGGAACCTTGACCGGCAATATGCCAATCATGCCTCAAGCCGCAGTCCCTGCCGCCCGCCGCTCGCAGCCCGTCCGCTGGCCGCGCGTTGCCGTCTCACGGCACGGCCGGGGGCTGCTGCGCGGAAGCGCCGGACGCCATCGCCGTCTGCGTGCAAGCTCCGCCCCGCCGGCGCCCGCGCAACGTCGTGCGCCGGCGGGCCGGCCCCCTGCGCATTCGCCGCGGCACCGGGTGATTTGCCGCCGGCAGCAGCAGAACCCCGTGCAACGTGAGGAACACGGCGCCGTGATGCAACGCCGCGTCACCTTGCGTCCCGCCTCGGCGGAGCGCCGCTGCGCGCCACGAAGCAAGCAAGACAACGCAGCCGCGGAGGCACGCGGATGGGCGTGAGCCAGGCGTGTTCGGTCATGGCGGACATCGCCCACCCGGATCCGGAGAGCGCCGGCGACGCCGCGCCGCATGCGCTGTCCGCGTTCATCAGCGTGCCTCCGCGGTCGAATCGCCTTGCTTGTTCCGGCGCGAGCCGCGCCTTGCCGCATGGGCGCCGGCTCGCCGCGCGCAAGTCCGCGCCCGGTGCGCCGGAAGCCGTCCTTCCCGGCCCAATCCCGGCCGCGGGCGCCGGCGCGCTCACGCTGGCAGGACCCCATGCACCAAAACGCGCTCGCACGCCGCGCCAGGCTGTCTCGCACACCGCGAAACGAGACGCCGATGAGACGCCGCGGCGACAGAGCCTGTTGCACGCCCCGGTAGGACACCGGTGCCTCGCCCGCTTGGTTCCCGCCCTTGGCGGTACCGCGGCAGGACCCCATGCACCAGAACGCGGTCGCACGCCGCGCCAAGCTGTCTCGCACACCGCGAAACGAGACGCCGATGAGACGTCGCGGCGACAGGGCCTTTTGCATGCCCATGAAGGGCATCCTGCCTACCTGGTCCCCGCCCTTGGCAGTACCGCGGCAGGACCCCATGCACCAAATCGGCGTGCCCGCGCGGGCCGCCCACCATGAGCGACGACCGCACCGTCTCCCCAACCCGCCGTTCCGAGGATGCGGCCGAAGCCTCCCTCCGCCCGCAGACCCTGGCGGAGTTCGTCGGCCAGCGCGCGTCGCGGGAAAACCTCGGCATCTTCATCCAGGCCGCGCGTGCTCGCGGCGAGGCGCTGGACCACGTGCTGCTGCACGGCCCGCCCGGCCTCGGCAAGACCACGCTGGCGCAGATCGTCGCCCGCGAGCTCGGGGTCGGCTTCCGGGCCACCTCCGGCCCGGTCATCCAGCGCGCCGGCGACCTGGCCGCCATCCTGACCAATCTGCAACCCAGGGACGTCCTGTTCATCGACGAGATCCACCGACTGCAACCGGCCATCGAGGAAGTGCTCTACCCCGCGATGGAGGATTTTCAACTGGATCTGATCATCGGCGAGGGCCCCTCGGCGCGCAGCGTGCGCATCGACCTGCCGGCCTTCACCCTGGTCGGCGCCACCACCCGCGCCGGCTTGCTCGCCACCCCGCTGCGCGACCGCTTCGGCATTCCCCTCCGCCTGGTCTTCTACACCCCCGAGGAGCTGGAGCTGATCGTCAACCGCGGCGCCCAGAAGCTGGGCGTCACCCTGACCCCGGAGGGCGGGGGGGAAATCGCCCGCCGGTCCCGCGGCACCCCGCGCATCGCCGGCCGCCTGCTGCGCCGGGTGCGGGACTTCGCCGCGGTGGACGGCGTCAGCCCGATCGACCGCGCGGTGGCGGACGCTTCGCTGACCCGGCTGGAGGTGGACCGGCTCGGCCTCGACGCGATGGACCGCCGCTACCTCCGCCGCATCGCGGAGCACCACGCCGGCGGCCCGGTCGGGGTCGAAACCCTGGCCGCCGCACTGGCCGAGGCACGCGACACGCTGGAAGACGTGGTCGAACCGTTCCTGATTCAGGAGGGCCTGGTCCTGCGCACCAGCCGAGGCCGCATGCTGGGCGAACCGGGCTGGCGGCATCTCGGCCTGGCGCCGCCGCAGGCGGACATGGCGTCGGGCAATCCCGGCCAGCTCGATCTGTTGCGGGACGATGGATGAACCAACATGCCGCCTCCATCCCGCCGGAGGGTCGCCACTGTTATGCCGTACGGGTGTACTACGAGGATACCGATGCCGGCGGCATCGTCTATCACGCCAGCTACCTGCGCTACGCCGAACGGGCCCGTACCGAAGCCTTGCGCGACCTGGGCATTCCACATGCCGAGATGGTGCGCCGATACAACCTGATGTTCGTGGTGCGACGCATCGAAGTGGACTATCTGCGTCCTGCCCGAGTCGACGGTTCGCTGGTTGTAGAGACCGAGATCCTCGTCGCGGGCGCCGCGTCGGCGACCTTGCGCCAGACGGTCCGGGGCGCGGCCGGCACATGCGCCGTGCTGGCGGTCAAGCTTGCGTGCGTCAGGCTCCTGCCCGGGCCACCGGGGACGGGACCAGGGGGAATGGGGCCACAGGGGACGGGACCAGAGGGGCTGGGACCAGAGAGGCTGGGACCAGGCGGAAGCAGGCCGGCGCGGTTGCCGCAACGCTGGCGGACGGTGTTGCAGGCGATGCGCGATGCGCGGCCGGCGGGAACGGCTACAGGTGCCGCCAGTGACGGCACCGGACAAGGGGGTTGTGGTGGATCGAGCAGTTGATGCGGTGAGCCTGGGGACGGCCGGGGGCGATCTTTCGCTGTGGGGCCTGTTCCTCCAGGCCGACATCGTCGTGAAGCTGGTCATGCTGGGCTTGCTGGGGGCCAGCATCTGGGTCTGGGCCGTGGTGTTCGAGAAATGGTCCACCCTGCGCAAGGCGAACCGCGCGGCGGACGGGTTCGAGGACCGGTTCTGGTCAGGCGGCAGCCTCGACGAGCTGTTCGACCAGGAAGGCACCACCCCCAGCCATCCGATGGCCGGGGTGTTCGCCGCCGCGATGGGCGAGTGGCGCCGCACGGTGCGCGTCGCCGGCGCCGATGTCAGCCACACCTCGGTGCGAGAGCGCATCGACCGCGCCATCCAGGTGACGGTGCAGCGGGAGATGGACCGGATGGAGCGCTGGATGGTGTTCCTCGCCTCGGTCGGCGCGACCGCGCCGTTCATCGGGCTGTTCGGCACCGTTTGGGGAATCATGCACTCGTTCTCGGCGATCGCCGCCATGCACAACACCAATCTCGCGGTGGTCGCGCCGGGTATCGCCGAGGCGCTGTTCGCCACCGCCATCGGCCTGGTCGCCGCGATTCCCGCAGTGCTGGCCTACAACAAGATCAGCACCGACCTGTCGCGCTTCGCCAGCCGGCTGGAGGGGTTCGGCGCGGAATTCAGCGCCATCCTGTCGCGCCAGACGGAGGAGCGGGCGTGATGGGGTTCGGAAGACCTCGCCCGCGCGCAGGCGAGGCTTAGGCAAATGGCCTTCTCCCTCAACACGCGCACCGGCCGGGGCCGCTACCGGCCGCTGTCCGAAATCAACGTCACACCGCTGGTGGACGTGATGCTGGTGCTGCTGATCATCTTCATGGTCACCGCGCCGCTGATGACCTCCGGCGTGTCGGTGGACCTGCCGAAGACCAACGCCCAGCAGATCAACAGCGACAGCCAGCCGTTGACCGTGTCGATCAACGCTCGGGGTGACATCTTCCTGCAGGACCAGCAGGTTGACCTGCCCGACCTGGTGACCAAACTGCAGGCGATATCGCAGAACCACCCGGATCGGCGCATCTTCGTGCGCGGCGACAAGGACCTCGCCTATGGCCGCATCATGCAGGTGATGGGCACGATCACCCTGGGCGGCTTCACCAAGGTCGCGTTGCTGGCGCAGGAAACCGGGCTGCCGCCGCCGACCGGCGCAACGCCGGCCGGGGTGCAGCCGGCGGCGCCGGCGGCCACACCCGCTGCTCCATCGGGCGCCGCGGCGCCGAAATCGGGCTGAGGGCGGCCGAACGGTGCTGCAACGGGTGCTGCATGGCGAGGATCGGCTCGGGCGTGGCCGCGCCGGCATGCCGCCGGCCTTGCGCCGCGGCGCCATCGCCTCCGCGGCGCTGCACTTTGTCATCATCGCCGCGCTGCTGATCGGCCTTCCGTTCACCCGTCCCGCGGAGCCGCCGCAGGAGACCACTGTGTCGATGGTGTTCGCCGGCACCGCGGCGTCCTCGATGCGGGCGCCGCAGCTCGCGCCCGTGCCGGCGCCGTCGAAGGCGCCGCCGGCACCGCCGGCACCGAAGGTGACGCAGCAGCCGAAGCCGCGGCCGATCGAGGCGCCGCCTCCGCCGCCCCCACCGCCGCCGCCGCCACCCCCGTCCGAGGCGAGTCCTGCGCCGCCGACTCCCACGCCGCCCACCCCGCTGCCGCCGCCCACCCCGGCGCTCGCGCCGCCGGCCCCCCCGCCGCCCGAGGCGCCGCCCAGCCCGCCGCGCCCCACGCCGTCGCAGCCGGCCAAACCATTGCCGCTGCCTCCGCCGCCGGCACCGCCGCCCCCCGCGCCGCCGAGCGCCACGTCACAGCCCAACCCCACGACCAACGCGGCGGCGAACAGCCAGGCGCTGGACAACACGCTGGAGAAGCTGCGCCAGCTCGTGGAGCAAAAGCAGCCGCCGAAAGCGCGCTACAATCCGCAGGCGGGTGGGGCGCCGAATGGCGGCGGCAATCCGCTGAGCAACGACACCGCGGCACTGACCGCAGACCAGCGCGGCGCCATCGGCGACCACGTGAGGCCGTGCTGGACCGACGATCCCGGCATGCTCGACCTCGACAAGATGCACGTGCTGCTGACCGTCACCACCGACGCGAACGGGGTGGCGCGCGCGGCGGAGGTGGCACCCGCGGAGCTCGGCCGCGTGGCCGCCGACCCAAGGCTGCGCGTGTTCTCCGAACGCGCCGTGCGCGCCGTGCTGTCCCCGAGTTGCGCCAACCTGCCGCTGCCGCGGTCGATGCTGGGCAAGACCAATGTGCTGACCTTCCAGTTCAGCCCGTAACGCGCCTCTGACTTCCTCCGAACCGCCAATGCTGAAAGACTGCCGCATGCTTCACCTTCCCCGCCCCGTTATCGGCCGCCGCCCCCTGCTGCTTGGCGCGGCCGGCACCGCCATGGCCCTGGCCGCGCGGGTGCCGGTGCATGCCCAACCTGCGCCGTCGCCCGTGGCCGCACCGGCGCAAGCCGGCCCGGCGGGTGGGGCAGGTGGGCAGCCCAGCGCGGTGATCGATGTCAGCCACGCGCGCGCCGCGCCGATCCCCATCGCCATCCCCGACCTGGCCGGGGACGACGGCAATTCCGCCCAGCTCGGCCGCGACATCGCCCAGGTGATCACCAACGACCTGGGCAATTGCGGGCTGTTCCAGCCGCTGCCCCCGGCCTCGTTCATCCAGGTGGCGCCGGGCCAGGGCGATACGCCCAATTTCCGGAACTGGGCCGCCATCGGCGCGCAGGCGCTGGTGACCGGGCGGGCCGCGGTGCAGGGCGGCGGCAACATCCGCGTCGAGTTCCGCCTGTGGGACGTGCTGCCGCAGGCGCAGATCCAGGGCACCGCCTACACCACCACGCAAAGCAACTGGCGCCGCATCGCCCATATCATCGCCGACGTGATCTATGAGCGATTGCTCGGCGAGAAGGGCTATTTCGACACCCGCATCTGCTACATCTCGGACACCGGTCCGCGCGACCGCCGCACCAGGCGGCTGGCGATCATGGACCAGGACAGCGAGAACAACCGGTTCCTGACCGATGGCCGGTGGATGGTCCTGACGCCGCGCTTCCATCCGACCAAGGATGAGATCGCGTTCATGAGCTACGCCTACAACCGGCCGCGCGTGTACCTGTTCAACCTGCAGACCGGTCGGCAGAGCGTGCTGGGCGAGTTCGCCGGCATGACCTTCGCCCCCCGCTTCTCACCCGATGGCTCCAGCGTGATCATGTCGGTCGCTCGCGGCGGCGGCTCGGATATCGTCGTGGTGGACCTGGCAAGCAGGGCGTCGCGCCAGCTCACTGATTCGGGGGCGATCGATGTCAGCCCGTGCTACAGCCCGGACGGAACGCAGATCGTGTTCAATTCCGACCGCGACGGGGACCAGCAGCTTTTCATCATGGGCGCCGGCGGCGGAGCAGCGACGCGGATCAGCTTCGGCAGCGGGAAATATGCCACGCCGGTGTGGTCGCCGCGCGGCGACCTGATCGCTTACACCACGTTCGGCGGCGGGAACGGCAATTTCTCGATTGGCGTGATGCACCCGGACGGCAGCGGCGAGCGCATCCTGGCGGAAGGATGGGACGTCGAGGGCCCGACCTGGGCGCCCAACGGTCGCGTGATGATGTTCGAGAGCCAGACGCGGTCCCTGAATTCCCGCGGCGCCGGGTATTCCTCGCACCTGGTGTCGATCGACATCACCGGCTTCAACCAGCGCGTCGCGCCGACGCCGACTGACGCGTCGGACCCCGCCTGGTCGCCGCTCGGGGCATGAGCGCCAGAGTCTCCGGCAGCGGCATCCCCGGCACCGCCGCGCCAGGGCTGGTCAGGGAATAATCGCTCCAACCGCGATCACCCCAATCGTCCCCACTGCGAAAAAAGACCGTCTGCCATGGAGGATGTTCGGGCCTTTCAGGTCCATCTGGTGTCCTGAATCAAACGGTTTGCGCGCTGCGGTTCTTCTATGGCGTGACCCAGGGGTCACGGCGAAATTCCTGAGCGCATTCCCTACGCCCGGGAGCCGCGCAAGCTGCCGATCGTACTAAGCACCGATGAGGTGGTCCGCTTGCTCGAGGCGGTGCCGGGCCTGAAGGCGCGAGCTGCGCTGATGGACGGCCCAACTTAGCCCATACCGGTGCGGCGGTCCTAGCAATCGTCGCGCCGAAGGTCAGCTCTGCGACTGGCAACCAAGGGATAAGTTCTACCCAAGGCGAGCCTACGTCGGCGCGCTAACTCGCTCGAGCGCAACGGCTAGCCCAAAGCATCCCAACCAAGCCATATAGTCGATCAATGCCACGCGCTGAATTGTACCTACATAGGGATGTAGGGAACCGGGCAGCATCGCGCCCTTCAAGGCGGCGACCGAGGCAGTCATAATCAGGCCCGCCGCGAGCGTCCACAGCCGAAACCATCGCCATCGCCTATCTGCGCGGAAATGACCAAAGAAGATGAAGCAGCTAACCGGCGCCAGCGAAAAGACCAGGATGCCGAATGCATAGTGAAGATAGCTGTGCCAGCTCATCTCAAAAATCGGCACGCCGACCGGATCCATGACGAATGGACCGGATGCCAGAAGACTGAAGCCTATTATACTGAGAAGTCTGGCACCGACCCGCCAGAGCTTGCTCTCTTTGAACTCCGACGCGACGTGGTGTGCAAATAGGGCGATCAACGCGCCGCTGATAATAAAGTTGGCGATCTGTACGCCACCGCGCGGACCCAGGGACAGGGCGCTCACGAACATGCTGCGCGGATCATAGCCGGGCCGTAGCCAGCCTTCGATCGTGAAGGTAATGACGAAGAGCAGCGGCCCAGCGACGCCGGCCCACGCACCGAGTCGCGGATTAAATGTACCCCGCGTACCTTTCATGTCGGCCGTCCATCGCCAAGGTGCGTGACCTGCAACACCTCTTCGTCTCGCGTGAATTGAGGTGTGGCTGGTCTGCCGATCGCACGGGATCGCACGATTTCTAGCGACTGCTATTGGTAGCCCGCAGTTCACTTTGGTATCCTACCTTATCCTGTCGCACTCCACAGTACTCCCCGTCACTCCCACTCGATTCTCTCAATGCATCGTAATGCGCTGATTTTAATACGCAAAAGCTTTCCGCTGACGGTCTAAATCCGACTGTCAGTCCGTCAAATTTCTTCGCTTTTGATTTCAAAAGAAAATTTGCGCGATTCGAATTTTGCGCGGCTTCGACAACTATCAACATCAATTGGTCGATTTCGTCGAAACCTCAAGCAAGCACGGTATGCCCGCCGCCCCGAGAAAAGACCGTCACAACTTATAGACCGGCGCGTCCACTTTGTCATGATTGCGGAGGCGACACCGCCGGAGCTTGCCGGTGTTCTCCGACCTCGCCGTGCCGAGGCCTCTCAAGCTGATGAACTCGAAGGCCGTTCCGGCGGGCTCAGTGGCGCAGATTTGTCGGCCGGCATGAACACGCCTGAGAAAGCGCGCGAAGCGGTTCACTAACCGACCTCTGCGAAACCGCCGTCGCAGAACCAGTCGCTCTCTGCCCAAGCTTCATAGGTGGCCCCACGCCAGCCGTTGAGTCGTCCTGCGAGGCAACTTTCCGCGTGCTCTTCAAGATAGGAGCGCACTTCGTCGGCCTCCCCGGTTGCATGTATGGCGGCCAGCAAATGTCGAACGTTGGGAGTTCCTCTGCCGCCTCCGATCCATACAGAGCCGACAGGTTCAAGCCTCGAAAATGTCTTCGAACGCGCTCTGCGAGAAGCGCCTCCCATACCGCTGGCGGTTCAACCCGAAACCGGATCGATGCCGGCGCAACCGCCAGAACCTCGGCGAACAACCACCTTTCGCCGTCCACGTCGTCAAAATAGGGATGGATCGAGACGTCTTCGGGCGAATGCGGTACGCGCGCGAGCTTGGCTTTGTTGCAGTCGCTACACGATGGAACGAGGTTGAGTGGCGCCACAGCGAGCGCCGGATAGTGCGTCTTGGGGAGATGATGATCAAGGGTCGTCACCGCGCGGTGGGCGCACAACGGACAGCGCCCCTTGGCTGCCGCGAAGATGCCGTCATAAATTGGCCGGCCCGGCGTATTCTGCTGCGCCATGCGATCCGTGTAGACCGCCTCCATCTCGGCCGTCGTCACTGTGCCATTGACCAGCGGGTCTCGGACGATTTGATCCAGTTTCTGCGCCTCGGCGGCGATCTCATAGGCATCCGACGCGTCGATGATCGATTGCGTCGCGGATACCAGCCGCGCCTTGAGCGCCGGAGCACGGACACGACTTATACACGCCGCAAATGTATCCTCGGCCGAGTATGCAGGATGGTCGAGCTTCAACATCAGGCGTCATCGCCGGCAGTCTGAGCGGCGATGAGTGCCCGGACAATCGCCTTTGCCTCTCCACCAAGCTCGCGGCCGAAGCGCTCGACGATTTCGTCGTAACTATCGTGATCGGACACCGCATCGCGCAGCATCTTGTGAAATCCGGAGTCGGTGACCTCCAACCCGAATATCTCGCGCGTGAGGACCCCGACATTCTCGCCGAAGGTCTCGATCTCCGGCCGATCCGCCTCGACGCGAACGTTGGTGCGGCGAACCTTCCAGACGCAATTCTTCGGCACCTCCTGCAGCACGACCGGGGAATGTGTAGCAATGATACCTACGCCGTTTCTGTTGATAAGAAGATCGGATAGAGCGCGCACGAACGCCGATAGCAGCGGCGGATGAAGGTGAGCCTCCGGCTCGTCGAGCAGAACGAGCGTGCGTTCCTCGACGGTCTCGACCAGGCGTGTAATCGTCAACAGCACAATTTTGTGCCCTGAACTCAGCTTGCCAAACAGCGTGCGTGCGCGCGTACGAAATTCCTTTTCCGGGAGGTCGTTGTCGGCGAGCGACGCGACTTCGGCGTCCTTGAAGATCGGGTCCGCCTCAAGCATCTCCAGCGCACGCCGCCATCGACTTGCACGCGCGCCCTGTCGACAGAGCCAGACGCTACTGCCGAACACGGACGACAACTGATCCGGCGTCCGTGGTGGGTGGGGCTTGCCGTCCTCGCCCAACCCCGTCCGCCGAAGTCCGATATAGGCGTACTGGATGCCGCTTGACTTGTCCTGGCGGCTGGGCAATGGGCCAAATGGATCGAACGCGCTGAACGTTACGGACACGAGATTGGCGAACAGACGCTCATCGAGCAGGTCTTCCGTCGTGCCTTCGAACGAGCCTACATCCTCGTCTTCGCTTTCGGCACCGACCAATGCCCGCGTCATCCCGTTCAACAAGCGAGTCTTGCCCACGCCGTTACGGCCAATCAGCACATAAATATTGGTCGGCGGCTCCGACTCCGGTTCGACCTCGAACTCGAGGCGAACTGGATTGATCCGCGAACGAGCCGGCTTCGGCGCCGTGTAGCTGAAATCGTAACGAGATAGACGGGCACCACCGCGAGTCATGCGATGGAATTGCCCCTGGACGCTCGCCGGCGTGACGGCCCTGAGCAGGGATACGCCCGTGACCTTCTCGTCCAACGCGCGTTGGAACAGGTCCGCGTCAAGCGCGACGTCCTTCAGCGCTCGTAATATTCGATCACGCTCTTCGAGACCAAGCGCGTTGAGTGCTTCATAGTCCTACTGCGTCACTCAATTTGTACACCTCGCCGCTGGCGGATTTGGCCACAGCAGGGACACCGCGGGAGTGAGCGAACCAGGATATGCGCCAGGCGGAGGCGCAAGGTAGCGATCGAGTTGGGCATGTGGCGCTGCATGCGCAGCGGCGGTGCCTCTGGGTTGGTAACCAGCGGGAACGGCAGATCGCATGCCGTGCCGGGTTCGGGGACCTCCTGAGGGGGGAATCGTCTCCGTCTCGGAGATCAGGAACCCGTAGGCAGCGATGCAGAGACTGGCGTGATGGTGAAAGCCCCGCCAGCCACGGCCTTCGTAGTGGCCCAACCCAACCTCTTGCTTGAGTTCGAGATAATCGCGCTCGATCCGCCAGCGCAGCTTGGTCAGATCAACCAGGCTCTCGAACGAGATGTCGGCCGGCAAGGTGGACAGCCAATAGCGGGTCGGCGCGGCTTCGCCTTCCGGCCATTCGATCAGCAGCCACTCTTCCGCAGCAGGTTCGGCGCGTTCGCCGCGTCCGGCCGCCTGCGCCGCCGGGCGCACCCGCCGCCGCGCAAACCGCGAGCTGAGCACTGTGTTGCTGCCCTCCCGCCAGGCGATGGTCTGCCAGGCATCCTCGGGAAGCTCCATCGCCAGCGTCTTGACCTGGACCGGCCGCGGGCGCTTCTCGTCAGGTTTGCGCCGCGGTCTTCGGCCGCCCTCGGCACGCGGTGGCGGGGATTCGCCAGGCCGCCAGACCAGCAGGCTGGAGAACACCCCGACCGCATAGGGCAGTCCCTCGGCGGTGATCCCGGCGCGGAACTTGCCGTCGTTGCCATAGGCGGCATCGGCCAGCACCACGACCGCCGAGAGGCCGGCGCTCCGTGCCGCTCGCAGCTGCGCCAATGCAATCTCCGGCTTGGTCTGGAAGGCAATGTCCGCCGGCACGCCGGCCTTGGCCCGCCGCCCGACATCATCCGCCCAGCTCTCCGGCAGGTAGAGCTGGTAGGCGATCGGCAGGCTGGCTTGATGCGTGGCTATCGAAAGGCTGACCGCGACCTGGCAATTGTCCTGCTTGCCGCGTTCGCCGCAATACTGCCGCGTCACGCCGACCGAGTGCTTGCCCTTCTTCGGATAGCTGGTGTCGTCGATGATCAACGCCTGGATCGGCTCCTCGCGGGTGATCACCGGCAACAGCTGTGTGCGCATTTCTGTCAGCATCGCCGCGTCGGACCAGGGGGCTGCTGCCACAAAATGCAGCAGCGACTGGTGCTGCGCCGCCGTGCGCTCAGGCGCGGTCAGCGCTGCCAAGGGCTCGACGCTCTTGCGGCCTTCCGCCGCCAGCAAGCCGACGCAGTAGTCCTGGAACGGCTTGACCCGGTCGGCGTGGCCCAACCCCGCCGCCAGCTTCGCGGCGTACGCCCCGAAGCGGACCTCCGTGCCGCTGCTCTCCTGAAGACTCAACTCTCCCTCCCTCGGAAAGTTCCAATCTCCATCGCTATCAGCTTGACGCCGATTCGCGCCAGGATGGCCGCCAGACCGGCATCAGGGCTCGGTGGCCGGTTTTCGACTCAGTAGGAATAGTAGCTGTCATCCTGACCGAGCGAGAAGAAGCGATCATCCAGCGCATCGAAATTCTGAGGGATCTCGGCCCGGCGCTGACCTTCCTCCATCCCGAACTGCCCGATCTTGACGCTGCCGATCGAGTGTCGCTCGCCCGAATCGTCGTAGACGACGAGGGTGTACATGGTGCTGTACTTGAACCATTCGTCCTAATTGTCGGTGAGGAGAAAGGCCCTCGATTCCAGATGGGCAGGGGCGCGCACACCATGAGCTAAGACAGTGAAATACATCCTTCGCTCCCCTGTTCCTTCAGCCACCGCTTTTCGATTCGAACAGTTTCGCGATGTCGGTCATCGGTCGGAACAGCTTCAGATGTTGATCCGGAAACGGCAGGAAGCTCTCACGCTCATAGAAGCGGCGGGCTGCATCATCCTTTGCGTCGACGATAACGGCGAACGATGCGATCTCGCTGCGGACTGCCCGAAACAGAGCGTCGGCAAGCAGGAAGCGACCGTAACCCCGTCCACGATAGTTTTGGTCGACAGCGAGGCGGCCCAAGAGCGTCGCCGGAACGAGTGGATATCTGGGAAGTTTGCGCGTGATGTCGACCGGAAATTCGGTAAGTTTCACGCCTGTCGCCGAAAGAGTGTAGTAGCCGCCGATGGCGCCGTCCGGCAGCACAAGCACGAACGGCGCCGCCATGTTCTTGCGGGCGTCCTGGCCAGCTTGGTTCCGGAAGTAACGATCAAGTGGTTCGACGCCGCTGACGAATGAGTTGCGATCGTGATGCGGACCGAGCGCTTCGACTCGAAGCCGTTCCTCAGGATCACCCGCCACCGACCGACTACACGCCTGCGGCTTGGCGATACCGGCGCACCGTGTCGCGCAGGCGGTCGTTGACGGGCTTCGGATTCAGCAGTGCATCGACAAACGCCTGACTGTCGCGCACCGACAGTTCGATCTGCTGGTGTTCCTCAATCGCCCGCCGTGCAGCATCCTGGACGCTGGTCAGCACGAAGTCTGTGACCGTCCGTCCCTGGAGGGCGGCGGCATGTTCGATAAGCGTCTTCTGCTCCGCCGTCACCCGCGTTTCAAGACGCTGCGCGCGGGTGCGGCCGCGGGCCGATTTCGAGGCTACGTTCGCCATGGCAATTCTCCTGCCTCCAATGTACGGCCAATACCCGGCCATTTCAAGGCCCGGCACGGCTCACCGGTTCAGTCGCGAAAAATGCGCTGAAACGGCTAGAAATTACCCCTTACAGTGCGTTTTCTAGAACTAAGCCGGCCCAGAAAAGACCGTCAGCGCTAGGGTTCAAATCTGACGGTCTTTCTGTTTCGGCGCAGGTGCGCTTTTAAAATGACCGTCAGAAATACCGTCAAATCATCCGGCTACGATAAAACGCAACTGCCTGATCCTTCGAAAATCTCTTCATAATCAATGTGTTGCAAGACATATCCTCTAAACCGACGATGTAGCGTTTATGATCCCATATTGTAATAGGGGCAAAACTCGTGGCCGAGGCGCATTTTTCGTTAGGTGCGGCTCGATCGAGTACGATTCGCTCCCTGTGTGCCCAACGCGGAACCCCTGTCTGGCCTGAGCCGAGCGGAACTTGAAGCC
>Ga0307372_10005987_pt1 | contig 17971 bp, 7 predicted proteins | sample OX1MG_FD_202533 | JGI IMG/M metagenome (GOLD analysis project Ga0307372, IMG submission 202533) | Soil microbial communities from Risofladan, Vaasa, Finland - OX-1 | ecosystem: Environmental > Terrestrial > Soil > Coastal area > Acid sulfate soil | place: Finland: Risofladan, Vaasa | collected... | reverse complement strand
TACCGCGAAGGCGATACCTGCGGTAGCGAAAGCAGTCAGCGCCCATTTATGAAAGGTCATGCTCACCTGTGATCTCAACTAGTAGCTGCATTACTACCAGACACACGGCTGGCTGAAGCTCGCATAGCACTGCCCCACGGCATGCCAGGCGTTGGTGGCCAGGACCATAGCGGTGCCCAGCACGTCCGGTGCGCCCGCCGAGTGCTGCCCGCCTTCCGAAAGATAAGGCCGGGCCCACCATCCTTCTCTGTCAGCTAGCGAAAAAGCTCTTTCGACTTCGCTGGCGGAATTCGCGCTGAGTACTCCGCCCGCAATTTTTCCGACACCAGCGAACAGCAGGGTGGTGCCGCCATTGATAGCCAGATCGGTAAGTGCTTTGCGCGAAAACATGTTTCCCGTATCTATGCTATCAGCCGCGTAGTTAGCGAGCGTGTAGACGCCCCCCGCAATCAAGCATGCGCCTGCGGACACGAAGATGCATACACCCAGCCCGGCGATCTCCAATCCCTGACGCCAGTGGTGGACGGCATAGTGGAAGGCAGTGGCAAGCCAGCCGATACCGCCGCCACCGCTGTACTGGCTGTTGTCGGTCGTCTGGCTCCCTTGGCAGCCGGTTCCGAACCTGCTGCAAGTGTAGGGGTCGTAGCTGCCGTTGGAGACCTGGCGGGCGACGTGGGTCCGGATAGGCGCTGGCGATGGGGTGAACATGCTCGCCGACTGGCGATCAGGTCGGCCAGGCGAGCTGGGTGCGGCTTGGGTGCTGCCACCGCCGTCGCCGGCGGTGGGGTGTTTTTCGAAGTACTGCAGGGATGCGCAGGTGGACCCGTTACAGAGCATCAGGCCGCTGGGGTCTGAGTTGGTGATGGGGTTGTCGGCGGCGTAGGTGTAGCCGCCGAGTTCCTGGGAGCTGGTGGCTTCCAGCATGGGGTCGAGGCTGATGAACCGGCCGGTTGCCGGGTCGTACTGGCGGGCTCCGATGATCGTCAGGCCGGTGTTGGGGTCGGCGGGCTTGTTCAGGAAGCCGCGGTTGTCGACCCAGGTGACGGTCGTTCCCCTGGGTGCACCGTAGGGGGTGAACTGCCGCCAGGTGGGGATCTGGGCGGTGCTGTCGAGGGTGAGGACAGCGGTGCCGTGCTGGTCGGTGATCTCGAACCCGTAGGCGCTGCCCGCGCCGGTGCGGTAGGCGAGGCTACCTCCGGGCAGCGAGTAGTAGCGGACCCCGGTAGTGGCCTGGGTGGCGGTGTTGAGGGTGATCTGCTCGCCGGGCAGGTACAGGGTGCTGGCACCGGGGTCTTTCTGCAGGAGCACGGTCCCGTCGGCGTCGTAGACGTAGTGGCTGTCGCCGCCGGTGCCGCCGGTGATCGCGGTGAGCTGCCCCGCGTCGTTCCAGGCCAGGGTCTGGCTGCCCTGCCCGGCGGTGCGGGTGGTTACGTTCCCGGCAGCGTCGTAGCCGTAACTCGTGCTGCCGGTCGACCCGCCGGTGGTCGTGGTGGAGGTGAGGGTGCCAGGCTGATTGGCGCCGTTCCCGTTGTAGGCATAAGCGGTGGTGGTGTCGGTCCCGCCGGTGACAGAGTGCTGGACCTGGCTGGTCCGGTTGCCGAGGGCGTCATAGGACCAGCTGGTCCAGTAGGTGCTGGACCCGCCGAGGTTGTCCCCGACCATAGAGGAGTTGGACGACGACGGGGCGGCGGCGCAGGAGTCGGTCGCGGTCCACGCCCTGGACAGCCGGTCCAGCTGGTCATAGGTGAAGCACTGGGTCTCGGAGCTTGCTGATGAGCCGAGGCGGGTGCTGGTCTGGGCGGTGATGTTCCCGGCCGGGTCGTAGCTGTAAGCCTCTTCATCGACGCTGGCCGGGGTGGCCACGGCCCGGGTGACCAGCTGGTCGGTCAGGTTCCCGGTGTGCACGTCATAGGTGTCGCTGATGTAGGCCAGGTTCGGGGCCGCGCCGATGGTTTCCTGGTTGACCCGCCCGTAGGCGTCGTAGGTGGTCCCTTCGCCATAACCGACCAGCCCGCCGAGGGTGGCAGGCAGGTCGAGGGCGCCTGAGTAGAGGTGCCCCACGGTCTCCGCGGGCAGCCCGCCGGCGGCCGGATAGGTGTCCTTCAGCGGCAGCCCGGTGGTGGCCGTGTAGACGTGGCTGAACGTGTAGGAGCTGCCCAGGACGCTGCCTTCGGTGGAGGACGGGATCGTGATGGTCTCGCCGAGAGACTCACCGAAGACGTTGAACCCTTTCTGCTGGGCGGTGTACGCGGCGCCGCCGGAGTAGGCGGTCTCGGTGGTCAACTGCCCGACCGGGTCGGTCATCCCGGCCACGGCGTTGTTGGAGTTGTCATAGGCCCACGAATCCAGCTCGTTAGCGGACGACTGGGAACTCACCGGGGCGTCGTATTCGCCGGTCTTGCGGTTCAGCGCGTCGTAGGCATAGGAGACGGTCTTCCCGCGGGCGTCGGTGGCCTGGATGACGTTCCCGTCCGCGTCGTAGGCCAGGCTGCTGGTGCCCGCGTCCGGGTCGGCCTTCGTCGTGGCCTGGCCGAGCAGGTTGAAGGTGGACGTCCAGAGGCAGGCTACCTCGGACTGGCCCCGCCGGCCGCCGGGTCGAGGAGCCGGAGCCGGGGCGGGCGCCAGCGGTCTACTCAGCGCCTGCTCATGCTGCGGCGTGGTGCGGGCGGAAGGCGATGTCGAGTTCAGCGTCCAGGGCCTCGGCCAGCCGGGCCAGCAGCGGGACGGTGGGGGTTGCCCCGCCCGATTCCAGCCGGGACAGCTGGGGCTGGGTCATCCCGGCGCGGGCGGCCAGCTCGGCCTGGGTCAGGCCCATCGCGGTGCGCCGGTCGTAGACCATCTGGCCCAGCAGCAGGGCGGCGCGGGCCTCGGCGTAGGCGGCGTCGTGCCGCTGGGCTCCGGTGCGCTCCCAGCGGGCGTGCCCGCCGCTGTGCCTGGCGGCATTGCTGCTGCTCATCAGTCCCACTTCCGCTCGTAGATCTCCTGCGCGGGCCAGTGACCGGGATGCCCGGGCACGTGCCCCTGCTCGCATGCCCGCTGGGCTGCCAGCGCCCGCTCCGCCTCTCCCTGCTCGAGCTGGCGGGTCTTGGCGAACACCGTCAGCAGCACGACCCGCCGACCTGGCGCCAGCCAGTGGCTGACCCGCGCCGCGGCGCGGCCCAGGGGGAACCGCGGCTCGCGGGTCTTGCCGCCAAGGTGGCGCGCATACGGCTCGCCGAATGTCTCCGCCCGCTCGGCGAGCAAGTCAGCCATCGCCTCAGCTTTCGCGTACTGCTCCAGCGGCAGCGAGTCGAGCCAGGACCGCACCTCCGGTTCCAGCTCGATCTCATGCCGCCCTGGCATACCGTCCAGTGTATATACCGTAGCCGGGATGCGCACGGCAGGCACGGCCAAGGCAACGTCGCGCTGCCCCCGAACGCCCCTACCCGCTCCCGGCGTCGATCCCTCCGCGGATCGGCGGCAATCTGCGGCCCAGCAATGTAGCCAGCAGTGCGCCAACTATCGCGGGCGGGTATACAAAAAGCACGTCCCGGCCGAACAGTACGTGCAGCACAGCAAGTCCGCTAAGGCCGGTAGTGACTGCCGTCACGGCTGATACCCGGCTCTGCATTATGCCCCTCCGCGAGCGAAAAAAGGCCGTTCGTGACATAGCTCCTAGCACGACGCCGTTCAATATCCCAACGATCAGCCCGCTGACGACGCCGACCGCGACGCTTGTCAAAATAGCCAAGCCGACCAGAGTCGCGGCGTAGTAAGTGAATCCAAATGAGTAGAGGATACTCACAATTATGATGATGCCGCCGAATATTCCAAGTAACAACCCGCCACCAGCACCCGCGCGCGCCCAGGCAGTAATCATCGATGCCAGTCGCGCGCCCGGTCCGGCATCGGCCATAGTTCCGGACTCGGCCTCATTTCCGCGCGTTGAGCCGTCCGCATTGAGTTCATTCAACTGAACACGCTCCAGGGGGCGTAGATATCATCGCGGTCATGGCCGGCTGGGGCAGCACGCGTCTAGTCCCCACGCTGAACCGGAACATATCGCCGCCCCAATACCCTGATAGTACGTCACTCAACGGCGGTCGCTGTGCCAGCACGCCACGGAGTTCCTGCTGAGCCCGCCTGGTACACGGTGGGGGCACCGCAAGCAGAAATCTCTGCCACCTGGCCCTGGGTGACTGCGAGTACTACCACCTGGCATCGGACCACCGCCCTCCCCGCAACCCTGACCGGCACGAAACCATCCTGTCAGGCAAGGAACCCTGGTAAACATTCAGGCCCCTAGGTCTGGTGTTGCGGTGAGTGATCGTGGGTTACGTTTCGACGACGGGGTTGGTGTTGCCGTGGTGGCTGTGCGTGGTTTCGGGGATGATTCCGTGCTGTGACCAGTACGCCGCTGCCGGAGGATCCGCGTGATGCGCTGATCGCCGGGCAGGCGGAGCGGATCGCGGTGCTGGAGGCGATCGTCGCTGACCTGCGGGACCAGCTGGGGGCGGCGGCGCGGGCGGTGTCGCGGAACAGCGGGAATTCCTCGATGCCGCCGTCGGCTGATGACCTGCCGGGCAGGAAGCCGCCGCGGAAGCAGCGGCGTGCCGCGGAGCGGGCGGAGAAGAAGAGAAAGCCGGGGAAGCAGCCGGGCAGCCCGGGCGCCGCGATGAGCCGGGAGAGGCCGGACCGGACCGAGGACAGCTATCCCGGGGGTTCGTGTTCCTGCGGGAAGAGCCTGGCGGATGCGGCTGACCTGGGGGTTTCCCGGTCGTATCAGCAGGAGGAGGTCCCGGTCGCGGCGGCGGAGCGGGTGCGGCACGACCTGCACAGCGTGAAGTGCGCCTGCGGGAAGACGCATGCCGCGCCGCGCCCGGCGGGCGTCCCGGCTTCCGCCCTGTCCATCGGCCCCGGGCTGCGGGCACTCGCGGTTTACCTGGTGGTCTTCCAGCACGTCCCGGTGGACCGGTGCCGGCAGCCGATCGCCGACGTGACGGGCGCGCTGGTGCCGGACGGTTTCGTCCACTCGTGCCCGCGGCAGGCCGCGTCGCTGGCCGGCGAGGTGGTCGCGCTGACCCGGACGCTGATCACGGCTGCGCGGGTGGCGGGGTTCGACGAGACGACGCTGCGGTCCGGGCCGGCCGGGGAGAAGAAGTACGCCCGCGGCGCGTTCACCGAGGAGTACTCGGCGTTCTGGCTCGGGACCCGGAGCCTGGACACCATGGAAGAGGCCGGGATCCTGCCCGGCTTCGCCGGGATCGCGGTTTCCGGCCGCTATCAGAATTACTTCAATCCCGGGTGGGAGCACATCGCCGGGAACCAGGCGTGCCTTTCTCACCTCTTGCGCGACTTCGAGGACTGCGCCGAGAGCTACCCCGGCGCCGTCTGGCCCGTGCAGGCGCAGCGGGCGCTGCGCGGCCTCATCCACGAATGGCACGCCGCCCGCGAGCAGGGACTTCCCCTCATCCCCGCCGGCGCGCGCGACCCGCTCGCGCACGAGTTCCGGCACGCCGTCCTCGCCGGGCTGGCCAGCGTGCCGGGCATCCCCGGCCCGAAGAACAGCGCGAAGCAGAAACCCGGCCGCGAGCTGCTCGAATTCTGCCGCGACCGGCGCAGCGACGTCCTGCTGTTCACCGAGGACACCAGCGTCTGGCCCACGAACAACATCAGCGAGCGCGGCGTCCGCCCCCTGAAAACCCAGCAGAAAATCTCCGGCCGCCTGGCCAGCGACGACGTCACCCGGGACCGCCTCGACATCCGAAGCTACATCGACACCGCCCGCAAGCACGGCAAGAACGCCATGGACGTCCTGCACCAGCTCATGCTCGGCACCCCCTGGCACCCGCCCGCACAGGCACTCTCCCCGTAACACCAGCCGGCAGCCAGCGCCGCCCATCACACCACGTACATGGGCTGAATGTTTACGAACCCTGGTGGGCGTGGAACGGCCGGTTATCCGGCACGCTAGCAACACCATCGACGCACTCCCTATGGCCATACGGGCCCTATGGCCATACGGGCGGTTGGCCGAGGTACGACTCACTGTAATAGTTTTCGGCCAGGAGCGTTCTTAGATTGGCAGCCTGCCTGTTCCAAGTGAACTCGGCGAATCCCGAATAGGCTCCAGCCAGCCCGGAGAGAGACGAATCATAGCCTTCAGCCCTCTGCGACAGGTACAGATAGCCTTGGCTCTGGCTGAGAGAAAATATTATATGCGAACCTGGGGCGTCGAAGTAACCATTTGATATCACCGTGAAAGTGAAGCTGGTCCGTATCGTGGCGATGCGGACTTGACCGACTCCATTCACTATCGCCGGGGCGGCATGTAGCGTGCACACCCCCCCAGGAGTAAACGATCTACACCCCGTGATTGGGAAGGGGAAGACCGCACGCGGATTCTCCTGGAAATCTTGCATGACACTTGCCAGGCTGCCCGTCTCAGCAATCGGAAGGATCTTCTCTGCGAAGTTGTAATGATACCCGTATGGGAAGTTGTCGCTTGGGCGCGCAGGCCTGCTAGGTCCCGGGTTGTAGCTGCCGCAGTCCATGGCGAACCGGTCGCAAATGTAGCCGTTGTAGGTGGGTGTGTAGCTGGGGGCCGGGGCGTGGTGAGGGGTGTAGCAGTAGTAGCAGATGGGTGCGGGGGGAGGGGTGTAGCTGTCGCCGGCGGTGGGGTGTTTTTCGAAGTATTGCAGGGATGCGCAGGTGGAGCCGTTGCAGAGCATGAGCCCGGTGGGGTCTGAGTTGATGACCGGGTTGTCGGCGGCGTAGGTGTAGCCGCCGAGTTCCTGGGAGCTGGTTGCTTCGAGGATGGGGTCGAGGCTGATGAAGCGGCCGGTGGTGGGGTCGTACTGGCGGGCGCCGATGATGGTCAGGCCGGTGGTGGGGTCGGCGGGCTTGTTCAGGAAGCCGCGGTTGTCGACCCAGCTGACCGCGGTGCCTCTGGGCTCACCGTAAGGGGTGAACTGCCGCCAGGTGGGGATCTGGGCGGTGCTGTCGAGGGTGAGGACAGCGGTGCCGTGCTGGTCGGTGATCTCGAACCCGTAGGCGCTGCCCGCGCCGGTGCGGTAGGCGAGGCTACCTCCGGGCAGCGAGTAGTAGCGGACCCCGGTAGTGGCCTGGGTGGCGGTGTTGAGGGTGATCTGCTCGCCGGGCAGGTACAGGGTGCTGGCACCGGGGTCTTTCTGCAGGAGCACGGTCCCGTCGGCGTCGTAGACGTAGTGGCTGTCGCCGCCGGTGCCGCCGGTGATCGCGGTGAGCTGCCCCGCGTCGTTCCAGGCCAGGGTCTGGCTGCCCTGCCCGGCGGTGCGGGTGGTTACGTTCCCGGCAGCGTCGTAGCCGTAACTCGTGCTGCCGGTCGACCCGCCGGTGGTCGTGGTGGAGGTGAGGGTGCCAGGCTGATTGGCGCCGTTCCCGTTGTAGGCATAAGCGGTGGTGGTGTCGGTCCCGCCGGTGACAGAGTGCTGGACCTGGCTGGTCCGGTTGCCGAGGGCGTCATAGGACCAGCTGGTCCAGTAGGTGCTGGACCCGCCGAGGTTGTCCCCGACCATAGAGGAGTTGGACGACGACGGGGCGGCGGCGCAGGAGTCGGTCGCGGTCCACGCCCTGGACAGCCGGTCCAGCTGGTCATAGGTGAAGCACTGGGTCTCGGAGCTTGCTGATGAGCCGAGGCGGGTGCTGGTCTGGGCGGTGATGTTCCCGGCCGGGTCGTAGCTGTAAGCCTCTTCATCGACGCTGGCCGGGGTGGCCACGGCCCGGGTGACCAGCTGGTCGGTCAGGTTCCCGGTGTGCACGTCATAGGTGTCGCTGATGTAGGCCAGGTTCGGGGCCGCGCCGATGGTTTCCTGGTTGACCCGCCCGTAGGCGTCGTAGGTGGTCCCTTCGCCATAACCGACCAGCCCGCCGAGGGTGGCAGGCAGGTCGAGGGCGCCTGAGTAGAGGTGCCCCACGGTCTCCGCGGGCAGCCCGCCGGCGGCCGGATAGGTGTCCTTCAGCGGCAGCCCGGTGGTGGCCGTGTAGACGTGGCTGAACGTGTAGGAGCTGCCCAGGACGCTGCCTTCGGTGGAGGACGGGATCGTGATGGTCTCGCCGAGAGACTCACCGAAGACGTTGAACCCTTTCTGCTGGGCGGTGTACGCGGCGCCGCCGGAGTAGGCGGTCTCGGTGGTCAACTGCCCGACCGGGTCGGTCATCCCGGCCACGGCGTTGTTGGAGTTGTCATAGGCCCACGAATCCAGCTCGTTAGCGGACGACTGGGAACTCACCGGGGCGTCGTATTCGCCGGTCTTGCGGTTCAGCGCGTCGTAGGCATAGGAGACGGTCTTCCCGCGGGCGTCGGTGGCCTGGATGACGTTCCCGTCCGCGTCGTAGGCCAGGCTGCTGGTGCCCGCGTCCGGGTCGGCCTTCGTCGTGGCCTGGCCGAGCAGGTTGAAGGTGGACGTCCAGGTGTCGCCGTTGGCGTCGGTGATGGTGGCCTGGTTGCCGTGCCCGTCGTAGCCGTACTTGGTCGCGTTGAAGGTCCCGCCGGAGACCGAGAAGAGCCCGGTGAACGTGTTCGACGGGGTGTTCAGCGCCGGGGCGGCGGTGTACTCATCCAGTTCGGTGGTGCGCCCCAGCGGGTCGGTCGCCGTGGCCTTGGTCACCCCGCCCGGCGGGGGGATGACCGTGGTCCGGTCCCCGTTGTAGACGGTGGTGGTCGCCGAGACGAGCACGTTGTCTTTCTCGCTGTCATCGATGACCGCCCGGCCCAGGCCGTCGTAGGTGTAGTAATCCTGGTTGGGCACCTCGGCATGCAGGTTCGCCGCGGTGACCAGGGTGGTGTTAGGTGTGGTGGCGGAATCCCACCAGCCGTTGTAGGTGGCGCTGACCCAGCCGCGGGAGTCGTAGAAGGTGTCGGTGACCATCCGGCCGCCCTGCGGGGTGATCGTCTGGGTCTGCCGGGAGCGCAGCATCGCGTCGTAGATCTGGACCGAGGTCTGGTACCCGGACTCGTTGTTGAGTTTCTGCGTGGTCACCGCGGTGATCCCGTTATCGGACACAGTGTAGGCATAGGTGTAGTTCGCCGCGCTGCTTACCGCCCGCGAATCCAGCCACACGGCGGTGATCCGGCCCAGCGCGTCGTCGTGCTCGGTTGTCACCACGCCGTTGGGGTCAGTCGAGGTCAGGGCCAGGGCCCGTTCGGGATCCAGGGTGGTCGTGGTGGACTGGCTCAGCGCATTGGTGACCGTGGTCGCGGTGGTCAGGCCAGCCGAGTTCATCGTGTATGCCGTGGTGGTCTTGTTCCCGTTCGCGTCGAAGACCGCGGTGGGCCGCCCGTAGGAGTCATAAGCTGTCTTGGCCGTCGTCTGGTAGCTGAACGCACCGCCTGAGTAGCCCGAAGCCTTCTGCGTCATCGTCACGTCACCCTTGGTGGGCACGGACGCCTGCGGGAATGTCGTCGAGTAACTGGGGTCGTCGTAGAGGGTGCGGGTGTCGGAGACCACCTGGCCTGGGCGGCTGACGCTGGCCGGGGCGGTCAGGGTGTTCAGGCCCGCCGGGACCGACGCGGGTGAGCCCTCGGTGAATCCGCCGCACCCCACCGAGTCAGCCTCGGTTTCCGCGGGCAGCCCGACCAGGTTTGCGCTGGTGTTCGCCGCCGCGTAACTGATGGTGGTGCACTGGTCGTAGGCCGTGTTGACCGGGACCGTGTGCGTGTAGGAGGCCGTGGTCAGCCCGAAGTCCGCGTCGGTGGTGGTCGCGTCGTAGGATGTGTCTGTCTCTGTGTACCGCCAGGTGGTGATCCCGCCGTCGGTCAGCGCCTGACGGGTGTAGGTCTCCGCGGGCGCGACCCAGTTGGCGGTCAGGTCCGGCAGTCCGCTGCGGGTGCGGGTGGCCGCCGCCGCCGACACCCAGTACGACGTGATCGCCGAATGATCGACCGGCCCGCCATCCCCCAGGTAGGCCGTGGCCTCCAGCGGCAGCCCGGCAAGCTGGTTGGTGTCGTCGTGGGTGCCGCCGGCCGAGTCGGTCAGGGTCACCGCGGTGGAGTTGTTGTCATCAGACATGCCGCGGTAGTACGTGGTCTCAGACATGGTCTGCTTGTCGTTGACCCCATCACCGGTCAGCGTCTGCACATCCCCGTACCCGCGGAACTGCCCGTACGTGCGGTACTTCGACTGCACCACCTCGTTGTCGTCGTAATGCCACGCCGCCCCGCCCTTGTACTTATAGGCAGTCACCACGGCCGGCGCCCCGCCGGTCGGGTCAGTCTGAGTGACCGAGGTCACCACGTACTTGTTGAACCAGTCCAGGAACGGCGCCGTGTACCCGGCCGGGAGCCAGTACACCGGGTAACACGAAGAGGTGTTACCCGACGGCGTGGTTGTCACCGGCGCGGTGCATGCGGCAGGCTGCCCGTACACAGGGGAAATCACCGACCCGGTCTCCGTGGTGATGGTCGCGATCCGGAACCGGTACAACGGCGGCAGGCCATCAGTGACCGTGTCCACCCGGTTCTGCAGGTCGATCCCGGTGAACGACACCGGCGGCAGCGTAACCGGCGAAGAGCCCCCCGCGGCCGTGTCCGACCCCGTGTGAGCGATCTTCGACAGCCACAGCGTCGGCGACGTGCCATCCCCGGTCGCCGGCAGCGTCTCGGTCAGCGCGTAGGAGTCCACCGTCACGTACGACGAGGACGCGGTGGAGTACTGCTCCGCGTTGATACCGGTCAGCCGCACCGTCGAGAAGAATGACGGCGCGTACTGCGAAGAGGTGCACGTCGCCCCGGACGCGCAGACCAGGTCGAACGGCACGTCCGGCCAGTTCTTCGCGTTCGCGGAGTTCAGCGGGTCACAAGTACCCGACACGCACCGGTCACCGGTCGTGTAAGCAACCCGGTCGGGGATGGTGCCGTAAGCGCCGCCGTCGGTGAACCCGTAATCAATGTGGTTCAGGTAGCCGTCCCGAATGTAGGACACATTGTGCGCGCCGTTGTCCTCACCGTAATAGTTCGTGGACTGCGTGTAGTAATAAGCCATCGCGTTGCTGTGGACGTCTTTCACGTAATCCAGGTGCCACCGGTAGCCCATCGTGCACACCGACGAGGTGAAGCCGCTGGAGCTGTAACACGGATCCCCCGAATGCGCCGAGTACACCGGCACGGAATCGACCGAATTGGTCACCGGCTTGCCCGAGCTCCACCCCGGCAGCTCGTTACGCCCGAACTCATACACCGTCCCGTCGCGTTCGGTGACAGTCCAGTAGTCTGTGTTATAGGTCCCGGTCCCGTTCCCCGAACTGGTGACGTGCTTGATCACATCACCGTTGTCCGCAGCAGTCTGGCAGCTCGTCTCGGCGGCGTTACACACCAGCGAGGTCGAGGTGCCGTCCATCGACAGCGTCAGCACCGGCCCGTCATAACATTCGTCCGCCGTGGACACCGGGGACGCGGTGCCCTCAGGCTTGTCGGCACACGGGATGAACGACTGCTCGATGAACGCGTCACCAGTCGACCAGCCATCCCCCGCCCACGACGCCTGCGCCTGCGTGGACGCCGTCTGCCCGTCCACGCTGGAGGAGTCATACGACAGCGCCAGGCCCGGGACAAGCGATGACGCGGCCGACGGCACCGAGATGGGGTAGGAGTAGGTGAACGACCCCGCGCTGCCACCGCCGGTCCAGCTGCCCGACGGCTTCAGTGTGGTCGCCGCGTACGACCCCGCCGGGCTCCCTTCCTGCCCCGCACCGGCCACAGCTGCGAGAACCACCGTGCTCACCGCCGGTGACACACCCGCGGCCGGGCTCTCCTGGGCCAGGGCCGCGACGCTCCCCTGACCGCCCACTGGCAACGAAACCGACACCGTCCGGGCCGCTGGGTCGTTGGCGGAAGCCAGCGGTGTCTGGCGTCGGCACGCCGGCGCGCCCGGGGTCGTCAGCGCACATCCGGGAAGCTCCGTGAGAACCAGCCTGGACCCGTAGTTGCCGCCGTAGGCCTGCGCGAACGCCCCGTAGTCCAACCCCACCCGCACCATCCCAGGCCGGCCACCCGTGACCGTCACCGCGAACAGCGTGCCGTCCACGCCAGCCGTCCGCGCGCTGGCATGGCCAAGCACCCGCACGCCCAGCGTCGCCGGGCCCGTATAACCATGCGTGCCCGCCACCGCCTGCGCCCAGACGGGCGTCCCGGCAGCGCGCCCCACCGCCCCCCGCTGAGCCGCACCCGAAGGCGCGGCCAGCGCCACCGACGCCGACCCCGCCGCCGCCGGCCACACCGTCTGCGACGGGGTGAACACGCGGCTCGCCCGGTTCGGCGGCTTCTTGAAGTTGAACGCCGCGGCATGCACCCCGGAAACGGCCGGGCCCGGCGAGACCCGCGGCGGGGCGTGCTGCGCGCCCGTTCCCGATGCCCCGGCAGCCGCCACCGCAGGAGCCGCCTGCGCCAGAATCAGCCCCGTTGTCGCCGCAGCCATGCCCGCTAGCCAGAACCCGCGGCGCCTCGCCATCAACCGGACCATCGAACCCTCACAGAATTGTGCCGACAAACGATCTTGCGTGCCGCGAGTGGCGTTACTTAAGGCGCGGTGCTGCTGTACGGACTGTGCTGACGTATCGCCGGCGGTTAGCCGGTGGAGAAGTAGCCGAGGCAGTCGACAACGACCTGCACCGTTCCGGAACTGGCGTTGTAGATGTCGGCGGTCCCGCCGCCGGTGGCCGCGAGTGCGAGGTTGGCGACCACCTCGGCGGCGGCGTAGTCCATGTTTGACGTGCTGGGCTTGCTCGTACCGTCGGGGTAGATGGTGAGATAGCCAGAGCTGGTGCCGTCCACCACGGTCACGTTGAGTACCAGGGTCGGGTTGACGGCGGCCACGGTGCTGCCCTGGGCGACGGCCAGCGTGCCGTCGGACGGCACCGGCTTGCTGTCCTGCCGGGTGTCGATCATCCGGGTCGCGCCGATGGCATGGTATTTCTCACCAGCCGTGCCCGTGGTGAAGTAACCCGCGACGTCACCGATCACGTCGGTGCTTCCAGTTCCCCCGGCGTGAAGGTCGATCTTCCCGTCCGCGCCGACCGGGACGATTGCCATCCCGGCGATGGTCTGCGTGTTGAATTGGAGGCCCGACACACCTGGCTGGGTGGTGCCGTCGGCGTAGTCGATCAGGAACCCCGCGCCGCTGTCGTTCACCGCGGTGAGGTTGACGGCCACGGCGGAGACGCCGGCGGGAATGCCGTTCGCGCCGCCGATCTGCAACGTCAGGGTGCCGCCGGCGGCGAGTTTAGCCTTGGGTGCGCCGGTGCCGTTGCGGGTGTCCAGGACCCGGGTGGGGGTCATGGGCGTGTAGGTCGTATCGCCGGCCGCCGCCGCATCGGAGGTGAAGTATCCGGATATGTCTACGATAAGCTGGGTGGTGCCTCCGCTGGCGTTGTACAGGTCGATCTTGCCGTCGGCGCCGACCGGCAGTATCACCAGGTTCGCGATGGTCACCCCGGCGACGTAGTTGAGGTTGGACGTCACCGGCCGGGGCGTGTCGTCCGGGTAGACGTTGATGACTCCGGAGCTGGTCTCCGACAGAGCGGTGACGTTGACGGCGACTGCGGTCACATTCGTGGCCGGAATGCCGCCCGCGTCGGCCACGGTCAGTTTGACGATGCCGCCCGCGCCCACCGGGCCAGTGGTACCTCCGGTGCCGTACCGGGTGTCCAGGAACCTGGTCGGGGTGATCGGCTGGTAGTACCCGTCCGGCGTCTGCGCCTGAGCCGGGTTAACGACCTGGTCCCAGGTTTGGACCTCGGCAATCTGGCCGGTGAAGTAGCCCGCATGGGCGCTGCCGTTGAGGTAGTCGCCGATCTGCAGGCTGCCGCCGATGGTCCCGGTCAGCGCGGTGTGGGTGGTGCTCGCGATGTTGACACCTGTGGCGTAGAGGTTCATCACGCCGGTGGCGGCTTGGTAGGTCGCGGTGAGCTGGGTCCACACGCCGAGGTTCACGCTGCCGCCGGAGGCGCAGTCATTGGTGGCGGTGTCGGTGTCGGCGGTGGCCATGCAGAAGTACCATTTGCCGCTGGTGGTGTCGGGGTAGATCTTGAAGCTGGCCGCGTGGGTCATGTCCTGGGACACCACCACGCCACCGAGGGCGGCTGGCATGGCCCATGCCGACACGGAGAAGTCCTTGGCCGGGTTGATCGCAGCACCGCTGGCGACCAGGGCGCTGTTGGTGCCATCGAGGGTGACGTCGGGGCTGAACAGGTCACCGGTGTTCCAGGTGGCGTTCCCCGAGCCCGTGGCGTTCAGCGCCGGTGTCCCGGTGGTGTCCGCGACGGCACCAGCGGGCCCGCTGGTGCCGTCGTTCAGCGCCCAGGTGTGGGCGGGGGTGAGCAGGACCTGGGCCGGCTGGGCGGCAAGAGTGGCGGTGCCGGAACCGAGGGCAGCCAAGTAGCCGGTGGCCAGACCGCCGGCGCCCACGGCCCACAGGTCGGGGGTGGCGTCCCCGTTGATGTCGGCGGCCTGCAAGGTTAGCGTGGCGCCCTTGTTCCAGGTGGCGGTGGACCCATCAGCGATCACGTACTGGGCGTAGCTGAACACGCCGGTGCTCATGTTGTAGGCGAGGTTCTCCCACAGGTACAGCGCGCCAGTGGCCGGGTCCCACAGGTACATGGCGGTGCCCGAGGACACCTGGGCGGTCGCGATGGTCCAGTTGTTCCAGTCAGTCCCCCCGGCCGGGGTGAGCGTGGCCAGCGGATCTGCGGTCAGGTAATTGCCGAGGCCATCGCCGTTGGGGTAGAACTCCAGGTAGTAGCCGTCAAGGCTGTCGCCGTTGACCGTGATCAGGTCGGGGTAGGCGTAGCCCTGCCCGGACGTGTCGTCGGCGTTGGCGACCTGGACCGGGTTGTCCCCGTTGAAGTCGGTGAGGGTACCCGCGGGCATGGTGAGCTCGTTGCCGCTGTCCTGGGCCTGGATGGGCGAACCGTCACCGCTGCCGAACAAGATGTTGGCCTGCCCGGCGCTGGCGCCGGACGGGTAATAGGCCAGCACGTCCTGCAGCCCGGTGCCGCCGAAATGCCCGGAGATCACCTGTGCGCCGGCGAAATCGGCCGGGGAGTTGTCACCCGCTGTGCCGTTGCCGTTGACACCGAGGTCGGTACCCGCGGTCACGATCTGCCCATTGCCCCGGCCTGCGGCCAGCCACAGGCCAGGCGGCAGGCCGTTGGCGCTGCTGCCGGCGGTGAGCAGGTCCGCGGTCCCATCCCCGGTCAGGTCAGCGTCGGCGGCGGTCGCGGCCGGGGTGGCGTTGAACACCACACTGGCGCTGTCACCGATGTTGCCGCCCGCCGACTGGCTGGTCACGGTCAGCGTGTTGGTGAAACGGCCCGGGACGACGGTGATGCTCGCACTGCCGGACGACGCGGTCACCGTGTCCGGCGCGCCCCCGTTGAGCTGGTACATGTAGTCCGACGGGGTGGTACCGCTGACCGGCGGGGTGATGGTGAAGGTGGCCGGCTGACCGATGCTGGCGGTAGCCGGCGGAGTCACCACCGGCGACCCAGGGCGGGTCGGGTCGAACTTGAAATTGCAGGTGGCCGACCACGAACTGGTCTCGTTGTAGTCGGTCGCCTGGGCTTCCCAGGAGAACTCGGTGACCGCCCCGCCCGCGGCGGCCTTCAGGTCCGCTTCGTGCGCGATGAACACCGCCGTGCTCCCCGAGCTGACATACAGCTTCTGCGGGTCCGTCGGGGTACCGGTGAACGCCGCCCCCGTCGCGGTGTTCCACATCTTGATGGTCACGCCCAGCGTCCCGCCGTCCGGGTCAGACACCGGCACATACAGCGACACGTTGCCATCGCCCACCGTCGTCGGGGTGGACGCCGTGCACGAGGTGGCCGGCGAGGTGCTCAGCCCACCCGGCTTGTTCGGCGGATGGTCATAGGTGATGGACATGGTGGCGGTGTCCGCGAACTGCTTCCACCCGTAAGGATCCGACTCATCACCAGCCCGCAGCCCGAACGTCGCCTGCGACCACTTACCGTTCGCGGCCGACTGCATCGTGCTTTGCACGTTGAAACCGACACCCGCCGCAGGGCAGGACGAGCTATAGCCATGAGCGGCGGTCTGCGAACCGGTCTCACTGTCCCACCCAGGCTGGCTGTCCCAGGTCGTCGACGAGCTGATCGCCCCGGTCAGCCAGGCCTGCACCGGCTTGGCCGTGCACGAAGGCGACCATTCCTCGGTGAAGTTCAGCTGCGCGGAAAGAACGGTTGCCCCGTAGATCTTCGACGGAACGGGCATGTTCACGAACGAGCGGGCGACAAAATACGGGGAACTCCACGCCTGGTCACCCACCTGCAACAGCACGCTGGTCGTCTTCCAGTACGACTGGCTGGGAAACCCGTTGTTCACCGTCGTCCACTCATTCCGCGACGAACCAGCCGACGGGGCAGTGAACGTCGGGTCGATATAGACCGGGAACACCGTGGAGGGCGAGGTGAGCAGCGCATGATCCGGCGTCAGGATGATCCGCCCGGCCTGCACGGCGACGCCGACGGGCACCGTGTGTACCGCCTCACCGGGGCTGGCAGCCGTCGAGGCCAGCGGCAGGCCACTGCGCGCATCGACCCGCTGCCCCGTGATCGGGTCGGTCACCGCCGGGGCACGAGCCGACGGCGGCGCCGAGTCCCACATGAACGGCGCCGGAGCGGCGAACACCACATGCCCGCCCCGGTCCGCCGCGGTGATGTCACCGGCCCGGCCCGCCGCAACCGTCAGGCCGCCCGCCCGGGTCGCCAGCACCAGGCGCCGCAGCGCCGGGTCCGCCGCCGCGGCAGCGCTGCGCACGATGAGCACTTCCGAGAACCCGCCCTGCACATCGGCCGTGACCTGCACGTCAACACCAGGCAGGACACCGCCATACGTCGCGGTGCTGCCCGAGAGCACCGGGGCAGGCAGTGCCACAGGCAGCCACACCGACAGCGATTTCCCCAGCGCGCTCATCGTGGCCAGCGGCCCTCTGCCGCCGCCCGACAGCCTCAGCGCACCGGTCGTCGCGGCAGTGGACACACTCCCGTCGCTTTGACGCTCCAGCCTCGCGTCCAGCGCCCGCCAGGCCCCGCCGACCCGCTTGCGGACCGGGGCGACCGACTGATCCAGGGTCAGCGTCCCATCAGGATTAGCCGCCAGCGTCTGCGTCGCCGTGGTCGCCCCCGGCACCGCCACCGCACGCCCGCTGGACGCAGCCCGCGCTAATGCCTGCTGGACGGTCAACGGCACGGTCAACGGCCCCGCCGCGCGCGCTGACCGGGCGACAGCCCCAGCCACCGAGGCATGCGCGGCGGGAACAGCGACCACCGCTAAAGACACCAGCACCGCAACGACGGCAGACACGTGCAAACACCGCGTGCCAGGAAAAGCTGAAGGCATGGCTAGCCACTCTCACCAGAGAAGGGTCATCGCGGAACACACCGGGCATCTGAGGGCAGGATCTCGGACATGATTGACCAATAGTTGATTAGCCGGACAAAAGGAATCTTCAGCCGATCCCGGCGCGCTGTCAATACCCCCCCCGGCCAACCATTTCCACGGTCGGCCACGCGCCACGTGGTTGGGACTCATGACGTCGGCCGTCGTGTCGCCGAACCAGGGACGTCGCGTGGCGGCACCGGGCAGGAGGCAGGCCGGCGGAAGATGTAGACAGGGACCCTCGTGAGATGCAGCCAGGTCACGTCCCACGAGACGACGCCGAGCACAAGCACCGCGATCGACGCCACCACTGCAGCGGGCACGCAGCCGACACCGGAGACCAGCCGCGCCCGATGCAGTAGCGCGATACCCACGCACGGCACGACGACCACGAAGTAACGGTCAAATTGACTCTCGCCGATGAGACTGGTCGCCGTCGCGCCGGCCCCGATGATCAGCGCGAACAGCGTAACGAGCAACAGGGCGGGATCCCATCGCCGAGCCCGGTGGGGCAGTCGCAGCGGATGGCTGAGCGCTACGACGACTCGGCCACCACCATGGTCT
>Ga0307372_10005986_pt1 | contig 17972 bp, 17 predicted proteins | sample OX1MG_FD_202533 | JGI IMG/M metagenome (GOLD analysis project Ga0307372, IMG submission 202533) | Soil microbial communities from Risofladan, Vaasa, Finland - OX-1 | ecosystem: Environmental > Terrestrial > Soil > Coastal area > Acid sulfate soil | place: Finland: Risofladan, Vaasa | collected... | reverse complement strand
AGCGATCCGGACGGCGTCCGCCGCTTTCGCCGCGGCGTGTCGCAATACCCGGTCTCGGGCGCGGCGATGGTCGCGGCGAACGACGCGGATCTCGGCGCGATCTATGTCAAGCCGCAAGCGGTCAGCGCCCGCATCGGCTCGCTCTATCACGAGCGCGAACGCGCCGCCTACGTGCTGACGGACGAGCTGCTCGCCAAGCATTTCGCCGTCCTCGGCACCACCGGATCGGGCAAATCCTGCGCCGTCACGCTGATCCTGCGGTCGATCATCGCCGCCGATCCCTATGCCCATGTCGTCGTGCTCGACCCGCACAACGAATACGCGGCGGCGTTCGGCGATCGCGCCGAGGCGATCAACATCGACAACCTACAACTGCCGTTCTGGCTGCTCGACCACGAGGAGGCGGTCGAGGCGCTGGTGCGCGGCGGCACGCCCGAGGAGCAGCAATCGCAGGCGACCATCCTCAAGGAGGCGGTCACGCTGGCGCGGCGCAAATACGCCGGCGACACGTCGACCAATTCCTGGATCACGGTCGATACCCCGGTGCCGTTCCGGGTCGGCGATCTATTGCAGATTCTCGACGAGGCGATGGGACGGCTCGACAAGGCCGACTCCTCCGCGCCCTATCTGCGGCTCAAGACGCGAATCGAATCGTTGAGCAACGACCGGCGCTTCGCCTTCATGTTCTCGCGCGTCGTCACGCGCGATTCGCTGGGCGGCGTGATCAGCCGCCTGCTGCGCATCCCGGTCGGCAGCCGGCCGCTCACCATCATCGACCTGTCCGGCGTGCCGTCGGAGATCGTCGATGTCGTGGTCTCGCTCTTATGCCGGATCACCTTCGACTTCGCACTCTGGGCCGAGCGCGAGCGCATGCCGCCGCTGCTGCTGGTGTGCGAGGAGGCGCACCGCTACGTCCCCAACGATCCGAATAGCGGCCTCCTGTCGACGACGCGGTCGATCGCGCGCATCGCCAAGGAGGGCCGCAAATACGGCGTCTCGCTCGGCCTCGTCACGCAACGCCCATCCGAGCTTTCGGTGAGCGCGCTGGCGCAATGCGGGACGCTGTTCGCGCTGCGCATGGGCAACGACCTCGATCAGCGCTTCGTCGCCAACGCGCTGCCCGAGGCGGCGCACGGCATGCTCGCGGCGCTGCCCGGCATGCGGCCGCAGGAAGCGATCGTGGTCGGCGAAGGCGTGCCGCTGCCGATGCGCATCCGCTTCGACGACCTCCCGCCCGACGCGCGCCCACGCAGCAAGAGCGCCGAGTTCTCCAAATCCTGGCGCGAGGATCTGGCCGGCACCGACTTCGTCGACGAAGGCATCCGCCGCTGGCGCATGCAGATGCGTCAGACGTAGCGCGCCTGCCGCGTCGCCACACGCGGCCCGTCACAGCCCATAGAGCGTCTGGAGGACGCAAAGCGCGCCCACGAGCACGCCCGCGGCTGTCTCCTGGCTCATCGCGCGGCCCCCGCCCCAACCTTCACGCAGCGCCCATTGCCGGAGGCTCAATTCGCAGCCGATCACGTGCCAGAGGCACGATCCCGCCGGCGAGGCGATGCCGCCCACGGCGGTCAGCGCGCGCCACACGCGGCGCCGTGCCTCGACCTGCTGCTCGCTCAATTCGAGCCCGTGTCCCGCGCCTTGCGGCGGGCGGCGGAGATCGGGAGCGCCGAGGGGATCGAGCGACGCGCGCGCGAACTGGGCGCGGAAATCGTCGGCGGCCTGGCACATCGCCGGCGTGACCGAGCCCTGGCGCAGCATCCGGGCCAGCGTGTCGGCGCTGCGATAAGGCCGCGACGGATTTCCCGACTCGTCGGCGATGGCATGAGGCATGAGCGCGACATCACCGTGCCGCAGTCGCTCCAAGGTCGGGCCCGGCGCCGCCTTGGGCGGCCGGCCGCGCTTGCCGCCCGCCGCGCTTACCATGCCTCGTCCTCCGTCCCTGGCCGGCAGTGGAGCGCGGCGAGCGCATCGTCCGGCTCGGCCGCTTCGACGGGATCGGGCACGGCGCAGGCAGCGAGATAGGGCGGTGGCGGCGCGGCGCGATCGGCCGCGCGCGCCTGTGCCCGGGCGATGCGTGCAGCCGCTTCGGTGCCGGGTGCGATGCGGCACAGCGCGCGATGGCGGGCGCAATAGGGCGAACGTGCCACCACCGGCGCGCCACAGGGACGCGGCCGATCGCCGCCGGAGCTCCCGTTACGTATGTATGCGCAGCGCTCGCGTTTTTTGAACTTTGAGTTGAGTCCGCCTGGATCGATCGTGACAAATTCGGGAATTTGGCCTAATGTTCTTGAATTGTTCTCATCGTGGGACGACGCGTCATGACCAGTGCTCTGGACCATTTTCCGATCTCCCCGGGAGAGGTCGCGCCTTGCCGAGCAAACGCAACAGACCGTAAATGTACGTTTAATACGTTCGTTCGTCAAGGGCAAACGCGTTTGCCGTGGCCGGGCCTTCGCGGTTACACTGGAGTCATGGCCGACGCCTCGCCCGCCGCCCGCAAGCTCAAACTGCTGCGACAGCGTGCCGGGTTGTCAATCCGCGAGGTCGCCCACGCCCTCGGCATGGAACACGGCTCGAGCTACCAGCATTACGAGGATCGGTTCCGCAAGGCGCATCTGCCTCTCGACCTGATGCGCAAGCTGGCGCCGATCTTCGCCAAAGGCGGGGTCGAGGCGTCGGAACTCCTGGCCTTGGCGGGAATTGACGGCCGCAGCGGCGGTGGCGACGGTGGAAACATGCTCCGCATCGAGGAACTCGATGTGCGCGCCAGCGCCGGCGCGGGGCTCGTGGGCGGCGAGGAGCGCATCGTTGCCCAGTGGCAGGTTCCGACCGAAATCGTGCGCGGCTACAGCACCGCGCCGGCCTCCGAATTGCGCATCATCACCGTGATAGGCGACAGCATGGAGCCGGCGCTGCTGCCGGGTCAGCGCGTGCTCGTCGACACCGGCGACCGCCTGCCCAGCCCGCCCGGAATCTTCGTCGTCTGGGACGGGCTTGGCCTCGTCGTGAAGCGTATCCAGGCGCTCCCCCACAGCGAGCCGCCCCGGGTCAAGATCACCTCGGACAACGCCAAATACGATCCGTATGAACGCACGCTGGAGGAGGCCTACATCCAGGGCCGAGTCATCGGCCAATGGCGCTGGCTGTGACGATGAAACGCATATAGCGTTGGTTTTGAATGCTTAATACATACGTTCTCCCCAGCCCCTCGCGCGGCAGCTTCAGAACGAGGCGCTGAGCCCGCCGTCCACCGTCAGCACGTGGCCGTTGACATAGGAGGCCGACGCCGACGCCAGGAACAGCGCCGCGCTGCCGATCTCCGCCGGCTCACCCCAGCGTCGGAGTGGGCAGCGCCGCGCCAGAAACGCCGCCACCTCCGGATCCGCCGCCATATCGCGATTGGCCTCGGTGCGGAAATATCCCGGCGCGATGGCGTTGGCGGTCACGCCGCAGGGCCCGTATTCCACCGCGAGTGCGCGCACGAGCGCCGCCAACCCGCCCTTGGCCGCGGTATAGGCGGCATCGCCCGCGCGCGCGATCGGCCCCGCGACCGAGGTGAGGAAGACGATCCGTCCCCATCCCGCCGGCAGCATCAGTGCGAGCGCCGCCTTGGCGAGCGCGAAATTCGCGGCGAGATTGACATCGATCACGTGGCGGAAATCGTCGAGCGATAGCGCCGCGACCGGGGCGCGCCGGCGCAGGCCCGCCGCGCCAACGAGAATGTCGAGCCGCCCGTGCTCGGCGGCGAGCCGCGCGAACGCGGCGGCGACGCCATCGGCGTCGGCGATATCGAAGGGAAGCGGCAGCGCGGCGATCCGTTCCGCCGCGAGCCGCGCCCGCGCCGCATCGAGCGCCGCCGCGTCGCGTCCGCCGAGCCGCAACGCGGCCCCCGCCTGACCGAGGCTGCGCGCGATCTCGAAGCCGAGACCGCGCGCCGCCCCGGTGACCAGCGCCACCCGTCCGTCGAGGGAGAAGGGATGCTCCGCCATGCCGCCCGCGCCCCATGAATTGCCGCTCCCATCCTACCAGCCCGCCGCCGCGGCGCAGCAGGTTCTCCCTGCGCCGCGATCTCGGCTAGACTGCGGCAAACGATCCGGTGCGGCCGCACCGGATCGAAACACGGCATCAAAGGGAGGTTGCACCATGGCGCGATCGGGATGGTGGAGCGGCTTCGTCGGCCTGGTTCTGGGCGTGGGGATCGTGCTCTGTTTCGGCGGCGGGCATGCACGCGCCGAGGCGACGCTCCGGGTCGGCAAGGCGATCGCCGGGCCGTTCGACTTCACGCCGCTCGATATCGGCATGGCGCAAGGATTTTTTAAGCGCCACGGACTTGCGATCGAAGAGGTGAATTTCGCCGGCAGCGCCAAGCTGCAGCAGGGCCTCGCCGCCAATGCCGTCGATATCGGCCTCGGCTCCGGGCCGGAGCTGGGCTTCGTCGCCAAGGGCAACAGCGATCTCGGCGTCGCGGCTTTCGCGGGGCCGCCCGACGGCCTCGTCCTGGTCGTGCGCAGCGGCGCGCCGATCCACACGCTCGCCGATCTCAAGGGCAAGAGGATCAGCGTCTCCACCGTCGGGGGTCTCACCGATTGGTTGGTGCGTGAACTTTCGCGCCGCCAGGGCTGGGGGCCCGACGGCATCGACGTGGTCGCGCTCGGCACCGACCAGGCGCAGATCGCGGCGATGCGGACGGTGGAAGTGGACGGCATGCCGCTCGATGTCGCCTCGGCGGCGCTGCTCGAACAGCACGGGGCGGTTCGCATCCTCCTGCCTTTCGGCAGCGTGGTGCGGGATTTCATCAACCACGTCACGTTCGCAACCGACGCGATCATGAAAACGCATCCCCACGAGGTGCGCGAATTCCTCGCCGCCTGGTTCGAGACGGTGAAATGGATGCGCCACAACAAGGACGAAACCGTCAAGATCGCGGCGCCGGTGATGGGCAAGCCGCCGGCAATCGCCGCCAAGGCCTATGACATCGTCATGCCGTCGCTGTCGGATACCGGCCGGTTCGATCCCAAGGGGCTCGAGACGCTCGCGCGCTCCTTCGTCGACATGAAAATCTTTCCGCAGGCGCCCGACATGACGAAGCTCTACACGGAAAAATTCCTGCCCGGCGCAACCAACTGATCAGATCGGCTCGGCCAGGGACGCGTTGGTCCGCGCCACGACACCGACCGGCTCGGCATCATTCGTTCCCGGGTGGCGGTCCCACAGCGCCATCTGGTGGGAAGCCTCGACCACCATGCGGCAGCGCGTATAACGCCGCGCCATGAAGCGTTCGAGCGCCGCCGCCAGCGTCATGCCGGCGACGCCGCCGCCCACCACCATTAGGACATTCCGAACCGCCGGCATGCCCGTCCTCCCGAAGCCGCGACCGCCCCCGCGTCAGCGAAAATAGAGCCGCGCCGGATTGTCGACCAGGATGCGATGGAAGGTCGCTTCATCGCCCGCTGCGGCGGCGAGGAGGTCGAGAAGATGGCCGGCATCGAGGTCGCGATAGACCGCCGCGGGTGGCTCGGCCGTCGCCGGTCCGGCCCGATCGCCGATATGCGGCCAATCGGTGCCCCAGACGAGATTGTCGCGATTGGCCGCAATGAGCGCGCGGGCGATCGGCGTCGCGTCGGCAAAGCCCGGCGCCGCATCCGAGACGCGATAGGCGCCGGCGAGCTTGACCCAGCATTGGCCCGAACCGAGCAGATCGAGGAGCGTACGGAATCCGTCCTGCGCCAGGCCGGGCGCAGCCCTCGCCCCGCCCATGTGGTCGAGCACCACCGGCACCGGCGCGGCGCGGATCGCCTCGGCCGCCGCCGCGATGAGCGGCAGATCGGCATAGATCTGGACATGCCAGCCGAGCGGCATCAGGCGTTCGCCGATGCGCACGAGCCGGCGCTGCAGCGCGGCGGCATCGCCGTCGCCGAGCGTCTTCAGGTTGAACCGGATGCCGCGGACGCCGGCCGCATGGAGCGCGTCGAGCGCGGTCGCGGGCGCATCCTCGTCGATGACGGCGATGCCGCGCGCGGCCGCGCCCATCTCCTGCAACGCATCGACCATGCAGCGATTGTCGGTGCCATAGGCGCTCGGCTGTACCAGCACGACGCGCGCAACGCCGAGCCGGGCCGCGAGCGCGCGCCATTGCGCCAGCAGCGCCGGCAGCGGCGTATAGGCGCGCCGCGCCGCCGGCGGATAGCGTTCGACCGTGCCGAAGACGTGCATATGGCAGTCGCAGGCACCTTCCGGCACGGCGTAGCGCGGCGTTGTCATCGCTGCCGGATCCATCGCTGCATCGCCTAATCGACGGCGACGAAGATGCAATGGCGGAGCTTGCCGTCCACCGCCTTGGAGAGATGGCCCTTGCCGGTCGTGTCCTCGACCAGGATGACCTCGCCCGCGCCGATGATGCGGCTTTCGCCGTCGCTCGCGGTGATCTGGACGCCGGCGTCGAGATTGATGATGTATTGCCGCCGCGGCGCGGGATGCCAGTCGAGATCGTAGACGGGCGGCACCTGGCGGAAGATGATCCCGGTCGCGGGCAGGCGCCGGGAGAGACGACCGCCCCGCGTCTCCTCGGCCCATTCGACCTCGATGTCGCGGAAATGCGTCTCGCCCTTGGCGTCGGCGTAGAGATTGTGGATGCGCATCGGTCGGTTCCTCTGCGGCGGCTACATCTGTTCGGGCGGCAGCACGCCGAGCACGGCGGCGCCGTAATGCGATCCGGCGGCGTCCCACGAGCAGGCAATGTGCTGGCCGACCGCATGGGCATCGCGCCATTGCCGCTGGATCGGATTGCCGGCAGCGAGGCCGCCGCCGCCGAGCAGCGGAAACACGCCCTGCACCGCCTCGAGAAAAAGCAGCGAGGCGAAGCCCGCATCGCGGCGATAGCGCACGCGATGCTCGGGCCCGAGCGGCAGTCCGGCGCGGGCGCGCGCGTTCATCTCCACGCAATTGGTGCGGATCAGCACGCGCGCCGCATCGGCCGAGGCCGCGGCGCGCGCGATGCGAAGCTGTGCGCTTTGGAGGGCCGCCATGCGCAGATGCATCGTCGCGGTCGAGCGGACCTTCAACTGCTCGATGACGAGTTCGACCGCGCCGATGGCCGCGCCGATACCGACGCCGACGAGGTTGTAGGGGAACACGCCGAAGAGCGGCAGGCGGTAGATGTGGCAGGGATTGATGGCGCTGCCGGGCGTCGGGCCGCCGGCGCATTCGCTTGCCTTGAGCGTGTGCGCGTCGGGGATGAACACGTCGCGCAGGACGATGTCGTTGCTGCCGGTGCCGGCGAGCCCGCTCACGAACCACACGTCCTCGATCGCGGCCTCGTCGAGCGGCACCAGCGCGAATTGCCGCTCGGGCGGTCCCTTGCCGTCGGCGGCAGGGATCGGCGTCGCAATCACCGCCCATTGGCACAGCTCGACGCCGCTCGAGAATTTCCACCGCCCCGCGACGCGCCAGCCGCCGGTCGCGCGCTCGATGCGGTAATCGCCCGGCGGCTGGAACGCACTGGCGATGAGCGTGCCGGCATCATCGCCCCAGATGCGCTCCTGCACCGCCGGCGGGAACATGCCGGCGATCCAGGCATGGCAGGCGGTGATCGAGGCGATCCAGCCGCTCGAGGCGCAGCCCATCGCCAGCTCGACCGACATCTCGGTCTGGGTACCGTAGTCGAGCTCGAACCCGCCATAGCGCGCCGGCTGGAGAATGCGATAGAATCCGGACTCGATGAATTCGTGGTGCGTTTCCGCAGGAATGCGGCGCCGTTCCTCGGTGCGCTGCGCCCGCTCCCGCAGCCGCGGCATCATCGTGCGCGCCTGCGCGACGATGCTTTCGGCGGTGACGGCGCCCGCATTCGATGACGCGTTCGCAGCCGCTTCCATCGGTTCCGTCCTGTCGCCAAGGCCCGGAGCATTCAACCCGCATTCCGGCGGGGGTGCAAGGCTCCGCCGCAGCGCCTAAAGGGCGTAGCGCCGTTCCATCGCGTCGTAGCGCGGCTTGCCGACGATAGCCTGGCGCTCGTTGAAATCCATCAGCATCTCGGCGACGCCGTCGAGCGCGCCGGTGGTGCCGAGATGGCGCAGCACCGTCTTCATCGCCTGCATCGCCGCCTGCAGCGCGGCATTGGCATAGAGCACGATGGCGAAGCCCATCCGCGCCAGCTCCTCGCGCGGCAGCATGGGCGTGAGCCCGCCCGCGACCAGGTTCACGAGCTGCGGTGCCGGCAGCGCCGTGATCCGTTCCATCTCCGCGACCGTTCGCGGCGCCTCGACGAAGGTCACGTCGGCGCCGGCGTCGATATAGCGGGCTGCGCGCTCGAGCGCGTCGTCGATGCCGTTGACGGCGAGCGCGTCGGTGCGGGCGATGACGATGAAATCGGCATCGTGCCGCGCCTCGCACGCGGCCTTCACCTTGATCGCCATCTCCGCCGCCGGGATCACCTGCTTCCCGGCGAAATGGCCGCAGCGCTTGGGGAAGACCTGATCCTCGAGCTGGATCGCGTTGGCGCCGGCGCGCTCCAGCACCTTGACCGCGCGGGCGGTGTTGACGGCGTTACCAAAGCCGGTATCGGCATCGACGATGAGCGGCAGGCGCACATTCTCGCGCATCGCCGCCACCTGCTGCGCCAATTCGGTGAGGGTGATGAGGCCGATATCGGGCGCGCCCAGAAAACTGTTGGCGACGCCCGCGCCGGTGACATAGGCGGCGGCGAAACCCAGCTCCTCGATCAGCCGCGCCGTGACCGCGTTGGCTGCGCCCGGCACCAGGAGCCCCGCGCCCTTGTGGAGATGCGTGCGGAGTGCTTTGTTCTCGACGCTCATGGGTTTTCTCCCGCTTGGCCCCGCCGCGGCGGTGGCGCGGATCGGAAGGATAGCGCGCGCATGGATGAGACGCCCGTCGTCGTCGTCGGTGCCGGTCCGGTCGGGCTCGCGCTCGCCGGCGAGCTCGGCTGGCGCGGCATCCCCTGCGTCGTCGTCGAGAAGGGCGACGGCTCGATCTATCAGCCGCGGATGGATCTGGTCGGCGTCAGGACGATGGAGTTCTGCCGCCGCTGGGGCATCGTCAAATGGGTCGAGGAATCGCCCTATCCGCGCCACTATCGCCAGGACAACGTCTATGTCTCGGCGGTGACGGGCTGGGAGTTCGGGCGCGAGAAATTTCCCGGCATGGCCGACCAGCCCGAACTGCCGCAAAGCCCGCAGCGGCGCGAGCGCTGTCCGCAGGACATGTTCGATCCCGTCCTGCAACGCTTCGCGCGGAGCTTTCCGCAGGTGCGGCTGCGCTATCACGCCGAGTTGACGGCGCTCGCGGAGGACGCGGACGGCGTCACCGCCACCATCGTCGATCCGCGCACCGGCGTGCGCGCGAGCGTGCGCTGCCGCTACGTCGTCGGCTGCGACGGCGGCGCCAGCACGGTGCGCCAGGCGCTCGGCATCGAGATGTCGGGCAATCCGGTCCTCACCTACACCACCAACGCGATCTTCCGCTGTCCCGATTTCCTCGCGCTGCACGGCAAGGGCGAGGCCTACCGCTACATCGTCATCGGCCCCGAGGGCACGTTCGCGACCATCGTCGCCATCAACGGCAACGACCGCTTCCGCTTCTCGATCGTCGGCGACGCGACCAAGCGGAGCTATGACGAGGCCGAGATACGCGCGCTCATCGTCCGCGCGGTCGGGCGCGAGTTCGATTTCGAGATCCTGTCGATCCTGCCGTGGATCCGCCGCGAACTGGTGGCCGACCGCTATGGCAGCGCGCGCGTCTTCATCGCCGGCGACGCCGCGCATCTGACCTCGCCCACCGGCGGCTTCGGCATGAACACGGGCATCCAGGACGCGGTCGATCTCGGCTGGAAGCTCGAAGCGATGATCGCCGGCTGGGGCGGGCCGAAGCTGTTGCCGTCCTACGCGATCGAGCGGCGGCCGGTGGCGGTGCGCAACGTGCGCGAGGCGAGCGGCAACCTCTCGCGCATGCTGTCGCCGCGCGAGCAGAATCCGCCGCCCGAGGCATTCGCGCCTGGCCCCGAGGGCGAGCGCGCGCGCGCCGAATTCGGGCGCCGGTTCGCCGCCGCCATGCGGCGCGAATGGTTCACCCTCGGCATCCATCTCGGCTATCGCTACGAGGGCTCGCCGGTCGTCGTGCCGGACGGCACGCCCGAGCCGCCGGACGAGGTCTCGACCTATGTCCAGACGGCGCGACCGGGACATCGCGCGCCGCATCTCTGGCTCGCCCCGGGGCAATCGACGCTCGATCTCTTTGGACGGGGCTTCGTGCTGCTGCGTTTTGCCGCAAGCGCCGCGACGGCCGGGCTCGAGCGCGCCGCCGCCGCGCGCGGCGTGCCGCTCGCCGTGGTCGACATGGACAATGCGGCGGCCGCGCAGCTCTACGAGCGCCGCCTGGTGCTGGTGCGGCCCGATGGGCACGTCGCTTGGCGCGCCGATGCCGAGCCCCCCGACCCCGCCCGCATCATCGACACCATCCGTGGCGCGGGATGACGGTCACAAGGTTGCGAGCACCGCTGAGGAAATTCGAAGATGTCGAAGTATGATCGCGCTTCGCGACTACCTTTTAAAGCAGCGCCATCGAGAATTCGATCTCACCTTCGTGGAAGGTAAAACCTCGCATGGACAACGGGAGGCGTGGCGCGCGGCTGGATACGACGTGTTTCTGGTGCGCGGGTCGAACAAGGTAAAGTTTCGCCGACGATCCTGAGCCCTCGGTGTTCGTCGCTCCCGACGCAGCGACGGCTGACGCGGCGCGGGCGAACCATTAAAGTGAGCGGGAAACCCAAGCCGAGGAGACGCCCATGCTGTTGCCGCTCGCGGGTCGCCGGATCTACTACGATATCGCCGGACCGGAAAACGGACCGACGCTGTGCATCACCCATTCGCTCGCCTCCGATAGCGGCATGTGGGGCGAGCAGATGATGCCGCTGCTCGCCGCGGGCTGGCGCGTGCTGCGCATCGACATGCGCGGCCACGGCGGCAGCGATCCGGTCCCGGGCGATTATACCATGGACGCGCTCGCCGACGACGTCGCGGCGGTGCTCGAGGCGCTGGGCGAGCGGCCGGTGCATTACATGGGGCTGTCGATCGGCGGCATGTTCGGCCATTCGCTGGCGCTGCGCCATGGGCACCGGCTCAAGTCGCTGATGCTGTGCGACACCTCGGCCGCCTCGCCGCCGGGCGCCAAGGAGCTGTGGAGCCAGCGCATCGCCGCCGTCCGCGGCGCCAACTCCCTCGAGTCCATCGCCGACGCGACGGTGGAGCGCTGGTTCACCCCGGCGATGCGGCAGAACCGGCCACGACGGTGGCAGCAGATCCGCGACACCGTCGCTGCTACGACGCCGCAGGGCTTCATGGGCTGCGGCGCCGCGCTGCAGAATTTCGACTATCTCGCACGGCTGCCGGGGATCAAGCTGCCGACGCTGGTGGTGTGGGGCGCCGAAGACCCGGGCACGCCGCCCGAGACCAACCGCCGCATCGTCGCCGGCATTCCCGGTGCGAAGGGCGAAGAGATTCCCGGCGTGCGCCATTTCCCCAATGTCGAGAATCCGGACGCGTTCAACCGCATCCTGATGGGCTGGCTCGCCGCGCGAGGCTGAGCCTCACGCGCGGTCGAAGGCGGCGAAGTCCTCGTCGCTCAATTCGAGCGCGCGCGCCGCCCAGTTCTCGTCGAAATGGGCGATCGAGGACGTGCCGGGAATGGGCAGCATCACCGGCGCCCGGCGCATCAGCCAGGCGAGCGCCATCTGCGCCGGGGAAGCATTGTGCCGGCGTGCGATCTCGCGCAGTTGCGCGGTGCTGGTGACGACGCTGAGCCCGTGGAGCGGATACCACGGCAGAAAAGCGAGCCCATCCTTGGCGCAGGCATCGATCACCTTGTCGGACGAGCGATCGCCGAGATTGTAGCGATTCTGCACCGACACGATGGTCGCGATCTTGCGCGCGCGGGCGAGCTGGCGCGGATCGAAATTCGACACACCGATATGGCGGATCTTGCCTTCCTTCTGCAGCGCAACGAGCGCGCCGACCGAGTCCTCGAGCGGCACGTTGGGATCGACGGTATGAAGCTGATAGAGGTCGATACGGTCGAGCCTCAACCGCTTCAGGCTCGCCTCGCAGGCGCGGCGCAGATGCTCGGGCCGGCAATCGGCGTCCCACCGTCCCGCGCTCGGGCGCAACAGCCCGCCCTTGGTGGCGATGACGAGGTCCTTGGGATAGGGATGAAGCGCCTCGGCGATCAGCGTCTCGCTCACCGCGGGGCCATAGGAATCGGCGGTGTCGATGAATTGCACGCCGCGCTCGACCACGCGGCGCAGCAGTGCGCGCGCCATGCCCGGATCGGCCGGCGCGCCCCAACTGCCGCGGCCCGCGATGTGGAGCGCGCCGAAACCCATGCGCTCGACGACGAGGTCGCCGCCGATGGTGATGGATTGCGGCTCCACCATCACACCATCAGTTCGGCCGGCTCCGGCCCGCCGAGCAGCATCGTGCCCCAGGCGCGGCCGAAATATTCGGGCTGGTTCGAGACATGCTGGCGCCCGGCATTGAGGTCGGCGAGGATCCGGCCGAAGGGCAGATCGGAGCGCAGCCCGTGCGCGCCCGAGGCCTTGAACAGGCGCAGCGCCGCCTGGCCGCAGCGCTCGACGCCCCAGGCGGACTGAAATTTGTAGCGCACCCGCTCGGCAAGCGGCGGCACCTCGCCACGCTCCGCGAAATCCATGAGGTTGCGCAGGTTGCGATGGAGGACGAGCTTCAGTTCGTCGACCGTCGCAGCCGCTTCGGCGCAGGCCAGTTGCGCGAACGGATCGTCCACGGTCTTGCCGCGAACGGTGGCGCGCGACCTTCCGTAGTCGAGGAACGCGCCGACCATGCCCTGAAGCGCGCCGATCGCGCCGCAGGCGACGCCGAGATAAAGGATCTGCGCCGCCGGAATGCGATAAAGCGCGCCGGTGTTGAGCGCCTGGCCGGGACCGACGCATTGGTAGAAGTCGAGCACCTTGTGGGCGCGATGAGCGGGAACGAAGGCATCCTCGACGACGACGTCCTGGCTGCCCGTGCCCTTGAGGCCGGACACGTTCCAGGTATCGACGATCTGGTATTGCGCGCGCGGCACCAGGAAAAAGCGCCAGTCGAACGCCGTGGGATCGGCCGCTGCAACGACGCCGCCCAGGAGCGCCCAGTTGCAATGATCGCAGCCGCTCGAATAGAGCCATCGGCCGGTGAGACGGAACCCGCCCGCGGCCGGAACCGCCTGGCCGCCCGGCATCAGCGAGGACGAGATCAGCGTGGCGCGGTCCTTGCCCCATACCTCCTCGGCCGCGCGCTCGTCATAGAGCGCCATGATCCAGGGATGGATGCCGACGACGCCATAGACCCAGGCGGTCGAGAAGCAGCCTTCGGCCAGCGTCATCAGGATGTCGTAATAGACGCCGGGATGCATCTCGTAGCCGCCCCAGCGCTTGGGCTGCAGCACGCGGAAGAAACCGGCCGCCTGCATTTCGGCGACGGTCTCGGCGGGCAGGCGCCGCTCGGCCTCCGCGCGCGCAGAGCGCGCGGCGAGACGCGGCACCATCTCCCGCGCCCGCCGGATCAGCTCCTGCGGCTCGGGGATCACGCCAGTCTGCTCCCGTGCATCCATCGCGCGACTCTAATCGCGGCCACGGCAAGGGTCAACGCGGTGGTACGTCGCCGGGAAGCGGGTCGTGGATGAGATGCGGCGCGCCGTACTCGCGGAGATAAGTTGCCGGGTCGCGCCGCGCGGCGCTGCCGTCGGGGGCGCCGATGAAGCCGCCGAGATAGCGCGAGTATTCGACCAGCGCGCGGCCCCAGGCGAGGCGTTCGCGCGCGTAGCGGGCGAGCGCCGCATCGATGTCGTCGGTTTCGGCGAGCGCATCGGCGAGGCCGGCGGCATCGAGCGCGGCCTTGGTGATGCCGGCGGCGACGTGCGGGCGGGCGATGAAGGCGGCATCGCCCAAGAGCGCGGCGCGCCCCCACACCATCCGCGGCACTTCGAGATCGACAATCGGCTGCAGCAAAAGCTGCGCCGTCTGCCGCACCACCGCGGCGACGCGGGGCGGCAGCAGCGCCGCCGCATCCGCCTTGACCGCGTCCGTCACCGCGCGCCGGATCAGCGGCGGCGGGATGGAGAAGCCGTGATTGCGGCCGCTCGCGTCGGTGCAGAGCTCGGCCATGCGCGCCGCGTCCGCCGGGCGGTACCAGATGAAATAGAAGCGGCGATGGCCAGGCCGCGTGTCCTCGCCGGCGCCGGGGCTCGGCATGGCCAGGATCAGCTCGCCCGGTGGCGCGCAGAACGAGATCGCGCCGAACAATTGCTCGCGGTCGTGCGCGGCGATGTCGCTTTCCTCGACGATGCCGCGCCAGGCGACATAGCCGGCATAAGACGGCGCGAGCCCGGGCAGGAATTGGCCGCGCACCGTCGAAGCGACGCCGTCGGCAGCAATGACAAGATCGCCCGTCTCGCGCGCGCCGTCGGCGAAGATCGCGGTGACGCCGCGCCCGTCCGGCTCGATCCGCTCGAGCGCCCGCCCGGGGCGGTAGATCGCGTCGGGCACGGCCTCGCGCAGCGGCCGGTAGATGCGCGGCCACGCACCGGTGACCCAGCCGCGGCGGTCCTCGTGCAGGACGGCGCCGCTCGCATCGAGCCAGACGATGGCGGGAAGCGTAATCCCGGTTCCCGCCGTGACGCGCGCGCCGATCCGCCGCAGCACCGCGAACAACTCGGCCGAGAGCCCGAGCCCCGCGCCGCGCCCGGCGAGATCGCCCTGGGCACGCTCGAAGATCACGACATCCCAGCCACCCTTTCGCAGCAGGCTCGCCGCCATCAGCCCGCCGACCGAGCCGCCGATCACCAAGGCGCGCCGCCCGGCCATCGCTCCGTCCCGACTCCGTACGCGGACGCTCAGGGCGTGACGCTGGCGCCGCCGAAGCGCTCGCGCCAGCGCCCGATGACCGCCTTGTTGTAGACGTTGTCAGGAACCTGGCCCGCGAGCGCGGCAAGCACCGAGCGCGTCGCCCATTCCATGCCGGGACGCAGCTCGCTGCCCGGATCGTCGTTGTAGGACGCCGCATGCGGCGACATCAGCACCTTGGTGCCGAGCTGACGCAGCGGGGAGTCGGACGGCACCGGCTCTTCCTCGAAGGCGTCGATCGCAGCGCCGCGCAGCCGTCCCGCGGCGAGCGCGCCGGCGAGCGCCGCCTCGTCGATCACCTTGCCGCGCGCGGTGTTGATCACGGTCGCGGTCGGCTTCATCCAGGCGAGCTCGCGCTCGGACAGCATGTGATGCGTTTCCTTGGTCAGCACCACGTGGAACGAGACCACGTCCGACTGGCGCAGCAGCGTCTCGTAATCGACCGGGCTTGCGCCCGCGAGAAGAAACCGCGCCGGCTCGATATAGGGATCGCACGCGAGCAGCCGCACCCGCCACGGCGCCAGAAGCTGCGCCACCCGCGTGCCGATGCGCCCGAGCCCGACGAGGCCGATGGTGATGCCGGGATAGCCGTCCGATTGCCGGCTGCCGACGAAGGTGGTGGCGAGATCGGGCGTGCGCCATCCGCCGGCGCGCACTGCCGCGTCGCGCTCGCGCACCTTCTTGAGCATCGCTAGCAGGAACGTCATCGTCGTCTCGGCGACGCCGAAGCAATTAGCCTCGGTCGGCGCGTGGCAGACGAGGATGCCGAGCTCGGTCGCCGCGTCGACATCGACGTCATCGACGCCGACCGTGTATTTGGCAACGATGCGCAGGCGCTGCGACGCCTCCAGCACGCGGCGGCTGACCGGCGTCGCGCGGATCGAGGTGCCCATCATCGCCACCGCGTCGCGGGCAGCAGCGGCGAGCGCGCCTTCATGATCGCCGCGCGGCTTTTGCCATTGCAGATCGCCATAGGCGATCGCCAGGCCCGCTTCTTCGAGCTTTTCCCGGAGCTCGCGCGGCTCGCCCCCATGCGGGGCGTGGATCAGGACCTTCGGCTGCGTCATCGCGACTCCTGCTGCGTTGCCTCGTCAACCACATCCGCTTCCTCGTCGCCGATCTTATCCGCACCGGCACGGATCCGTCCAAGAGCGTTTTCCGCGCGGCGAGGTCGCGGTGCGGCGCCCGCCTGGACAATCGCACGCGCTTGGGGCATCGTCCGGTGATGGCTGGAAAAGCGAAGATCGGCGTCGTCGGCGCCGGGCTGATGGGAGCGGAGATCGCGCTCGTCCATGCATTGGCGGGGCACGACGTGCTGCTCAACGACCGCAACGACGCGTTGCTCGCCGAGGCGCTGGCGCGGCTCAAGGCGCTGCTCGACCGTGGCGTGCCGCGCGGCTTCTGGACGGCGGAGGCGGCGGCTTCGTCCCTGCCTCGCATCGCGACCGCGGTCGATCACGCGCGCTTCGCCGACCGCGATGTGGTCATCGAGGCGGTGTTCGAAAACGAGGCGGTGAAGGCCGAGCTGTGGCGGTCGTTCGACGCGGTCTGCGCACCCTCGGCGATCTTCGCCTCGAACACGTCATCGATCGCGATCTCGACGCTTGCGTCATACGTCAAGCCGGAACGGCGGCCGTATTTCATCGGCACGCATTATTTCTCGCCGGTCTCGCGCATGAAGCTGGTCGAGATCATTCCCGCCTTCGACACCGCCGAGAGCACCATCGCCACCGCGACGCAGCTCGCCGAGGGCATCGGCAAGACGCCGATCCGCGTCAAGGACGTGACCGGCTTTGCGGTCAACCGCATGCTGACCGCGTTTTTCATCGAGGCGGTGAAGCTGCTCGAGGAGGGCGTCGCCACGCCCGAGGACCTCGACCTCGCCTGCCGCCTGGGCTTGGGCCACCCGGTCGGGCCGTTCGAGCTGATGGACAACATCAGCACCGGCCTCGCGCTCGAGGTCACGGAAATTCTCCACGCCGCCTATGGCGAGCGCTTCCACCCGCCCGCCCTGATGAAGCAGATGGTCAAGGCCGGCCGCATCGGGCGCAAGGCGCGGCTGGGCTGGCGGTCGGACGCCGGCGGCCGCCGGCGCTGAGCCCTCACACGTTGGCGAGTGCCTGGTCCAGGTCTTCGACCAGGTCCGCCGGGTCTTCGAGACCGACCGAGAGCCGCACCAGCGCATCGGAAATGCCGAGCGCTGCGCGCTGATCCGGCGCGACGCGCGCATGCGTCGTCGTCGCGGGATGGGTGATGAGGCTCTTGCTGTCGCCGAGATTGTTGGAGATGGCGACGAGCTTCAATGCGTTGCAGAAGCGGAACGCCTCTTCCTTGCTGCGGCCGACCTCGAACGACACGACCGTGCCGGCGCCCTGCATCTGACGCCGCGCCAGCGCGTATTGCGGATGGCTCTCGAGGCCGGGATAGAGCGTGCGCACGATTTTGCGATGGCCCTCGAGATGCCGCGCGACGTCGAGCGCGCCCGCCATCTGCCGCTCGAGACGCAGATCGAGCGTCTCCAGCCCCTTCAGCAGCAGCCAGGCATTGAACGGGCTGAGGGCCGGGCCGGTATGGCGGAGGAACGGCGCGAGGTTTTCGAGCACGAATTGGCGCGAGCCGAGCACCGCCCCGCCGAGGCTGCGGCCCTGGCCGTCGATATGCTTGGTCGCCGAATAGCAGACGACGTCCGCGCCCAGCGCCAGCGGCTGCTGCAACAGCGGCGTCGCGAACACGTTGTCGACGATGAGGAGTGCCCCGGCGCGATGGGCGAGCGCGGCGATTTCCGGCAGATCGATGATCTCGAGCGTGGGGTTGGACGGGCTTTCGAGAAAGACCGCCTTGGCGCCCGGCGCGAGCGCGCGCTGCCACTGGTCGAGGTCGCGTCCATCGACGATCACCGTCTCGACGCCGAAGCGCGGTAGGATGTTCTGCAGGATGTGGAGACACGAGCCGAACAGCGCGCGCGAGGCCACCACCCGCTCGCCCGACCGCACGAAGCAGGCGAGCGACGCGAACACCGCAGCCATGCCGCTCGCCGTGCCGCGGC
>Ga0307372_10005983_pt1 | contig 17975 bp, 14 predicted proteins | sample OX1MG_FD_202533 | JGI IMG/M metagenome (GOLD analysis project Ga0307372, IMG submission 202533) | Soil microbial communities from Risofladan, Vaasa, Finland - OX-1 | ecosystem: Environmental > Terrestrial > Soil > Coastal area > Acid sulfate soil | place: Finland: Risofladan, Vaasa | collected... | reverse complement strand
GGCCGGCCTGCGCCGCCCCGGTGGGCGGGCGACCGCGCGCGTCCCGCCGGTGCCCACCGCCGCGACCGCGTCAGTCACCCGCGACCCGGTAGCGGCGCAGCGCCCGCCCGGCGACCTCCCTCGCGGCGTGCACGAGCTCCGGCGGGTGGAGGACCTCGGCGTCGGCGCCGAGACGCAGCAGCAGGCGGCCGAGCCAGTGCGCGTCGCCGACCCGTATCGGGACGACGAGACGCCCGTCAGGCCCGCGTTCGACCGGGCCGGCCACGAGGTGGTCGACGAGCGGTCGATGTCCCGCCGGGAGCGCGACGAGCGCGACGCGCGCGGACGGTCCGCCCGCGAAGGCGCGCGCGCCCGCGAGCTCGGCCGGCATCGCGCGTCGGTCGAAGTGGTCCCCCGCCGGCCGCACCGCGGCGATGCGCTGGAGCTGGAAGCGCCGCCAGCCGTGCGCGAGCCGGCAGTAGGCGTCGAGGTAGAAGCGACCCTCGAGCGCGACGACTGCGTGCGGCTCGACGACGCGCGTCGTCTCGTCGCCGCGCTTCGCGCCGAGGTAGTCGATCTCGACGAGCTCGATGCGCTCGACCGCGGCGCGAAGCGCCGCCAGGTGCTCGGGCGCCTCGAGCTCGACCTGGAGCCTGTCCTCGCCGAGCACGGCCTCGAGCTTCGCGAGCGCGCTCGCGAGCGGTCCCGAGGAGTCGACGCCCGGGAGCGCGAGCATCGCCCGCGCGGCCGCCGCGACCGCGAACCCCTCGTCCGGGGTCAGCCTCGGCGGTCGCCGGAGTGCGTCCAGGCCGTGCGCGACGACGCGCTCGTCGTCCACGACGAGCTCGAGCAGCTGGTCCGGCGTGTAGGGCGGCAGGCCGCAGCAGGCCGCGAGCTCGAGCTCGCCGACGAGCGTGCGCTCGTCCACGCCGAAGCGCGTCGCGAGCTCGGCGATCGGTGCCTCGCCGACGCGCGCGAGGTGCGCGAGGACCGCGAGCAGCCGGCGGAGCCGCTCGCCGGCGTGCAGCGGACCGCGGCCGACGTCGCCGCCGCCGTCGGCCGTCGCCACGCGCGTCACCGGGCCGCCGCCTCGAGCGCGCGCACGACGGCCGCTCGAAGCGAGGGCGGCTCGAGGACCTCGACCGCGTCGCCGCAGCCGAGCACCCACGCGACGAACGCGTCCTCGTCCCCGACGCGGAACCGGAGCCGCACCGAGCCGTCGTGCGCTCGTCGCTCCAGGGCGCCGGCGCCCGCGAGCGCTAGCGCCCCGCGCGCCTCGCGCACGTCGACGTCGACGACGACCTCGCACGCGCTCGTGCGAAGGCCCGCCTCCCCCGCCGGTGCGCGAGCGCCGTCCGAGCGGCCGTGGTCCCACGGCGCGAGGCGCAGCTCGGCCGCGGCGTCGAAGCCGGCCGGCGGCACGTACGACCCGGGCTCGCCGGCACGCGGTGCGTCCTCGATCCGGTCGACCCGGAACGTCCGCATGCTCCCGCCGGCCGACGTGCTCCGGTCGCGCCCGACCAGGTACCACGCGCCCGACCGGAACAGCAGGCCGTAGCACTCGACGTCGCGTGTCCGGCCGTGGTAGTCGAAGGCGACGAGCGCGCGCTGGCGCATCGCCTCCTGGAGCGGCCCGAGCGCCGGGAGCGACGGAAGCACGGCCACGGGCGGGAGCGCCGCGAGGCCCGGCGACCCGAGCTTCGCGAGCGCGTCGCGGCCGACGCCGCCGTCGATGCGGACGGCGGCGACCGCGAACGCGAGCGCCTCCTCCTCCGAGGGGTCAAGGCCGAGGTCGGGGAGGTAGTAGTCCTCTGGTAGGATTCGGTACCCGACCTGCTCTTCGCCGTCGATCCGCTCGACGGCGATCGGGATGCCTCCTTCACGCAACGTGCGCTTGTCGCGCTCGAACGCCTGACGGAGCGCCCCGGGCTCGGACGGGTAGCCCGCCACGGCGCCGCCGATCTCGCGAAGCGACAGCGGCCGCGACGTGTCGAGCAGCGCGAGCACGAGGTTCGTGATCCTCTCGAGCCTGCTCGTGCGCACTGCCATGGTGTGCAATCTAAGCCGGTACGGACACCGGTGGACCTACCTCCCGGGGCGACCCGGGGGGCCGAGACGAGGACGACGAAGTGGCGACGAGAGCAGAGCTGCGCGACGTGGCGATCATCGCCCACGTCGACCACGGCAAGACGACCCTCGTGGACGCGATGCTCCGCCAGGCGGGCACGTTCCACGACCGCGCCGAGGTCGTGGACCGCGTGCTCGACTCGATGGACCTCGAGCGCGAGAAGGGCATCACGATCCTCGCGAAGCAGGCCGCGTTCCACTTCGGCGAACGTCGGTTGAACGTCGTCGACACGCCCGGCCACGCGGACTTCGGCGGCGAGGTCGAGCGCGCGCTCGCGATGGTCGACGGCGCGATGCTCCTCGTAGACGCCGCGGAGGGCCCGCGTCCCCAGACGCGCTTCGTGCTCCGCAAGGCCTTCGAGGCCGGCCTTCCCGTCATCCCGATCGTGAACAAGGTCGACCGACCCGACGCGCGGATCCACGAGGTGATCGACGAGACGCTCGAGCTCTTCTTCGACCTCGACGCCCCCGAGTCCCAGCTCGACATCCCCTTCCTCTTCGGCAGCTCGCGTGACGGCTGGCTCAGTCCGGAGCAGCCGAGCGGGCCCGTCGCGGAAACCCCCGCCGGCGGCGACCTCGCCCCGCTCGTCGACGCGCTGTTCGCGTGGCTGCCGGCGCCGTCGTTCACCGAGGGCGCTCCGCTGCAGGCGCTCGTGACCAACCTCGACGCCTCCCCGTACCTCGGCCGGCTCGCGATCTGCCGCGTGGTCGAGGGCACGATGCGCAAGGGCCAGCAGCTCGCCTGGTGCCGGCGGGACGGCAGCGTCGAACGGGCGCGCTGCGTCGAGCTTCTCGTCGCCGAGGGTCTCGAGCGCGTCCCGACCGAGTCCGCCGGACCCGGCGAGCTCATCGCGGTCGCAGGGATCGACGAGATCACGGTCGGCGAGACCCTCGCGGACGCCGAGTCGCCGGTCGCCCTGCCGCTGCTCCACATCGACGAGCCCAGTCTCTCGATGACGATCGGCGTCAACACCTCGCCGCTCGCGGGGCGCGAGGGCTCGAAGCTCACCGCTCGCATGATCCGGGACCGCCTCGACGTGGAGCTGCTCGGGAACGTCGCGATCCGGGTGCTCCCGACCGAGCGTCCGGACACGTTCGAGGTCCAGGGCCGAGGCGAGCTTCAGCTCGCGGTGCTCGTCGAGATCATGCGCCGTGAGGGGTTCGAGCTCACGGTCGGCAAGCCCGAGGTGCTCACGCGCACGATCGACGGCGTGCTCCAGGAGCCGATCGAGCGTCTCTCGGTCGAGGTGCCCGAGGAGCACCTCGGCACGATGACCCAGCTGCTCGCGAAGCGCAAAGCCCGCGTCGAGCGCGTCGTCCACCACGGCACCGGTTGGGTGAGCCTCGAGCACCTCGTGCCGGCGCGCGGCCTCATCGGGATCCGGAGCGAGCTGCTCACCCAGACCCGCGGCACCGCACAGATCCACCACGCGTTCGAGCACTACGAGCCCTGGCAGGGCGTGATCCGCACCCGCGTGTCCGGCAGCCTCGTCGCCGACCGCGCGGGCGTCACGACGCCGTACTCGCTCGCGAGCCTCGCGGAGCGCGGCACGCTCTTCGTCGGGCCGGGCGAGGAGGTCTACGAGGGCATGCTCGTCGGCGAGAGCTCCCGCCCCGAGGACATGGACGTGAACCCCACGCGCGAGAAGAAGCTCACGAACATGCGCTCCTCGTCGGCGGACGTGCTCGTGCGGCTGCCCCCGTGGCGCGAGCTCACGCTCGAGCAGGCCCTCGAGCAGGCGAACGAGACCGAGTGCGTCGAGGTCACGCCGAAGACGGTCCGGCTCCGCAAGGTCGTGCTCGACCAGGCCGAGCGCGCCCGGGGAAGGAAGCGCGAGGCGCGCGCCGCGGACTGACGTGCGCCGGAGCTCACTGGCCGATCGCGAAGAGCCCGCCGAATCGCAGGGGCACCGTCTCGAGTACGAGCGTCGCGAGGAGCCGACCGGAGGGGGCCGCGACGACGACGAGCGCGAAACGCCCGGTGCGCGCGTCGACCGCCCAGCCGCGCTCGACGCGCGACGCGTCGAATCGGCCCGCGTACGCGACGACGCAGACCGCGGAGCGCCCGCTCGCCGGGCGCGCGGGGACGTCGACCACCCTGGGGTGCATCTCGTTCAGCGAGCGCGTGAGCGCGTCGACCGTGAGGTAGCGGGCGCCTGCGAAGCGCCCCGCGCCGTGGAGCGCGGCGCGCGCGACCGGGAGCGCTTCGTAACAGCGGCCCGTTGCGTCGCCGAGCGCGTTGCGCGGCGACGTGCACGCGGGGAGCCCGAGCCCCCCGAGCACGGCGAGCGCCGCGGCCACGGCCGGCCGGGCGAGCCGAACGCGCCGGGCCCGGCGCACCACGACACGGCGCGCGCGACCGGCGCGCGCCGGGGAGCGGCGAGATCCGCGCGCCGCGCTCACGGCTCCCCCGCCGCGGTGCCGAGCCGCCGGGACGCTCCGGCCTCCACGGCGACCCCGCCGAGCGCTCGGGCGGCGCGACCGTCGGCGCGGCGGTCCGCGACCGCGATCCCGAGCCACGCGAGCCATCCGACCGGAAGGTAACCCCAGAAGCTCACGATCCGATAGCAGATCACCGCCGCGACCGTCGAGAGCTCGGCGCCGCCGAGCGCGACGAGCGCGATCGTGAGGCTCCCCTCGACGACGCCGAGCCCCCCGGGCGTGATCGGGAGGTTCGCGGCAAGCTGACCCGCGCCGTACGCGAGGAGCAGGCCCCGCCACGGCACGCCCGCGTCGACGGCCATGAAGCTGCACGCGAGGCTCGCGCAGTCGAACGCCCAGTTCCCGAGGCCGGCGACGATCGTCGCGACGAGATCGCGCCAGTCGAGGTGCACGGACGCGAGGTTCTCGAGGAGCCCCTCGACGATCTCGACGGCCTCACGCCGCGGACGTCCGAGCACCCGGCGAGACAGCCCGATCGCGAGGATCGACACGTGCACGAGCCATCTGCGCTGCCAGACCACCGCGTCGGCGACGGCGGCGGTCGCGAGCACGCCGAGGGTCACGCCGACGAGGTCGTAGGCCGCGCTCTCGCTCGTCGCGAGCAGGACGCCCGCGGTCGCGAGCAGCGCAAGGCTGAGCGCCGCGCACACGAGAGTCGCGAGCAGCGTCCAACCGGCGAGTGCGTCGTCCGCGCCGCGGCGCCGGTACTGGCGGAACGCGTACACGCTCGAGAACGCCGGGCCGGCGGGCAACGAGTCCGCGATCGCGCCCGCCGCGAGGCTGAGCACGGTCGCGTAGCCGAGCCCGATCCCGACGTCTCCGCACGCGAGGAGCCGCCTCTGGAGCACGCCGAACCACGCGAACGACACGACCTCGCAGGCGATCGCCGCCACGAGCCATCCGACGTCGAGGTGCGCGAGCGCGTTGGACGCGCCGACGAGCTCGCCGCGCTGGCCGTTCAGCGCCCAGAACGCGACCGCCGCGAGGACCAGGCCCACCACGAACCGGCCGACCTGCCACCACCGCGTGCGCCGCCGCACGCCGGACCGACGTGCTGGCTCGCGACCGGCCACGTCGAAGCGTACCGTCCGCCGGCGCGCGCGCCGCGTCGCCCGCGCCTCGCCCGCACGGTGATCGCCGGGGCCCGTGGCGGAGACGGCGACCGGGGCGCGTCAGACGAGCTCGACCGCCTCGTCGATCGCGCTCCGGAACGCGGCCCGTGCGGCGTCGAGCGTGAAACGGGCGGCCTGGCGCGCGCCCGCCGCGACGAGCGCCTCGCGCCGCGCCGCCGACGCGAGCACCTCGTGGACCGCGGCCGCGACGAAAGTCGGAGCCTTCTGCGGCAACAGGACGCCGCCTTCACCGACCGTCTCGGGCAAGGCCGCGGCGGCGAACGCGACCACCGGCACGCCGCGGTGCATCGCCTCGACGACGGGCGCACAGAAGCCCTCGTGGTCCGAGAGGCACACGAACACGTCGGCGGACGCGAAGTGCGCGGCGAGCGCGGCGGTCGGCACCGAGCCGGTCAGCTCGACCGCGGAACCGAGGCCGAGATCGTCGACGAAGCGGCGGAGCGCCCCGATGTACGCGCTCCCCATCTCGCGCCCGACGATGTGGAGGCGCGCGACGGGATCGTAGGCTAGGCGGTAGCACGCGAAGGCCTTCACGAGGTCGTGCTGGGCCTTGTGCGGGGCGACCTGACCGACGAACAGCCAGTCCGCGCCGCCGCCGGCCTTGGCCTGCTCGAGGCGAGCGAGCACGTCCGTCGCGGGGGCCGTTTCGATGTTGCCGCGATCGACGAGCACGGGAACGACGCGGCGCCGCGCGTAGCCCGCCTCGCCCAGCTCCGCGGCGTTGAAGGCCGAGTCCGCGAGCGCGTAGGCCACGAGCGGCGCGAGCCGCGCGAGCTGCGCGCGGCCGAGGCGCGCCTCGTCGCCGAGGGGCGGGAGCCAGCGCTCGACGAGCCTCGCCGGCGTGATGTTGTGGTAGTCGAGAAGCTTCGTGCCGCGATGCGCGGCGAAGGCTTCTGCCGCCGGGCTCCCGATCGAGGACTGGTAGAGCAGCCAGTGGTCACGGCCCGAGGACTCCGGCAGCTCGTCGATCGGCAGGACCCGCCCGCCGCAGCCCGGACCGATGATGCGCGCGTAGATCTCCGACGCGAAGCCCATCTCCCGGAGGAGCCGCTGCGCCTCGAACGTGTGGTTGCTCACCGCGTCGTGCTCGACGATCGCGGGGATGACCTGGTCGATGCGCTCGGGCCGGCTCACCCTCGGCGGACGGTCGACTCGAGACGCGTGTACACGCCCCGCAGCAGGCGGTCGCCCGCGCGTGCCGCGGCACGGGCGGCCGGTCGCGCCGCTCGGGGTACGACGCGACGGGCGAGCGCGCGCAGCCGCGCCGAGCGCTCGGCGAACGCGGGCACGCGAAGCGCCCGGACCGCCGCCGCTTCGAAGCGCGCGTCGAGCTCGCGCTCGAACCGCTCGGGCACCAGGCCGCTCGAGCGCAGGCGCTCGACCTCGCGCGCCGCGTCGCGCAGCAGCGATCCGACCGACGCGCCCTCGTCAGCCACGGACGAGCCCTGCGACCGCGCGACCGGCGCCCGCGCCGCGCCGCTCAGCGAGCGGTTGCCGCAGCACGGGGCAGCTCGCCCGATCCCGGAGGCAGGACCTCGACACGCATCGGCAGCCCGACGATCCCGACCGCGCGCCCGGGGTTCATGACCTCGAAGTCGCAGCCCGGGTCGAGGATGTCGAGCACGACGCCCCCGGAGTCGCGCGCCTCGACCGTCACCGAGAAGCGGCCGTCGAGCAGGACCATCGAGTCGAAGATGAACGTCGCGCACCCGCGCCCGACGTCGAGCGGCATGCCCGAGGCCGCGCCCGAGCTCGTCGAGGAGAACACGATCCCGCCGCGCTCGTTCAGCAACGTGATCTTGAACTGCACGCCGCTCACGGGCGTCGAGACGTCGAAGTCGACCCGGAAGTCGATGGGCTCACCCGTCTCGATGTAGTTGCGCTCGTCCTGGCGCGCGTAGCTCGCGCTCGCCGAGAGAAGCTCGACCACGCGGCGCCGGGTCGTGATCTCGACGGGTGCGGCGCCCTCGACCTGCTCGGCCTCGTCCGCGGGCGCCGCCGGCGCGGTCGCGAAGCCCGACTCGATCAGGCGCTCGCGGAAGATCCTGATCGCCTCGCCTGCGGGCGCCATCGTCACCTTCCTGCCCCGGTCGAGCACGAGCACCGTGTCGCAGATGTCGCGCATGAGGTCCGGGGAGTGCGAGACGACGACGATCGTGCGCCCGTCGCGCTGGAACTGCTGGATCCGGTCCATGCACTTCTGCTGGAAGCGCTCGTCGCCGACGGCGAGGACCTCGTCGACGAGGAGCACGTCGGGCTCGACGCTCACCGCGACCGAGAACCCGAGACGCACGTACATGCCGGACGAGTAGTACTTCACCTGGTTGTCGATGAACTGCTCGAGCTCCGCGAACGCGACGATCTCGTCGAAGCGGCGGTCGATCTCCTTCGTCGAGAGCCCGAGGAGCGAGCCGTTCAGGTAGATGTTGTCGCGCCCCGACAGCTCGGGCTGGAAGCCCGCGCCGAGCTCGAGCATCGCGGCGAGCTGGCCGCGCACGACGACCTGGCCGCCGGTCGGCTGGAGGATCCCGGCGATGCACTTCAACAGGGTCGACTTCCCCGAACCGTTCCGGCCGAGGATGCCGACCGTCTGACCCGCGGTGATCTCCGCGGAGACGTCCTCGAGCGCCCAGAACTCCTCGAAGGGCACGTGGCCGCCGTGGACGACGCGCTCCTTCAACGACGTGTACTTCTGGTGGTAGAGCCGGAAGCGCTTCGACACGCCCTGCACGTCGATCGCGACGGTCACCGACGGGTCAGAGCTCCTCGGCGAAGTTGCCCTCGATGCGGCCGAAGACCCGCATCGCGCCGAGCAGGAGCAGCACGCCGGCGACGAGCACGCCCGCGAGCATCTCGACGTAGAAGCCGGCCGAGTAGCCGGCGAGGACCTGGTAGCGGCCCTGGTGCGGGACCGAGACGACCACGTGGCCGTAGAACGCGCGCTGGAACGCGAGCACGAGAGGCGTGATCGGGTCGATGAGGTAGATGTCCATGAGCCAGTGGAACGCGTGCAGCTTGACGAGCTCGTTGTAGACGAGGTTGTAGTTGTAGACGACGGGGATGCCCCAGAACCAGGCCTGCAACAACACGGCGACCAGGTGCTCGACGTCGCGGTAGTACACGTTCACCGCGGAGAGGAAGATCGCGAACGCCGCGGTGAGCACGACGAGGTCGACCAGCGCGAAGAGCGCGATCGGCATGTACGCCCAGTCGGGCGAGTACTGGAAGCCCAGCAGGAAGAGCGCCATCACGATCATCTGGAAGAACAGGAACACGACGCCGGTGCCGACCTGGGAGAGCGGCAGGATCTCGCGCGGGAACGCCACCTTCTTCACGATCCCGGCGTTCGCGACGATCGTCGAGGAGGAGCCGGGGAGCACGGTCGAGAACAGGTTCCAGACGAGCAAGCCCGAGAACAGGTAGAGCGCGAAGTCCGGGGTCGGGTTCTTCAACACGTACTTGAAGACCACGTAGTACACCATTAGGACGACCGCGGGATTGAGCATCGACCACAGCAGCCCGAGGACACTGCTCTTGTACTTGACCTTCAGCTCCTTGCGCACGAGGAAGACGAAGAGCTCGCGCGACTCCCAGATCTCGCGCACCCGCACGGTGAGGCGGACCTTGGACGAGACGACGCGGTAAGGAAGGTCACGCGAGGTCGGGCGGGGCGAGTCGCCGCTCGGGGCCGGCGGCAGCTCCCCGAGCCGGGCGTCGGCCGGAGCGGAGACGCCGGCTTCGCTCGCCATCGCCATCGGAGACCTTCCTTCCTCTGCTCGACTTCGTGACGATGATCGCCGCCGTCACCCAGGGCCGACCGGGTGCGCCGCCGGCCTCGGGCGTCGCCGGCGCGAGTCGCCGGCGCGAAGAGCACCGAACTCGCCACCTCGAACGTCAGACGGTGCGCGCAATCCTAGCTGCCAGCGACAGCAGCGCGGCCGCACGCTCGGCCCCTCGCGCGTCACCGCGCGGACGCCGGCCGAGGCTCCTAACATGAGCCCGTGGCGACGGCGCGAGCCGGCGTCCACGCGCGGACGACCGACGGACAAGGAGCAGGCGTTGCCCGGAGCTGCACCGAGCCGTGTGCTGCGCCGGGCGCGTACGGCGGCCGCGTTGCCGGGCCGGGTCGTCGCGGTCGAGGACCGCTGCGCGGCGATCGACGCGCACGTGTCCGCGCGCCTCGACGAGATGCGCGCCGAGCTCGCTCGGCTCCGCGCGCTGCTCGAGGCGGTCGTCGAGACCGAGACCGACGTCGCTGCCCTCGTCGGGCGGCTTCTCGGCGCGATGGGCGAGCGCGTGGAGGCCGTCGAGCGCGAGCTCGGCCTCGCGGCGCGCCCCGCACGTCCGCCCGCGCCGGGAGCGGCAGGAGCGGCAGGAGCGGCAGGAGCGGCAGGAGCCGACCCTGGCGGGCAGGCGGGCACGGGCGGAGAGCCCTGAGCGGGTCGCCGACGGAGCCCGCGCCGCCCGGACCGGTCGTCGTCGACCTCCAGGCCGTCCAGAGCCCCGGGTACCGCGGACGCGGCGTCGGGCGGTACGCGCACGACTGGGCGCTCGCGCTCGAGCGCCTGCGCCCCGACCTCGTCGGACGGTACCTGCTCGACCCGTCGCTGCCTCCGCCGGGCGAGCTCGACGCGATCCTCTCGACCGGCAAGGTGCGCTACGCGGACGCCGCGGACGCGGTCCCTCGCGAGGCGCGCGTGCTCCACAGCCTCTCGCCGGTCGATCCCGAAGTCGCGCTCACCGACCTGTGGCCGGCCGCCGCAGCCGGCCGCGGTCTCGTGCGGAGCGCGACCGCGTACGACTTCATCCCCGCGCTCTCACCGGAGCGCGAGCTCGCGGAGCCGGCCGCGCGGGCGCGCTACCGCGTCCGGCTCGAGCTGCTCCGCTCGGTTCACCAGCTCCACGTCCTCTCGCGCGCCGTCGCGCTCGACGCCCGGAGGCTCCTCGATCCCGGACCGCGGGACGTCGTCGTCGTCGGCGCCGCGCCGCCGACGTGGTGCGTCGCGCCGGCCGACCGTGACACGGCGCGCTCGCGCGCGCTCGAGCGCGTCGCCCGCCTCGACCGCCCGTACGTCCTCTACCCGACCGGCAGCCACCCGCGGAAGAACAACGAGCGCCTCGTCCGGGCGTGGTCGCGGCTCGCCCCGCCCGTGCGAGACGCCTTCCAGCTCGTCCTCGCCGGCGACGTCCCCCGGTCGACCGCGGACCACTACGCGCACCTCGCGCGAGCGGGCGGTATCGAGGCCCAGGTCGTGACGACGGGATTCGTCGACGACGACCTGCTCCTCATGCTCTACCAGGGTGCGGACCTCGTATGCTTCCCCTCCCTCGCAGAGGGGTTCGGTCTCCCGGTCGCCGAGGCGCTCGCGTGCGGCACCCCGGTCGTCGTCTCGGACCTCCCGCCGCTCGACGAGCTCGCCGGGCCCGAGCACCGGTTCGCGCCGACCGATGAGGACTCGATCGCCCGTGCGATCGAGACGCACCTCGTCGGGGGCCCGGCGGCGTCGCCGCGCGGCCCCCACGGAGCGGCGCCCACGTGGAACGACGTGGCGACACGCACCGCGGCGGCCTTCGATTCGCTGTTGAGCCGGACCGCCGCGGCGCGCACGGGACCGCGCGCCACGGCCGGGCCGTCCCGCGCGCGCGGCGAAGGCGCGCGGCGCTCCATCGCGTTCGTCTCGCCGCTGCCGCCCGCGCCGACCGGCGTCGCCGCGTACAGCCTCCGGCTCGTCGAGGAGCTCCACGCGATCGGCGGCGTCGCGCTCGACGTGTTCGTCGACGGCCCGACCACCGGCCAGGAGGCGCCGCCTGGCGTCGCTCGATACCGCGCGCGGTCGCTCCCCACGATCGAGCTCGCGCGCGGGCGGTACGACGCGGTCGTCTACGCGCTCGGCAACAGCCACCACCACCTCGGCGCGCTCGCCGCGATGCGACGACGACGGGGCACCGTGGTGAGTCACGACGTGCGGCTCACGAACCTCTACCGGCACGAGCACGGGGACCCGGGTCTCGAGCCCGGCGGTCTCGCGCGCGCGATCCGGGCGATGTACGGCGGCGCGCTGCCGGACGGGCTCGGACGTGACGGCTCGGTGTCCGACTCCGACCTCGACCGCTACGGCGTGCTCATGAGCCGCGAGGCTGTCGAGCGATCGGACCGGTTCCTCGTGAGCTCGCTCGCGGCCGCGCGGCTCGCGAGCGTCGACGTCGGCACGGCGCTGTCGGAGCGCGTCGGCGTCCTGCCGTTCGCGTTCGAGCAGCCCGGGCACGTCACCGGGTTCGTCGACGAACGTGCCGAGCCGCCCGCAGGCCTTTCCGCGGCCGTCCTCGACTGGTGGGGCGCGGGGCCGGACGCGGTCCCGGCGGACATGACGGTTGTCGCGCACTTCGGCATCGTCGACCCCGCGAAGGACCCGATCACGCTGCTCGAGGCGTTTGTCCTCGCGGCCCCCCGTCTGGCGGGCGCGAAGCTCGCGTTCGTGGGCCCGATCGCCGATTCGATCGCGGTCGAGCTCGCGTCGCGCGCCGCGGCCGCGGGCCTCGCCGCCTCGCTCGTGATCACCGGCCCGCTCGCGCCGGACGCGTACCGCGCCTGGACCCGACGGGCGACGGTCGCTGTGCAGCTGCGCCGGTCGTCGAACGGCGAGGCGTCGGCCGCGGTCGGCGAGTGCCTCGCCTCGGGCGTCCCGACCGTCGTGAGCGACCTCGGGTGGGCACGCGAGCTCCCCGACGCGGCGGTCGTGCGGGTCCCGGCGCGCGTGGACGCCGCCACGCTCGCCCACGTGCTGTCCGAGCTCGCTCGCGACCCGTCGCGGCGGCGATCGCTCGCCGCGGCAGGCCGCGCGGAGGCCGGCGCGAGGAGCTTCGCCCGTACCGCGGCGGCGCTTCTCGACCTCGTGGGCCTAGGGGCTACCGCGTAGCAGCGAGAGGAGACGGCGCGCGGGGCGACGGCAGCGGGCGAGCACGAGGCGCGCGATCTCGTCGGGGCGACCCGCAGCTCTCGCCGGCGGTCCGGCGGCAAACGGATCCGCGGGCGTCGCCAGCCCCGAGCGCGCACCGAGCTCGACTCGAGCCGCGTTGACCAGGCGGTCGCGAGCCGCTCGCTCGCGCACCGCGGCCTGCACCACGTCTCGCAGGTCGACCTCGGTGCCCGTGAGGCCTCGCCATCCGGGCTCGCCCGGGGGGACGCCGGCCGGCCCGCCCGCGTCGACCCGCACGCGCTCGACGGTCATCCCCGGGGCCTCGAGGATCCGGTCGAGGTCGTCGGCGTGCTCCAGCACGACGCCGGTCGTGCGGCTCCACAGCTCGCGCGACGCCCGCCCGCCGACGCCGCCCGGGATCGGGATCGGGCTGGGAAGCCGGATCGTGACCTCCCCGAAGCCGCGCAGCGCGATCCCGAGCGCTGCGAGCGTCACGGCGCGAGTCGCGCGGTCCGCGCCGGACGAGAGCGGCAGGCCGGGCTCGAAGCTCACGACGGCCGCGTCGAAGCGCCGCGCACGCCTCGCGAGCTGGAGCGCGAGCATCGGGCCCGCGAGGGCTCCGTGCGCGTGCGCGGCGCTGCGCGGGTCGGGCGACAGGATCTCGACCTCGTGACCGGCGTCGACGAGCTCGGCAGCGGCGGCTGCGAGCCGCCTCGCGGGCGCGCCGCCGGGGGGCGGCACCGTGCCGACGACGAGCACCCTCACGAGCGCGCACCGCCGACCAGGCCGCCGAGCGAGGCCTCCATCGCGTCGAGCACGGTCTCCCACGTGTAGTGCGCGAGCACGTACTGCCTTCCGCGATCCGCGAGCGCGGAAGCGGCTTTCGGCGCGTCGGCGACGAACGCGAGGCACTCGCCGAGCTCGAGCTCGTCCGCGTAGGTGAGCCCGCCGCCGGAGCGCTCGCAGTGCCACGCGACGACCTCGCCCGCGGCGTCGGCGATCACCGGCGTCCCGGCGAGCCACGCCTCCATGACGGTGCGCGAGAAGCTCTCGTTGCGGCTCGGCTGGAGGAGCGCCTCGGCTGCCGCGAACGCGTGCGGCAGCTCGTCCTCCTCCAGGTACCCGAGGTCGACGACACGGTCCGCCAGACCCTCCGGCACGTCGGCCGAGCCGACACCGCAGGTCACGAGGTCGAACGGGAGGTCGTGCGCGACGACGGCCGCGCCGAACGACGCGAGCAGGCGGCGCCAGCCCTTGCCCTCCTCGCGGCGGCCCGCGTAGAGGACGAACGGCCGACCGAGACCGTGACGCGACCGGAAGCCTGCGGGGTCGTACGACGCGGGGACCGCGACGGCTGCGCCGACCACCGCGTGGCGCGGCGCGAGGCCGGGCGCGACACGGTGCGCGAGCTGGTGCTCGGGCTCGGAGAGGAACCACGCGCCCGCGACGTCCGACAGCGTCGAGGACACGATGTTGAGCCACGCGTACGGCTCGTCGTGCAGGCACGGCATCACGATCGTGCGCTCGGGCGCGACCTGCGCGCCGTAGATCGTGGACCAGAACAGGTACGGCGAGAGCACGATCGCGTCGAGTTCACGCGATCGTCCCATGAGGTGCAGGTAGAGGTCGGGGACCCGGAACCGACCGTTCACCCAGGCCACTTCCTCGCCCGCGTCGAGGGCCTCGCCTCGCTGCACACGCTGCTCGAGCTGCGCGGCGACGAGCCGCGAGCGGGCCGCGACGGTCGCGAAGCGGCGGACCGTGACGCCCCCGTCGACGAACGTGCCCGCCGGGAACTCGTTCGACCAGCTGTAATGGCTCTTCGCACAGGTCGTGAGCAGGTCCACCTCGTGCCCGCGAGCCGCGAGCCCGCGGGCCGCCTCGGCCATCACCGCCTCGGAACCGCCCACTACACCTGGGCCGTAACGAGGTGCTACGAAGGCGAGGTGCACATGGCGATCGTAGGTGATCGACCCTTCGCGCGGCCGTACGGGCACGCGGCGCGGTCGTCAGGCCACTCTGCGTGGTGTGATCACTCCATGATCCGGCTACAACCTGCGGCGTCGCGTGCCGTTGGTCTTGTCGATGTCACTCGGGCGAAAGTGGGCACGGCCGGCGGGCCGCGCGCTCGCGCGCCGCACGGGGTCGCACGTGCGTGAGGACGCGGCGCGACCGAGACCGGCGCGCCCTGCCCGGCACGGCCGGGCGCGGTCGTCCTCGGCCAGATCCCTGCTCGCGACCGTGGCGACCGCGGTCGCGGCGGTCGGGAGCTGCGTGACGCTCGGCGCGGTCACGACTACGCCCGGGGCGCAGGCGTCGGTGCGCGTCCCCGCCTCCCGGACCGGTGCGCACCGCGCCGTCGCGGACGTCACGTGGCCCGCGCCCCAGTGGGTGACGCGCACGGTGACCGGCTCCAGCGTCGGCTACGTCGCGCAGAGCTCGCCGACCGCCGCGACCGTCGGTGGGCGGACGATCGTCGCGGTCGGGGCCGAGAACGGCTACGTCTACCTCACCGACGCGAAGACGGGAGCCGAGCTGCCGGGGTGGCCCCGCCGGATGGCGGCTCCCGCGGGGGCGAGCGTCGCGATCGAGTCGAGCCCCACGATCGCGTGGTTGGACGGACCCGACAAGCCGCCGTCGATCATCGTGGGCTCCGGCTCGACGTGGGTCCCCGACACGGTCGGCGAGGTCGAGGCGTTCCGCCTCGACGGAGCGGTCCGGTGGGTGTTCCGGGTCGGAGCCGCGCCCGGCACCGCGATCGGCGTGATCTCGAGCCCCGCGGTCGGCGATCTCACCGGGAACGGCCAGCAGGACGTCGTGTTCGGATCGTGGGACCACAACCTCTACGCGCTGAGCCCGAACGGCAAGGTCCTTCCGGGCTTCCCCTACAACGCGGCGGACACGATCTGGTCGAGCCCGTCGCTGTACCGCCTGAGCGGGCACGCGGGCGCCGACATCTTCCTCGCGAGCGACGCGTCGGGCCGAGCCGTGTCGAGCTCGCCCGGAGCCCGCCACTGCTACGGGGGCTTCCTCGGCGACTACCGCTACGTGCACCACGCAGTCGTGCGCGAGTGGTACCACTGCGAGAACCAGGTGATCTGGTCGAGCCCAGCGGTCGGGATGATCGGCTCGTCGCACCGGCCGGTCGTCGTCGTCGGCACGGGCTTCTACTACCAGCCGTTCCCGTCCGACACCGACAAGGTGCTCGCGTACTACGCGGACAACGGCGCGCCGGTTCCCGGGTGGCCCGTCTCGACCGCCGGACCGGCGCTCGGCTCGCCCGCGATCGGCGTGATCGACGGTTCCGGCACGCCGTCCGTCGTCGAGACGACGTGGGTGTGCACCACTCCCGAGCGCACGGGCTGCTTCACGGGCTACCAGTCACAGGTCGACGCGTGGTCCGGCAGCGGCACCCTGCTCTGGTCGCGAAAGCTCGTCGGCCCGACGGACCTCGCGTCGCCCGTGCTCGTCCCTCTCCGTGGTGAGTCGACCGACGACGTGCTCGTCGGCTCCCCCGCGGGCCTCTACCCGCTGTCCGGCTCGACCGGCGCGTACCTGTTCGGCACAAACGGCACGTACCGGGCCGCGACCGTGAACGCGGGCTGCGCGGTCTACAACTCCGTCGCGGCGATCGACGTGCCGGGTGTCGGGCCGCGCAGCGGATGGCACGTGTTCGAGGGATGCGGCGGCCCGAGCGCGCTGCACCACCCCGGCGAGCTCGCGAGCTACCGCCTTCCGGTCCAGCCGTCGAGCGCCGCCGCGTGGCCGATGTTCCGGGGCAGCCCGCAGCACGACGGCGTCGCCTTCACGAGCCTTCCGGGCGTCCAGCCCCCGGTTCCCGGCGTCACGACGACGACCTCCGCAACGCCGTAGGGCGCCCGCGACGGGCAGCGCCGGAGACCCGCGCCCGATCGAGGATCCGGCCCCGGCCGCCCGCGACCCGACTTCCATCCCCCGACCGGGTCGGGCAGGATCAGTGAGTGCCCCGCCACTTCGCCCGAGCCGCGCCGCGCCGCCAGGCCGGCCGGCTCGTCCGGCGAGCCGCGCTCCTCGCAGCCCTCGCCGCCGCGATCCTCCCGGCGGCCCCGGCCGCGCTCGCCCAGCCCGCGGCCACCTCCTTCCCCGCGCCCACGTGGTCCGACACGCTCGGCCAGATCGCGATCAGCTCGCCGACCGTCGCGACCGTCGAGGGCGTCCAGGCCGTCGTGTTCGGGTCCGAGAGCGGGTACTTGTACGTGATCAACGCCCTGACCGGCGCGAACCTCCCGGGCTGGCCGGAACCCGTCGAGCTCGCGCCGGGCACTCCGTCCGCGATCGAGTCGAGCCCGACCGTCGCGTACCTCGACGGCCCGACGAAGCCGCCGACGATCGTCGTCGGCGCCGGCTCCACGTACGTGAAGAACCAGCAGGGCGGGCTCGTCGCGTTCAACGAGAACGGCACGATCCGCTTCGTCTTCCACACCCACGACATCTACAACGAGTGGACGAACGCGCCCCGCCCCGACGGTTACGCCGAGGCCGTGTTCTCGACCCCTGCGATCGGCGACGTCACGGGCAACGGCCAGCAGGACATCGTCTTCGGCTCGTGGGACCACGAGCTCTACGCGCTCACGCCGTCCGGCTCGCTCGTGCCGGGCTTCCCCTTCCAGACCGAGGACACGATCTGGTCCTCCCCGGCGCTCATGCACGTGCGCGGCGCGCCGCGCACCGAGGACATCTTCATCGGCGGCGACGCGACCGGACGGCTCGGCTGCTACGGCGGCTTCGTGTACGACTTCACCTACCGCCACCGCCGGCCGACGATCGTGTGGCAGCACTGCGAGCCGCAGACGATCTGGTCGAGCCCCGCTATCGGCGTGATCAACGGCACGGGTCGCCCGGCGGTGGTCGTCGGTACCGGGTTCGGCTGGCCCCCGCCGTACAAGTCGGGGTCGGACAAGATCTTCGCCTTCTACGCCGACAACGGCGCCCGCGTCCCCGGCTGGCCCGTGCCGACCGCCGGTCCCGTGTTCGGCTCGCCCGCGATCGGGACGCTCGCGGGCAGCACGACGCCGGCAGTCGTCGACACCTCGTGGTGCGTCGCGTGCACGAAGTCCGCGTCCATCGGGACCTCGAACGTCTCGGCGTGGACCGGTTCCGGCCAGCTCATATGGACCCAGACCCTGAACGGCCCGAACGACTTCGCCTCGCCCGTCATCGCGAACCTCACCGGGACCGGTGGCAACGACGTCGTCGTCGGGTCCGCGGGCGGTCTCTACCCGATCGACGGCGCAACCGGCGCGTTCCTCTTCGGCACCTCGACGCGGGTCCCCGTCAACACGTGCTCGTCGCAGAACTCCGTCGCGATCGCGGACGTCGCCGGGAGCGGCCCGGGGTC
>Ga0307372_10005982_pt1 | contig 17976 bp, 22 predicted proteins | sample OX1MG_FD_202533 | JGI IMG/M metagenome (GOLD analysis project Ga0307372, IMG submission 202533) | Soil microbial communities from Risofladan, Vaasa, Finland - OX-1 | ecosystem: Environmental > Terrestrial > Soil > Coastal area > Acid sulfate soil | place: Finland: Risofladan, Vaasa | collected... | reverse complement strand
CCCTTAACGACGCCGCGCAAATTATGTGGGAGGAAGCGTGTGGCTCGGTCCCGGTAGTGGACGAAGATTTCAGGCCGGTCGGCTTTTTGACTGACCGGGACATCTGCATGGCGGCGTACACCCAGGGGCGGGCTCTGCATGATCTAAAGGTAGAGACGGCCATGGCCCGGAAGGTAATTTCATGCCGAAACGAGGATGACGTTGAAGATGCCGGGAGACTGATGCGCGAAACCCTTGTGCGCCGCCTACCGGTTCTCGATGGCCTTGGCGCGCTTGTCGGGCTTTTGTCACTTGACGATATAGCGTGCGAATCTCAACGTAATCTCAGGGGTGCGAACGATCACAAGTTAGCCGGTTTGATCGCCGATATATACGGTTCGATCTGCTCCACCCGCTGCAGACGGCGTCATAGCCCGGATTCACCTTTAGTTAGCTCATCCAATTGACGACTTGGCTGCATCCGCCCAAGTAGACGATTCAACCAAGATAAACGGGATGACAACACGCTTGACACTAAGCCCCGAGCCGCCTTTCAGGCTCGATCTGACCGCCTGGGCGCTACGCCGCCGCCCGCGCAACGCGATCGATTCGTGGGATGGGATGCGATACTCGCGGGTTATCGAAGTCGACGGCGTTCCGGCACGCCTCGTTGTTTGGCAAACTGCACCTGCGAATGATCCGGAGCTTGAGGTTCTTTGCATTCATCGTGGGCGCACCGTTGCAGCTGACAGGATCACTGCCTTGGTCAGGCATCTTCTGGGCCTGGACGTGAGCCTCGCCGATTTCTATAGGCTGGCCGCAACTGACGCTCGCCTCAGAGAGCTTGTGAGGCGCTTTGCGGGGTTTCGCCCTCCTCGCTTTCCGACAGTATTTGAAGCGGCGGTTAACGCTGTCTGCTGCCAGCAACTGAGCCTTGAGGTCGGCATCGAGTTAATGAACCGTCTAGCAGCTGCTGCACAGGTCGAGCTGCCGGGCGGAGCGGCCGAGGACACAACGATTTTCGCGTTTCCAGAGCCGCGCGACATCGCACGCCTCTCGGAAGAGCGGCTGCGAGTACTTGGATTCAGCCGGCAAAAGGCTGCGACGCTAATCAATCTCACACGGCTATTGAGCAGGGATGAGCGCTGCCTTGAAAGACTAGCAGAGCTGAACAACGAGTCGGCCCAAGCTAGCCTACTGGAGCTGAAGGGCATCGGTCGATGGAGCGCTGAATATGTTCTGCTTAGAGGGCTGGGCAGACTCAATGTTTTCCCGGCCGATGACGTCGGAGCGAAAAAAAACCTGAAACGCTGGCTTGGAATCGGTACTCGACACACTCTCCTCACCTACGATCGAGTCCGACGGGCGCTTCTAGGGTGGCATCCGTTTGAAGGTCTTATTTACTTTCATTTGCTGCTGGCAAGCCTCGCCGAGCGTGAATTGCTTGAAGCCGCGTGGCAACCAAAGCTTTCGGCGTCGCGCGAAGGGCTGGTTTTGCGAAGAAGAAAATTAAGCCATGGAGCAACACGACTTCCTTGAGACCCGGCTCACGCCTGCCGACGACCGCGTTCGCTTGAGCGGGTGGCTCCCGCCTCAGTGGGGAGCAATGCCGCGCATCCGCATCGGCAGAGTCTGGTACAACGCTCTTTGGCTCATCCCCCTCGGATTTGTGTTTCTGCTAATCGGAATTCCGCTGGTGCAGGGGTTACGGCAGCTGCCAACAGTCCAACATTTTATCAGACGTTATCCGGGTCAAACCTCCGTACCGGTGCAGTATGTTGGCTTCCCGTTATGGCTCAGGGTGCAACACTTTCTGAATCTGTTTTTCATACTCTTCATCATCCGGGCGGGGATTCAGATTCTCGCGGACCACCCGCGACTCTATTGGAACCGCGACCGCACGCCGGGCACCGGGAAGCAAGACAAGAGATTACAGAATCGAACTAATTAGGAGAATTTATGTCGGTTCGACCACCGCTACCACCATTTAGTCGCGACACTGCCGTGGAAAAGGTTCGGTTGGCGGAAGACGCCTGGAATTCCCGCGATCCCGTCAAGGTCGCGCTCGCCTATACGCTCGACTCGTGCTGGAGAAACCGTTCGGAGTTCGTGAACGGCAGCGAGGAGATTGTCGCGTTCCTGACCCGCAAATGGGCCAAGGAGCTGGACTATCGCCTGATAAAGGAGCTTTGGGTTTATGACGCCAATCGCATTGCGGTACGTTTTGCCTATGAATGGCATGACGACTCCGGAGGGTGGTTCCGTTCCTATGGCAACGAGAACTGGGAGTTCGACGAGTTGGGCCTTCTGCGGCGCCGCTTTGCAAGCATCAATGACCTGCAGATCAGGGGATCAGATCGTAAGTTCCGTTGGCCGCTAGGAAGACGTCCTGACAGCCATCCAGGTTTGAGCGATCTTGGCCTGTAAGGCCCTTTGCACGGCGGGCTGCCTGCGATAACCCCGTATGATGTATGCGCAAAATTACGACAGGGCGCTCCTCCGACGCCCCACAGGTGTGTGCGTCTTGATCGTGGCGACGGGATTGTTCCTGATGGCGCTGCGTGAAGTTTACTGGGGCCGAGTTGCACTGCACCACGGGTTAGGCATGAGCGCCCCTGTGCTGTCGACCAGGGACATCGTGTGAAGAAAATTAGGAATCCTTTCCGTGGTGGCCGTTCTGGCCTGAGATCGAAGATCGTCGAATTCCGCTCTGGCTGGCGGTGCTAATTGTTTTCCTGCTCGTCTTACTGTTCGTTTGGCCTTGGCTTCATAGTCTCTTTTAGAGACGCGACCGTCTTTGCGAACGAAATTCGATAGTGGCTGAGCGCAGACCGGTGTGTGATCAAACGGCATAACGAGGAGGCAGTGGCCTTCAACGTCGGCGTGATCGCGATTGCCGTGGCGTTCATGCTCAGAGCGCCGGCACTTGGCGCCGCCGGCGGATGGCTGGTGCTGGGAGCCCTCGTTCCTTACGCGGCGATCACTTGTTGGGCACTGAGCTACGCGTACTGGCCGGGGGCGACGCCATCGCAGTTGAGTCTTCGTATCACGCCCGAATGGAACTCGATTGCAACACCCACACAATCCGATGAGCCACATGCGTGAACTCGGCAGGACCAATCAGATCGTTCGATGAAACATATCAAAGCGACAGTCGTGAGCCTTCAGTGTTCGCGCAAGTGTTGGCCGCAATCCGAACATGACCCACCCGCGCGCGATTTGGAGTACGCAACGGGAAGCGTCGCCACAATCTTGTCTCTTGCCGTTGATTTCGATTGGCGCTTTTGAAGTCTTTCGCTAGGCACAAGTTTCGGGCCGGACCCGGAGCCAGACCCGTGGACGGCTTCTGGAGCAGGGCGACATATTCGATATTCAAGGATTCGCTGACAATATGTCCTGCAGGAGGGCGTTGACCTCTTCAGCTGCCTCGTACGTTACCCAGTGGCCTGCCCCAGCAATCACGCGCAAGTCGAGGTCGGGCTGAGCCGAAGCGAGCACCCGCCGATAGTCGTCCAGCCGCGGACCCAGAAGCGCGTCACAACCTCCCGAGATGCCTGTGATGCGCGCCCGAATTGCTGGCAGCGCGTGCAGCAAGATGCCCGAAGCCGGAATAGTTCCGGATTTGAAGCGCGCGCGGTGGATGTTCTCTATCTGCAAGAAAACAGCAAGCTCGTCAACTTTCTGTGGATCAGCGATCATTAAAATGCGCAAGTTCTCACGGTGCACTCGCTCGAGGTCGGCCGGCGCCATGTCCGGCCGTGTTTGAAGCAGCTGTAGAGACGGCGCTCCAGCGAGCGCCAGCCCGCCCGCTCCAAGCAGTACCAGCGTGCGGACACGGTATTCAAGCCGCGCAGCAACGAGCCCCGCGATAATCCCACCAAATGAGAAACCGGCCATGTCGAATTCCATTGGCGGTGGCACGAGGAGGTTGAGTCCAGAAGCGACGAAACCAGCGAGCACGTCTGCCGTGTGCGGTTCAGGCGGCGTATCCGAATCCCCGAATCCCGGCATGTCGGGGGCGAGCACGCGGAAATGTCTAGCGAGCGGCGCGATGTTTCGGATCCAGTGGGTCCATGAGCCGCTGGCCCCATGGAGCAGCACGAGCGGTCGTCCGTCTCCCCAGACACGCCAGACCATCGAGCCCGTGCCGCTCGGGGTAAGTTTGCGCCTCGCCAGAGAGTCGATCCTCGATACTGAGGCCGCGGGTGTTTCCAGCACCTCAGGAGTCATAAGAGAAGCCCCCTTTCCCCGTTGCTCAGACGAGGCGCGAAGACACGAGACGGTTGCCTGACAGCGGCTGGCACAGGTTCCGGCAAAGGCGTCGAGATCGTCCGACTGCGTTTCTGCATGCTTTCAGTCATCGCTGTAGGTGCGACGCTTGCATTAGTGCATGCTGAGACCTCCACAGACCGCGATCGCTTGCCCGGTGATGCTCCTGGCGGCGTCGCTTGCGAGGTAACCGGCCATTTCGGCGATTTCCTCCGGCTCGATAAGCCTTCGAAGCGCGCTGCCCGAGACGGAACGTTGCGCAAACGCCGCAATGTCCATCCCACTCTTCTCCGCGAGCTTCCCTATTCCTGCAGGACTTATTGTCCACCCTGAACGCGTTGCGCCGGGGCAAATCGCGTTGCACGTAATGCCGTATCGGCCGACCTCAAGTGCTAGCGTGCGAGTAAAGCCAATCACTCCGTGCTTGGCGACCGCGTACGCTCCAAGCTTTGGCATACCCATGAGTCCGCCGACTGAAGCTATATTGATTATGCGGCCGCTTTGGCGTTCCACCATGTGTGGCAGCAATGCTTTGGTGAAGTACCAGACGGCATTCAGATGAACGTCGATATTGTTAAACCAGCACTCATCGTCCATCTCGAGGAAGGTCCGATAGTCAGGCACGGTACCTCCGCCGGCGTTGTTCACGAGGATATCGATTTTGCCCAATTGTTTGAGTGCACTCTCGACGGTGACAAATGCTTCTTCCTTCACAGTAACGTCGCACCGTCGGAACCAGCATCGTCGGCCAAGCTTTTTCACTTCGTCCGCGACAGCGGTCAAATCGCCTTCGTCGCGCGCACAGATCGCAATGTCGGCGCCTTCACGCGCATAAGTGAGCGCAATCGCGCGCCCAATTCCTCGGCTACCGCCGGTAATAAACGCAGTTGTGTCCCGCAGACGCATCGTCAGTTACCCTTTCGCGGGTAGGGTCCGAGACCAAAACCCGCGTCTAATGCTGAGAGATGCCCCGCATCAATGTGAAGTTGCGGAGTTAACCAGGCTAGCTGGGTTCACCTCTTCAGGCTGGAATCGCTATCGACTTATTATTCCACCATCGGCGGCGATGTTCTGGCGAGTCACCCAACGCCCCCGCTCACTGACCAGGAAAGCGATGACTTCGGCGATTTCTTCAGGCTGCCCAAAGCGACGCAGCGGCGTCATCTCGATTAGTTGTCGTGGTACGTCCGGATCCATTGTTTCGAAAATGTCGGACATCATTTTGGTCTCGATAAAGCCTGGCGAAACCACATTGACAGTGATGTTGCGCTGAGCGACTTCCTTCGCCAGGACACTGCAAAACTGTTCCACCGCGCTTTTGCTGCCGAAATAGCAGCTACCGCCTGGAAGGTTCAGGACGGTACCGATCGTTGAGACACATACGATCCGGCCACCATCGACCATGTGGCGCAGAGCTTCTTGAAGACAAAAATAAGTTCCCTTGGCATTAAGACTGTAAGTCCGATCGAAGTCTTCCTCGGTAGTTTCTTCCATCGGCTTAAAGCAAGAGTATCCTGCGTTTGCCACAAAGATATCGAGTCTATCCAGGCGTCCGACGGCCTCTCGAAAGAGCCGACGTATATCCTCCAGCTTGGCAAGATCGGCCTGAATGGCTAACGCCTTGCCACCCTGAGCTTCAATTGCTTCGACGACCCCGTTCGCCTCTTCAACGCTTGTGGCGTAGTTGACCACAACGGATGCGCCATCTTTTGCAAGGCGTTCCGCGGTAGCCCGGCCTATACCCCTGGAAGCGCCGGTTACTATCGCCACCTTGCCAGTTAGTGCGTCCATCACTTTGTCTTAGCCTCGATGAGCCCATTCGTTGTCAACTTGCATACGGCTGTAACACCGTATGGCAGTCAATGTGAAATTGCGCACAAACTGACCGCGCTTACTTCGACGCCTGGAGTTCTGCAACCGGGCCGTGTTCTTTCACATTTGTCCGTCCGAGGTGTTATATCGCGCGGGCTAGCGAGATGGTTGCAGATCCGATTCCTGCGAAATTCGACTCACCACGAGCGTGGCTTATGGTTGCCGCGGCCTTTACGGCTTCATTTGTCGTCTTCGGCGTCATGTACAGCTTTGGAGTTTTCTTCACGCCGATGGCGACGGAATTCCATGCGAGCCATGCGGCCACTTCGGCGTTCTTCTCGATCACTGGTTTCGTCAGCTACCTGCTCGCGTCGGTGACGGGCCATTTGAGCGACCGCTTCGGGCCACGGATCGTGGTCGGTGCCGGTGCGGTCGTGATGGGCACAGGGCTCGTCTTCACCGCATTCATCGGTCATATGTGGGTCGGCTATCTTACGTACGGTGTCGGCGTGGGAGTGGGTGCGGCCTGTGCCTACATACCGACGCTGGCGATCGTCGGCGGATGGTTTACGAAGGGTCGCAACACCGCACTGGGAATCGCTGCCACCGGCACCGGGTGCGGTACGCTCCTGACGCCGCCGGTCGCCGCCGCGTTCATCCAACGCTACGGCTGGCGCGCGACCGACATATTTTTCGGCATCGGCGCTGCGGCTCTCCTGAGCGCCTGTGCGGCCGTGGCTCGGCTTCCGCCAATAGCCGCGCACTTGGTGACCAGGCGTCCGCTTGGTCGCGTCGTGCGATCAGCCGAATTTGCGATGCTCTACGTTTCGTGGTTGTTCGCGACTACCGCACTCTTGGTGCCGTTCGTATTTGTGCCGTCGTATGCGCGGAACCACGGCGCGAACGAAGTGGCGGCAGCGTCGCTGCTGTCGGTTATCGGCGGGGTGGGCACGGTGAGCCGCCTCGGCATTGGCGTTCTGGCCGATCGCATGGGCACGGTGGGGTTGTTCAAGACGGCGGTGTTCGTGATGGGCGCCAGTTATACGATTTGGCTCGTCTCCCCGGCGTATGGATGGCTCATCGTTTTCGCGGCCATTCTCGGGCTTGGCTATGGCGCGCGGATTTCGCTGATGCCTGCCGTACTGATCGAGTTTTTCGGTTTGCAGAACTTGGGAGGGCTGCTCGGGATTTTTTTTACCGCTTCGGGTTTTTCCGCAGTGCTAGGACCACCGGTTGCCGGACTGATTGTTGACTACACTGGCAGCTACCGATGGGGGATAGGCTATGCGCTGGCGATGGGCCTGCTCGGATTTGCCACAATTGCACGGTTGCATGAACGCACGGACGAGCAAAACCGCGTGACCGTCATCGCGAATTGAGCGGGCACGGACGAATCGCCGTGGCGCGCTGGAACCGAGTCTTTACGATGCGGCCCACGGTGCGCGCAGGCCGCATAACCGGGTCGGGGTCCGTCCATATGGGCAGCGCGAGGATGCGAAGGTGGTGATCGGTGACGAGACCGGACGGGGCAACGGGTATTTCATCAAGCCGTCCGTATTCGCCTACGTGAGAGCCAAATGATGATCGCGCGCGAGAAGATCTTCGGAGCAGTCGCCGCCGCCACATTCGGTTCGGTCGGCCCGATTTCGCAGTTCGACGGTTGCACGCAGTCAGGCTTCGGCTGCGAACTCGGTAAGCACTCGATCGAGCTTTACATGCAGACTAAGTCCGTCTACGTGAGGCTTTAGGCGTTGTGCCAGATCGCCACCCTATAAAGAGACCGTTATGCGTATCCAAGGAGTCCAATAGAAACCGCATCGAAAAAGGTGGTCCGCATCGATGGCAAAGCGTCAGACAGGTATCCCGGCGGGCCGTTGATAAACGCCTGAACTTCATTCGGATATGATTTGTCAGAGTGAGCAATCGGATCGGTGGAGCAAGAGGCGAATGCGGGGAAAAGAGCGGCGACAGCGGGCGATGCTGATGATTATGGAGCCAGGGGATCGGGTGCCGCGGGAACATCCGCTGCGGCGGGTCAAGGAACTCGCCGCTCGGCGCTGGCGCAGCTCTCGCCGCTGTTCGATGAGATGTACAGCGCGATCGGGCGCGCGTCGATCCCACCCGAGCGGCTGCTGAAGGCCTCGCTGCTGATGGCGCTCTATACCGTGCGCAGCGAACGGCTGTTCTGTGAGCAGCTCGACTACAATCTGATGTTTCGCTGGTTCCTCGATATGGATGTAGTCGAGCCGAGCTTCGATCCTTCGATTTTCTGGCGCAACCGGGCGCTGCTGCTGGGGCACGACGTGACGCGCGAGTTTTTCACCCGCGTGGTCGCACAGGCCCGCACCATGCAGTTGCTCTCGGACGAACACTTCACAGTGGACGGCACACTGGTCGAAGCCTGGGCGTCGCTCAAGAGCTTCAAGCGCAGGGATCGGGAACCGAGCCAGCGGTCCGACGACTCCGGCAACCCGACGGCTAACTTTTACGGCGAGCGCCGCAGCAACGCGACTCATCAATCGACACCGACCCCGAAGCGAAGCTGGCGAAGAAGGGCGCGGGCAAGGAAGCGAAGTTGTGTCACTCGGCCAATGCGTTGATGGAAAACCGCGACGCTCTCCTGATCGAGTTCGCGGTCGAACCAGGCGACGGCTACGCCGAGCGCAAAAGTGCCCGGGCGATGCTGGAGACCGCGTTGCCGGGCAGCAGGCGGATTACACTGGGTGCCGACAAGGGCTACGATACCCGCGAGTTCGTCGCGTCGTGCCGCGCGTTCAACGTCACCCCGCACATCGCGCGCAATGCGAGGCGCGCCGGCGGTTCCGTACTCGACCGCCGCACCGTGCGTCATGGCGGCTACGCGGTGAGCCAAAGGGTACGCAAGCGGGTTGAAGAGATCTTCGGCTGGATGAAGACCGTGGGCGGCCTGCGCAAAACTCGCTCTCGCGGCCTCGACCGCACTCAATTGCATGCCTACCTGGTGGCTGCCGCCTACAACCTGCTCCGAATCGCCAGACTCGCCCCGGCTCTCGCATTAACTACCGGACCACACTGCTCTTTCACGCCGCGCTGTGCACAGAAGCCCCACGCCCATAGGGCTGAAACATCCGCCGCGCTTGACCACAAGGCTATCAAGCTGAGTAATCACACTCCTCTATCAACGGCCCGCTCGAACAACCGTGTTCAGAAACTGCGTCCCCAGGGAGATAAAGGGTTGAGGTGGAGAACGCTGCAAGAGACTCCGCTGTTGTAGAGCTTCAGCGCCTTTGGCATGTGTAACGATGTGCTTCACTGCCTCTGACGCAAGGTCCTCACAGTACGCTTCCCAGATCGCGGTTATTAGGACGATTGCGGATTTGTTGAGTACTTCGAGACCAAAGCGTCTTCCCGGCGCGTCACCACCAACGCGCGTGTGTAGTTTGACCAAACGATTGATGTCCTGACAGCTCTGGCGAAATGCTGTGAACGCGTTGTTCGACACAAACGAGGCCCCTCTTCTTAGTCACGAATGTCAAGATTAACAGGATCACGGGACGGGTGCTGTTACGGTTCGGACGTTCGGCCTACGAGTGATCGGCGCTTCCGTGCTTGCGAGCCGTGTTTAGCTTCTCGCCGCGGCGTACGCGCTTCATGATCTCGCTCCGTCGCTTCTTGCCTTTCACCCTAGCCCACCTTTCGAGGCCGCCTTTACGGCCTGCGTCTCTAGTGTCCATGCTCAGTAATCGTAATTTCCGACGTAGGGCTACGTCAACGATACAGCCGGCCGCGAGTGTCGAGAGTCGTTTGTCCGCTTCGCGAGTCTGAGCGATGACGTTTCGCAGCAACAGTCAGCCGGCTTCTACCCATTTGCAAACGCCGCTTGGTGGTTTCGCGGCGCGCCAATGAGTGCTACTACGGAAGTACCTTCTGAAATTTTGAGGTAACAAGGATGTCGTATGGTGAAGATGATGACGCATGGGACCTGATCTATGAGCAGACGCGCAAATCACTCGCCGAAGATCCGGTGCAGTCTCATCTCGGCACCGTCGGGGATGCTATCGAGGCGCGAGTAAAGCAATGTCTCAAAGAGGCTGAGGACTTGCGAAAGGCCACCTTTTACGGGCCTGCTCTCACGTCCGCAGTAACCGCGATCGAGTTGATGATCCGATTTCTTTTGCTTAGACCTCTCGTTAGCGGTGCCTTCCTCTCGTCGGAATGGGAGTCGATTCTGGCTGACCGTATCGGCGAAGGTCTGACGACAAGGGATCGAGAGTTGATACGCGCAGTCCTGAGGCAATGGGATCTGGATATAACGGTTGTCAAACTCGCTAACGGCAAGCCGCTCTGGCAATCGTTGGTAGACAGGAAAGTTGGCGTATTCGAAAAGCGAAATCGCGTTGTTCACCAAGGTGCCCGGGTTGAAGATTCGGATGTCGAGATAGCGTTGGAATGTGCACGTGTCATGCTCGCGGATGTCGTGTTCAGCATCGCTCAGAGCTTTGGTTTTACTTTGGAGAAGACTGGAACGTGGTCGCGTATACGACGAGACCGCGAAGGCGGCGGATGGAGCGAAGCGCACTTCAATCCGTGGGATCCAATCGAGGGAAAGGCCTATGACTTGCCCTCGACGCGGAAGTGATTCTGTCTCGCGAGTAAACAGGCGTTTCTACGGGACTAGGATGGACGTGGAAGCTCGATGGCATTGATAGTTGACAATTGATCCGTTCGGAGAAGAGCTGCCCGTGTGCTAGAGGTCAAATCGCAATATTCAGCAAGCGCGGAGGGGTTTATATGCGCATGCGAGACATCATTGTTGGCACGGTGATCCTTCTGGCGGTGGCTGTCGTAGTTGTTTGGGCGGTAATGTCAGTTTACCATCACGAAAATGTTGGATTGGCAACGCCGGCACTCTCACGGTTTGCTGCCTAATTGACATTTGCTCCGAAGAGCGAAGCTCCGGCTGAGCCCCAAGCCGCGCGCCTTCGCGCGCCACGGCGTTAAGCCGCGACTTGGATTTTTCAGGCGGCGCTGCGGGTCCGCCTTCGATTGCTTGGTTTCGGGCCTCTTCGTGCGCCCGCCAGTTATTTTAACCCGCGTCATGGGAGCGCCGGCATCGGCGGCAGCGGTCCGATCCGCATGCGCGCTTCGTGCGGATAGGTCCTGTAGAACTCGCTCACATAGGCATCCGTCATCACCGCGACGGTCGGGTAGATGCTCAGGTCCGCGCCATGCGGATATGTGCTCGCGATTGTCATGCTCGAATTTTACTCCGAACCGTGACTAAAACCGTGACTAAATTGTCCCCAAAGCGAGCGTTCAATCCGCGCAGATTGCTGAGGCTCTTCTCTCCGTGGGGGGAACTGTGGAGCGGGCGGCCGGGGTCGAACCGGCGACGTCCAGCTTGGGAAGCTGGCATTCTACCACTGAATTACGCCCGCGCGACCCAAAGTGTAGGGTCGCGGCATCCGGGTGTCAAATCCGCAAGGGCCGCAGTGACCTGCATGCAACCGCTCCTGGTCTGCGGGAAACGCGGAATCATAAGCTCCGGGTACAGGGCTTCGAAAGGGTTTTCGCGGGCTCTGCTCTGCTACAAAGGAGAGCAGCTTCTCGCGCCCTTCCAAAGCTCTTAAGCGGGAGGCTATGATTCCTACCGACGCAGAACCCGTGCACCTCGAAAACTATTGCGAATTGCCCGACGGCTTGTAATACGCGATAAGGTCCGACGTCTTCGACTTTCTGGAAATTTCGTCACCGTCGAGGTGAACGCAAACGCGCGCCTCGCCATGCTCCCGTAAGATCGGCATCGCGCTCTGGCGTGATACGTCCACCCCCAATTTGTCCGTTTCACCGATATAGAGAGGTTGGTGCTGCCCCTTGTCATTCGTAGTGGCAAAGACGTACACCGCCGCAACCTGATCCTTGAAGTTGCTGTCCAGATTATAGACCCCGAACCTGTAAACCGTCCGGCTGGTGCCGAAAAAACTCGTATCACCGACCTTAGCCATAAAACGCTACCTCCTCTGGCGCGCGATTTTGTGCGGCGCGCACCTTACCTGCGATAAACATGTTGACGACCAGGAGCGGCGGACTATTCAACGATGCCCTTCGGATTCCTTCGCTCCAGCGGAAACTTTTTTCACGCGGTCGGTCCCAACGTCGTACCGCAGGCCTCGACGCCTCGGCAGAATCATGAAAAACTTCATAAATCAATGCGGCTTTCGCCGGGGCTGCGAGGCCCGGCGGAACGGATTTCGCCGCCGCGGCTTCGCACTTCGACGATCGAAGTTGCCGAAGCGACGATCGCCGCCGCTGGTGAACGCGAGTCTGCCGGTTGTTCGATGAGTCTCGTCGCCGCCGAAAGCCGAATGGTGGGTTCCAGGCAGGCGCTGCCAAAAACCAGAGGAGGTGTCGTGTCATGAGCGCCGCTACAGGGTTGCGTTCGAGCCGGCCGCATCCTTTATACGCCGTAGCGCTGGCGATCGCGTTTGCCATCATCCCCTTTACGGCCGAACCTCTTACTGCGGCCGGGGGCGCCGCTCCCTTGATCCTGGTCAAGCGGCTGGTGGCGCAGGTGCTGAGCCTGGTCAAGGACAAACAGATGGCCGGGCCCGACAAGCAGAAGAAACTGCGCGAACTGGGCGCCGCTAACTTCGATTTCAAGGAGATGTCGCGCCTGGCGATGGGCAGATCATGGCGATCGCTGAGCGCGGAGCAGCGCCAACGGTTCGTTCCGGTCTTTACCTCGTTTCTCGAAGACGCCTACCTCAACAAGATCCAGAACTACTCGAGCCAGGAAATCGAGATCACGAAGGCACGCGTGACCGACAAGGATTACGCGGAGGTTAACGGACGTATCGCCCAGGAGGGCGCCGAGCCGATCGGGATAGGCTTCTCGCTCAGGCGCGAGGGCGGCGAGTGGAAAATCTACGACGTCGCGGTCGACAACGTGAGCACGCTGGACAGCTATCGCACTCAATTCCGGCGGATCATGCACGACAAGGGCTTCGACAATCTGATGGGGCAGATTGAGGGCCGCGACCGCGAGCTGGCATCGACGCTGGGCAGCCCTAGCGACCTGCCATTCTAGGGAGAGATCGCGGCACCCGGATGTCGAATCCGCAAGCGGCGGAGAGGCCTCGGCGATCCACGTCCAACGGCTGTCGCCAGACAATGGTGGAGTGGTGAAAGTGAAAAGTGAAAAGTGAAAAGTGAAAAAAACTACCAGTAACGGACGCGGCCAACGTCGGTGTGCACGAAGTCGGAAACCGGATAGTAACCGACGCCGCCGCCGCGCATCGCGAGCGCTACGCGATGCAACTGCTCGAGCGTGCGTCCTGGGACGCGCCAGTCCAACGCCATCCCGTCCATGTGCAGGCTGTGATGCGCGACGCCGTCACTGCGCGCCGCCAGCATCGCATTGGTCCGCGGCGTGCGATAGCCGGAGATGATTTCCACCTCGGCGTCGGTATGCAGCTTGCGCCGAATTGCGACCACGAGGTCGAGCAGCGCCGGACTCATCCGCTTGACCACATTCTGGCGATAGTCGCGCAGGATGTAATCGATCTCGGTGAGCGCCTGCGGGATGTAGCGCCCCTTCTCGAAGTAGACGACGTCGAGTTTCTCGCTGGTGTGCAAATTGAAGAACTTCAGGCGGCGCGGCGTTGCCGGCGCAGTCAGCATCGCGAGCGCCCTTGCCGGCGCCAGCGTCGCCGTCGCCGCGGCGATCCCGGTCATCCCGATGAAGTTGCGGATGAAGCGGCGGCGGTCGATGATGGGCTGCGGCGCGGCAGGTGCGATCGAGGAATCAGGATGCCCGACTTCCAGGGCCATGCCGTCAGTCACGTCGTCGCTCACGGTCGGTGGCTTGGTCTCTTCCATTTCCAAGTGTCTCCCGTACCGATCGTTCCCACCCGGCCAACCCGCTTCGCCTCCGGCTCGCCGCGCCGTGCGCGGTTGGAGTTCGCCGGAGCATCGGGTAACTTTACACTCTCCAAGGACGCGGCGCCACAGCGCCCGACCGCGCTTGCGGCGCAGATGAAACCGCCCTCGATCCACCCAATCGGGCCGATAAAGCCAATAAATCCGGCCCGCGCGCGCACCCGGCCGCTGGCCTCGCTGTCGCGCAAGATCGAGCGCGGGCAGTTCGCGCGGCCGCTGCGGGCCGGCGCCACGATACGCGAGTTTATCTCCGCGTTGCCCGAGATGCTGGCGGCCGCCGAGCTCCGCGAGCTGGCGCGGCGAATCGCGGCGGCACGTCGCGCCGGACGGAGCTTCCTGATGCTCACGGGGGCGCATCCGCTGAAGGTCGGCCTGAGCCCGCTCATCTGCGGAATGCTGCGCGACGGAGTGCTGAGCGCGATCGCCACCAACGGCGCGGTCATCATCCATGACTTCGAGCTCGCATTCGCCGGGCGCACTTCGGAGGACGTCGGCGCCGGACTGGGCGACGGCAGCTTCGGGATGGCCGAGGAGACCGGCGCGTTCCTCAATCGCGCGGCGCGCCTGGCCGCTGAGGAGGGCAAGGGGCTGGGCGAGGTGGTGGGCCGCGAAATCATCCGCGCCCGCCTGCGCTATCGCGACACCAGTATCTTTGCGACCGCGTATCGCATCGGCGTGTCGGCGACCGTGCACGTCGCACTCGGCGCCGACATCATCCATATGCATCCGGCGGCCGACGGCGGCGCGATCGGCAAGGCCACGATGACGGACTTCCATCGGCTGGTCGCCGTGGTTGCGACGCTTGGGCGCGGGGTGGTGCTCAACCTGGGCTCGGCGGTGGTGATGCCGGAGGTTTTTCTCAAGGCGCTCAATCTGGCGCGCAACCTGGGCCGGCGCGTCGATGGTTTGTGTGCCGCCGACATGGATTTCATCCGCCAGTACCGGGCGCGGCTCAACGTGGTCGAGCGGCCGACCGCTGGCGGCAAGGGCGGGCGCGGAATCGCGCTCACCGGCCATCACGAGATCATGTTTCCGCTGCTCGCCGCCGCGGTCCGCGAGGAACTGGCGCGGCCGGTGCGGCGGCGAGGCTGACGATGGCCGTTCGCGCGACGAGCCGCCTGGGCGGCGCCGCTCCGATCGCGATACTCACCGACTTTGGCTGTCGCGACCATTACGTGGGCGCGATGAAGGGCGTGATCGCCTCGATCGCGCCGGGCGCCCCGCTGATCGACATCACGCACGGCGTGCCGGCGCAGTCGATTGCGGCGGGCGCGATCGCGCTCGCGCAGAGCTGGCGGCTCTTTCCGCCGCGGACGGTCTTCCTGGTGGTGGTCGATCCCGGCGTGGGCACGGCGCGGCTGCCGGTGGCGGTGCAGACGCGCGCGGGAGCGCGCTTCGTCGGCCCCGACAACGGCGTACTGTCGCTGGCGCTGGAGGAGGCGGGGGCGGCACGCGCGGTCGAGCTGCGCGCGCCGCGCTACCGGCGCGTGCGGGTGAGCACGACCTTTCACGGACGCGACATCTTCGCGCCCGCCGCGGCGCATCTGTGGCGCGGGGTCAAACTCGACGCGCTGGGGCCGCCGGTGCGCGACGGCCTGACGCATCTGGAACTGGCGGAGCCGCGCGAAGGCCTCGAGGAGCTGCGCGGCGAGGTGCTCTACGTCGACGGCTTCGGCAACCTGGTGAGCAACATCGGGCGCGATGCGCTGGCTTGTTTCGAGGCGCGCTTTCCCGCTATGCGGCTTTCCGTTAGGATCGGGAAAAGCGCGCCAATGGAGATCGTTCAGGCTTATGGCGACGCCCGCAAAGGTGTTCCGCTCGCTACGTTCGGAAGTTTCGAGCTGCTGGAAATTGCCGTGCGCGATGGCAGTGCCGCGCAGCGTTTCGCCGCCGAGCCGGGGACGGTGGTAACCGTCCGGCCGCAGCGGCGTACAGCCAGTCGTAAACCCAAGCACCGGCAATGAACCCGGCATGAAAAAATAATGGATGATTCCACCGCACACGACGAATCGCAGGTCCTGACCGACATCCCGCGCGTCACGCCCGCGCCGGTTTACGAGCCCGAAGTGATGGCGCCGTCGCGCGCGCGGCCGTCCGGCGTCACGCGGCTCCACGTCGGGCTGTTTCTGCTGACGTTGCTGACCACCACGATGGCCGGGGCGGACATGGCTGGCGCGTTCGTGTCGCTGGCGCATCCGTTTGCGACCTTCGGCAACCTCGCCGCGGGACTGTCGTTTTCCATTCCGCTGATGCTGATCCTGTTTGCGCACGAGATGGGCCATTACCTGGTGGCGCGGCGCAACGACGTCGACGTGAGCCCGCCCTATTTCATCCCGGCGCCGCTGCCGTCGATTTTTTTCATCGGGACTTTCGGCGCGTTCATCCGCATGCGATCGCCGGCGCGGACGCGGCGCGTGATGTTCGATATCGGGGCGGCCGGGCCGTGGGCCGGAGCGGTGCTGGCGGTGCTCGCGGTCGCGATCGGGCTGAAGCTCTCCGACGTGTCGCCGCTCGACGCGGCCGCCGGCGGACTTCAGCTCGGCAATTCGATCCTGTTCTGGGCGTTGTCGTACGCGGTGCTGGGCGTCGATCCCAACTCGGTCAACGTCAACCTTCATCCGATCGCGTTCGCCGGATGGATCGGGCTTTTGGTGACGACGCTTAACCTGCTGCCGGTGGGCCAGCTCGACGGCGGGCACGTGGTTTACGCGCTGTTCGGCCGCTGGCATCGGACCATCGCGCGGCTGTTTATCGTGGCTTGCGTGCTGATGGTCGTGATACCGCTCTTCATGGGCTCGGCATACTGGGGCGGATGGCTATTCTGGGTGGTGTTCCTTTTCTTTCTCGGCCTGGGGCATCCGGCGACGGTCGACGCCGATACGCCGCTCGATCCGCGGCGCAGGGCGTTTGCATGGGCGACGATCGTGCTGTTCATCGTGACCTTCAGCCCGGTGCCGGCATGGTATGCCCCGTCGAGCCCGGACCAGCAGCAGCAGCCCAAGGACAATACCTATAGCGTCGTGTACCGGCCCGTCTCGCCGAGGTTGCCCGCCTCCGTGCGGCTCAAGGGACTCTGAGATGAGCGGCGGGGGGAAGCGGCCGAGCTGGGATCAGTATTTCATGACGATCACGCGGCAGGTGGCCGAGCGCTCGACCTGCCTGCGAGCGAAGGTGGGCGCGGTGATCGTGCGCGACCGGAGCATCCTGGCCACCGGCTACAACGGATCGCCGGCCGGGATGCCGCATTGCACCGAGGTCGGATGCCTCATCTACGAATCGCGCACGCCCGACGGCGAAATCGAGCAGAACTGCTGGCGCACCATCCATGCCGAAATTAACGCGATCACGCAGGCGGCCAAGAACGGCGCCGCGATCCGCGACGCCGACATCTACGTGACTCACACGCCCTGCATCCACTGCCTCAAGGTGCTTATCAACACCGGCATCCGCACGGTCTACTACGGCCGCGAATACAAGCTGCATACGGTGGACGAAGTGCTCAAGCATGCGGCGATCGAGCTGGTGCAGGTGAGGCCGGAGGCCGCGGATGCTCCCGCATGAGAGCGGCGAGGGCGGTGGTGGCGGCGCCACGGCGCGGCCATGCGGAATCTGCGCGCTAATCGCACGATGCCGCGCAGGCAAGTTCGCGGATTTTGTCGCCGAGCTGCCGCGGTCGTTCGTAATCCTGGGCGACGCGCAATTCTATCGCGGCTACTGCGTGGTGCTGGCCAAACGCCACGTCGGCGAGATTCATCTGATGCCGCTCGACGAGGCCCGCGCGCTTTTCGATGAGACGGTCGCCGTGGGACGAGCGATCGGCGTCGCGACGCGACCGCTCAAGCTCAACTACGAGTGTCTCGGTAATCTCGAACCCCATGTCCACTGGCACGTCTTCCCACGCTTCGAGGCGGATCCGATGCGCACGGCGCCAGTCTGGATGCGACCCGAGACAGAACGCAAAGTGGCGCTTGAAGAATCCGACCGGCGAGTGCTGATTCA
>Ga0307372_10005981_pt1 | contig 17980 bp, 14 predicted proteins | sample OX1MG_FD_202533 | JGI IMG/M metagenome (GOLD analysis project Ga0307372, IMG submission 202533) | Soil microbial communities from Risofladan, Vaasa, Finland - OX-1 | ecosystem: Environmental > Terrestrial > Soil > Coastal area > Acid sulfate soil | place: Finland: Risofladan, Vaasa | collected... | reverse complement strand
ACCCGGGTCTTCACGGCCGAGGTGGGCGAGACTCCCGGTCGCTTTGTGGAACGGGTCCGGCTGGAGGCGGCACGACGCGATCTGGAAACGACCCGTGACACGCTCGACGTGATCGCCACCAACAACGGCTTCGGGACGGCTGAGACGTTGCGACGGGTCTTTCAAAGGCGGCTCAGCGTGGCCCCCGATTCCTACCGGCGCCGCTTTCGCGTCGTCGCTGAGGAAAGGACACCAGCGTGACCGAACGACTCCACGTCGCTATTCCTCTCTTCCCCCGGTTCACCGCTCTCGACGGAGTGGGTCCGTACGAGGTCCTGCAACGGATCCCCGGGATCGACGTCACCTTCATCGGTCATGCACACGGTGAGGTCCGCAGCGAGAACGGCATGCTCGGTATCACTGTTGACGCGACTTTCGAAGAGTTGCCCGAGCCCTCGGTGGTCGTGTTCCCCGGTGGGGTCGGTACAAGACCACTCGAGCACGACGAGCCCGTCCTCGAGTGGGTGCGTCATGCGCACGCCTCCTCGGCCTACACCACCTCAGTGTGCACCGGGTCATTGGTGCTCGGTGCGGCCGGCCTTCTGAAGGGTCTCTCGGCCACCACGCACTGGTCGTGTTACAAGGAGTTGGAGGCTCATGGTGCCGAACCCACCGCCCAACGGGTAGTGGAGCATCTGGATCAGCGGATCATCACATCGGCGGGCGTGTCGAGCGGCATCGACATGGCTCTGCGCCTGGTGGAGTTGTTGGTTGACCGTACCGCGGCCGAGGCAACCCAGCTGATGATCGAATATGACCCGCAACCGCCATTCGACACCGGCTCCCTGGCCAAGAGCAATGACACGATTATGACCCGGGTGATCGAATACGCCCAGCTCCGTCAGTAGGCGAGACCCAGCGGTGCCCGATGGGTCATGAGATCGGAATGTCTCCGCTCGGCGAGGAGAGCAAGAGCCGAACGGGGCCTGGTCGCGGCCCCGTCTCCATGACGACGCCAGGGGGCGCCGGCCCACCGAGCCACTCGAAGGCCAGGTCCCTGTCGGGGACCACGACATCGAGCCGGGCGAAGCCTGTCGCTCCGTTGCGATGGACGACGGGAGCACATGCAGGGTGGGTGTCGGGATTGTCCCAGGACATGAAGGCGCAGCGCCACGGCTCGGCCCAGGCCGTGTCCACGGCGACCGACCGCCAGGTGACCGTCGTAGCGTCAGGCAGGACCCGCTGTCGTCGCTCGATCGCCTGGCCGATCCGCCTCGCCGTCCCCTCGATATCCGCTGGTTCCACCGACCACCGGGCCAGGCCGGGCCCGAGGTCGGCCAACGCCGACGCCACCGGGCGCCCCTGAGGTGACGACAGAGCCTCGACCTCGTCCACAATCGCCAGGAGTTCCAGATACTGCTGGCCGAAAGGGACGATGAGGTTGGCCGTCCCCCGGCCGGGGTGCCGTCCTCCGTTCAGAACGGTGAGCCCGAGCGCCGTCAGCCGGCGGCCGGCGCTCTCGAGATCGGTGACAAGCACGATCGCCTGCACGAATTTGTCCTTCACCTTACGAGTCTGACGTACTTCCCCGGTCCTGTCGGCGCCGGTCCCGAAACACGACTGGAATCAAGATGCAGAATCAAGAAGCCAGGGAGTTGACCCAAAGTTGACCCGACCGTGGGTCCGGGTTGGTGGAGAACACGCACTCTGCATCTGGGGGAGTTCGCGGGGCCGTGATGGTCGTGCCCGACCCACGTAGCGGGCCAATTGCCGCTCGCAATTCCATTCGAAGAGGCCGTTTCCATGAGAAGGAGCAACATGAGACTCAAGCGAGTCACCGTCAATACGGTGAGCGCATCGATTGTGGCAATGGCAGGGCTCCTCGTTCTGCCCAGCGCAGTCTTCGCGTCGCCAGCCCGAAGCCATTCATCGAACGCCCATCCGCCGACGCTGTACGTGGGTACGAGCGGGACCAACGTGGCCAACAACTGCCAGAACAGTCTCAATCCGTGTCAGACCATCAGCTTCGCGCTCAGCCAGGCGTCGATCGGGGCGACGATCAAGGTCCAAGCCGGGACGTATAACGAGCAGGTGAAGATCACGCAACCGGTGACCATCATGGGCGCCGGCGCCAACCAGACGGTGATCGAACCGACCAGCGTTCCTCTGGCTGACGCTGACACGGACGGCCTTCAGCCCCAGTTCTACATCGTTGACGTGACCGGGACGGCCGGCGTGTACCTCAAGGACCTCGGGATCAACGGATCTGCGGCCACTCCCAGTCTCGACACCGACTCCTTCGGGTGCGGCCAGGACTACGTGGGCGTCTATTTCCACGACGCCAGTGGCTCGATGACCGGTGACACGGTCACCGGGGTCAAGATGCCTGCCGATCTCTTCGGTTGTCAGGGCGGTCTCGGCGTGTACGCCGCTACGGACAGCGGTTCGTTGACACCTTCCGTGTTGACCATGACCTCTGACAACGTGAACAACTATGACAAGAACGGCATCACCTGCGATGACCCGGGCACCGTGTGCAACATCAAGGGCACGACGGTCACGGGAATCGGCTCGACGACGCAGATCGCCCAGAACGGCATCCAGATCTGGGCCGCCTCGGCCGTGGTGACGAGGAACTCCATCACGGACAACACGTACAACGGAGCGTTCTGGGCTGCTGCCGGAATTCTGATCGGTAATCCCTACAAGCTGTCGGTAAAGGGCAACACCGTCACCAACAACGACTCCAACATCTCGCTGATCCAGGACCAAGACCCTTACTGGGTGTTCTGCGGTACCCCGGCCTACCCCGGGACCTGCACGAATCCGGCTGCGGCCGGGACCACGTTCGCCATCACCGGTAACCACGTGAACGACGCCACCAACGTCGACACGTTGGACAACTCGGTGGGCAGCGAGTTCGGCGACGGAATCGACCTTGACAGCATCACCCAAGACACGACGGTGTCCCACAATGTCGTGGACAACAACGCCGGAAACGGAATTGCCCTCCTGGGTGCGACGAAGGTCTCGGCCAAGAAGAACACGGTGCGAAATGACTACAACGGTTTCCTCCTGACCGTGGGAACCACGGCGGTGACGGCCAATGCCAACACGTTGCAGCGGAACCGAGTGTCCTCGTCCACGAACGACGGGTTTCTGGTCACCAGCTCAACGGGCGGCAATACCATCGTCCGGAACAGCAGTTCGCTGAACTCGAGCTTCGATGCCCAGGACAACTCGACGGGGGCGGGCACCGCCGGCACGGCCAACATGTGGGTGGCTGATGCCTGTACGACGAGTGACCCGAGCGGGCTGTGCCACATCGTCGCCTCAGCCCGGGAAGGTGGGACCGGATCTAAGGGGCATGGTGCTGCCCCGTCCGGCACGCGTCGGACGTCCGCACACCTGCGACAGATGGTAAAGCGTTAAAGAGAAAGGACGTCAGACGTCCGTCATCTTTGTGGGGCCAATGGGGCCAGACCTTCGGGTCTGGCCCCATTGGCGATTCCGGCCTTCTGGCGATAGCTGTTTGGTAGGTTCGGCGTCGTGCGGAGAGTCGCCAGGTGAATGGCGGGATGCGGTTCGCCGCCAGAGTGCTGGTGGTGATCTCGATCATCGGTGGGTCCATCATCGGCCTCGACGTTGCCGGTGCATCGGCATCGGCCGGCGCCGTTGCGACTCTGGTCAGCGATCCCGCCGCTCTCGTCAATCCCTTCGCCGGTACCGGTGCCGCTCCGGTCGCCCCGGGAAGTGTCGGTGAGTTTCCCGGCGCCGATGTGCCCTTCGGCATGATCCAGTGGAGCCCGGACACCACGCCCGACCGCACCACCGGCAGCGGCTACTCCTATACCGACTCTCGGACGAGCGGTTTCAGTCTCACTCACCTGAGCGGAACCGGCTGCGCCAGCTACGGCGATGTCCCTGTGCTCCCTACCGTCGGCCCCATCGGCGGCGATCCCCAGAGCGCCAGCGCCGCGTTCTCACATTCCCGGGAGCGGGCGTTCCCGGGCCGGTATGAAGTGACGCTCGGCCGTCCAGGAATCACCACCGAGTTGGCGGTGACGACGAGAACCGGCATCTCCCGGTTCCGCTTTCCCAAGACGAGCCACGCCAACGTTCTCCTGAAGGTGGCCGGCAGCGCCAACGGTGTCAGCCGGTCGAGCTTCCGCGTCATCCGGAACGACGAGGTCGTCGGCCAAGTGACGAGCGGTCAATTCTGCGACACGGGGACCCCGTACACCCTGTACTTCGCGGCCCACTTCAACCGACCCTTCTCCTCCACTGGTGGATGGAACGGTTCGGTCGTCACCGCCGGAAGCCGGTCCTGCACGGGGAAGGCCTGTGGGGCATACGTGTCCTTCGATGCCAAAACCGATCGCGAAGTGATGATGAAGGTCGGTATCTCCTTCGTCTCCGTCGGGAATGCCGCGCAGAACGTGAGAGACGAAGATGCCGGCTGGTCCATGAACAGGGTGGAGACCGCGGCCAGCACCGAGTGGAACGCTGAACTGGGTCGCCTCCGAGTGGGTGGCGGGACTCGCCCCCAGCAGCGGACCTTCTACACCGCTCTGTACCACTCGCTGCTCCACCCGAACGTGGCCAGTGATGACAACGGCCAATACCTGGGTTCCGATCACCGGGTGCATAGGTCGAAGACCCGAGTGCAGTACGCCAACTTCTCGGAATGGGACATCTACCGGTCGGAGATCCAACTGGTCGCCCTGCTGGCGCCGTTTCAGGCCGGAGACATGGTCCAGTCACTGGTGAATGATGCAAGGCAGGGCGGTTGGCTCCCGAAGTGGGAAATCGTCGGTGGTGACGCCTCTCAGATGAACGGTGATTCGGCTGATCCGATCATCGCTGCCGCCTACGCCTTCGGCGTCCGTCATTTCGATGTGAAATCTGCTCTGGCGGCCATGGTGAAGGGAGCCGACGAGGCGGAGACGCCGCATGGACTGCAGATCGAACGGCAATACCTGAGCCAATACCTGAGCCAGCACTACGTGAACGCCGGTTCACTGGATTTGACCTCGATCGACTATTCGATCGGAGGATCCGTCACCCTCGAATATGCCATCGACGATTTTTCGATCGCACAGTTGGCTCTGGCTCTTGGCCATCGCACGATTTTCAAGGCGATGATGCAGCGTGCCCACAATTGGGAGTACCTCATCAATCCTGCGACCGGCTCTATCGAGGCCCGTAACGCCGACGGAAGCTTCCCTCAGGGGCCGGCCTTCCAGGCTTCCATGTTCGAAGACGGCGGCCAACTCGGTTTCGAGGAAGGCAACGCCATCCAGTACACCTGGTCGGTGCCCCAGGATCTCGCCGCTCTGAGCAGTCTGATGGGCGGGAACGCGAATGCCGTGGCCAGTCTGAATATCTTCTTCACCCATCTCAACGCGGGGCGGTTCAGCCCACATGACTGGGCTGGAAACGAGCCGAACCTGTGGACACCGTGGGAGTACGATTACTTCGGCGCGCCGTGGCGGACCCAGGACGTGGTGAGACAGATCGCCAGCACCCTCTATTCCGACCATCCGGACGACGAGCCGGGCAATGATGATCTGGGCGCCTTGTCGTCCTGGTATGTCTGGGCCGCCGTGGGCATGTATCCGGTGACGCCGGGGACGGCTGACCTGGCGCTCGCCAGCCCCCTCTTCCCCGACATCGTGCTCAAGCTTCCCGACAATCGGACACTCCACCTCCGGGCGCCGAACGCGTCCGCCTCGACTCCCTACATCCGCGCCCTCAGCGTCACCGGCGCCCGGTTGACGGTGCCGGCATCACGCTGCCCCTCGGGTGCCCTCGCCCCTTCGTCGCCTCAGGCCGCAAGCTGGGCCCGGCCTTGGTTGCCTGCCGCCATCCTCACCACTGGTGGCACGCTCACCTATCGACTCTCGGGAACCGCCGATAAGTCGTGGGGTGCAGGGCCGTCCGACAGCCCTCCCTCGTTCGCCACCGGTCGATTGCCTGCGGTGGGCTATTCCAATCCGATCGGTGGAACGTCTCTCCACGTGGGCCAGCCGGCAAAGATCACCCTCGGCATTGTCGACATCACCAGCGGGACCACGGCTGTTCGCTGGAGCGCCGACAGTGTCAAGGGACTGGCTTTGTCGGTGCAAAGCGGTGTCTTCGGCCCCGGTGGAGCACAAAGCTCATCAGGCTCTCGGGCGGCCTGTCCTGGTCCGGGCTCGGATGCCCAGTCGTTCACCGTCACCGCCCAGACGGCGGGGTCGTTCACGCTGGTCGTCCATCTGCAGAGCGCCACGGGGACGGCCCTACCCCCCGTTGTGCTCGATCTGAAGGCCTCGAACTGAAACCTCGAACTGAGGCCGGCGAAGGAGGACCCGGGACGACCTGGAAGACGATCAGGAGCCCACGCCGGTGGGTGCATCACCGTGCAGGGCAACGCGGTTCATCCGTCGCGGGCCGCTGAATTCGAGAAGCGCGTAGTGCATGGTGCACCGGTTGTCCCAGAAGGCGACGTCGCCCTGTCGCCAGTGCCAACGCACGAGACGTTCGGGCGCCACTGCCTGTCCCTGGATGACCTGGAGCAAGGCGTCGCTCTCGCCGCGACGAAGGCCGTCGATCTTGTCGGTGAAGAGAGGATTCACGAACACGCTGCGCCGACCCGTTTCAGGGTGGACCCTGACCACGGGATGGTGGGTGGGTTCTGCTGCCGCCGTTCGGCTGGCCTTGTCGCCCTCAGGATCGCGTTGGGAGAAGTAGCCTCCCGCCTTCAAGGGGGAGTGGGTGGCGGTCAGACCCTCGAGGAATCGGCGCATCGTGGGTGAGAGCGCTTCGTAGGTCGCCGACATGTCGGACCAGATGGTGTCGCCGCCGACGGCGGGGACGACCATCGCATGCAACAGTGCGCCCATCGGCGGTCGATCCTGGAAGGTCAGGTCGCTGTGCCAGACGTCGGCGCGCGCCCCTTCATCGGAATCAAGGGCCAGCACTTCGGGATGGCCGTCCACACTCGGTTCGACCGGGTGGGCCTCGGTCGGCTCTCCGAAAAGCCGGGCGACGCCCGTGAGGGCACTCGGGTCGAGCGACTGGTTGCGCAGGAACAGGACCTTGTGGCGAAGAAGAGCCTGGCGGAGGGTGCTGACCGAGCTGGCTTCGAGCTCGGGGGAGAGCGCCACTCCGGAAACCTCTGCGCCCAGGACGGTCGTCAGGGGAGTCACCTCGATATCAGCCATGGCGTGAGGATAGGACTCCCGGCGTCACCGCTCTGCTTCCGAACCGTCACGGCGGCCAGCGCCGGTGCCTGACACAGGTATCGATGCCGACACCGGTGTCGCCGAAGTGGCGTCCTCGTCGATCGTGTCAGTCCGCCGAAGGAGTCACAGAGTGTTCACCGGCGAGCGTCTGCTCGCCTGTCGGCCACGCCCTGACCTCAGATCTGGGGCTCGCTTGGCTATCCTCACCGTGTCCACCCCCCTGCCGTCGTCGCCGTAGAAGACCGGCACGACATGAGGGTGTCCCAGGGAAGAAGCCCACTGTCTCTCACCGACTCATCCGGTCGCGCCGGCCGGCCCCCGGGGCCCCCTGAACGACCCGCCTCAGGATCGTCGGGTGCCCGCTACGGGCGGAGGCCTCAACGCGCCTCCCGCGTCCTCGGGACAGCGGCGATCGTGGTCGCCATCGTGGTCGTGGGCTTCACCCTTTCGGTGGTGGGGGGCAAGTCCCCGAAAGCTCCAGCCGATCACAATGCCGGGGCCTCCGTCGTGCCCATGACGCCCTTGCAGGCGCGCATTGTCTCCATCGCCCAGGGCCAGGTCGGATATGCCACCGACCCGCCCGACACCTACTGCAACAAGTACAGCGCCTACTGGTCGTCGGGGACCGACGACTGTGCGACCAGCAATCTTGACGAAGAATGGTGTGCGGACTTCGCCGCCTGGGTGTGGAAGACGGCTGGGGCGAAGGTCGACTACCAGTTCATACACGGTGATCTCAACTCTTCGGCCGCCAGCTTCTATGAATGGGGCATGGCCCATGGCAGGTGGCATCCCGTCGGCGCCAGGTACACCCCGGAGCCGGGCGATGTGGCCGTCTACGGACTCGACCCCTCCACCCTGGTGGCTCAGCACGTCGCCATCGTCACGAGTTACACGCGTGGGAACCGGGGTCCCAATGTCGTGAACGGCGATGGGGACCACCAAGGGTTCAGCGTGGTCGAGACGGGCGCCGACGAGGTCGTGGCCGACATCGCCAACCGCACCGGCGCCCACCTGTCGGGCTACGTCTCGCCCCTTCCCTCTTTCTGAGCGCCGACGGCAAGCCCGGTGCTCTGCGCCGGCTCGGCCGGCTCGCCGGGGGCTCGTATCCGCCTGGGGCGGCCCGCCAACCGGGCCGGCGGCCAGGAGGTGGCATCCGATCAACCTGATCGGACCTGGTCAGACCCCGGTCGGTCAGCCCGAGATGACGGTGGCCGCCTCCCCGTATAGTTCGGCCCATAGGCGGGTGGGCCCGGTCTCCGGCGCAAGGAGACGGTGGCATCGCATTCGGCTGAGGGGGGCCCGGACTCCGTCCGGAGCCAGGCGGCGTTTCCACGGCAACAAGAAGGTCAGACATGACGAAGCGTGATGATGTGATCGTGCCTACCCCCGGAGAAGGGGAGGCAGGGGCGCCAGCCGACCCCACGGCCGGATCGACAACCGCGAGCTCATCGTCCCCGAGACGCACCGTCAGGGGCGAAACGAAGAGGCAGTCGAGTCCGCCGATCGAGACAACGTCCGAGGAGGTCCTGGCCGATGACGGGTCCGAATCGGAAGACGCTTCTTCGCGTCCGGGGATTCGAGCCACGGGAGCGACCGAGTGGGCCTCATTGGCCGATCCTCACGGCGATGCGCCAGGAGGAACGTACAGCACCGGAGTCATCGGTCATGGTGCCGACATCGGTGTTCTGGGGACGGACAGCGGAACGGGCACGGGGGTCGGGGTACTCGGAACGGTGACGAACCCCGAAAACAGCCAGCCGGCCGTCTATGGATTCACACAGGGGGTTGGTCCCGGTGTCCAGGGCGAGAGTGACGGTCCGGGGCCGGGACTTCTCGGTACGGATAACGGAACGGGCACGGGGTACGGCGTGTTCGGGGAGCTCACCAACCCCCTCAACACCCGGGCCGCCATCTACGGCACCACAGCCGGTACCGGAGCGGGCGTCGAGGGTGACAGTAACGGCGTTGGTCCCGGGGTCTTCGGATTCAGCGAAGGGACCGGGCCCGGCGTAAGAGGGGCGAGCGCCGGAACGAGACCGGGCGTCGAGGGCCAGAGTTCGGGTACGGGCGCCGGCGTACTGGCATTGAATGACGGCAGCGGTCCGGCCCTCGAGGTCCAGGGACCGGCCACCTTCTCCCGGAGCGGCCTGGCCACCATCTCGGCCAAGAAGACCAGCGTGTCCGTGTCCTTTCCCGGGGTGACGGCCACCAGCATGGTGCTGGCCACCATGCAGACCGTGGCCAAAGGGGTGGCTGTCGCTGCCGCCGTTCCCAATGTCGACGCCTTCATCATCAAACTGACCAAGGCGCCCAAGAAGGACGTGGTGGTGGCCTGGTTCGTTCTCGGCGTCTGACCATCGCCGGTCAGGTCGGGCCGCCGGCGCTCGGACGTCGAGCGCTCAGACGTCGATCAGGGTCGTCTCGTCGATGCCCAGGGTGCGTAGGAGTCGGCCCAGGCCGAGGAAGGCGGCCAGGCAAATGGTGAGATCGAGGATCTCCGGGTCGGTGAAGGTGCGGCGCAACTCGACGAAGAAGGCGTCATCGATGGCCAGGTGATCGACGGCGAAACGCTCGGCGTAGGCGATGGCCAGGCGCTCCTGCTCCGAGTACTCCGCCGACGTGGCGTGATCGGCGACATGAGCGTAGAAGTCCTCGTGCACACCCTGCTCCTTGACCGACGCGGCTCGGAAGGTCAGACAGACGGGGCAGTCGTTGAGTTGGGCGATGCGCATCCGAGCCGCTTCGCGCACCCGGACGGGAAGGATGCTCTTGTTGTAGGCCGCGTCCACCAACCGGTTGATGGCCCTGCCCATCTCGGGCCGCAGCGTCCAGAGCTGGACGGCGTCGCCGCCTTCGCCTACCGGGATAGCGATCCTCGCCATCAGGCCAGGCTAATGGTCATGGGCCGCACCAGCGATGCGGCAACCGGTTAAGCCCGCAGGTCAATCCGTGCGTACCGGGTACCAGCCGGCAACTCCCTCGCCTATCTCGCGCTCGCACCCGGCCCGAGCGCGAGCCGCCTCGACCAGGTCGACGGGTTCGAGACGGACGGCGTCGCCGGGTCGAAGCTGGCCCAGGACTCCGAGATCGGCACTCGCGACCGTGGCGATCACCGGGTAGCCGCCGACGGTGGCGTGATCGCAGAGCAGGGCGATCGGTCGTCCGTCGGGGGGAAGTTGTATCGCACCCGTGATCATTCCCCGGGAACCGGCGTCAGGAAGAGCAACGCCGGGAATCGGCGCCCCCCGGAAGCGCACCCCGACTCTGTTGCTCGACGGGTCGACCTCCCAGGTGGTCGAGAGCAGCCGCTCGACCGTGGCGGGAGGGAAGGCATCGGGCCCCGCGACGACACGGAGGATTGCCGTGTCCCCGGGCCCTGAGCCGTGTCGAGCCTGGCCGCGGGGTCGGACCGGGGGCCCGATCCCGAGCGTGTCGCCGCGCCTGAGAGGTCCGATCCCGAGCCCGCAGAGGACGTCGGAGGATCGGCTGCCGAGAATCGTCGGGGTTTCGATTCCTCCTCCGACGGCGATGTAGCCGCGCATCCCCCCGGGTGTTCCGGTCGTCATCGTCTGACCGGCGTCGACAGGAACGACGGTGCTGGTGGGGACGCTCCGGCCGTTGACCCTCACATCGGCTAGACCGGCAACGGCCACGTACGCCGGTGCCGTGAATCGCAGGGCCGGGCCGTGCGCCGTGATCTCGATGGCGGCCCCCCCCTCGTCGTTGCCGACCAGCCGGTTGGCCATCCGGAGCGCGTAGGGATCGGCGGCCCCGGCGCGTGGGACTCCGAGCCGGGCCCATCCCAGCCTGCCGCGATCTTGGACGAAGGAGAGCAGGCCGGCATCCTCCACGACCAGCCGGCGCTCGGCCTCCGAGGCGAGAGGCGGACGGAGGCCCGGCATCGGATCCGTCTCCGTTGCCTGCTCGAGCGTGGTGAGGCACAGCCGGACCCGGTCTCCCGCCCTCAGGGCCGAATACGGCGGAGCTGAGGGATCGAAGAGTTGCATATCGGTTCGGCCCACCAGATGCCATCCGCCCGGCGAGGTCTGGGGATAAATGCCGACGAATCCGCCGGCCAGTCCGACCGATCCTGCCGGGACCGCCGGCCGCGGCGTGGCCCGCCGGGCAATGGCGGCGAGGTCCGGGTCGAGCCCGACCAGATAGGCGAATCCGGGAGCGAAGCCGACGAAGGCCACCCGGAGTTGGGCGGAGGTGAGCAGAGCGACCACCCGCTGCGGGGTCATCCCGGCCATTCGGGCCACCTCGTCCAGATCGCCGCCGTCGAGGGCGACAGGGATCTCGATGAGCCGGCCCAGGGACTCCGCCGGCTCCGCCGGTTGGCGGGAACCGAGCATGTCCACCAGCAGGGGAACATCGGTGACAGTCGGGTCGGCGACGACGGTGACCGATCGGTAGCCGACGATCACGTCCTCGATGCCGGGTTGGTCGAGATCATCCAAGGAGGCGGCGGTGGCGTGAGCCTCTTCGACGCTGTCCATGTCGACGACCACCGCGCCGTCGCCGAACGGGCGCACGGAAGAAGCCGAGGTCATGGCTCGGTCATGTCACAAAAGGTCCGAGCGCGATCCCGGCGTCGGTCAGCGCCGTGCGCACGCGTTGTGCAAGATCAGCGGATCCCGGTGTGTCGCCGTGGATGCAGATCGACGACGGGACCACCGGGATCCAACTTCCGTCGGTGGCGGCCACTCGATGGTCGACGGCCAAGGTGACGGCGCGCGCCGCCACCTCCTCGGCGTCGGTCACCAGGGCGCCGACCTCGCTCCTCGGCGCCAGTCGGCCATCGGGACGGTAGGCCCGGTCGGCGAATGCTTCGGTGGCGACCTCCAGTCCCAGCTGTTCGGCGACAGCAATGGCCAGCGACCCGTAGGGGGCGAGGAGAGCCAGGTTCCCGTAGGCCCGCAAGGCGTCGCAGATCGCTTGGGCACAGGCATCGTCCGCTCCCATGCGGTGGTAGAGCGCGCCATGGGGCTTCACGTAGCGGACGCGGGCCGAGTACGAACGCGCCAGACCGTCGAGCGCGCCGATCTGGTAGAGAAGGTCGTCGGTCAGTCGGGACGCGGAGATCGCCATTTCCCGGCGCCCGAAGCCGGCGCGATCGGGATACGAGGGATGGGCTCCGACCACGACCTGGCGGGCCACCGCTTCCCCCAGAGTGCGGCGCATGACGCTCGGGTCGCCGGCGTGGAAGCCGCACGCCACGCTGGCGCTCGTAACCACGTCGAGAAGGGCGGTATCGCCGTCGGCACCGCTCGCTTGCTCCCCGACGTCGGTATTGAGGTCGATGACCACCACCGGGCCAGTATCCCAGTCGCGGTTACCGGACGCTCACGACACAGGAACCGACGACCTTGTCGTGCCAGGCCCTCCGGCGAGGATCCCACAAGGGTGACAGGGCGTTGACAACGAAGAGGACGCCGAAGCCGAGATAGGTGGCAAAGAAGAAGGCGCGCCGCGCCAATGCCCGACCGGCGCCGATGGGACCACCCGTCTCCTCGTCCCGGACGGCGACGCCGATGGCCATCTTCCCCACCGTCTGCCCACCACCACCGCCGTCGAGAAACGAGAAATACCCGATGCTCACGACCAGCGCCACACCGACCGCCTCCCAGAGGCGCGGTCCCATCGACGCCACGTGGGTGGCGCTGGCGTTGGTGGCGGCACCACCAGCGATGACGGAGACGATGATCGAGTTGGGGATGGCCAGGATGGCCAGATCGAGGGCGAAAGCCACCAGGCGACGCCACCACTCAGCCATCGGCCGGCCCTGGGAATCGAAGGGACCGGTGACGGTGCCGCGCAGTCGCCCGGCAACGGGCGGTGATGGTGGCGGCACCGGAGGGTAGGGCGGTGGAGCCGGCGGCAGGACTCCGGGTGCCAGACCTCCAGGTGGCCGGTACGCCGGTGGGGGGGACACCGTCGGCGGGGGAGCGTCCGGTGGTGTCGGTGGCGTCCGCTCGCCGCCCTCCTCAGCCGGTGCGTCGTCGGACATGGGCAAGCTTTCGGTCAGAATGGTCGGCCGCGGCGCGCCGTCTACCAGGTCGGGCAATCTTGGCACGGGACCTCTCCAAGTGCGGAAGGATCTCCTTCGATGAACTGGGTGGACTACCTGCTGCTGGTCTTAGTGGCGGTGTCCGCCGTCCACGGACTGCGCCTAGGAGCAGCCTCCCAGGTCCTGTCCTTCGGTGGCTTCTGGTTGGGCCTGTTCCTCGGCGCGTTGGCGGCTCCCCCGCTCGTGGGACTGGCCACCAACAAAGAGACGCGCAGCATCATCGCCATGTCCGTCGTCTTCGGCGCCGCCTTCATCCTCGGGGGTGTGGGCCGTTTCCTGGGGGCGCGATCGGCGACGGCGCTGCGCCGGGTCCGGCTCGGCGCCGTCGATGCCGCCGCCGGAGTGGCGGTGGCCGTGGTGGCCACCCTGGTGGCGTCATGGCTGGTCGGAAGTTTCCTGGCCAACAGCCGCTTCACCACCCTCGACGCCGCTCTCCAGCAGTCGCGCGTTCTCCACGTTCTCGACGACGCCCTGCCTCCGGTGCCGTCGGTCTTCTCGCGCGTGGAGTCCTTTCTCGGTTCCGAGGGCTTCCCCATAGTCTTCGCCGGCCTGCCGCCCGAGGCGGCGCCCCCCGTCTCTCTTCCCCATGAGGGCGCCGTCCGGATCGCTGTCTTGAAGGCGGCCCGGTCGACCGTCCAGATCGCGGGCTCGGGTTGTGGTGTCATCCAGGAGGGATCGGGATTCGTGGTGGCTCCGGGCCTGGTCGTCACCAACGCCCACGTCATCGCCGGCGTCCCCGGTCCGTACGTGGTCGACGCGACGGGACACCACCCGGCCACCCCCGTCCTCTTCGACCCCCATCTGGACCTCGCCGTCCTGCGCGTCCCCGGTCTGACCGATCCGCCGCTCACCATCGACCCCGAGGTCGTGGGCAGGGGAACGTCGGCGGTCGTCCTCGGCTATCCCGAGGGAGGACCTTTCGATTACAAACCCGCCGCCGTGGCCGCTTCGTTCATGGCCACCGGTCTCGACATCTACGGCAAGACAGAGACACTCCGACAGGTGTACCAGATCGACGCCGTCGTCCAACCCGGCAATTCCGGGGGCCCCCTGGTCTCGTCCGGTGACACCAGCCACAGAATTCCCGACGGCACGGTCATCGGTGTGGTCTTCGCCCGGTCGACGATCAACCCCAGGGTCGGCTACGCGTTGGCCATGGGGGCGGTCCAGAGCGATCTGAGCCGGGTCCACTCGACTTCGAACGCTGTCGGCACCGGAAAATGCATCTCGAATTAGATGCAACCACCGCCATGACAGGGTTCCGTCAGATCTGGGTCATCCAACCATCGTGACCCCCGCCGACCCCCGCCGACCCCCGCCGACCCCCGCCGCCGGGGGACCGGAGGGTAAGAATGAGGGCGTGAGCCTTCCCATCGAGGACTACGGCCTGATCGGCGACACCCACACGGCCGCCCTCGTCGGCCGCAACGGATCCATCGATTGGCTATGTCTCCCCCGCTTCGATTCGGCGGCCTGTTTCGCCCAGCTCCTCGGCGACGAACGTCACGGATTCTGGCGGCTCGCACCCGCGGACGGCGGCTTCGAGACCAAGAGGCGCTACCGCGGTGACACCTTGGTGCTGGAGACGGAATTCGAAACGCCCACCGGGGTGGTCCGGCTCGTTGACTGCATGCCCATCCGCGAAGTCCATCCCCAGGTGGTGCGCGTGGCCGAGGGGGTGAGCGGCCGGGTCGACATGCGGATGGATCTCGCCATGCGTTTTGGTCACGGCTCGGTCGTACCGTGGGTCCGCCAGGTGGCCGGCCTGGTGACGGCCATCGCCGGACCCGACGCTCTGTCTTTGTGGACACCGATGGAGACGCATGGCGAGAACATGACCACGGTCTCGGAGTTCACCATCAAGGAAGGCGACGAGGTGCCTTTCGTCCTTTCCTGGTTCCCATCGCACGAAGAGGCACCGCGTCCGGTCGACGCCCGTTTCGCCATCGAGGACACCGAAGCATGGTGGGACGCCTGGTCGTCGACCTGTACCTTCGAAGGTCCGTGGCGCGACGCCGTGATCCGTTCATTGATCACCCTGAAGGCGCTCACCTACAACCCGACCGGTGGCATCGTCGCCGCCCCCACGACCTCGCTCCCGGAGACTCTCGGTGGCGGCCGGAATTGGGACTACCGGTATTGCTGGTTACGCGACGCCACCCTGACTCTCGAGTCGCTCATGCGCGGCGGATACTTCGATGAAGCCATGGCCTGGCGGAACTGGCTGCTGCGGGCCGTGGCCGGCGATCCCGGCGATATACAGATCATGTACGGAGCGGGTGGTGAGCGACGACTCGATGAGTGGGAGGTGGACTGGCTGCCGGGCTACGAGAACTCGGCCCCTGTCCGGATCGGCAACGCCGCTGCCGGGCAGTTCCAGCTCGACGTCTACGGCGAGGTGATGTCCGCCCTGTACGTGGCCAGCAAGGTCGGGGGCACCCTGAACGAAACGGCCTGGGACCTTCAGCGCATCCTCATCGGCTTCCTGGAGACAGGCTGGTTGGAGCCCGACGACGGTATCTGGGAGGTCCGGGGTCCGCGCCGGCACTTCACCCACTCGAAGGTGATGGCCTGGGTGGCCGTCGACCGGGCCATCAAGATGGTGGAGGAGTGCGGCGAGCACGGTCCCGTCGAGGATTGGCGGGTGCTGCGCGACACCATTCACGAACAGGTCTGCGCCGAGGGCTTCAACACCCAGGTGGGTGCATTCACCCAGTACTACGGGTCCGACGCTCTCGACGCCAGCATTCTCATGATGCCCCTCGTGGGCTTCCTCCCCGCCACCGACGACCGGGTCCGTTCGACCATCGAAGCCATCGAGCGGGATCTGACCGAGGACGGATTCGTCCTGCGCTACCGGACCACCGATGCCCACGACGTGGACGGACTGTCCGGCCACGAAGGAGCATTCCTGGCCTGTTCCTTCTGGATGGCCGACTGCCTCCATCTCATCGGTCGTCACGACGATGCCCGTGCTCTGCTCGACCGTCTCATCGGCCTCTCCAACGACATCGGGCTCCTGGCCGAGGAGTACGACGCTCTGGCCAAGCGTCAGGTGGGAAATTTCCCGCAGGCCTTCTCGCACGTCTCTCTGGTGAACGCCGCCTACAACTTGAGCGGTCATCCCCAGGTGGGAGAGGTGGACGCCGCCAACCCGCCACGGGCGCGCCTCGGCCCCCCGAATTTCCGGCAATGGCGTTACGGCCGTGCGGACACCCGGCACAAGTCGAGTGCCGCCCGGGTCCGGTCGAGCACCGGCCGGCGGAGGCCGCCGAAGGGAAAGGCCCAGACATGAAGGCTCTCACCGTCCATCCCATGACGGCGGGTTCGGCTCGCCTCGACGAGGTCGACGAACCACCGACGACCGACGGCTCGGTCCTGGTCGAGACCATGGCCATCGGGGTCTGCGGCACCGACATCGAGATCACCTCCGGCGCCTACGGCTGGGCACCGGAGGGCCGGGACCGCCTGATCCTCGGCCACGAATCGCTGGGCCGTGTTCTCGAGGCGCCGACCGGTGCACCGGTGGCCGCCGGAGACCTGGTCGTCGGCATCGTCCGTCGTCCCGACCCCGTACCCTGCGCCAACTGCGCCGTCGGGGAATGGGACTTCTGCCACAACGGCCAGTACACCGAACGCGGCATCAAGCAGCGAGACGGCTACTGCTCCGAGCGCTACCGGATCGAGCCCGACTTCGTGATCAAGATCGACCCCGCCCTCGGCCGCTGCGGGGTGCTCCTCGAACCCACCAGCGTGGTGGCCAAGGCCTGGGAGCAGGTGGACCGGATCGGCGGCCGGGCCCACTGGGCACCCGAGCGCGCCGTGGTCACCGGGGCCGGTCCCATCGGCCTGCTGGCCGCGTTGATCGGCGTCCAACGTGGCCTCGAGGTCCACGTCCTCGACCGGGTGACGACCGGCCCCAAGCCCGACCTGGTGGCCGCCCTCGGGGCGACCTATGCCACCGGGACCATCGAGGATATGGGCACCGTCCCCGACGTCGTCATCGAATGCACCGGTGTGGCCTCGCTCGTCTTCGACGCCATGGAGCACATGGGACCGAACGGTGTCGTCTGCCTGACCGGCGTCTCCTCCAGCGGCCGCAGCCTGGCCGTGGACGCCGGTCTGCTCAACCGCTCGCTGGTGCTGGCCAACCAGTCCATCGTGGGATCGGTCAACGCCAATCGACGGCACTACGAGGCGGCGGCCGCCGCGCTCTCGAAGGCCGACCACGGCTGGCTCGAAGGTCTGCTCAACCGGACGGTGCCCCTCGACAGCTTCGGCGACGCCCTCGTCCGTCAGCCCGACGACGTCAAGGTGGTCATCGAGATCAACACATGAGCACCGAGATCGCGCCCGGGGTCATCGAGATCGACACCCTGCTCGGAGGTTGGCAACGGGTGACGGCCGGCTACCTGCTCACCGGCCCGGCCCCGGTGCTGGTGGAGACGGGCAGTCAGAGCTCGGTGCCCGCCCTGCTCGAGGCCCTGGCCGGCCTCGGTGTGGGGCCAGGCGATCTGGCCGGGGTGGCCGTCACCCACATCCACCTCGATCACGCCGGCGGGGTGGGTGACGTGGCCCGGGCCTTTCCCGCCGCCACCGTCTACGTCCACGGCAAAGGGGCGCGCCATCTGGTCGACCCGAGCCGGTTGGTCGACTCCGCCGCCCGCGTCTACGGCCCGCTGCTCGACTCCCTCTACGG
>Ga0307372_10005974_pt1 | contig 17995 bp, 16 predicted proteins | sample OX1MG_FD_202533 | JGI IMG/M metagenome (GOLD analysis project Ga0307372, IMG submission 202533) | Soil microbial communities from Risofladan, Vaasa, Finland - OX-1 | ecosystem: Environmental > Terrestrial > Soil > Coastal area > Acid sulfate soil | place: Finland: Risofladan, Vaasa | collected... | reverse complement strand
GGGCTCCTGGAAGTAGATGATGTAGAACTCCTCGCCGATGGCGGCACCCAGCTCGGCCAGCGCTGCGGTCGGCCGGCGCGACGAGACCGGGTTGTACGGGACACTGAGCATCGCCACCGCGGTAAAGACGTCGGGCCGCAGAAGCGCCGAGTTGCAGACGATCGGCGCTCCCCAGTCGTGGCCGATCACGATGGCCGTTTCGTGGCCGAGGGCTTCGACGACGCCGAGGTTGTCGTTGACGTGGTGGAGCATGCCGTAGGCCTCGATGTCCGGCGGAGCCGAGGAACGGCCGTAGCCGCGGACGTCGATCGCTGCGACGTGGTAGCCGGCGCCGGCCAGGACCGGGATCTGGTGGCGCCACGAGTACCACGACTCCGGGAACCCGTGGACGAACAGGACGAGTGGCCCTTCCTCGGGGCCGTCGGTGACCGCGTGGATGCGGGTGCCCCGGGCGTCGAGAACCTGCGAGTTCACTGGTATTGCTCCGGGAGTTGGACGAGCTGCTTGGTCGAGGTGAGACCGCCGTCCACCACGATCGCCTGACCGGTCACGTACGACGAGTCCGGCGAGGCCAACCACACCGCCGCGCCTGCGATGTCGGCGGGCTTGCCGATCCGGCCCAGCGGCACCTGAGCGGCCACGCCGTCCGCGACGAGTCTGGTGACCTGAGCGGACATGTCCGGGTCGTCGTGGACGCCGAGACCCCGGGCGAAGATCGGCGTGTCGATCCCTCCCGGGTTGATGCAGTTCACCCTGATCCCGAACGGGCCCTGCTCCAGGGCGACCGAACGGGTGATGCCGATCACTCCCGCCTTGCAGGCCGAATAGACGTGAGGTCCCATCCCGCCCATCAGGCCGGCGACCGAGGACGTCGAGATGATCGAACCGCCGCGTCCCGCCAAACCGGGGCCCGTCTGCATCGCACGGCAGGCGTGCTTCATCCCAATCGCGACCGCCTTCAGCAACACTGCCACGGTCGTGTCGAACTCGCCGGCGTCGAGGTCGGTGATCGGGCCGCGCGCTCCCCCGAAGCCGGCGTTGCCGACGAAGCAGTCGAGCCCGCCGAACTCCGACACCGCCGCATCGACCGCAGCGGCGATCTGAGATTCGTCGGACACGTCGCACTCGACGAACAGACCCCCGATCTCCTTTGCCACCCGTTCGCCGGCGGCAAAGTCGATGTCGGCGACGACGACCTTCGCTCCTTCGGCAGCGAACCGGGTGACGATCCCCTCCCCGATCCCGCTTGCCCCTCCCGTCACTACAGCGACCTGACCGTCGAGTCTCATGCGGGGAGATTACGCGCCCCAAGGGTATTCCGCGCCCCGAGGGTACGGTGAGGAGGTGCAGGCCAGGACTCAGTCGGAGGCCATACGAGCCGGCCTGCTCGTAAGAACCCGCCGGCAGGCGACCGGGCTCCTGATCGCGGTGACCATCGCCTTCGGCCTCTCGACGGCGTTCAAGGGCGAAGCCGGCTGGCTCGGCTGGGTCCAGGCGACCGCCCTCGCCTCGATGGTCGGCGGGCTCGCCGACTGGTTCGCGGTCACCGCGCTGTTCCGCCGGCCGCTCGGGCTGCCGATCCCCCACACGGCGATCGTCGTCGAACGCAAGGACCGCTTCGCCGAGACCATCGCCGCCTTCGTGCAGGAGAGCTTCCTGAGCCCCGAGGCGGTGATCCAGCGCCTGGAGCACGCGCAGGCCATCCCCCGCGCCGCGGCATGGCTGTCCGAACCGGACAACGCCGGCCGCCTCGCGGCCAGGGTCACCGACGCCGTCGGCAACGCCGGCAAGCTCATCAGGGACGAGGACATCCAGCACCTGGCCGCGAAGCTGGAGTTGGCCCCGATCGCTGGCAAGGCACTCGCCCAGCTCACCCGCGACCAGAGGCACGAGCCCCTCATCGACACCGGCCTCGACGCGCTCCGCCTCTACTTGCGGCGCAATGGGCCGCAGCTGCACGCCCGGCTCGGGATGCGGTCGCCCTGGTGGCTGCCCGGCCCGATCGGCCATCGCATGGTCGGCCGCCTCCTCGAACGCACCCAGGTCGTGCTCGCCGAGATGGTCCACGACCCCTACCACCCGATCCGCCAGCAGCTCGGCGCCGGCATCGTGAAGCTCGCCGAGGACCTGCAGACCAACGAGACGCTGCGCCGGCGCGGCGAGGAGCTCAAGGAGCACCTGCTCTCCCAACCCCAGCTGCGGACGGTCGCGACGAGCGTCTGGGAGGACGTCGACCTTCAAACACTCATCATCAGGACCGGCCGGCGCCTCGCCACCGACGCCGACCTGCAGGAATCCGCGCAGCGCAGCCTCGAAGCGGCGGCCCGGCAGATACTCGGCGCCTACGGGCACGAGCTCGTGGCCCTCGTGTCGACGACCATCAACCGCTGGGACGCGGCCGAGACGTCTCGGCGCCTCGAGCTGCTCCTCGGCCCGGACCTGCAGTACATCCGCATCAACGGAACCGTCGTCGGAGCTCTCGCCGGCCTCGCTCTCCACGCGCTGGCTACGGTCTGAAGATGCGCATCGCCAACGTCGCCGGCAAGCTCAAGCTCGTCGAGGGCGACAAGATGAGGGAGATCCCCGGCTTCGACCCCGGCAACGTGTACGACCGCTGGGACGAGTTCCTCTCAACGGTGAAAGACCACGCCGGCGCGCCGTCCGAGCCCTTCGATCCGACGAAGGCCGGTCCGCCGAGCCCGAACCCCGGGCAGGTGTTCGCAGTGGCGCTCAACTACCGCGAGCACGCCGCGGAGTCCGGGCTCAAGCCCCCCGACGATCCGCTGTTCTTCACCAAGTTCGTCAGCGCCTTCTCCGGCGCGTACTCCACTGTTCAATTGCCAGCGAACGGCAACGTCGACTGGGAATGCGAGCTCGTCGCGGTGATCGGCCGCACCGCGCGCAACGTCGACGCGTCGCGCGGGTGGGACCACGTCGCCGGCATCACCGTCGGCAACGACATCTCCGAACGCAAGATGCAGCGCTCCGGTCCCATGCCCCAGTTCTCGCTCGGCAAGTCCCACTCCGGCTTCGCGCCGCAAGGGCCCACGCTCGTCACCCCCGACGAGCTGCCGAACCGCGATGACCTCGGCATCGGCTGCGACCTCAACGGTGAGTCGATGCAGTCCTCCCGCACCTCCTTCATGATCTTCCCGGTCAACGAGCTCGTCGCCTACCTGTCGCGCGTCGTGACCCTCTATCCGGGCGACGTGATCTTCACCGGCACGCCACCGGGCGTGGGCATGGGCCGCAACCCGCAGGTCTTCATCAAAGCCGGCGACACCCTCCGTAGCTGGATCGAGGGTGTCGGCGAGATGGAGCAGCGATTCGTCTAGCCCGAGCCCCCCTGGCGAGAGCCGTCCCAGAAGGATCGCAGGGAGACCAGCTTGCCGTCGCCGTCGGTCTTGTAGATGTTGACCACGTCCATGTCCATGGTGTGGCCGCCGCTGACGATGTGGAAGGCGACAACCGCGGCTGCCTCGTCGCCGCAGACGTAGCAACGCTCGATCTCGTAGTCGAAGCGGTCCATCGTCGCGATGACGCTGTCGCGGAACTTGGCGATCGCCTCCTTGCCGCGATGGCCGCCTACCCCCCCGTCGAAGGGCGACACGCCCACGGGATCCTCGACGACTGCGTCGTCGGCGAAGAGGGCGAGCCAACCGTCGCGGTCGCCTTCCTTGGTCAGACGGAGCGACGTCTCGGCCAGCGCGCGCACATCCATGTCAGCCGACCATATCCGGGAGAGGCTCGGCGCCGGTAAGCCAGTGACGCCCGGCCTCGCGCGCCGCAGCCCACTTGGGGATGCTGACCGCGTCGTCCTGGCCGAGGTCCTCCGGGGTGGGGCCGATCCGCTCCGCGAGCGGCTCGAGCGCCTCGACGTCGAAGCCGTACACCTCTGCCGCGGCGAGTCCCAGCATTTGCCGGGTCTCCTCTACAGGGATGTCGTGGAACGATCGCCGCAGCCAGTCGAGAGTGTTGGGCCAGGTGCCCTCCGGATGCGGGTAGTCATTTCCCCAAAGGAGATTTGATACGCCGATCTCGTAGCGGCGCGCGAGCTCCCGCCGCTCCGTCGTCGTCGCCCCGATGAAGCAGTTGCGGTCGAAGTACGCGGACGGTGGCATGGTGAGGTCGCCCTCCATGCGGTGGCTCATCTTCTTGGCGGAGTGCTCGCGGAGAAAGCGCGTGTCCATGAGCCACAGGAGGTCGTTGGCCCAGAACGCGCCGCATTCGGTTGCGCCCCACTTCAGGCGCGGGTAGCGCTCGAAGACCCCTGACCACAGCGCGAACCACAGCGGCCGCACACCCCACCAGCGGACCTCGGTCACGTAGATGCCCAGGTGCTCGCCGTAGTCCTCGCGCGGCGCCGGCCCGGAGTGGGTGTGGATCGGCATCTGCAGGTCCTGGCACGCCGCCCAGATCGGGTCGTAGCGGCGGTCGTGGTAGGGCGGGTACTTGCCCCATGTGGCGGGGATGAGGATGCCGCCACGCAACCCCGCCTCGGCGGCGCGTGTGATCTCCGCGACGGCCCGGTCGATGTCCTGCAGGATCGGCACGACGGCGACCCCGGCGCGGCGTTCGGGGCTCTGCGAGCAGAACTCCGCGATCCACCGGTTGTGGGCGCGCGCGCCGGCGAGGGCGCGGCCGGGGTCGAGGTCCCCCGTCTGGCCGAGACCCGCTCCAAATGGTGCGCCGGCCACACCCGTGACGGCGTCCGCGTCGGGGAAGATGACCTCGCCGGCGACGCCGTCGTTGTCGAGCTCCTTGTCGCGGCGGGCGATATCCCACCCTCCGGCGATGCCCTCACCGTTCTCGGAGAACCACTGCTCGGCGAACTCGGGATCCATGAAGTCGCCGAGGCGCGACTGCTGCTCCTTTTCCTTGAGGTAGTCCTCGAACTCGTCCCGGAATTCGGGGTCGAGGTAGTCGCGGTAGCGCTCGGTGGGCAGCTCCGCATGGCAGTCGGCTGAGATGATCAGGTACGGCTCCACTGGTGCTCCTTACCAGGCCCTGACTTACCAGGCCCTAATCGGATCGGGTTCGAAGGCGGTGCTGCTGGCGCCGGCAGGGACCGCTTCGAGCGGCGTCGCCACCTGCTCGACGGTGGGACCGATGCGCTCGGCGAGAGGGGCGAGGGCGTCGAGGTCGAAGCCGTAGACCAGCGCGGCGTTGCCCCCGACCATGGCTCTCACTTCCCCGGGCTCGACGTCGTGGAAGGTGTGGCGCAGCGCCTCGATCGTGTACGGCGACGTCCCCTCGTAATGGGGGTAGTCGGTCCCCCACATGATCCGGTCGACGCCCATGCGGTGCCGCTCGGCGCACTCGACGGGGCGCATGAAGCTGGCCCCGACGTAACACTGGCGTTTCCAGAACTCGCTCGGCTTCATCGACAGCGATCCGGCGGTCGGCCCCGCGAACCGGGCGATCGCGGACGTCGAGCGGCCGTAGCGCGCCGCGGTGATGTCGAGCGAGTCGAGGGTCGCCGGCACCCAGCCGGATCCCTGCTCGGTCAGCACCAGCGTCAGCTCCGGGTAGCGCTCGAGCACACCGCTGAAGATGAGGTGCCACAGCACCCGGTGCGCCCACCAGTGCGTCTCGTAGACCCACACCGCGAAGTCGCTCGCCCACTCGCCCGTCGGTGACGGTCCGGCGTTCCCGCCGTGGTGGTTGATCACGACCCCGGTCTCCGCGCACGCCCTCCAGAGCGGCTCCCAGTGCTCCGCGTACAGCGGTGGGAGCCCGATGCCGGGTGCCACACCGGGCAGGAGGATCCCCCCGCGCAGGCCGAGCTTGGCGATCTCGTGCACGCCGGCGACCGCTTCGTCGAGGTCGCCGAGGAGTATCTGCCCGACCCCGGCGCGCCGGTCGGGCGCCTGAGCGCAGAAGTCGGACAGCCAGCGGTTGTGCGCTCTCAGCCCTGCCCATCGGAGCTCGAGCTCCTCCGGCGTCTCGGGAGGAGGAGCGGAGAGGCTGCCCCTCGGGAAGAACGGCGGGATGGTGTTCGGGAAGATCACCTCGCCGCAGACGCCTTCGCGGTCGAGGTCGGCGAGGCGGCGGTCGTTGCTCCAGTTGCGCTCGGCGTCGGGCTCGACGAGGTCGGCGAACGGATTCACGAAACCCTCCGCCCATGCGTCGAACTCGTCGCGGTAGGCAGGGTCGAGGTACGGGCGGTAATCGGGTAGGTCCGCGCCGGCGTGGCAGTCCGCGGAGATGACCGTGTAGCGGTCTTGCGGATTCATGGGCGCTGCGCCGCGAGCAGTGCCACGTCGTCGTAGCGCTGGTGCACGAAGGGAAGCAGCCACTCCTGAGGCACGTGCTGCGCGATGCGCGCGGTCTGGATGGTCCGCCGGCGGCACCAGGTGATCGAGCGCAGCTCCTTGACCACCACGTCGGCGACAGGGTCGAGCGGCGAATCGCCGAGCTCGACTGTACCGTCTGCACAGTCGATGGATTCGAAGACCTCGTAGTGGCGGTGGTAGCTCCCGTACACCAGGTGCGGGTCGGTGATGCCATCGCCGTCGGGTGCACGGAGGAACTTGAAGTAGAACTCGATGTTGGTCTGGTCGGGCGGTAGGTCGAGCCCGCCGGTCACGCTGCCGCTGACGGTGATCAGGTCGAAGCCGAGCCGCGACACTCTCGCCCGCACATCGTCGCCGTCGCGTTCGATCTTGATCTCACCGAGCTTCTTGGGCTCACCGAACGTCTCGCGCCCGCCCGTCACCGACTGCTCGGTGGACTGGGGCATGAACAGGGGGTAGTCACCTTCAACGTCCCCGTGGCGGGCCGCCACCGAGAAGACAGCCGAACCGAACGGCGGCCGGCCCTCGATCACCACCCGCTGCAGCGAGATCCGCACGATCGGCTCGTCCGCCGGCTCGAGCGGCTTGGGCAGCACGGCTTCGACGATCGAAGGGTCGGTCAGGTAGGTGACCGTGATCGCCTCGGTCGCGATCGGCGCCTTGGTGGCGTCGATCTCGCGGTCGACTCGGGCGGCGGGGGGCTTGGGGCCGTAGCGCACTGTCATTTGCTCGCTCCCTTCGTCGTTGTTCTCTGTGAAAGGGTGTCGATGAGGTAATCGGGGTTGGTGCGGCTGACGATGGAGGCTGCCTTCTTGGTGATGACCTCGTCGCCGGGGGATGGAGGTCCCATCATCCAGAACTTGTCTTCGACGAGGCCCTCGATCACTTGCGCGGCGACGCTCTCGAGCGGCGTGAACTTAACCTGAAGGCCGGCGCCGTCGAACCGTTGCAGGACCGCGTCGAGGGTCTGTTCGGGCGTGCGGCGCTCCTGGGTCGGCGCGTACTGCTCCGGACGGTGGCGCCACGACTCCCAGATGCCTGTGTTCAAGAAGCCCGCCGGGAAGAGAACGTGCGCCTTGACGTTCGATTCAGCCAACTGGAGGTGGGTGTAGAGGCTCTCGGTGAGGCAGAGCACCGCGGCCTTGGTCATCGGGTACACGGCCATCGCCGGCCCACCGAGTGCACCGCGTGCGATCGGTGCGAGACCGCCGTTGCCCGAGCAGGTGTTGACGACGTGGCCCTCGTCCTGCTCGAGCAGGATCGGGACGAACGCCTTGATCCCGTGGATGACGCCCAGCACGTTGACGTCTATCCCCCACCGCCAGTCGGCAAGGTCGTGCTCCCACATGTACCCCTCGGACACGCCGCCCGTGCCGGCGTTGTTGCACACGACGTGCACCGCGCCGTAGCGGGACACCGTCTCCTTGGCGAGGTGCTCGACGGAGGCATAGTCGGTGACGTCGGTGACTACACCCGCCGCGTCGTATCCGTCCTTCGTGAGCTCCCGGACGGCTTCGTCGAGCGGCTCGGCCAGGACGTCAGCTAGGACGACCTTCATCCCCTCCTCGCAGAACCTGCGGCCTATCGCCTTGCCGATCCCCCCGGCTCCGCCCGTGACGACGCCAACCTTGCCCTGCAAACCTGAGTTGTTCCCTCCCATCGCGGCTCATGGTGCCATGGTCGCATATGCCGACGCAACGGTCGTAATATGCGACCTCGATGGCGCCGCGACCGTCTCCCCAAACCGACAGGGTCGTGGACCTCATGGAGATGATCGCCTCCCGGCCCGAGCGCGGTGTCTCCCTCGCCGAAGTAACCCGGGGGCTGGGGGTGCACAAGGCGAGCTGCCACTCGATGCTGGCTTCGCTGGTGCGCGCGGGGTGGCTGCTGCGAGAGCCGACGAGCAAGCTCTACGCGCTGGGACCGGCGGTCATACGACTCGGCACCGCCGCCGCATCCCGTTTCCCCGCGCTCGACGTGGCACGGCCCGCCATGGCGGAGCTGGCAGCGGAGACGGGCGGGCACGTGATCGCGTTCCAGGTCAATAGCGATCACGTCACGGTCGTGCACCAGGTCCGCAACCTCCGGGTGCCGGCGACACCCATGCGGCTCGGGATGGAGCTGCCGACCCGGCCCCCTTACGGGGCGGCCCTGATCGCGTTTGCAGGCAGCGAGGAGCAATCCCGGTGGCTGTCTGGACTGCCCGAGGACGCGCAGCAGCGCTACCGGCGGGCGCTGGCCGCGACCCGGCGGCGGGGATACGCCGTGGGGTTGCACGTGCTGCCCGACATCCGCCTCCAAGAGCTCGCGTCGCTCATCCGGGCGGCGGAGACGGGCAGCCGGGCGACCGGGCGCGCCGAGGGTCGGCGCGGTGGCGCCAGCCGCCTGAGCGACCTCGCCGGTGCGCTCACGGAAGAGCTGATCCACCGGGAGGAGTGGTTCCTGTCGTCGATCACCGCCTCCCGGCAGTACGACGTGAGCCATGTCGACTCGCCCGTGTTCGGACCGGACGGGAAGGTGGCGCTGATGCTGAGCTTGGTGCCGGTGCCGTCGCCGCAGAGCGGGGCGCAGGTGACTGCTCTGGGTGGACGCCTGCTCGAGAGCACACGCCGGCTGAGCGGCGCACTGGGAGGGGCGGCCACAGCCTGACCGCCACGACTTCCTCGAGTTATTCGCTCGCCGGCTGAGCCCGCCGTCGTTACCGTCGCGTGCGTGCCAGCCATGGTCGAAGTAGCCATCCGAACCGCTACCTGCGACGACGCCGGAGCCATAGGCGCGCTGCACGCGGACAGCTGGCGCCGCAACTATCGCGGGGCCTACTCCGACGAGTTCCTCGACGGTGACGTCCTCGCCGACCGCGAAACGGTGTGGTCCGAACGGCTGAACCGCGACAGCGGTGGTACGGCGACCTTCGTGGCCCAAGCCGCCGGCAGCACCGACCTCGCCGGCTTCGCGCACCTCGCCTTCGACGCTGACCCGAAGTGGGGTTGCCTCCTCGACAACCTCCATGTAGCGCACGGCCTGAAGAGGTCCGGCATAGGCACACGGCTGATCGCCGAGGCTGCCAGCCAGGCCTTGCGGCACCACCAGCTGCTCCACCTGTATGTCCTGGAGCAGAACACCAACGCTCGAGCCTTCTACCAGGCCCGCGGCGGCAGGTTCGTCGAGGCGTCCTTCGTGTCGGCACCCGGAGGCCTCGCCAGCCGGCTCAACGGCTCGCCAAGAGGCCATCTCTATGTCTGGGACGACCCCTCGATCCTCCTCAGCTAGCCCGTCGATACTCCTCAGCTGGCAATGAAGTCCCGCACCTCCGCCGGCGAGCGCAACCTCACGACGGTGAGCTTGTCCCACGCCCCGCCGGTGATGGCCTCGTCGTATCGCGCCTTGTACGCCGAATGCTGAGTCCAGGCCCACCGCAGTATCGACTTCTCGGGGTCGCGCCGCAGGAGGTTCTTGAGGCTCTCGCGGTTGCCGTTCCACAGCTCCTTGCGCATCAGGCCACGCCACAGCGTCCGGCGAAAGAGCTGGCGCATCACCACAGAGCGGGGGAAGTCGATCCACACGACCGTGTCGGCGCGGCCCAGAGAAGCCTGGCCCAGACGCGAGTAGTAGTTGCCGTCCACCACCCACGTGTCCCCTGCGACGATCTCGGCGATGCGCGACCGGAACTCGTCGTCAGGAAGCGCTGTCCAACCCGACTGGTGGTAGATGGAGTCGAGCTCCACGTGTGGAGCGCCGAGCTTCGATGCCAGCGCGCGAGCAAGGGTGGTCTTGCCCGAACCCGAGTTTCCCACTACCCATACACGACGCATGCAATGAAACCCGGACGTTCACTCGCCGGCGAGGCTCGCCAGCTCCCTCTCCAAAGCGTCGAGGCCGAGAGGTCCGAGACCGAGGGCCTCCGTGTGCCAACGCTTCAGGTCGAACCTGGAGCCTGCGGCTCGCCGCGCCTGGTCTCGTCCCGCGAGCCAGCTCCTCTCCCCCAGCTTGTAGCAGGTGGCCTGTGCCGGCATCGAGAGATAGCGGTCGATCTCGCTCGAGCACATGCCGCGGTTCTGGCCCGACGCCGCCTCTATGAAATCCACGGCGATCTCGTAGTTCCACTGCGAACCGGCACCCACCCCCGGCCAGTCGGGCGGGATGCGGCGCGAAGTGTGCAGCCCGATGTCAACGACCACCCGCGCCGCCCTGAACGCCTGCATCGACAGGAACCCCAGCCGGTACTCCGGCTTGTCGAACCCGCCGATCTCGTCCATGAACCGCTCCGCGTACAACGCCCACCCCTCGCCGTGGGCGGAATTGAACCCGAGCTTCTGGGCGCGGGTCAGCTCCATCATCCGCACAGCGCCGACCTGCAGGTGGTGGCCCGGAACCGCCTCGTGGAAGACGATGCTCGGCAGGTCCCACGTCGTGAACCACGTCCGCCCGATCGTCGGGAACCAGATCCGCCCCGGACGCACGAAGCCGTCACCGGGAGGGGTGTAGTGAGGCGCGGCCGCGCTTCCCTCCGGGGGTATCCCGACCTCGCAGCGGCGCAACGGCTCTGCGATGTCGAAGTGCACCCCATCCAACGACTCGATCGTCCGGTCGGTGAGATCCTGCAACCAAATCTTCCACGCGTCCACTCCCTCGATGCCGCGGGAGCGGTCCTCGCCCAGCATCTCCACCACCTCGCGGTAGCTCGCTCCGGGGACGACGCGGTCAGCCTCAACCGCCTTCTCCGCCTCCAGGCGGCCGAGCTCCTCCCATCCCCAGCGGTAGGCGTCCTCGACGTCGAGCTCCGCCCCGAGGCTGTAGCGCGCCCAGACGCGGTAGCGCTCCTCCCCCACCCCGTATCTCTCGGCCGCGGCGGCGAGGTACTCGTCGCGCAGCCACTGTCCCAGCTGAAAGTACGCTGCGTCCGCCGGTCCCGCCGTGCCCTGCAGCCGCGCCGACAACGGACCGTCGCCGTACGCAGCGGCCATCGACGAGAACCAGCCGTTAGCAGACCAGGTCGCGCACTGGTGGGCCACCGATCTCACCGAACGTTGGGAAGCCACACGCCCCGCGGCCATGCCCTGGCCGAGCATCGTCCTGTACCCATCGAGCGCGCCGGGCACGAGGAGCAACCTCTCGAGCACGCCTTCCCAGTCATCGTCGGAGCCTTTCGGCAATAGGTCAAACGACTGGCGGATCGCGGCCTGCGGCCCCGCCAGCGCGCTCACCTGGCGATCCTCCTCGCCCGCGTCATGCAGTGCCAGCGAACCTTGCAACTGCTCGGCCAGGAACAGCCGTCCGAGCCTCCCCTTCTCGTCGACGGGATCGGCGGACGCGAGCTCGCGAAGGGTCGAGCGCATCAGATCCGCCCGGGCGTCGGAGCCGGCGGGCGAGTAGTCGGTCAGAGCGGCCGGGGCCTCGATGCCGGCGAACACCGCCCAGATCGGGTTGAGGCGTGCCATCTCCCGTACGTGGCGCTCCGACACCTCCGCGACCGTCACGAACGCCCACCTCCCACGAAGAGGGAACGATAAGGCCGGGGCGGGCATCAATCAACCAGGGGCGACCGCAGGTTGGCCGGGATAGGGTTGGCCGAGATGCCAGCCGTCGAAGACCTCCAGACCCCGGCGCTGCTCGTGGACGCCGGCGCCTTCAAGTCCAACATCGCAACGATGTCCTGGGCTCTTCCCGGCGCAAGGCTGAGGCCGCACGTGAAGGCCCACAAGTGCACCGAGCTCGCACGACGTCAGGCGGAGGCAGGTCACCGCACGTTCTGCGCGGCGACGATCAAAGAGATGGAGGCGATGGCTGCGGCCGGTCTCGGCGAGGACCTCCTGCTCGCCAACGAGGTTGTCGACGCCTCACGGCTGTCCCCCCTCGTCCGGAACGGCGCTCGGGTCACCGTCGCCGTGGACTCCGACGAGACAGTCGACGCGGCGAAGCGGGCCGGTGTCCGCGAGGTTCTCATCGACGTCAACGTCGGCCTCCCCCGCTGCGGCTGCGACCCCGACAGCGCCGCCAAGCTGGCCGATGCGGCGCGCGCCGCGGGCCTCGAGGTGCGCGGTGTGATGGGATACGAGGGCCACGCGGTGGGGCTTGCCGACCGAGCGGAGCGGACCCGCCAGGTCGAGGAAGCGATGGGCGTCCTCGCCAAGGCGCACGCGCAGGTTGGCGGCGACATCGTGTCCGCCGGAGGCACCGGGAGCTACGACATCAACAGGGTTGCCAACGAGATCCAAGCGGGCTCCTATGCGCTCATGGACACGGCGTACGCCGCTCTCGGCCTGCCGTTCGCGAACGCGCTCACGGTCATCGCCACCGTGATCTCCGTCAACCATGCGGGTTGGGCCGTGGCCGATTGCGGGCTCAAGGCGCTCGGGATGGACCACGGCAACCCTTCCATGGCCGACGGGTCGCTGGTGTGGTTCTGCTCCGACGAGCACATCACGTTCTCGCCGCCGGAGGGCGGCTCGCTCCCGAGGGTCGGCGACCGCGTCCAGGTAGTGCCGGCGCACGTCGACCCGACCGTGGCGTACCACGAGTACCTGCACGTGTACGACCCGGGGACGAACAAGGTGGAAGAGGTGTGGCCGGTCGACATGCGCGGCTGGTGACGCGCTTGCGTTCTAGACAGACCGCGCGGCGCCAACCAGTTCGTCGATGACGGCGAGCGCGTCGTACTTGCGCTCGAAAGGACCCCAGTACATCGAAGTCTGCGCGCCCTGCCTGTAGCCGGCGGAGTCGACGAGGACGCGCCGGTGGCTGGTTGCGACCAAGCTCGCCGCCGACTCACCCGCTTCGGTCTTCGACAGGACCCGCCCGGTGATGGCAACCTGGGCGAGCCGCGCTGTCTCGAGGACCAGGGGGGTGACGTCGCGGCGCAGGACCAGCAGGCCCTTCTTGCCCGATGCGATGGCGGCGAGCCGGTCGAGCGCCCAGGCGCGCAGCACGGCCGCGTCCTCCCAGACGACCGGCCAGTCGGGACCGAACAGCGGCATCGGATCGTTGCGCAGGATCGCCCAGGTCAGTGGCGTCGCCAGCTGAGACGGCCGCGTGACCGCGCGGGGGCCGCCCGACACCTCCTCCCAGGTGGTGTGCCACACGACGGCAGTTCGCCCGGCGCGGGCCATCGCTTTCTCCGCCCGGTGCAACCTCGAGGCCTTGTCGGCATCGGGGAGTGAGTCGGCTACCACCACCAGGTCGACGTTGCTCTGCCGCTGGCTGAAATCGCCGAGCGCGAGGGAGCCGACCGCGTAGACCGCCGCCACCGAACCGCCTTGCTCTCGCCGGAGCAGGTCGACGTAGGCGTCGACGGGCCCCGCCACCACCTGGGGCATCATGGGTCCAGTATGGATCGCTGCGCGGTTGTGGGGGCGGGGATCGTCGGGTTGGCGACCGCCCGGGAGATCAGCCGGCGGGGGTACGAGGTGGTGGTCCTGGAAAAAGAGGGCGCGGTGGCGCGCCACCAGACCTCGCACAACTCGGGCGTTGTGCACGCGGGCATCTACTACGCGCCGGGATCTCTCAAGGCTCAACTGTGCTCACGCGGCCGCGCCCTGCTGAAGGAGTACTGCGAGGCGCACGCGATCACCTACGTCGAGTGCGGCAAGGTGGTCGTGGCCCGCGACGGGAGCGAGATCCCGGCGCTGCGCCAGCTCGAGGCGCGAGCGACCGCCAACGCGGTCCCGGACCTCCGCTGGCTCGGCCCTGGCGCGCTGGAGCAGGTCGAGCCCCACGCGTGTGGCGTCGCCGCCCTGCACTCGCCGCGCACTGCCATCGTCGACTTCGAGGAGGTCGCGCGCTCACTGGCCGGCGACCTCGATGTCCGCCTCGGGTTCGAGGTGACCGGTTTCGTGCCGGCGGGCGGCGGCGTGACCGTCACCGGATCCGGCGGTGAGATCCAGGTGGACAAGGTGGTGGTCTGCGCCGGCCTGCAGTCCGATCGGGTCGCCGCGCTCGCCGGCGACACCGACGGGCCGGCGATCGTCGCGTTCAGAGGCGAGTACTGGCAGCTGCTCCCGGGCCGGCGCGACCTGGTGCGGGGTCTCCTCTACCCAGTGCCGGACCCGGCCTACCCGTTTCTGGGGGTGCACTTCACGCGCCGGGTCGACGGAAGCGTCGACGTCGGGCCGAACGCGGTGCTCGCATTCGCGCGGGAGGGCTACCGCCGCCGCGATGTTTCGCTGAGCTACCTCTCGCGCTCGATCGGCGATCCCGGCTTCCGCGCGATGGCGCGCAAGCACTGGCGGCCCGGCCTGGCGGAGATGCGAGGGTCTTTCTCCAAACGGGCATTCGTGTCGGCGGCGCAGAGGTTGGTGCCCGAGCTTCGGCCCGAGGACCTCGTGGCGGCGGCGGCGGGGGTGCGCGCGCAGGCGGTGGACCGCGACGGGTCTCTGGTCGACGACTTCCGCATCGGCGGCTCCGGGGCGGTCGTCACGGTCCGCAACGCCCCGTCGCCGGCGGCGACCTCCTCCCTGGCCATAGCCGAGGTGGTGACCGAACACCTGTTCGGCTAACCTGGGCGCATGCTCCAGGGGAGCCTGTTCGCCAGCGGCCCTGTCGGGGTCAGGCCTTCACCGGTGTTCGAGCGGATCGACCTCGGTGGCGGCGCCTGGGTCGACGTCGCGAGGGACTGGCTCGGCGGGGCGGACGACCTCATGGGGCGGCTGGCATCCACAGTGGACTGGAGGCATCACCGCCGGCGCATGTACGACCGTGTCGTCGACGAGCCGCGGCTGAGTCGCTGGTACCGCTCAGGGGAGGCCCTGCCCGACGAGGCGCTGGCCTGGTTCCGCGTGGCCGTCGGCCGGCGCTACCGGGTGCGGTTCGCCGCGATGGGTCTCAACTACTACCGCGACGGGCGCGACAGCGTCGCCTTTCACTCTGACCGGGAGTTGCGCCACCTCGACGACACCCTGGTCGCGATAGTCACCCTCGGAGCGGAGCGCCCGTTCCTGCTGCGCCCCGCCGGCGGCGGGCGCTCGATCGACATACGGCCGGCGTCGGGTGACCTGCTCGTGATGGGCGGTTCGTGCCAGCTGGGCTGGGAGCACGCCGTCCCTAAGGTCGCCTCGGGGGCGGGGCCGAGGATCAGCGCGTCGATCCGCTGGGCGCGCCTGGGCGGCCCCGAGATGGAGTGGGCGCCGCCCGACCGGTCCCGCAATGCCGCCGGGTGATCGCAGGCTGACTACTTGCCGCCCGAGTTTTGGAGCTGCACGGCTTTGTTGATATCCGCAAGAGCCTGGTTGACGTCCGCCTGGTAGGTCGCCAGATCACCGTTCTTCAGGGCGGAATTCGCGGCGTTGAGAGACGTCTGAGCCTGTGCGAGCAACGAGGCTACGGTTGGCGACCCGCTTGACGGCGGGGTGGTCGTGGTCGGGGAGCTCGGGTTGGTGCTGCCGGGGGTGCTCGGGGTCACCAGCGGCTTGGCGTTCGCCGCGCTGGTGTTGCAGTAGTTGGAGAACGGCTGCGATCCGTCAGGGTTGGTCACCTGGCAAAGCGCGTTGTCGAGCGACGCGTTGGAGCTGTGGTAAGCGGTCTGGTTGTAGACGACGATCACGTCTTTGAGCGTCGGCACCTGATTGCTCGACGACTCCACGTAGACGGGCTGCACATACAGGAGGGTCTGGTCGATCGGCACGATCGCCACCTCGCCCAGCTCCACGGTCGAGCCGTTCTGGTTGAGGAACGACAGCTCTGTCGAAATCGACACGTTCGACCTGATGGCGTTCGCGATGAGCGCCGGGCCGTCAACGTTCTGGCCTGCAGGGGTCACGAACAACCGGAGCGTTCCGTAGTCGCTCGGGTCCGACGACGCGGTCATGAAGGCCGTGAGGTTCTGCCGTTCTGTCGACGATGAGTACGGCACGTACGGTGTCAGCATCATGAAGCTCTGCTGGGTCTTCCCCGGCAGGTGCGCGAGCACGTACTGGGGTTGCAACCTCGCCACAGGGGGCGGACCGAGCTGGCCGTTCGCTCCGAGGACGCTCTGGCCGATCTGGCTGTTCTGGGTGAGCTGGCCGCTGCCGGGATCCGGGGAGACCGCCCATGACTGCGCCTGGGTGTAGAACCCGCTCGCGTCGGTGAGGTGGTAGCGCCCGTACATGTTGGTCTGGACCCTGAAGATGTCCTCGGGGTAGCGGAAATGGTCGACGATCCCGGGGATGATCGAGTTCGCCTTGGATATGGGCGTGAACAGGTCGGGGAACGCCCGTTCGTAGACCTTGATGATCGGGTCGTCGGTGTTGGTGACGAAGAAGTGCATCGAACCGTCGAAGGCGCTGACGACCACCTTCACGGAGTTTCGCACGTAGTTGAACGAAGACGAGAGCCCGCTGTTGGCCGGCACCCGGTCGGTGTTGGCGTTCTGCGAGTAGGGGTAGTTGTCGGTCGTCGTGTACGCGTCCACGACCCAGTAGACCTGCTTGTCGACGATCACGGCGTAGGGGTCGGCGTCGTACTTGAGGAACGGGGCGGCCTTGCGGACCCTGTCGTTGATGTTGCGGATGTACATCACCCGCGACGAGGGTGTGATCTGGCCGGAGAGGACGAAGTTGGCATCCCGGAATCGCAGGGCGAAGGCGGCTCGGCGGATGATGCCCCCTGCTGTCACACCACCGCGGCCGGTGTAGCGCGATGTCACCTGGACGTTGTTCTTGCTCTCGTAGTCCAGCTCGGCCGTCTTCGAGGCGGCAATGACATAGCCGCCGGTGTCGGTGCCGACGCCGTAGTAGATCTCCGATCCGTTGGTCGACAGGGTGGGGTCGCCTTGCGGGGGCAGCTCCGACAGCGAGAAGTTCGGCGTCCCGTCAGCGTTGACGCCGCTCTGGCTGATGGGAGCGACGACTGCTCCGTACCCGTGGGTGTATTCCAGGTGCTGGTTGACGAACCCCGACGGGACCGACGAGTTGAGCTCGCGCACCGACGCGATGGTGGCGGTCAGCTGCGGGTTGCCCGATCCGGTGGGGTCGAGGAGGTAGCGGTCCAGGTCGAGGTCGTTGAACTGGTAGTAGGCGCGCTGCGCTTGGTACTTGTCGAACGTGTTCTTGAGGTTGACCGAAGGGTCGAGCAGCCTGACGTTGGCGAGGGTCTGCTGGTTCGCCTGCTCCTGAGTAGTGTTGCCCTGGATCTCGGCCTGGGTCACCGTCGGCGAGTAGTTGTAGCCGGTGTCCACCTTTACGTTGTTCAGCCCGTACGCCGCACGCGTCGCGCTGATGTTGCGCTGGATGTAGGGCGCCTCCTTGGTCAGCTCGGACGGGCTGACACGCAGCGCCTGGTACAGGGCGGGGTACGCGGCGCCGACGAGCACGTAGACGAGGAACCACAGGGCGACAGCGACGGTGGGCAAGGTCCAGCCCCGCTGGCGGATGTTGATCAGGAATAGCGCCGCTGCGATGGCTGCGATCGCGATGAGAAGGGTCCGCGCCGGCAGGTCGGCGTGCACGTTCGTGGCGGTCGCGCCGTTGACCACGTGGTCGCGGCTCAGCACCAGCTCGAGACGCTGGAAGTAGTAGTCGACCCCTTTCACGAGAGCGAGCACGCCGAGCAGTACGGACAGGTGGGTCTTGACCGCCGCGGTCACCCGGCGCTGGCCCCCCTGCACGTGGATGCCGCCGTTGAGGTAGTGGGCGACGGCAGTGACCACGAGGATGATCGCCAGTGCCTCGAACGTCCAACCGATGAGGAACTTGATGAACGGCAGCTCGAACACGTAGAAACCGACG
>Ga0307372_10005972_pt1 | contig 18003 bp, 17 predicted proteins | sample OX1MG_FD_202533 | JGI IMG/M metagenome (GOLD analysis project Ga0307372, IMG submission 202533) | Soil microbial communities from Risofladan, Vaasa, Finland - OX-1 | ecosystem: Environmental > Terrestrial > Soil > Coastal area > Acid sulfate soil | place: Finland: Risofladan, Vaasa | collected... | reverse complement strand
CGTTCGCTGTCCGCGGACGGCGACCCGGTCGCGCCATAGGTGGACAGGGTTGGGGTGGCGTTACCTCGGTCCCTTCATACACGTCTCATTCACGTCACGCCGGGCCGCGCTCGAGAGCGAGCGCGGCATCGACGAGCGCGAGATGCACCGAGGTCGAAGGGAGATTTCCCGTCAACTCCGCCGCGACCGGGTCGGCCGCTTCGGAAAGGATCCCTGTGGGCCCCGCCAGCCCGAGCACCGCTTCCATCCGCTCGTGAGCCTCGTCCCACCGCTCCATTTCAGCGAGCGCGCGGGCGGCCCACAGGGTCGCGAGCAGGTCAGGGTTGTCGGGGCCGGCGTGCCCGTCGTCCACCTTCTCCGGGTAGCGGTAGAGCAGGCCGCCGGCGCTGAGGCGCTCGAGGACCCGGTCGACAGTCGCCTCCACGACGTGGTGGCGGGGCGGCCAGGGTCCGGTCCAAGCCGCCCGTAGTAGGGCAGCGTCCGGTTCGTCGCCGGCGGACTGGGCCCCGTCGCGGCGCAGGCCGCCGTCGGCTGCGAAGCCCGAATCCTCGATCCACGACATCGCTGCCCTCGCCTCCTGCTGCCAGACCGCGGCGGAGAGGTCCAGCGGGTTGGCCTGCCGGGCGTGGCGGGCCATGCGATCGAAAGCGAGCCACGCCTGCAGGCCGGTCGAGACGAGCCTCGCCGGCGGACCCTGCGAGAGCCACACGCCGGCGTCGGGATCCGACCAGTGATCGGCGAGCCAGTCGGTGGCGCCACACAGCGCCGGCCACGAGGCCGAGAGGGGACCGGGGTCGCCCGGCCGCCCTCCCGGGCCGCGCATGCTCGCTCCGATCACGCCGGCGACGGCGCCGTAGCAGTCGATGTCCTCGAGGTCGAGCGGGACCCCGGCCACCACCGGCTGCGACATCCTCCACCCTTGGAGCGGCAACTCCTCCGATCCCGGCGGCGGCTGGCCGTCTGCATCGAGCCACGCCGGCCACGGCAGTGGAGCGTCCGTCACGGAACGCCGAAGCCAGGCCTCCGCCGCCTCCGCGTCCTCGGCGAACCCCGCCGCTGCCAGGGTGGCGACAGCCGAGCTGGCGTCCTGCCAGCGCACCCACCGCCCGTCGGAGTTGCGCTCGCTGCCGGGCCTGCGGGGCAGCGAGGTCGTGCCGGCCGCGACCGGTGCTCCGGCTGGGCCGGTGAGGCACCTCACTGCCAGGAGGCTGCGTTCGACGGCGGCCCGGTACACGCCTGTGTAGGCGAGCACCGACAGCCAGCTCCTCCAGGCGGTCTCCGTCTCGTGGGCCAACCGCAACGCCGCGTCGAGCGTGAGAGGAGCCTCCGAACCGGAGCGGGGCCCGGCAGTCACGGCGAAACCTTCCCCTTCCTCCAGCCGCTTCACCGCCCGCCACCTCTGGACGTCCCGGCCGAGAGGCTCCGCCAGGAGGGGGAACCCGACCTGCACGGCCAGGTCGTCGACAACGACCCCATCCGGCGTTCCCATTACGTCGCGTGCCCCGGCGAAAGGACCGGCGGGGTACACCTCGACCTCCACGTCGACGGGGCCGGACAGAGCCCTCACCACCCTGACGATCCTCCCGCCCACCTCCAACCCGGAGCCGGGCCACGGGAGGAAGTCGACGACCGACACCCGCCTGCCCCCCGGCCCTTCGAGGATGTTCTCGGCGACGTTCGTGCCGCTGCGGTACCGCAGATTCCCCGGGGGCAGCCGGCGGGGCGCGGAGGGCCCGTCGCGTTCCGGGCCGACCCTGATGGCACCGCCGGCGGGGTCAAGCAGCCGCCAAAGGACCGGAGCGGACCCGATGCCGCCGGGGCAGTACCAGTCGATCGTGGCGTCCGCCGAGACGAGAGCGCCGAACCTCCCGTTTCCGATCCAGGCTCGTGCCCCGAGTGGGACGCGAGAGGGGTCGGTGATCAACGGGTCAGCTGCCTACGTCGACGATCTCGACCTTCTGGGCGCCTCGAGGCGCCTCGTAGGAGACGGTCTCGCCCTTCTTCTTGCCGATCAACGCCTGCCCGAGTGGCGAGTTGGGCGAGATCACCTCGACCCCGTCCCGCCGCTCCTCGATGGAACCGATCAGGTACTTCTCCACCTCGTCGTCACCCTCGTAGCGCAGCGAGACGACCGCACCGGCGACGACCACGCCGTCCTCGGCGGCGGATCCGTCGACGATCTCGACGTCCTTGAGCATCGCCTCGAGCCGGCGGATCCGGGCCTCCATCTTCCCTTGGGTGTCCTTGGCAGCGTGGTAGTCGCCGTTCTCCGAGAGGTCACCGAGGGCCCGAGCGGCCTCGATGGCTCGGGCGATCTCTATCCGGCCGCGGGTGCGCAGGTCTTCCAGCTCCGCCTTGAGCCGTTCGAAAGTGTCCTGGGTCAGTTGGTGCGGGGCAGCCATACGTGCCCAGGCTAGTGGTGGTTGACGGAAGGCCGGCCATCAGCGAGACTGGTGGGACCGTGAAGCGACCCGCCCCCTCTTGCAGCATCGTAATCATCGTGTAGCGCATCGGCCTGCCCGCCGGTGCGCTTCGTGGACCGTCCCTTTGGGGGCGGTCGTTTTGTGTCCAGACCCGAGACAGGAGCCAGCAGGAACGTGACCACCTACAAGATCGCCGTGATCCCCGGAGACGGGATCGGAACCGAGGTGATCGCAGAAGGGCTCAAAGTCGCGCGGGCGGCCGGTGCCTCCCTGGACACGACCGAATACGACCTCGGCGGGCGCCGCTACCTGGCGACCGGGGAGGTGCTGCCCGACGCCGTCCTCGACGAGCTGCGCGGTTTCGACGCCATCCTCCTCGGCGCGATCGGCACCCCGGAGGTGCCGCCGGGCGTGCTGGAGCGGGGTCTGCTGTTGAGGATGCGTTTCGAGCTCGACCTGTACATCAACCTGCGGCCTTTCGTAGCGGACTCCAGCGTCGGTGCCGGGGTGCCGATCGACTTCTCGGTGGTCCGGGAGAACACGGAAGGCGCCTACGCAGGCGAGGGTGGTTTCTTGCGCAAAGGTACGGAGCAGGAGATCGCGACGCAGGGGTCCGTGAACACGCGCTTCGGCGTGGAGCGTTGCATCAGGTACGCGTTCGACCTGGCACGGTCCCGGGACCGCCGGCATCTCACGTTGGTCCACAAGACCAACGTGCTCACGTTCTCGGGGGACCTCTGGCAGCGGACCTTCGACCAGGTGGCACTCGAGTACCCCGACGTCACCACGGCCTACAACCACATCGACGCCTCGTGCATCTACTTCGTCGAGAGCCCGCAGCGCTACGACGTGATCGTCACCGACAACCTGTTCGGGGACATCCTCACCGACCTCGGGGGGGCGATCGCCGGCGGCATCGGCCGGGCCGCCTCGGGGAACCTCAATCCCGAGCGCACAGGGCCCTCCATGTTCGAGCCAGTCCACGGGTCCGCGCCCGACATTGCGGGCACCGGCAAGGCGAACCCGGTAGCCGCGATCGTGTCAACCGCGATGATGCTCGACTTCCTCGGGGCCGGCGACGCCGCCTCCCGCATAACCAAGGCGGTCTCGGGATTCGTCCCGGGTTCCGGCAGCTCCACCTTCCAGGTGGGCGACGCGATCGCAGAAAGGGTGTAGTCCGATGCCGATCACCAAGACCGAGAAGATCTGGATGGACGGCGAATTCGTCGACTGGGACGAAGCCCGCGTGCACATCCTCACCCACTCCCTCCACTACGGCTGCGGTGTGTTCGAGGGGATCCGCGCCTACCCGACCGAGACCGGGCCTGCGGTGTTCCGGCTCACAGACCACATCGTCCGGCTCTTCAATTCGGCGAAGATCTTCATGATCGACGTCCCCTTCACTGTCGAGGAGCTCATCGAGGCGACCAAGGCGACGGTTCGCGTCAACGGTCTCTCCGAGTGCTACATCCGCCCGCTCGTGTACCTGGGCTATGGGGAGATGGGCCTCAATCCTCTGCCGGCCCCCGTGAACGTGTCGATTGCGGTGTGGCCGTGGGGCGCCTACCTCGGCGACGAAGGGGTTGCCAACGGCGTCCGCATGAAGATCAGTTCCTGGCAGCGCCACGACCCCAACGCCATGCCGCCGGCAGCGAAGGGAACCGGCATGTACATCAACTCGTCCATGGCGAAAGTAGAGGCGTTGAAGGCCGGCTACGACGAGGCGATCCTCCTGTCCCCGCAGGGCTACGTTTCCGAGTGCACAGGCGAGAACATCTTCGTCGTTCGCCACGGCAAGATCATCACCCCGCCGCTGTCCGCCGGCGCGCTCGAGGGAATCACCCAGAGCTCTGTGATGACCATCGCCCGCGACCTCGGCTTCGAGACGGAGGTGGGCAACATCCTCCGGTCCGACCTCTACATCGCGGAAGAGGCGTTCCTTTCGGGCACGGCCGCAGAAGTGGTGCCCATCGCGTCGGTGGACGACCGCCCGGTCGGGGACGGCAAGCCCGGCCTGATGACCCGCCAGATCCAGGAGGTCTACCAGGCCGCGGTGCGCGGGAAGGTAGACCGCTACAAGGACTGGGTCGAGCATGTCGGGTGATCACGCGCACCTGGTCCCCCCCGAACTGCCGGAGGCGGTAGACGTCTACGACACCACGTTGCGGGACGGATCGCAGCAAGAGGGACTGTCGCTCACCGTCGACGACAAGCTGCGCGTCGCCGAGCAGCTCGACCACCTCGGGGTCCAGTACATCGAAGGCGGGTGGCCGGGGGCGAACCCCAAGGACGCCGAGTTCTTCCGCAGGGCCGCCGCCGGCGAGCTCAACCTTCAGACTGCGACGCTCGTCGCGTTCGGGTCGACGCGCAAAGCCGGCGGGCGGGCGGAGACGGACCCCGTGCTCGCCGACATGCTCGCAGCGCAGACCTCCGTGGTGTGCCTCGTCGCCAAGTCCGCGGAGTGGCACGTCACAGAGACTCTGCGGACGAGCCTCACCGAGGCGATCGACATGGTCGCCGACTCGGTCGGCTACCTCGTGGCGCAGGGCAAGCGGGTGTTCCTCGACGCAGAGCACTTCTTCGACGGTTACCGCTCGAACCCGGCCTTCAGCACCGACGTGCTTCGTGCCGCGGCTGGCGCCGGTGCCGAGGTCCTCGTCCTGTGTGACACCAACGGCGGCAGCCTTCCGTTCGAAGTAGAGCGGGTGGTCGGAGAGCTACGCCAACACGCCCTCGACCCCGGTACTGCCCTCGGCTGCCACTTCCACAACGACTCCGGCTGCGCCGTCGCCAACTCCCTCATGGCGGTACGCATGGGGGTCACCCAGATTCAAGGCTGCATCAACGGATACGGCGAACGGACCGGCAATGCCGACCTGACCGCGGCTGTACCGGACCTCACCTTGAAGATGGGTGTCGAGACGATCGGTCTGGACCGCCTGCCGCGTCTCACCTCGGTGGCGCACCACATCGCGGAGGTGGTGAACATCGCGCCCCACCCGCACCAGCCGTTCGTCGGCGCGTCCGCGTTCGCGCACAAAGCCGGCCTGCACACGAGCGCCATCGCCAGGCAGCGCGACGCCTACGAGCACGTCGACCCGGAATCGGTCGGCAACGGCACCCGGTTCGTCGTCAGCGAGATGGCGGGCCGCTCCACCGTCGCCTTGAAGGCGGAGCAGCTGGGGCTGTCCCTCGACGACAGCGTCCTCGCCGCCGTGGTCGAACAGCTCAAGGACCTGGAACACCGCGGGTACCACTTCGAGGTCGCTGACGGCTCGCTCGAGCTGTTGATGAGGGCGGCGACGGGGTGGAAGCAGTCGTTTTTCAGGTTGGAGTCGCACAGGGTGATCACCGACCTTCGCGACGACGGGTCATTTGTGACCGAGGCGACCGTCAAGGTGCTGGTGGGCGACGACCGGGTCATAACCACGGCGGAGGGGAACGGACCGGTGAACGCGCTCGACGCCGCCCTGCGCAAGGCGATCGGCCCGGTGTTCCCGAATCTCGCGCACGTCCACCTCACAGACTTCAAGGTCCGGGTGCTCGACACCAGCAAGGGGACCGCGGCGGTCACCCGGGTGCTGATCGACTCGACGGACGGGGAGCGCAGCTGGACCACCATCGGGGTATCAGAGAACGTGATCGAGGCGTCGTGGGCCGCCCTCGAGGACTCGATCGTGTTCGGGTTGCTGCATGGAGCGGCAGGCCAGCAGAATCAGCCTCTGTGACCCAACCAAACCACGTACCGGTACAGGCCTCCGACCGGGTCAGGCCATCGGCCCTGCTCCCACCGCCCGTTGCGTGGTACCAGGAAAGGCCGGCCGAGCAGACCGAGCTGGCTCAACCCAGGGGCCCTCGCTTCGGGTCCACGGGCCCCGACCTCGGCTACGGGCTCAAGCTTGCCAGGCGGCTCATCCCGCGGCTGCAGCTCACCGAGGGCGAGCACGAAGACGCCACCGTCGCCGGCTGCTTCGCCTGTGGCACGCGCCGCTCGGCCCAGTTCGGCAGGGCACCGGTCATCTACGACATGGAATGGGCGTACACCCTGTGGGGGTTCCTCGGCGGAGCCCCCGACGACCTCGTCTCGTGGCGCAAGAGGATGTTCCGCGGCGCCGCTGAGCACTACTGGGACCAGCGCGAGATCGTCGACGCGGTCCGGCTCGAGACCCTCGCACTGACCCCGGCCCAGGTACGCGAGAGGCTCGGTTCGTGGAAGGAACTGTTGATCGTATGACTGGGTCTTTTTCCATGTCCATCGCTGAAGCCGACGCGCAGCTCACCGCCCCTGGCCAGATGTTCGAGGTCGACGAGGTCGAGATCCGCGGCATCCCGACCAAGGTCTGGAAGAACTGCCCCGCAACGCTCGCCGACATCCTGACCCTGAGCCGAGGGCACGGCGACAAGACCTTCCTCGTCTACGAAGACGAGCACATGACCTTCGAGGAGCATTTCCGCGCCTGCGCCCATCTCGCCACGATCCTGCGCGACCGGTTCGGAGTCCGCGAGGGCGACAGGGTGGCCATAGCCATGCGGAACTTCCCCGAGTGGTCCGTCGCATTCTGGGCGGCGTCGGCCGCCGGTGCCGTCGTCGTGCCGCTCAACGCCTGGTGGACGGGGGAGGAGCTGCAGTACGGGCTCGCCGACTCGGGGACCAAGGTTCTGATAGCCGACGAAGACCGCGCCGCGCGTATCGCCCCCCATCTCGCTGATCTGCCGGAGCTCGAGGTCACGGTCGTGGTTCGCGGCGGCGCGTCGGTGCCTGCCGAGGGGATGCTGCGCTGGGAGGACGTCGTCGGCCAGGTACCCGAGAGCGCCGAGCTGCCGTCGGTCAACGTCGCCACTGACGACGACGCGACGATCTTCTACACCTCCGGTACCACGGGGCGGACCAAGGGTGCGCTCGGAACGCACCGCAACATCTGCACCAATCCGATCAGCCTTTTCTACGTCAACGTCCGCAACGCGTTGCGCGCAGGGGTCGACGCCGCAGGCGACGGGTCCCAGAACGCGTACCTGCTGTCGGTGCCGTTCTTCCACGCCACGGGCTGCCATTCGGTCCTGGTCGCCAACGCGCTCGCCGGCGGGAAGCTCGTCATCATGTACCGCTGGGACGCCGGCCGGGCGCTCGAGCTGATCGAGCGCGAGCGGATCACCACGTTCGGCGGCGTGCCGACGATGGTGATGCAGGTGCTGGACCACCCTGATTTCGACTCGCGCGACACCTCGAGCGTCAAGGCGGTCGGCTACGGGGGCGCGCCGGCGCCTCCCGAACTGGTCCGCAGGATCCAGGAGCAGTTCGGCTCCGTGCCCGCCTCGAACGGCTACGGGCTGACCGAGACCTCCTCGCTCTCGACGATGAACGCCGGCGAGGACTACGTGAAGAAGCCCGACAGCGTCGGCCCTCCGGTTCCCGTCGTGACCGTGAAGGTCGTCGACGCCGATGGCCGGGAGTTGGCGCTCGGCTCGGTCGGCGAGCTCTGGATCAAGGGGCCGAACGTCGTGAAGGGCTACTGGGGCAAGCCCGAGGCGACGGCGCAGACGTTCAGCGACGGTTGGCTTCACACCGGCGACATCGCGCGGCTGGACGAGGAGAATTTCGTCTACATCGTCGACCGTGCCAAGGACATGCTGATCCGCGGCGGGGAGAACATCTACTGCGTGGAGATCGAGGCTGTTCTCTACGAGCACCCGGCGGTGGCGGACGCGGCGGTGATCGGCGTTGCGCACCCGACGCTCGGTGAGGAGCCGGCGGCGGTCGTCCAGGTGAGAGCTGGTTGTTCGGTGACCGAGAGCGAGCTGCAGGAATTTGTGCGGACGAAGCTGGCGTCGTTCAAGGTCCCGGTGAAGGTGTGGTTCTACGACGGGCCCCTGCCGCGCAACCCGGCAGGGAAGATCCTGAAGCGCGAGCTCCGCGATGAGCTGGTGGGCGCGTAGCGCTCTAGCCGACGGCCGATTCGAGGAACGCCTGCAAGGAGTCGAGGTCGTCCGGCGTCGCGACATTGGCGCGCTCGGAGTCGTCGACCGTGCGCTTGACCATTCCGGACAGCTCGCTGCCAGGCCCTAGCTCGAGGTAATGGGTTACGCCGAGTTCGCGGAGCTTGACCAGCGACTGGCGCCAGCGGACCGGCGACACGAGCTGGCGAGAGAGGAGTTCATGCCAGCCGTCGCGGTGAGGGGCAGCGTCCACGTTCGCGACCACGTCGATCTCTGAGTCGTGGAAGTGCGCCTCCCGCAAGGCCTCCTCGAGCCTGCCCTGTGCCGAGGCCATGAGAGGGGAGTGGAATGCCCCCCCAACCGGCAGTGCCATGACGCGTTTGGCGCCGAGCTGCCGGGCGGCTTCGCCGGCGGCCGCCACGCCGGCGGAAGTGCCGGAGATAACGAATTGGCCCGGAGCGTTGTCGTTGGCGGGCCATGCGCCGTCGACGCCGGCGCACGCCTCGGCGACCTGGGCCGGCTCGAGGCCGAGCACCGCCGCCATGGTGCCGGGCTCCTTGTCGGCGGCCGCTTGCATCGCCTCGCCCCGCGCCGCCACGAGGCGCGCCGCCCCAATGGCATCGAGAGCGCCGGCGGCGGTGAGCGCCGTGTACTCACCGAGGCTGTGACCTGCCACCGCCCGGGGCGCGGGCGCGTACTCCAGACCGGAGGAGCGCGCCGCGTAGAGGGTGACGAGGCTCAGCGCGAACGCGGCGAGCTGGGAGTTGCGGGTCGCCTTGAGAGTCTCGGCGTCGGCGTCGAGGAGCAACGCCGCGACGTCGCGGCCGGTGGCCTCCGCGATGCGCTCGACGGCGGACCAGGCCGGATGGTCCTTCCAGGGGACTCCCATCTGGGGTCGTTGCGAGCCTTGGCCGGGGAACAGGAGCGCGAGCACGGGCAACGAAGCTACAGCGCTCGCGGGCAGGCGCCATAGCTGCTGTGCTCACTAACGTGACCCCATGGCCGCCCCGAAGTCCCGCAGACCTGTCATAGCGGGCCTCGGCATGACCGAGATGGGCGCCATCTACGGCCGCAACGCAGCGAGCTTCGCGAGAGAGGCAATCCGCCTCGCGGTCGCCGACGCCGGCCTGCAACTGGGCGACGTCGACGGTCTGCTCACCTCCAACGGGACCAGCGGTGGCGTCGGTCTCGGTCTTCAACGCGAACTCGGCCTGCGCGATCTCCGCCTCTTGTCCGAGATGCAGGGTTATGGTTCGACCGCGGGCTCCATGGTGCAGTTCGCATCGATGGCGGTGCAGTCGGGGATGGCCGAAGTAGTGGTGTGCGTTTTTGCGGACGCGCCGCTGCGGCCGGGGCGTTCCGCCGGCGACGTCTATGGCGCGCGGCGCAGGAACGCCAACCCGGTTGCACCCGATCGTCCTGCCGAACCGCCTAAGCCCACCCTCCATGGATGGAGCGGCCTGACCATCTCCGCCGGCGCCATCGGTGCGAACACGCTTTACGCGCTCGCCGCGCGCCGGCACATGAACCGATTCGGAACCACCAGCGAGGATTTCGGAGCGATCGCTGTAGCCCAGCGCGCGTGGGCCGCCATGAACCCCGCCGCCGCGAAGCGTGACCCCATCACGCTCGAGGACCACAAGAGCTCGCGCGTGATCGCGGACCCGTTCCGCCTGCTTGACTGCTGCCTCGTGTCCAACGGGGGCGTCGCCGTCGTCGTCACGACCGAAGCGCGAGCCGCCGATCTGTGCCAACCACCCGTCCACGTCAACGGTTGGGCACAGTGCCATCCGGGCCGGCTGTTCGAGCACGACGAGGAATTCGGGCTCGTGACAGGCGCCGCGCTCTCCGGGCCGCAGGCACTGTCGATGGCGTGCGTCAAGCTCGACGACGTCGACGTAGCGCAGATCTACGACTGCTACACCTACACCGTCCTCGTGTCGCTCGAGGACTACGGGTTCTGCGCGAAGGGGGAAGGGGGCGCGTTCGTGTCCACCGGCGGGCAGATCGGCCCCGGGGGTCGCCTCAAGCTGAACACCGGCGGCGGACAGCTCTCCTCGTTCTACATGTGGGGATTCACGCCGCTCACCGAAGCGATCATCCAGGTCCGCGGGCAGGGCGGCGAACGCCAGGTCGAACGCCACGACGTTGCGCTCGTCAGCGGCAACGGCGGGATCCTTGACCATCACGCCACGCTCGTGCTCGGGACGGGACCGGCGTGAGCATCCCGGCTGTAGCACGCGACGAGGCAAGTGAAGAGTTCTTCGACGGCACCGCCGCCGGCGTCTACCTGATCCGGCGCTGCGAGCCCCACGGCCACGCGTCCAAGCCACAGGCACTGCAGTGCTCCGTCTGCGCCAGTGAGGATCTCCGGTGGGAGCCCTCGAGCGGCGAAGCGAGACTCGTCAGCTGGGCCGTGCTGCCACCGCCGGCGTCGTCTGTGGTAGCCGTCGCGGAGCTCAAAGAGGGACCGTGGATGTGGGCGGCGCTCCTCTGCGACGACCCGGCCGTGCTGCAGGAGGGGATGGCGCTGCGCGTAGCGTTCGAACGCCCGCCAGGCAGCGAAGCTATCCCCGTGCTTGTACCCGCCGGCGCCTGAATGGTGACCGGCGAGACCGGCTTGCAGCGCCGCCCGCTCATCGTCATGGCGGACGGCCCCGACGGGCCGCTACCTGATCCGGCTCTCGTAGCCGGCGTCGTGGGCGTCGCCGACGCGGAGGTGGTGCTCGGATGGGTGGTGCGCCGGCCCTCTTGGCTGGAGACAACCGGGGTCCCGGTCACCACCCTGCTCACCGGCCCCGGCACCCGTGCCGCGGTGGCCTCGGGCAGGGTTCGAGCCGTACCCGCCCGGCTGTCAGCGATCCCCGGCCTGGTCGCCGGGAGGCTGCGACCTGACGTGGCGGTCGTGGGGGCGTACGAGACCGCTAGCGGGTGGCGTCTTGCCCACAGCCCCGGGTTCGCGATAGCCGCAGTGGCGAACGCAAAGAGGGTGGTCGTGGAACGCTGGAAGGGCGGGGATCCGCAGGGCTTCCCGGCGCTCGATGTGGACGTGCATGAGGTGATCGATCGGTCCGACCCGCCGGATCCGCCTCCGATCAACGATCCGGGACCCGCGCACCAGCGGATCGGTGAACTGGTCTCGGCTCTCATTAGCGAGGGAGCGACGATCCAGTGGGGACCCGGCGTGGTGGGCGCCTCCGTCATCTCCTCACTGCGGGTCCCTGTCCGCGTTCGCTCCGGGCTCGTCACCGACGAGCTCGTCTCACTGCACCGCGCTGGCTGGCTGGTCGATCCGGCCGAAGCCGCGTACATCTGGGGTGGCGACGCGCTGAAAGCGATGGTCGCCGGCGGCGGGCTGCGACTACGCGACGTCGACCACACCCACGACCTCACGGCGATTTCCGGTATCGAACGGTTCGTGGCGATCAACACCGCATTGCAGGTCGGGCTCGACGGCTCGGCCAACGTGGAGGTCGCTCGCGGCCGGATCGTCGCGGGCGCCGGCGGTCACCCCGACTTCAGCACAGGCGCCTCGAGGTCGCCGGGAGGTATGTCCATAGTGGCCCTCCCGTCGACGGCAGGGGGCAGGTCCACGATCGTGCCCGCGCCGGAGGTCGTGACCACCCCGCGGAGCGACGTGGACCTGATCGTCACCGAACACGGCATCGCCGACCTGCGCGGCCTCACTGCCGCCGAGCGAGCCCAGCGGATCATCGACGTCGCGGCACCCGAGTTCCGCGACGAGCTCCGAGGAGGGCTCAGGCCTTGATGGCCACGTACTTGACGTCCAGGTACTCTTCGATCCCCTCTCGGCCACCTTCGCGACCGAATCCGGACTGCTTCACACCGCCGAAGGGAGCAGCCGGGTTGGACACCACGCCGGCGTTGATTCCGACCATCCCCGCCTTGATCCCCTCTGCGACACGGATCGCCCGGTCGAGATTGGTGGTGTACGCGTAGGCGACCAGGCCGTACTCCGTGGCGTTGGCGGCGCCGACCGCATCCTCTTCCGACTCGAACGGGATCACCGGCGCGACGGGCCCGAATATCTCCTCGTCGAGCAGCCGGGCGCCCCGTGGAACCGACGAGAGAACGGTAGGCGGGTAGAAGTACCCGGGCCCCTCCGGCAACTCTGCCCCGCATGAGGGAACCGCTCCCTTCGCGAGTGCGTCGTCGACCAGCTCGACGACCTTGGCCCTTTGCTTCTCGCTGACCAGCGGTCCGACGTTGACGCCCACGTCGGTCCCGCGGCCGACCTTCAGAGCGCCCATCCGCTCGGCCAGCCGGTGCGAGAACTCGTCGGCGACGTCGCGCTGCACGTAGAAGCGGTTTGCGGACGTGCACGCCTCGCCGCCGTTGCGCATCTTGGCGAGCATCGCCCCGTCGACCGCTGCTTCGATGTCTGCGTCCGCGAACACGAGGAACGGTGCGTTGCCGCCGAGTTCCATCGAGACGCGTAGCACCTGCTCCGACGATGCCTCGATCAGCTTCTTGCCGACAGCGGTGGAGCCGGTGAAAGAGAGTTTGCGCAGTCTTGGGTCACGGATGAGCGGGCCGGTGGTGCTGTTTGCGTCGGTGGTCGTCACCACGTTCAGCACACCGGCAGGCAGTCCGCAGTCGATCAGGATCTGTGCCATCGCAAGAGAACACAGGGGAGTGAGGGCCGCCGGCTTCAGCACCATGGTGCAACCCGCTGCGATCGCCGGGCCGATCTTGCGGGTTCCCATCGCCATGGGGAAGTTCCACGGCGTGATGAGAAGCGCCGGGCCGACCGGCTGGCGCATCACCAGCAGCCGGCTGCCACCACCCGGCGCCACCTTGTAGTCGCCGGCGATGCGCACCGCCTCCTCCGAGAACCACCGGAAGAACTCGGCCGCGTACGAGATCTCAGCCTTCGACTCGGAGACCGGTTTGCCCATCTCCAGGGTCATGAGCACAGCGAGCTCGTCCGCGCGCTCGGTAAGGGCTTCGAACGCCCGCCTCAGGATCTCCCCCCGCTCCCGCGGGGGCGTCGCCGCCCACTCCGGGAGGGCGGCCTGCGCAGCCGCGAGCGCCTGCAAGGCGTCGGCGGAGTCGGCGTTGGCGACCTCGGCGATCGGGTTCCCGGTCGAGGGGTCCTCCACCTCGAACGTCGTCCCCCCGGCGGCCGGCCGCCACTTCCCGTCTATCAGCAGCCCGCTCGGGACGGCTTCGAGTATGCGCTGTTCCTGTGTGGCGTCAATAGGTGCTTTCATCCCGTTATGCGCCTATTGCTGGTAGTGCTCGACGACTTCGGCGTCCCGCAGTTGCGCCTCGGCGGGATCCTTTCCGGCGTTCCGGCGGGCCCTGCGCTGTCGGAGGAGGTCCCAGCACTGGTCCAGCTGCACCTCGAGCTGCTCGAGGCGGGCTCGGTCCTCGTCGGAAAGCTCCGCCGCGGCGTGAGCTCTCTCGAGCTCGTGCTCTTGGGCGACGAGACGGTCGATCTGTTCCACGATCTCGCTGTCGTTCATGGGTCTCCCATCGTTGTTTCGGACCTTCACCGGCTAGGGGCTGTGCCCCTTGTCACACTCGCAATACCCGAAGCCTCGGCATAATGCCGGGCCCGGCGGGGTTATTTCACCATGCAATGAATCAGACGCTGTCCCATTCCCCCGATCTCCTAGGCCTCTATCTTGACGAGGCGGGAAGCTTCCCGCTTCTCACCAAGGCCGACGAGATGCGTCTCGGCCAGATCATCCAGGATGGCCAGAGCGCTCAGGCCGAGCTCGACTCCGGTGTCAAGTTCACGGCCAAGCAGCGGCGCGAGCTGCGGGCCAAGGTGACGGCGGCAGACGACGCAACTCGCGAGTTCATCAACTCCAACCTCCGCCTGGTGGTCTCGGTCGCCCGCAAGTACCAGTGGTCCGGGCTTCCCCTGAGCGACCTCATCCAGGAAGGGAACCTCGGCCTCATCCACGCCGTCGAGAAGTTCGACTGGCGCAAGGGCTTCAAGTTCTCCACCTACGCCACGTGGTGGATCCGCCAGGCCATCGGCCGGGCGGTCGAGAACACCGCGCACACCGTGCGGATCCCGGCCCACGTCGGCGACGAGATCCGCCGGGCACGCCGGCTCCAGTCGGAGTTGGAGATCCGCCTGGGTCGCCCGCCCACGCTCGTCGAACTGGCGGAAGCGCTCGAGACGACCGAATCGGCCGTGGCGGAGCTGTTCCGCTACGACACGGACCCCATGAGCCTCGACGCCTCGGTCGGCGAAGACGGCGACACGAGCCTCGGGGATCTTGTCGTCAACCGGACCGCAGAGTCGCCGTTCGAGGCGGTCGCGGCCTCCATGCTGCCCGCGGAGGTAAACAGCTTTCTCACCCGCCTGTCCGACGAGGAGCGGCAGGTCATCCGTTTGCGCTACGGCCTCGACCGGGGTGAGCCCCGCACCCAGGGTGAGGTTGGGCAGGCCATGCAGCTCACCGCCGAGCGGGTGCGCCGCATCGAGCGCGACGCCATCGGCAAGCTGCGCCGTCACCTCGTCGGTGGCGACGCGCACGACCTTCTCGCCAGCTGACGCAGCACGGCGGGCCGTCTGTGCTCGCCTAGCCTGGCAAGGGTGACAGAGTCCCCCCGCGTCCGGATCGCCCCGTCGCCGACCGGTTATTTCCACGTCGGCACGGGGCGGACGGCGCTGTTCAACTGGCTGTTCGCGCGCCGGACCGGCGGAACGTTCGTCTTGCGGGTCGAGGACACCGACACCGCACGCAACCGGGCGGAGCACGTCGAGGGCATCCTCAGGGCGATGCGGTGGCTCGGTCTCGACTGGGACGAGGGACCGTACTTCCAGTCCGAGCGCGGCGAGTTGTACGCCGCAGCAATCGGGAGGCTGCTGGCCGAGGGCAAGGCGTATGCCTGCGACTGCACCCCCGAGCAGGTGGCCGCCCGTGCAAAGGAGAGGGGAGGGCCACCCGGCTACGACGGCCATTGCCGTGACCGGGGCCTGGAGCCGGGGCCGGCCAGGATGGTCCGCTTCCGCACGCCTGACGAAGGGCACACGATCTTCGACGACCTCGTACGCGGGAAGGTCGTCGTCGACAACGCCGTGGTCGAGGACTTCGGTGTCCGCAAGTCGAACGGGGACCCGCTGTTCATCCTCGCGAACGTGGTCGACGATGCAGATATGCGGATCAGTCATGTCGTCCGCGGCGAGGACCACGTATCCAACACCCCCAAGTACCTGCTCCTCTGGGACGCTCTCGGATACGGCCCGCACCCGGTATTCGCGCACCTGCCGCTACTGCTCAACGATGCCCGCAAGAAGCTCTCCAAACGCCGCGACAAGGTTGCCGTCGAGGACTATCGCGACGAGGGGTATCTACCCGAGGCGATGCGCAACTATCTTGCCTTGCTCGGTTGGTCGCCCGGTGGGGACCGCGAGATCATCACGCTCGACGAGATGATCGCCGAGTTCCGCCTCGAGGACGTGAGGAGCGCCGGCGCCATTTTCGACGAGCGCAAGCTTCGCGACGTCAACGCCGAGTATCTGCGCGCGATGCCGGTATCGACCCTGGTCGAGCGCGCTGCTGAGTGGCAAAGGTCGAGGTGGGAGCCGATCGCCGGGCTCGTGCAGGAGAGGGCGCGCACGCTGGCAGAGGTGTACGCCATGACCGACTTCCTCTACCTGCCAGAACCGGTGCTCGACTCGGCGGCCTGGGCGAAGGAGACGCGCCGGCAGCCTGCATTCGGCGCGATCCTCTCGGCGGCCGCCGCGCGGTACGCCTCCATCGAGTGGGAGGCAGAAGAGATACACCAGGCGACCGTCGCAGCCGGCCAGGACGCCGGCGTGGAGCAACCGAGCAAGGCACAGGCGCCCGTCAGGCTCGCCGTGACCGGGCGCTCTGTCGGCCCGCCCCTCTGGGAGTCGTTGGAGCTGCTGGGCCGGGACCGGACCGTCGCGCGCCTCCAGGTGGCGCAGACCCGCCTGCAGACGGAGGCCTGAGAACTGCTGCGATTGAGAGCTCTGCGCTGGCCGGCGCGCGTTGCAGCGTTCGTTGCCGGAGGGCTTGTCGTGTACCTCATCGTGACGTTCGTGCAGGTCTGGTGGGCGTCACGGCAGAACCAGGCTCGCCCCGCCCAGGCCATCATCGTGCTCGGCTCCGCGCAGTACAACGGTGTGCCCTCCCCGGACCTCAAGGCACGGCTCGACCATGCCCTCGCACTCTGGAAGGCCCGCCTCGCCCCAATCGTCGTCGTCACCGGGGGCAAGCAGCCCGGCGACACGTTCAGCGAGGCGTCCGCCAGCGCCAACTACCTCGCGTCGAAGGGGGTGCCGCAGTCGCACATCCTCCGTGAGGTCTCGGGGCGCGACAGCTGGCAGTCGTTGTCGTCGGCAGCGGAGTTCCTTCGAGCTCGCGGCGACACGTCGGTGATCCTCGTGTCGGATCCGTTCCATGACGAACGGATCTCGCTCATGGCCGGGGAGCTTGGGCTCACCCCTTACGTGTCGCCCACGCGCACCTCGCCCATACGCGGGCTGTCGGTGGTCCCTTACTTCGCGAAGGAGACGATCGAGGTCGCCATCGGACGGGTGGTCGGATTCCGGCGCCTCGTGGGCGTCAGCCAACGGGTGCAGCGTTCGTCGGGCAGCGGCTAGAGTGCTCCGGCACCCTTCGGGGGTGGTGTAATCGGCAACACGACAGGTTCTGGCCCTGTTATTGGGGGTTCGAGTCCTCCCCCCCGAGCTTCTCTCCGGCGGAAGCGCCAAGGGTTTTCGGTCTCGTCCAGCCGTCGCCCAAGTAGCCGGCGCTCGACACCCCGCCACCGGGCTCCGGTTGCGCCTCGAGGACCAGCAGGTCCCACCCCGCATCTGCGAGAAGGTTGGCGGCAACCAGATCGTTGGGGCCAGCCCCGATGACACGGCGTCGACCGTTCGGGGACCATACCCAGGTGGACTGTTGTCCTGCCGTGGGGCGCATGGCTCGTTTGTACGGCCGGCCGCTATGCTCGACCGGCCGTATCGCACGCCCTCGCTGGCTACCGCACGGCCCCATCGTCTAGAGGCCTAGGACACCACCCTCTCAAGGTGGAGACACGGGTTCGAACCCCGTTGGGGCTGCTTAGTAGAAAGCCCTGGTGGGGCGGCATTTTCGAGCGGATCGGTGGCTGTGGATAACCCTGTCTCGGAGGGCTTCATCGCGCGTCCATCGCGCGCGACGCGCGCGATGGGGACGACGGCCGCCGGTTCGACCATGGCCGAGAGCGCATCGGCGATGACGCGATCGCGCTCCTCGGTGGCGTGCTGGTAGCGCAGCGCGGCGACCGGGCTGGCATGCCCCATCCGGGCCATGAGCTCCGCTGTGCTAGCGCCGGTCGCAGCAGCCCAGGTGTTGCCCGAGTGGCGCAGGTCGTGTAGGTGAAGGTCCGCCCTGCCGATCCTCTGGCGAGCCTTGCTCCATTCGGCTTGCAGCACGTGGGGGCGCAACGGGCCGCCCTTCTCGCCAGTGAAGACCAAGCTGTCTCTTTCGTGTCCGGTGTGGCGGTCAAGGTGCTCCTCGATGTAGGCGAGCAGGTGGGGAGGAATCGCGACGCGGCGACGGCCGGCGGCCGTCTTGGGCGATTTCACGACGATGCTGCCGTCGGGGAGGTGGACCAAGGAGCGATCGACGTGAAGTTGGCGGTGTAGCAG
>Ga0307372_10005971_pt1 | contig 18004 bp, 16 predicted proteins | sample OX1MG_FD_202533 | JGI IMG/M metagenome (GOLD analysis project Ga0307372, IMG submission 202533) | Soil microbial communities from Risofladan, Vaasa, Finland - OX-1 | ecosystem: Environmental > Terrestrial > Soil > Coastal area > Acid sulfate soil | place: Finland: Risofladan, Vaasa | collected... | reverse complement strand
TCACGGTTGGCGGCTTCGCCGACACGCTGTCCCAGGCCGAAGGCCTGGCAAGCCCTTAATTTTTGTCCGGAGCGTAGGGGTTGTCGCCCTTGCGCAGCATCATCCGGATCGGCGTGCCCGGCAGCTCGAAATCCTTGCGCAGCGCGTTGACCAGATAGCGGCGATAGGAATCCGGCAGCTCGCCGGGTTTCGAGGAAAACAGCGCAAAGGTCGGCGGCCTTGTGTTGACCTGGGTCATGTAGCGCAGCCGCAGCCGGCGCGCGCCGACGACCGGTGGCGGGTGGCGCTCTTGGATCGCGGCGAGCCAGCGGTTGAGCGCCGAGGTCGACAAGCGCCGGTTCCACACCACATCGGCAGCGACGACCGCCTGCATCAGAGCGTCGAGCCCGAGCCCGGTCAGCCCCGACACCGGCACCAGCGCAACACCCTCGAGATGCGGCAGCGACGCGGTCATCCGGTCCCGCAGCCGCGCCAGCGCCGCGCCCTTGTCGGGCACGGCGTCCCATTTGTTGGCGGCGAGCACGATCGCCCGCCCCTCTTCGGCCACGAGGTTGGCGATCGTCAGATCCTGGCGCTCGAACGGCATCAGCGCGTCGAGCACCAGGACGACAGTGCCGGCAAAGCGGATCGAGCGCAGCGTGTCGGCGACCGAAAGCTGCTCCAGCCGTTCCTCGACCCGCGCCCGGCGGCGCATCCCCGCAGTGTCAACCAGGCGGAAATCGCGATCGCCCCAATGCCACTCGGTCGCAATCGAATCGCGGGTCAGCCCCGGTTCGGGCCCGGTCAGCAGCCGATCCTGGCCGAGCAGGCGATTGACCAGCGTCGACTTGCCGACATTGGGCCGCCCGACGATCGCCAGTTGCAGCGGCTTCGGCGTTTCGGGCTCGGCTTCGGCTGGCGGCTCATCCTCGTCTGCCGGGGTTGGAGCGAACGGCCGCAACCGCTCGTACAGCTCGGCAAATCCCTCGCCGTGCCGAGCCGAAATCGGCACCGGGTCGCCAAAGCCGAGGCGAAAGCCGTCACCAAGATCGGCCAGCGCCGCCGAGCTTTCGGCCTTGTTGGCGACGACGATGACCGGTTTGGCACTTTTGTGCAGCCCGCGCGCGAAATGCCGGTCGGCTTCGGTAATGCCGGCGCGGGCGTCGAACACCAAGAGCGCGACATCGGCCTCGGCGAGCGCCCGCTCGGTCTGGACGCGCATCCGCCCCGGCAGGCTCTCGGGCGTTGCCTCTTCAAGCCCCGCAGTATCGACGATCCGGAACGCAAGGTCGGCGATATGCCCCTCGCCTTCCCGGCTGTCGCGGGTCACGCCGGGCAAGTCGTCGACCAGCGCCAGTTGGCGCCCGACCAACCGGTTGAACAGCGTCGACTTGCCGACGTTGGGTCGGCCGATGATGACGATTGAGAAGTTCATTACCCGCTTGTGCCATGGCCGCGCCGGCCGTGCGGCTCAGCGATAGGCGGAAAGATTGGCGTCGTCGGTCAGCAAATAAAGGGAGCTCTCGGCGATCATCGGCTCAATATAGGCGCGCGTCGAGATTTCGATACGGCCCAGCGGCTGCCCGGTATAGGGCGACACGGCCAGCGCGTCCCCGGTGCTCGACAACACGATCAGGCGGTCGCCGCCCAGCACCGGCCCCGACCAGATGATCGGGTCCTCGCGCTTTTTCTCGTCCTCGTAGCGCGGCAGCTGATGCGCCCAGCGCACCTTGCCGTCCTTGCGGGTCAGGCAGGCCAGTTCGTTGTCGTTGGCCAGCACATAGACATAGTCGCCGGCGACCCACGGCCCGTGACTGCTCGCGATATCCCGCTCCCACACCCGGTCGCCGCGGCGCAGGTCGATCGACACCATCCGTCCGCTGTGCCCGATCGCGAATACCCGGTCGCGGTCGATGACCGGCCGGCCGCGGATGTCGGCAAGGCCGGAGACCGGGTCGAAGGTGCGCGACGCGGCCAGGCTGTCGGACCATAGCGGCCGCCCGTTCTCGACCCTGAGCGCATAGAGCTCGCCCGAATTGTAGGGAACGATGACGATCTCGCCTTCGACCGCCGGTGCGGCGCCGCCGAGCAGCCCTGCGGTCTCGGGAATACCGTTATGGGTCCACAGCCGCCTTCCGTCCTCAGCGGCGAGGACGAACATCTCGTTCTCGACGGTGATCGCAAAGACGCGGCCGTCGGACACGGTCGGCTGGGCATGCACCGGCGCGCTGATGCTCTTGCGCCAGATCTGCTTGCCGTTGGCCGGATCGAGCGCCACCACCTCGGCCCAGCCGGTCGCGATAAACAACCGGTTGTGCCAGAAGGCCGGCCCGCCGCCGAACGCGGTACCATGCTCCCCCTTAGGCTTCAGATCGACCTGCCACATCAGCTTGCCGCTGGCGGCGTCGACCGCGCTGACCTGGGCGCCGCCGTCCATCGTGTAGACGACCTTGTTGGCGTAGATCGGTTGCGCCATCACCTTGTGATGGCGCGAGCTGCCGTCGCCGATACTGGTCTCCCAGACGCGCCGCGGCGCCGGCGGCAGCGCCAGATGGTACATCGCGTGATTGGGATAGCCGCCGGCGTCGGGCCATGCGGTATTCACCGCGGGGCGCGGCAGGGTAACCGAGACATTGGCGAGCGCGGGGTCCGGCGTCAGCGCGCTGTCAAGGCCGAGCACCGAGATTCGCTCGCCGGGCAGCGGCGTCTTCCTCGAACCGCCGCCAAACAGTCCGCACCCGGCCTCGGTCAACGCGGCCAGCAGCACAATCCCGAAATCACGTCGTTTCATGCGGTGAAGCGGCCCCTATGGCGCCAGTGCCGCGGCCATCTCGGTGGCACGGGCACGCAACCCCTCTGGCGCGGAAAGATCGTCGGAGAGTTTCTTGTAGATCGCGAGCGCGGCGCTCTTGTCGCCGGCCTTCAATTCGGCGGCGGCGGTCAGGTAAAGCGCCGACGGCCGCCAGGCATTGCCGCTCTGGGTCAACGGTCCCAGGCGGGCGATTTCGCTTTTCGGATCGGCCGTGGCAAGGCTGTGCATCACCGACAGCAGGGTCGCCAGGTCGCGATATTCCGGGTCGGTATCGGTCGATTTCGCGATGCTGTCGTAAATCGCGACCGCGCCGACCTGGTTGCCGGTCTTGGTCAGCAGATCGGCGCGCTCGAACCGCGCCAGGACCGCATACCCGCCGCCGCTCTGCGCGATCTTGTCGAACAGCACGGCAGCATCGGCATCCTTGCCCTGGCCGATCAGCGACAGCGCGCCGAAGAACTGCGTCGAGACTTCCTTGCGCTGGGTCGCCAGATGATTGCGCCACACAACTACCCCGCCGGCGATCGCAAACACCACCAGCACCGCGATGATGACGTGGGTCCGATACCGTTGCCAGAGCTTGAGCAGGTTGTCGCGACGTAACTCATCTTCGATTTCGCGTAGGATGTCGCTCACAAACCGCCCCGGGCGCCGCTGTTAAAGCGCGCTACCATACCGGCTCGCCCGAAGCGACGCAAACCGCGCGGCAACCGGCCGCACCAAACCGGGCGTCGTGCGCGCCGGAATCGGAAAGCTCAAGAAATCTTGATACTTTCGGGTGGTTGACCCGACCCAAAGGCCGCCGACAGCGGTTTTCGAGCCCGTCCGCGCCGTCGAATCTGTCGGCCGGTGGCGCCGGCCCGCGCGCTGCGTCGGCAGCGGAATTCGCCGCACTGGACGCCCTTTGCGAAATCGTCAACAGTAAGCGCCGGCGTCAATTGCGGCGGTTGCGATGAGCGGGAAGAGTGCGACGGTTCTGCCTTTGCAGAATTACCGGGGGCGGTCGCAGACCCTCTATTTCAGCCGGAATGAACTGAACCAGCTGCTCGGACTCTACAGTCGCAACGTGGCGCGCGGCGTATGGCGGGATTATGCGATCGATCATCGCGCCGGCCTGGCGATGTTTTCCGTGTTTCGCCACACGCAGGAAGGCGCCATTTACACGATCGCCAAATCGACCATCGGCGGCACGCCGCAGTTCACCGTGCTGTGCGGCCGCCAGCGGCTCAACGCCGCCGCCACGCTCGGCGAAGCGCTCGATTATTTTCGCAGCAATTTGATGCTGGTCTCGTCCGCCAAGCTGTGAGCCGCGGCAAGCCGCCGGCCCGGCAGCATCCGCGAAAACACGCCGTCGCGCCGCACGATCCCGTGCACCAGCGCAGCGCCGACATGCAGCGCCAATAGCCCGTACAGCGCATACTGACCGACCAGGTGAAGGGCGATTGCGATTTGCGCGAGCCGGTCGTTTTCCCTGATCGGCGGCGGGATCGCGACGATCCCGAAGAGGCTTACCGCATGCCCGGCGGCGGCGGCGTTGAGATAGCCCAATATCGGCATCGCGAGCAGCACGAGATAGAGCGCACCGTGCGTCGCGTGTGCCAGACGGGCCTCGATCCGGCCCACGGTCGGCGGCAGCGGCGGCGGCGGCCGGACCGCCCGCCACGCCCCGCGCACCACCATCGCGGCCAGGATCGTCAGCCCGACAGAGCGGTGCAACAGCAGGATCAGCGGCCGGCTGGAGTCGCCGCGCGGCGCCTCGGGGATCATCAGGCCGAACGTGACGACCGCGATTGTCAGAATCGTGATCAGCCAGTGCAGAGCGATTGCGCCGCCGTCGTAGCGCACGGCAGTCGCATCCTCGCCTGCCGGAGGCCGGTGCACTCAGCGGGCGCCGGTAAAATGCGCCTCGGCCTCGGCGAGCCGGCACCACGCTTCCAGCAGCGTCACCGCGGTATCGATTTCGGCCAGCCGTTCGGTGCCCGTGCGCTCGCCCGCAGCCTTGGCGACGAAGGCCGCGACTGCGGCGCGTTCGCAATCGGTGCGCAAGGCGCGGATTGCGGGCGCCGGGCCGGCGAGCGACAGCAGCGGTGCCTCTGCCGCCGCAAGCCGTGAACGCACGCCGCCGAGCCGCGCTGCCAGATCGTCGCGCAGGATTTCCGCGAGATGCCGGCGTCGCCCGTCAAACTCGGGCAGACGGCCGAGCGCCGCCTCGGTGGCCGCGGCAAGATCGGGCGGGTCGCCGTCATCGGGGCGCGGCGCGATCGATGGTGACGGCAGCGACACCGGGCGCCGGCGCAGCATCAGGCTGTGAATCGCATTGAGCACGAGCCGCCACGACGGCGACTCGAGCGGGCGGTAGTGGCGCAGCGTGTCGGCCATCGTCGCCTCGCCGTGCAGCGGCAGGTAATGCGCCACGTAATCGTCGAAGGCGATGTAGCGCCGAATCAGATCGCCCATCTCCGGGTCGGGTGAAAACAGAACGGCGCGCCCGCGTCGTCCCTCGGCCCGCAGGATCGCCGTATGGCCGGCCAGCTCGCGGCGAAACACCTCGGGGTCGAGCGGATTGTCGAAAAACAGCCGCCCCGGCATCACCAGCCGGTGAAAGGTTGCGGCGGACGAAACCGAGCGGTCGAGCTCGTCATACACCGGACCGTGGTAATACGGCATGTCGAGCGTCGGCGGGCAGCCGAAGGCGATGCTGTCGGCGAGCAGCCGCACGCTGACGATGCCGACCCCGGTGCGCAGGTATTCGTGGGCATGATGCGGGCGGGCGCGCGCCGTGCCGGTCCAGCCGGGCCGCCCGGCGGACAGGTAGAAAGCCCCGCCCGACGAGGCGACCGCGGCGCCGCCGGCATCGAGAAACGCGCGCAGCCGCGCATCGGCGCCGATTACCCCCTCGGCGGCGTCGAGCCCCCAGATCGCCGACCCGGCGGGCAGCACCACAATATCGACGGCGCCAAGCCATCCGGCGGCGATCGCGGCGCCGTCGATCAGCTCGACATCGAAGCCCAGCCGGGCGAGCGCCATCGCGTAATAGGCAAAATTGGGATAGGCGGCAGCCGTCCCGGCGAGCAGTGCGATGCGCGGTGCGGCAAGAGCGATCGCGCCGTCGGGAAGGGAATCACGCCAGCGGCGGGCCATCAGGCCAAACCCGGCAAGCGCCGTCTCTACCGCGGCGCCGACGTCGATAAGATAATCGCCCGGCTCGTGCTCGGGGCCGGCTGCGCCCAACCACCACACCGACGTGCCGTGCGCGGCCAAGCGGTTGACCGCCAACGCCAAGTCAAGCCCATCGAGATTGTGGCGCCAGGCAAGGTGCAGCAGCATGAGGCTCCGCCGGGCGCTCGGATCTGACGCGATCAGCGCGGAAACGACACCTCGACCACGCCGAGCCGCCCGTAATCCGCACGAATGTGCACCCCCGGCTCGGTAAATACGAGGCCGGTATGAGTTCCGGTCGTGACGAACGTCCCGGCCCCGACCCCGCCGCGCTCGGCGGCGTGGTTGACCGCAGCGACCAGCAGATCGATCGGGTTGCCGGCGCGCAGACCGCTGCATTCGGCAAACGGCTTGCCGTCGGCGGTCACCGCGATCGGCGGGTGGGTGAGGTCGAGCCCCTCCCAATCCGCGGCGGACGCGCCGTAGACCAGCCCGCCGTTGGAGAAATTGTCGGCCAGCACCTGCAGCCGATCGAGCGAGCGGAAATCCTGGTAGCGCGTGTCGACGACCTCGATCGTCGGGTGCAGCGTCGCCACGGCCAGCACCTCGGTGCGCGTATAGGGCCGGGCGCGACGGGTCAATGGCTCATTGAGCCGGAACCCAATCTCGCACTCGATGCCGATGAGGTGAAACCCGCGCGCCGGCAGCGATGCCGGGCTGGCGTGGATCTTCGAGGCATAGATCGGCGCCGCGAAATGGCCGCCGAGCGGCGAGATGCCGACCTTCCAGCCGCCGAACCGCTCGGCGAGCTTGTGCCCGACCGCATCCTGGATGGCGTAGGAATCCGCCTCGGTTTCCGGTCTTGCACCGTCCGGCAGGGCGGCGATCGGCTGCCCGGTGCGCCCGGCGACCAGCGCGGCGGCGGCGGTTTCGATCTGCTCGGGGGTCATGGTCGGCCTCCTGTAGCCTGTGCTGCGTCTCTCTAGACCTTACGGGGCGGCGAGATATTCCAGCGCCGCCGCAACCCCCGCCGCCTTGTGCGGAATACCGGCGCGGTGCAGCCCCATCTCGACGCCGCACAGCGTGCCGCACAGCATCAGATCGTTGAAATGGCCGAGATGCCCGATGCGGAACACGGTTCCCTTGACCTTGCCGAGCCCGGTGCCGAGCGACATGTCGAAGGCGTCGAGGATGAGCTCGCGCAGGCGGTCGGCGTCGAAACCCTGCGGCACCAGCACCGCGGTCAGCGAGTTCGAGTATTCGCGCTCGTCGCTGCACAGCAGTTCGAGACCCCACGCCCTGACCGCGCGCCGCGTCGCCTCGCCGTGGCGGGCGTGGCGGGCAAAGACCGCCGATAGCCCCTCCTCGTCGAGCAGCATCTTCAGCGCTTCGCGCAGCCCGAACAGCAGGTTGGTGCCCGGGGTATAGGGAAAGAACCCGGTGTTCCCGGTCTCGGCCATCGCCTGCCAATCCCAATAGGAACGCGTCATCTTGGCGGTCTTCGACGCCGCCATCGCCTTGGCCGACACGGCGTTGAAGCCGAGCCCGGGCGGCAGCATCAGCCCCTTTTGCGAGCCGCCGACCGTCACGTCGACCCCCCACTCGTCGTGTCGATAGTCGATCGAGGCAAGCGACGAGATCGTGTCGACCATCAGCAGCGCCGGGTGGCGCGCCTCGTCGATCGCGGCGCGGATCACCGGGATGCGGGTAATGGCGCCGGTCGAGGTCTCGTTGTGGACGACGCACACCGCCTTGATGCGGTGCTCACGGTCGGCGGCCAGCACCTCGGTGACGCGCGCCGGGTCGACGCCGTGGCGCCAATCGCCCGGCACGAACTCGATGTCGAGCCCGAGCCGCCCGGCCATCTGCCGCCACAGCGTCGCAAACTGCCCGGTCTCGAACATCACGACGCGGTCGCCCGGCGACAGCGTGTTGACCAGTGCCGCCTCCCACGCGCCGGTGCCCGACGACGGGTAGATCACGACCGTCCCTTCGGTCTGAAACACCCGCTTCATGCCGGCGACGACCTCTTTGCCAAGCTCGGCAAATTCCGGCCCGCGATGGTCGATCGTCGGCATCGCGATCGCCTGCAAGACCCTGTCGGGCACGTTGGTCGGCCCCGGGATCTGCAGAAAATGGCGGCCGGTATGGGCGGTGGTGGTGTTCTTCATTACGGACCCGTTCTACGGAACTCGCTACGGTCGCCTAAGGTGTCATTGCCGGCGCGAGGAAGCAACCGGCTGCCAGCCTGTCAGCCGGCGTCGCGAAACGGATCGACGATGCTCAGGCGCTCGTCGATCACGATGCCATGGTGCATGTCCTCCGACCACAATCGATCGCTTCCCGCCTGCAAGGCCGAGGCGATGACCAGAGAATCGAAGATTGAAAATCCGTACCGCTCGGCGACGCGCATCGCATCCGCATGGGTTTCGATCGTGAGCGGAAGAACCCGTGGACACAGCGCACGGATAGCGGAGAACGCGTTGTCCAGATCACGCCACGACATGCCGAGCTTGCGCCGGGCAGCGTTCGCGAATTCGTTGAGGTTCTGGACGCTGATCGTGCAGCCCCGCGCCAGCAACGCTTGCGCCGTCGCGGCCCGCGGATCCGAAGTGAAGGCATAGACGAGGATGTTGCTGTCGAGAAACTCCCCAGCCATCTGGCTTAACGCGAATTCGCCTCGTCGCGATCGAATTTCCAATCGGCCGGAAGTTTTTTGCGAAAGCTACGAACCCGCTCCAATGCCTGCGCTCGGGTGCGGTCGCGGGCGATCTCAAAGCAGCGTTCGCCGGCCACTCTCACCTCGACTTCGTCGCCTGCCTTCAGTTCCAGAGCCTCCACCACCGACGCGGGAAGCCGGATAGCCAAGCTGTTGCCCCACTTCGATACCTGCATGACTTCGTACCCTATACATTTAGGGATGTATATCACAAACGCCGATTTCGCCGAAATAAATCCAGTCTTTTGTGGCGTGCACCCCCACCGTATTTGCTCACCCATTAGATTAAATCCGGTCTCCCGGCGCGAACTCCCACCGGGCGCCGCGCCCGTGTTTGACTTTGGTGAGCGAGCCATGCCGGTGCAGGTCGTGCAGCGTAGTCAGGAACCGCGACGCGAAGTCTCGCCGGATCGCGTTGTCGGTTTCGACGATCCCCGTCTCCGCCATCGCCGCAGCGGCTAGCGCGCCGGCCGCGACGGTGCCGTTGTCGCGGATCACGTCGAACACGCGCCGGGTGATCTCTACGGGCGAAATGACCCGTGTGGTGCGGGTATCGCTTGCGGGCCGCGATCTCGTCCGATCTCGTCCGGCTCGATATCGACGCTCACTCTAATCCATACAGCCGCGCCGCGTTGTCGTGCGTCAACTTGCGACGCAGCTCCGGCGGCAGCTGCGCCATCTGGCGCTCGACCGCTTGATGCGAGTTCGGCCAGACGCCGTCCGGGTGCGGGTAGTCGGACGCCCACAACAGGTGCCCCTCGCCGAAAAACGGGATCAGCGCCATTGTCGCGTAGTCTTCCTGGAAGGTCGCGTAGATCTGCCGCTTGAACAGCTCGGACGGCTTGGTTTCAAGGGCTTTGCCGCCCTTGTCGCCCCAGAAATCCTTGGCCTCCCACAGCCGCCAGTGCCGATAGTCGAGTTCCTGCATCAGCCAGGGCAGCCAGCCGGTGCCGGCCTCGGCCATCACCACCTTCAGCTTGGGGTGCCGCTCGAGAATGCCCCAGGAAAACAGATCGACGAACGGTTCGAGGAAATTGCCCATGAAGAACTTGGTGTTCTCGAACACGCTGGCGGCCTTGCCGGCAGCGCGGTCCGAGGGCTTGCCGACAAACACCGTGATGTGCCAGCCGATGATGATCCCGGTCTCTTCAAGTGCGGTCCACAATTTCTCCCAGGCCGGGTCGTCGAGCTTGGGGTTGATGTTGGCGATCATCAACGAGACCTGCTTGACCCCGCCCTTCCCGGCCAGCCGCATCAACTCTTCACACGCGGCATCGGGCGATTCAGGCAGCATCGGCGCCCCGATCAGCCGGTCGGGGGCGGCGGCGCAGAATTCCAGCAGCCAGTCGTTGTAGACGCGGTAGCAGGCGACGCGCAGCTCCGGATCGTCGGTGCTGATCTGAAAGATCGGGCCAAAGATGACCTGCGCCCGGACTCCGTCGCGATCCATGTCCGCCAGGCGCAACTCGGCGACCGCCGGGCGCCGGGGGCTCTGGTCGTAGATGCCGGCGCGGTCGAAAGAATTGTAAAGCGCCTTGACCGGCCGGTTGTTGCCGGTCGCCGGCGGCTTGCCCTCCCAGCGCCCCCACACCTTGCCGTCGCATATCCACATCGCCTGGCCATCGCGTTCTTCGACGCGCGGGGCGCGGTCGCGCAGTTCGGCCGGCAGACGGGTCAGCCACAAATCTGCCGGCAACTGCCCCAGATCCATATGGTCGTCGCAGGAGATCAGCCAGTCCGCCATGATTGCCTCCGCTGTCATGCTCCGATCATGCACCATCGCCGGCACCGCCCGGCGACCGCGCCGCATCTGAACCAATCGTGATCCATTTTGCGGGCAGCGTCGAGAGAGCCGCTAGCCGCGTTTCAACGGCACGTCCCAGATGTCGCCGGCATAGTCGGCAATCGTGCGGTCGGCGGAAAACCAGCCGATCCGGGCAATGTTCATGATGCTGGCCGCACTCCACTCTTCCGGGGATTGCCACAGCCGGTCGATCGCCGCCTGGGTATCGAAATACGCGGCGAAATCGGCCGCCACCATATAGGGGTCACCGGAGCGGACGCCCTCGATCAGGTCGCGGTAGCGCCCGCTGTCGCCGCCCGAAAACGCGCCGTGCCCGATCGCCGTCATGACTTCGGTCAGCGCCGGCGACGCGGCGATCGCTTCCGAGGCGTCGAGGCCGAAGCGGTGCTGCTCGGCAACCTCCTCGGCGCGCATCCCGAAGATGAAGATGTTGTCGTCGCCGACATGGCGGAGAATCTCGATATTGGCGCCGTCGAGCGTGCCGATCGTCAGCGCGCCGTTGAGCGCCAGCTTCATGTTGCCGGTGCCCGAGGCTTCCATCCCGGCGGTCGAAATCTGCTCCGACAGATCGGCGGCGGGAATAATCATCTCGGCCAGGCTGACGTTGTAGTTCGGAATGAACACCAGCTTCAGCCGGTCGCGGGTCAGCGGGTCGTTGTTGATCACCTGGGCAATATCGTTGGCCAGCTTGATGATCAGCTTGGCCCGGTGATAGCTCGGCGCCGCCTTGCCGGCGAAAATCTTGACCCGCGGCACCCAGTCGCGGTCGGGCTCGGCGCGGATCGCGTGATAGCGCGCCACCGTGTCGAGCAGGTTCAGCAGCTGCCGCTTGTATTCATGGATGCGCTTGATGTGAACATCGAACAGCGCCGCGGGGTCGATCGTCTGCCCCAGGCGATCATGGACATAGCGCGCCAGCGTGATCTTGCAGGCGCGCTTGACCGCGGCAAGCCGGGCCTGCACCGCACTGTCGCTTGCATGTGCGGCGAGCCGTCCGAGCGCGCTAGCATCGTCGAGCACCGCGTCGCCGCAGATGTCGCGCAGCGCCCGGGTCAGGCCGGGGTTGGCCTGATGCAGCCAGCGGCGAAAGCTGATGCCGTTGGTCTTGTTGACGATGCGGTCGGGGTGCAGCTGGTGCAGGCCACGAAATACGGTCTGCCGCATCAATTCGGTGTGCAGCTCCGACACGCCGTTGACCCGGTGCGAGCCGACAAACGCCAACGCGCCCATCCGCACCCGCCGCTCATGCCCGTCGTCGATCAGCGAGATCGCCGCCAGATAGCCGCTGTCGAGATGGCCGCGGCGGCGGGCGTCGTCGAGGTGCTCGGCGTTGATGCGGTAGATGATTTCGAGGTGGCGCGGCAGGAGCCGCTCGAACAATTCGACCGGCCAGCTCTCCAGCGCCTCCGGCAACAGCGTGTGGTTGGTGTAGCAGAAGGTGTTGACCGTGACCCGCCACGCCTGGTCCCACGGCATGTTGTGAACATCGACGAGGAGGCGCATCAACTCGGCGATGGCGATGCTCGGATGCGTGTCGTTGAGCTGGATCGCCGCGCGCTCCGGCAGAGACGACAGGTTGCTGTAGGCCTCGCAATGGCGCCGCACGATGTCCTGGAGCGACGCCGAGACGAAGAAATATTCCTGCCGCAGGCGCAATTCGCGCCCCGCAGGCGTGCTGTCGCTCGGATACAACACTTTCGACAGCGCTGCGGCGCGCGCCTGCTCGGCCAGCGCGCCGAGATAGTCGCCGGCGTTGAAGACATCGAGATGGAGCGGGTCGACCGCGCGCGCCGACCACAGGCGCAGCGGGTTGACGTGCCGTCCGCGCCAGCCGACGACCGGCGTGTCGTAGGCTACCGCCTCGACCGTCTCGCGCGGTCGCCACACCGGACGCGGCCGCTCGCCGGCCGTCGCGGCGAACTCGACATGGCCGCCGAAATGCACCGGATAGACCCGCTCCGAGCGCAGAAACTCCCACGGGTTGCCGACCGACAGCCAGTCCTCGGGGTATTCCTGCTGCCAGCCGTCGCGGATCCCCTGGCGAAACAGCCCAAAATCATAGCGGATGCCGTAGCCGCAAGCAGGAATGCACAGCGAAGCCATGCTTTCCATCAGGCAGGCGGCGAGCCGGCCGAGCCCACCATTGCCGAGCGCAGCATCGGGCTCGGCTTGGCGCATCCGGTTCAGGTCGACGCCGAGATCGCCGAGCGCCGCCTCGACCACCGGCCCCAGTCGCAGGTTTTCGACGACATCGGCAAACAGCCGGCCGATCAGAAACTCCAGCGACAGGTAATAGACCCGTTTGCGGCCCTCAGCCTTGCTGGCACGCGCGGCTGCGAGCCAGCGGTGGATGACGCGGTCGCGCAGCGCCAGCGCGGTCGCCACAAACCAGTCGCGCGGCGTCGCGTCCGGCACGTTCTTGCCGACCGCGAGCGCCAGCTTGGCGACGACGGCCGACTTGAAATTTTCGATATCGGCCTCGGCGACCGGCGCGTCGATGATTGGAGGCGCAGTCGATTCGGCACCTTCCCAGGCCAGCCGTTCGGTCCAGAGCTTGTCGAGGTCGGATATGTCGTTGGGCATGCTGTGGGGATTGCCTGCAAAACCGGGGCCGACGTAATCGGCGATGCCGCCACCCTATTAGTATAGGGCAGCGAAGGTTGATGGCGTATTAGCGGTGGCCTCGCGTCAACCGGGCGACAACGTCACAGCGTCGCGATCCATTTCCCGAAAACCGGCTGTGCCTCGCCGTCGCCCGGCCATGGCGGCAGCGTGACCGCGAGAATGCGCAGCGGCACCGCGCCGTCGCAGCGGAACTGAAACGCGGTGCCGACCGGGATCGTCAGCGACAGGCCCGGCACGAGATCGATGACTTCCGCGGCGGCGTCGGACCGGCGCCAGATCCGCCCCTCTCCGGCGCAGACGTACCAGATTTCGTCGACCGTACGGTGCACCACCGCCCGGGCGACGGCGCCGGGCGCGAGGGCAAACGCGGCCATGCTGCCCCCCGCGGTGGCGCACAGTACGCGCACCTCCGACCCGTCCGGCGCGACAGCATCGGGCGCAATGCTGATTTGCCTCGTATCCCAAGCGGTTGACGGCATATCCTTCGACCCCATCCTGTCGGTTCGACACCTTTTTGCGCAGCGAGCGATCGTTATGCCTCTCGACAATCCGCCCGAGTCCCGCCTCGAAACCCGCCTGCGCCGCGAGACCGCGGGCGAGGTGCTGTTTGACCGGTTCAGCCGCGGGCGCTATTCGACAGATGCGTCGGTCTACCAGATCGAACCGCTCGGCGTCGTCGTGCCGAAAAGCCGCGAGGATGTCGCGGCGGCGCTGCAGATCGCGCGCGAGGAAGGCGTACCGGTGCTGCCGCGCGGCGGCGGCACCTCGCAATGCGGCCAGACGGTCGGCCGCGCGCTGGTGCTCGACACCAGCAAGTACATGGACAAGGTGGTTTCGCTCGATCTCGAAAACCGTCGCGTGCGGGTACAGCCGGGCGTCGTCATGGAACGGCTCAACGCCCGGTTGCGGCCGCACAGATTGTGGTTTCCGGTCGACGTCTCGACCGGCGACCGGGCGACGATCGGCGGGATGACCGCCAACAATTCGTGCGGCTCGCGCTCGATCCGCTACGGCAACATGGTGCACAACGTACGGGCGATCGACGCGCTGTTGGCCGACGGCACCGCGGCACAGTTTGGCGAGGTGCCGGGCAATTTTTCGCCGGACTTTTTTGACGAAGGCGCAGCGCCCGAGCGCTATCGCGCCCTGGTGCGCGATATGCGGGCGCTGCACCGCCGCGAAGCGGACGAGATCGACGCGCGGTTCCCCAAACTGCTGCGCCGGGTCGGCGGCTACAACATCGACATGATTTCCGACGAGGGCCACAACATGGCCCATCTGCTGGTCGGCTCGGAAGGCACACTCGCCTTTTTCAACGAGATCGAGCTCGATCTTCAGCCGATCCCGCCGCACCGGGTACTCGGCATCTGCCATTTTTCGACCTTCTATTCGGCGATGCAGGCGCCGCAGCACATCGTCAAGCTGGGGCCGAGCGCGGTCGAACTGGTCGACCGCACGATGATCGAATTGTCGCGCGACAACCCGGTATTCCGCCCGATCGTCGACCGCTTCGTCAAGGGCGAGCCCGAGGCGATCCTCTTGACCGAATTTGCCGGCGACGACCCAGAAGACAATCTGCGCCGGCTCAAGCAGCTGGTCGAGCTGATGGGCGATCTCGGCCATCCGGACTCGGTGATCGAGGCGACCGACGCGGCGTTCCAGAGCGCGATCTGGAACGTGCGCAAGGAAGGCCTCAACATCATGATGTCGATGAAAGGCGACGGAAAGCCGATCTCCTTCATTGAGGATTGCGCAGTCCAGCTCGAAGACCTGGCCGAATACACCGACCGGCTGACCCAGGTGTTCCACAAGCACGGCACCTACGGCACCTGGTACGCCCACGCCTCGGTCGGCACGCTGCATGTGCGGCCGGTGATCAACCTGAAACAGGAGCTCGGCGCCAGGCAGATGCGCGCGATCGCCGAAGAGGCGTTTGCGATGGTGCGCGAATACAAGGGCTCGCATTCCGGCGAGCACGGCGACGGGCTGGTGCGCTCGGAGCACCACGAGGCGATGTTCGGCAGCCGCATCGTGCGTGCTTTCGAGGAGGTCAAGGACAATTTCGATCCGGCCGGGCTGTTCAACCCGGGCAAGATCGTGCGCCCGTCCAAGATGGACGACCGGAGCCTTTTCCGCTTCAAGCCGGGCTACACGCAGCTTCCGCTCGACAGCGTGCTCGACTGGTCGGACTGGGGCGGCTTCGCCAGCGCCGCCGAGATGTGCAACAACAACGGCGCCTGCCGCAAATCCGACCCCGGCGTGATGTGCCCGTCGTATCGCGTCACCGGCGACGAGCAGCATCTGACGCGCGGCCGGGCCAATTCGCTGCGCCTCGCGCTGTCGGGGCAACTCGGCCCTGATGCGCTGACCTCCGACGAGATGCGCGACACGATGGCGCTGTGCCTGTCGTGCAAGGGCTGCCGGCGCGAATGCCCGACCGGCGTCGACATGGCCAAGATGAAGATCGAGTTCCGCCACCACTACAACAAGCGGCACGGCCTGTCGCGGCGCGACCGGCTTGTCGCCTACCTGCCGCGCTATGCGCCATGGGCGGCGCGGCTCGCGCCGCTGGTCAACCTGCGCAACCGCGTGCCGGCGCTGGCCAAGCTGTCGGAGCGGCTGTTCGGGCTGAGCGCCGCGCGGCCGTTGCCGCAATGGACGTCGCGGCCCTATCGCGGCGCGGCGCCCGGCAGCGGGAGCGGTCCCGAAATCGTGCTGCTGGTCGACACCTTCAACCGCTATTTCGAGCCGGAGAACGCGCACGCCGCCGAGCGGGTGCTGGCCCGCGCCGGCTATCGGGTGACGACGCCGCAACCTGCCAGCCAGCCCCACGGGCGCCCCCTCTGCTGCGGCCGCACGTTTCTCGCCGCCGGCCTCGTCGACGAGGCGCGGGCCGAGGCGCGGCGCATGCTCGACGCGCTGGCCCCGGCAATCGCCGCCGGCACGCCGATCGTGGGGCTCGAACCGTCATGCCTGTTGACGCTGCGCGACGAATTTCCCTCGATGCTGCCCGGCGCCGAAACCAAGGCACTGGCCGAACGCGCGCTGTTGTTCGAGGAATTTGTCGAGCGCGAGCGGGCCGCCGGGCACTTCAATCTCGATCTGGCGGCAATGCCGGGGAAAAAGGCTCTGCTGCACGGGCACTGCCACCAGAAGGCGTTTGCCACCACGGCCGCGGCGGTCAAGGCGCTGCAGCTGATCCCTGAACTGGCGGTCGAGACCTTTGATTCGACGTGCTGCGGCATGGCCGGCGCGTTTGGCTACGAGACCGAGCATCACGCGGTGTCGCTGAAGATCGGGGAATTGGGCGTGCTGCCGAAAATGCGCGAGGCGGCGCCCGATACGCTGCTCGCCGCCTGCGGCACAAGCTGCCGGCACCAGATCGCCGATGGCGCCGGCCGCGAGGCGCGCCACATCGTCCGCCTGCTCGACGAGGCGTCGCGGTGAGCACAGCGATACCGGCTTCACTGCCCCTGCCCGCCCGAGCTCGAAGCCTTTTCGATTTCTGGTTCGGCGCGCCGGACGATCCCGACCGCTACCACCATCGCCAACTCTGGTTTCGCAGCACGCCCGAATTCGATGCGGCGGTGCGCGAGCGGTTTGCCGCCGATCACGAGGCGGCGGTGTCGGGCGCGCTGGGCGCGTGGGAAGCCGCCCCGGAAACCGCGCTGGCGCTGGTCATGCTGCTCGACCAGGTGCCGCGCAACATCTTTCGCAGCACCCCGCGCGCCTTCGCCAGCGATCCGCTGGCCCTGGCCGCGACGCATCGCGCGCTGGATCGCGGCTTCGACCGGCAGGTGCCGGACGCGTGGCGGCTGTTCTTCTATCTGCCGTTCGAGCACAGCGAGGCGGTAGAGGACCAGCGCCGCGGCCTCGACCTGCTGCTGGCGCTGCCGCCGGTTCCCGGCCGGCCCGGCGACGGGCGCATGACGCGGCTGCATCTCGAAATCGTCGAGCGCTTCGGCCGCTTTCCGCATCGCAACGCGATCCTCGGCCGGCCCTCGACCGCCGAGGAAATCGCGTTTCTCGCCGAGTGCGAGCACCGTTTCGGCCAGCCGGCGCCGCCAGCCTCCGTGCCCTGACCAGGAGAACCCGCGATGGCGATCACCGATATCAGCGTCACCGACATCCAGAGCTTTGCCGAGGGACGGAAATTCGGCGCGGCGCGCGCCTATGTGCGGGTCAAGGGCGTCGCGCGCGGCGTGCTCGACCCCGCCGGCCCGGCGAATGCCGGCATCGTCGATCTCGACAAAGCGCCGCGAAACGCCCAGGGCCTCGTCGAGTATGCGACCGATTTCGACATCCTGCGCCCCGAAGACCCGGGGCACGGCAGCGGGATCCTGGTCTACGACGTGCCCAATCGCGGGTCGAAGCGCATCTTCAACCTGCTCGACGACGTGCTGCCGAGCGCGCCGGGCAGCAACGACCCGAAAGCGGCTGCTGATGCCGGCCTGGGCTTTCTGCTCGGGCGTGGCTATTCGATCGTGTGGTCGGGCTGGGACCCGGGCGCGCCGCGCGCCAATAGCGGCCTCGGCGCCGAATTTCCGCCGGTGCTCGAAAACGGCCAACCGGTGGTCGGGCGCATCCGCGACGAGTTTCATATCGGCACCCGCGGCCCGGGCGACGGCAGCGTGCGGCGCCTTTCCTACCCGGCGGCGGGAAGCGACCAGCCGAATGCGCGGCTCTGCGTGCGCCGCCGCGACGGCGACGCGCGCACCGAGATCCCGCGCGGCGAATGGGAATTCATCGACGATCGCTCGATCCGTCTGTTACCCGAAAGCCGCAAATTCGAGCCGATCCGGATCTACGAGCTGTGGTACGAGGCGGTCGGCGCCAAGGTGCTCGGCATCGGTTACGCCTCGGTGCGCGACCTGGTGTCGTTCCTGCGGCATCATGGCGGCGCCGA
>Ga0307372_10005970_pt1 | contig 18007 bp, 19 predicted proteins | sample OX1MG_FD_202533 | JGI IMG/M metagenome (GOLD analysis project Ga0307372, IMG submission 202533) | Soil microbial communities from Risofladan, Vaasa, Finland - OX-1 | ecosystem: Environmental > Terrestrial > Soil > Coastal area > Acid sulfate soil | place: Finland: Risofladan, Vaasa | collected... | reverse complement strand
CTGGTCGTTCACGACGTCCATGCTGGTCGTTGTGCTCATCACGTGCGCTCCTCCCCGAGACCCCGGCAACTGCCGGCAGCCCCAGAGTCGGGCACCGAACTCACACACAGACGATTAGACACGCTCCACCCGGAAGATCCGCAAAGCGGTCCAGCTCCACAGGTAGCAGGACACAGACCCAACCCAGCGTCGCTAGCCTCCGCCGCTCGCCGCCAGAGGGAAGTAGTTCTCCTACCGGCCGGCGGACGGCAAGCCAGGAACCTTCCTGTTCTTGTATCCGAGCCTGGAGCCGGGTGAATCCTCACGGCAGCGCAGCGGGCTGCAGCACCTCGCGTTCATTGTAAAGACCGGGTAGCGGTTCACGAGGTGCACGAACGGGTCCGCGATCTGGGCAGCACGGTGCTGTTCGCGCCGCAGGAGTTCACGCAATACCACGCGGGTTCGGTGAGCTGACCGCGTTCGACACCAGGCGGGTCGTCTACGGCGTGCAGCGACGGACCGTGCTCACTCACTCACCGGAACTGCACGATTCCCAGGTGCGCGGGTTCGACGGCACCACCATGGCCAAAGCCGGCCGCCGACTCGACGCCCTCGCCGCCACCCTGGCCCGCGGCAAGACCCCGTCGCACCCGCGACAAGGTAGCCGCCGAAATAGAACAGATCACCGCCAAGCCGTGGGTGCGCCGAGTCGTGCACTGGCAGCTGACCGGCGAGGCACCCAAAGATCTACGCCTGTCCTGGCGGGTCGACACGGCCTCCCGCGCTGCCCTCGAGGAAGAGCTGTTCGGCAAACAGGTGCTGATCAGCGACTACGACGACTATCCGATCGTCGAGATCGTCGCCGGGTATCGCTCCCAGTCCGAAGCCGAGTTCTCCTTCCGGCAGATGAAAGACCCGCACGTGGTCCGCTTCGCCCCGATGCACCACTGGACCGACCACAACATCCGGGTACACACCTTCACCTGCGTGCTCGCCCTACAGATCGCCCACCTGATGCGCTACCAAGCCCGCCGCGCCGGCCGACACCTGTCCGTGCGCGCGCTACTCGACGAACTCGGGCACATCGGCGAGACCGTCTTGCTCTACCAAGGCGAACGGGGCCGACCCAAGGCCCGGCGCATGCTCACCGAGACCACCCCCACCCAGCAGCGGCTCAGCGAGATCGTCAGCCTCGACCGCCACGCCCCCCGCCGACCCGGCAACCCCAGCCACCAACCGCCCGCGACCAGTTAGGTCATACACCATCAGCGTCGACAACGCCTGCCCTACAAGGGAAACAGCCGCGGAAGGTCATGATCGCGGAGACTCAGGCTAGCCATGGAGGGGGTCCACGGCGGCGGCCCGCCGGTGACCGCTGAACCGCGAGTGTGCAATTTCCGACACCGACACGCCGATGAGCCGTCGAGAATTGCACACTCGCGGTTCTCCCGATGATCGCGTCGGGGGTTTCGGGGCTCAGGCCGGCAGCACCAGCGTCGTGCCGACGGTGAGTCGATCCGGGTCGGACCCGATCCCGGCGCGGTTGAGCACCTAGAGCCGCAGGGTGGCTATGATCCGCCGCGCCAGCCGGAGGGGTCACCCTGCGCGCAGGATTGCCTGGCGCCGCGGTCGACCTCCGCCATCCCCGGGAGCATCGGGGCCGGCGAAGGCGAGGCACGGCGTCGGCTTGCTCCTCGCCGCAGCGGCCGGCGCGTCCGTTCGGGAACTAGCCCAAGATCCGGTCCGCAGCAGATCACGCGGACGGGCGGGGCTCAGCGGCACGCAGGGTCCACGCCAATCCGCCCAACGCGAGGAGGGCGCCGGTCCCCTCCGCGAAGGCGGACAGGAGCTTGCCGGGGGGACCCCACGACGGCTCGTACATGTTGGGCAGACCGGCCAGTGGGCCAACGTCGACGTATCGGTAGAGGACCACGGCCGCGACGGCGCTCCCGGTCAGCAGCAGCGCGGCTACCCACGTGGTACGGCTGGCCCAGACCCAGACCAGCAGGACGAGCCCGAGTGCGACCACCGCCTGGATCCGAAACAAGGCACCCTGACTGAGCAGCGACCCCTTGTTGGCGTCGTAGAGATGCGCATCCCGGAAGTGCACAACGGCATCTACGACCAGGGCGGAAGACACGCCCACGCGCAGGGCGTAACCGAGTACCACGCGCCGTGGATTACCGACCCGGGCCGTAGTGCTGACCACTGAGCCGTGCACCGGCAAGGCCGGTCCCCATCCGCCTTCGCTCCCGGTAACCATGTCTGGCCTTTGCTCTTCGTCCAACACGCTGACCCAAACCGGTACACGGTCGAGCCGCCGCGTTGGTTCACGCCGCGTTGCCGCGACCAGTAACGCTCCGATGATCTTGATTACGCCGCCCGCGGCTGCTGCGATGGCTCGGTGAGCCAGCGACTGAGCGCCCCCTTCATCCTGTTCGTCCTTCTCGGCACGATGGGGTGGGCGCTCGCGACTGTGGTCACGCGGACGGAATCCACCAAGCCCGCGCATCCGGGAACTATCGCCGCGTCACCAGCGTCACCAGCCGCGCCCGGCGGTCAACCCGGCATCAGCGCGACTCTGGGCGCGACGCCCGGCGCAACGACGACACCGGGCCCCGCCGCCTCGGTGGGGGCCAACGGATCGACCGGTCATGGCCCGGTCACCATCCCGGTCGCCCAACTACCGTTCACCGGGCCGATCCCGGTGCGCCCGGCCACCGCGGCCGCGCTCATCCTGATCAGCGCGGGCGCGATCCTCACGGCCACGGTAGCGCCCGCCGAGTCCGGTGGCCGGAGGGTGCTCGTGGAAGGGAAATCGGACTAGCCGGACTCCGCGATACCGAGCTTCGCCGCCACCCGCCGCATCCCGACGAGCCACCGGTCCCGATCCGCCGCCCGCCGACGCTCGTAGTCAGCCACCTCCGGGTGCGGCAAGACCAGGAAGTGTCCGTCCCGGATCGCGCCGACGACCGCCTCGGCCACCTGCTCCGGCTCGATCATCCCGCCGGCCGCCAGGGTCGCCGACTCGGGACCGGCCGCCGCCATCATCGGGGTGCGGACACCCTGCGGGCACAGGCAGGAGAAGCCAACGCCCGTCCCGCCATAACGGATCGCAAGCCATTCGGCGAGCGCCACCGAGCCGTGCTTCGTCACCGAATACGGCGCGCTGTCCATCTGGATGAGCAGGCCAGCGGCTGACGCAGTGATCAGAAAATGACCGCGCCCGCGACTTGCCATCCCGGGCAGTACGCACCTGGCTGCGAAGACGTGGGCCATGACATGAATCCGAAACGAGCGCTCCCAATCCTCGTCGTGGCCGAGCCCGTCACCGCGCCCGATCCCAGCGTTCGAGCACCACACGTCGATCGGCCCGTACTCCCGCTCGACCCGATCGACGAGTCCGGCCAGATCGGACTCGATCGCGACATCGACCCCGATGCCCACGCCGGCGGAGCCGATCTCGACGGCCACCCGGGCGGCCCCATCGTGATCCAGATCGGCGACGATGACGGCGCTGGCGCCCTCGTCGGCAAGGCGCAAGGCCAGTGCACGGCCGATACCGCTCGCGCCGCCGGTAACGACGACGACCGCACCGGACAACTCGACGCTCACCGCAACCTCCCCCGGTCGCCGACGGGTGGCGACGCGGTGCCGACCGTATGCGATCCGCGCTCTCCGGGGTCGGCCCGGGCTTGACAACGAAAGTGGAAACCGTTTTCATTCACGTGTGCGGCGCATCCTCGCCAGCGGCGTCCTCAGCCTGCTGGGCCTCGGGCTGCTTCCCGCATGCAGTGCGGCCAGCGCCGACACCCATGGGCGGATCGCCGTCGTCGCGGCGGAGAACATGTACGGCGACATCGTCGAACAGGTCGGCGGACCGCATGTCTCGGTGACCAGCCTGATCAGCGATCCCGCCGCGGACCCGCACCTGTTCCAGGAGGGCACCCGGGAGGGACTGGCGGTGGCCGAGGCGCGGCTGGTCGTCGAAAACGGCCTCGGATATGACAATTTCATGGAGCGGCTGCTCACGGCGGCCCCGAGCTCCGGACGAGTCGTGCTGACGGTGGCGAAGATCCTTCGGGTCGACGGAGCGGACGCCAACCCGCACCTGTGGTACGACGCGCCGCGGATCGCGCTGGTCGCGCAAGCGATCGCCCGGGATCTCGGCCTGCTCGACCCCGCCGACGCCGGCTACTTCACGGCCCAGGCCGCGGTATTCGACCGTTCGATGTCGCCCCTGCTCGCCACGCTGGACGCGATCAGGACCAGGTTCGCCGGTGCGCCGGTCGCCTACACCGAACGTTTGCCGGGCTATCTGCTGCTCGACGCCGGACTGGTCGTGGTCACGCCGGCGGCGTTCGCCCAGGCGATCGAGGAAGGCAACGACCCGTCGGTCTCGGCACTCACCGAGATGGACAACCTCATGACCGAGCGACGGGCGCGGGTGCTCATCTACAACACCCAGACCGTCTCCCCGATCACCGAAGCGGTCCGGGCACTGGCCCGCGCGCATGGAGTCGGGGTGGTGGGGATGAGCGAAACGATGCCCCAGGCCGAGCATTTTCAGGCCTGGCAGCTCAGCCAGGCACAGGCCCTCGAGCAGGCCCTAGGGAAAGCGGCCGCCGGATGAGCGATCCCGTCGTCGAGCTCGAGCGGGCGTCGCTGCGCTTTGGCGAGCGCACGCTGTGGAACGAACTGACCCTGGCGGTGCGAGCCGGCGAGTTCCTGGCCGTGCTCGGCCCCAACGGAGCCGGCAAGACCACCCTGCTGCGGGTCCTGCTCGGTCTCACCCGGCTGACGTCTGGCCGGGTGCTCGTTCAGGGCAGACCACCGCGCCGCGGCAGCGCGACGGTGGGCTATGTGCCTCAGCAACGCGTCTTCGACCGCGACCTTCCCTTGCGTGGCCGCGACCTGGTCCGGCTCGGTCTCGACGGCCACCGCTGGGGGCCCGGCTGGATCGATCGGGCCGGGCGAGCGCGCACCGACGAGCTGATCGCGGCGGTCGGAGCCCGTGACTACGCAGATGCGCCGATCGGACTGCTCTCCGGCGGCGAGCAACAGCGGCTGCGAGTCGCCCAGGCCCTGCTCGGCGACCCGGTGGTCCTGCTCTGCGACGAGCCGCTGCTCTCCCTCGACCTGTTCCACCAGCGTGAGATCAGCAACCTGATCGATGCCCGGCGCCGGGCCGCGAACACGGCCGTCCTGTTCGTGACTCACGAGATCAACCCGGTGCTGCCGCTGGTCGACCGGGTGCTTTACCTGGTCGAGGGCCGCTGGGCGGTCGGACGGCCGGACGAGGTCCTGACCAGCGACACCCTGTCCGAGCTCTACGGAACGACGGTGGACGTGCTGCGGGTACGTGGTCGCGTAGTCGTCGCGGGGGCTCCCGAAGTGAGCAACGACGCGCTCTGCGATCCGCACCACGGCCACCTAGGCGGCGGCGGGACCGAGGGAGTCTGCTGATGTTCGCGCTGCTGCTGGGTCAGCACTTCGTGCAGACCGGGTTGATCGCCGCGGCCGTCGTCGCCGTCGTCGCCGGAGCCATCGGCCCCTTCGTCATCAGCCGGAACATGAGCTTCGCCGTCCACGCCTTCGCCGAACTCGGCTTCACCGGAGCCGCCGCCGCCTTGCTGCTCGGCCTCGACCCGACCTACGGCGTGCTTGGCGGGTCGTTCCTGGTCGCCGGGCTGGTCGGGGGACTGGGGCTGCGCGGGCGCGAGCGCGATTCGGTTATCGGTACGGTGCTCGCCTTCGGGCTCGGGATCGGCGTGTTGCTTCTCACGCTCTACCACCACTACGCGAACGCGGCCGTGCACCTGCTGTTCGGCGACATCCTCACCGTCTCGCCCGCCGAACTGCGACTGCTGGTCATCATGGCGGTCCTTGCCCTCACGGGGCTCGCGCTGCTCTACCGGCCGTTGCTGTTCGCCAGCGTGGATCCCGACGTCGCCGAGGCGCGCGGCGCCCCGCTCCGATTGCTCTCGATCGCCTTCCTGTGCCTGCTGGCGCTCGCGGTCGCGGCCGCCGTCCAAGCCGTCGGCGTGCTACTCATCCTCAGCCTGGTCATCACACCGGCGGCCGCGGCGCAAAGGCTGACCCACCGGCCCGGCGCCGCCATCGCGGTCTCGATCGGGCTTGCCCTCGTCGCCGCCGACGGCGGCATCCTGCTCGCGTTGCTCCACCCGGCCTGGCCACCCAGCTTCTTCATCACCTCGGTGAGCTTCGTCTGCTACCTGGCGGCCCGGCTGGCGGGTGGCCGGTTACAGGCCAGGGCCAGGGACCGGTTGCGCGCGCGCGGATCGGACGGCGAGCGTCGGATCGACGGCGCGAGAGTCGAGGCCCCAGCGTGACCACGGTCTCGGCCCACGGCGCGCGGCCCGCCCGCGACACCCGCCAGCGCCGCGCCGTCGAGGCGGCACTCGGCCGGGCCGACGGGTTCCGCAGCGCCCAGGACATCCACGCCGACCTGCGGGCCGCGGGCCAGCGGGTCGGGCTCACCACCGTCTACCGTGCCCTGCAAGCACTCGCCGACACCGGCTCCGTCGACACCTTGCGGGCGGATGACGGCGAGAACCTCTACCGCCGCTGCGGCTCCGTGAGCCATCATCACCATCTGGTGTGTCGCGGCTGCGGCCTCACCGTCGAGGTCGAGTCCACCGCGGTGGAGCGCTGGGCGGAGGGGATCGCCGCCCGGCACGGTTTCACCGAGATCCGGCACTCGGTCGAGGTGTCCGGCAGCTGCACCGGGTGCGCCCGCGCCGGCTCCGGAATCCGGTGACCGAAGCTGCGGGCCCACTCCCCTCCCGCCCGGTACTCAGCCGAGAAATCTGGCTCGTCTTCGCCCTGTCGCTCGGCGCGGACGGAGCCGTGGCCCTGGTCCGTTTCCTCGACGATCTGGCGCACGGCGGCCTGGCCCGCCAGCAGGCGATCCTCAACAGCTCGCTGGCCCCAGGTCGACCCTGGCTCGACCTCGCCCTGCAACTGCTGTCCATCGCGATCACCCTGGTGCCGGTCGCGCTGGTCGCGCACTTCCTCGGCCGCTCCGGCGAGGGACTCGCCGTCTTGGGCCTGGATCGGCGCCGGCCCGGCTCCGACCTCGCCCGCGGCACCGTGCTGGCCGCGATCGTGGGCGGAACCGGGCTGGGCTTCTACCTGGCCAGCCGCGCCGCCGGAGTCAACCTCACGGTAGTGCCGGAAACCCTGCCGGCGATCTGGTGGCGGATCCCGGTCCTGCTGCTCTCGGCCGCGCAGGACGGCCTCCTCGAGGAAACCCTCGTTGCGGGCTATTTGCTCCACCGGCTGCGCCAACTCGGCTGGGGAGAGAACCGTGCCCTGCTGGTCAGCGCGGTCCTGCGCGGCTCGTACCACCTCTACCAGGGGCTCGGTGGATTCGCCGGGAACCTGGTGATGGGTCTGCTCTTCGGCCGCCTCTACCAGCGCTGGGGCCGGGTCGCTCCGCTCGTGGTCGCGCACACTCTGATCGACGCGGTGGCGTTCGTGGGATACGTCCTACTCGCCGGGCATGTCAGCTGGCTGCCGGCGCCCCGCGCGGGGTAGCTGGATCGGACCGCCCGACGCCGAGCTCACCGAGCAGCACCCGGGTTGCCCCGGCGATGTCGTCGACCGCCCGGGTGAACGCGGCGTCGTTGCGCCGCGACGGCTGGCGCATGCCGGCAACTTTGCGCACGTACTGCAAGGCGGCGGCGTGGATGTCTTCCGGACCCACGTCCTCCGTGAACGGCGGGCGCAGGGTCTTGATACTCCGGCACACGGGACTCGACCTCCTCCTGGACCGGCTTCGACGCTACCGCCGACGGCCGGGCCCGACCCCCGAAACCCTCGCGTGCCCGCGGCATAGGGTCGCCGAGTGGACGACACGGAATCGATCGCCGAACTCCAACGACAGCTCGGCGACGGCGGGTTGACGTCGGTCGAGCTCGTCGGTCGGCTGATGCAACGGATCGAGGACATCGACACATCCGGCCCGCGGATCCGGTCCGTGCTGGCATCGAACCCGGACGCCGCCGCCGATGCCGAGCGGCTGGACGCCGAACGGTCCGCGGGTCGGGTCCGGGGACCGCTGCACGGCATTCCGGTCCTGGTCAAGGACAACATCGACACGATCGGCGCGCTTCCGACGACCGCCGGTTCCACGGCGCTGGTCACCAGCGCCCCGACAACGGAGGCCACCGTCGTCTCCCGGCTCCGCGCGGCCGGAACGATCGTGCTCGGCAAGACCAACCTCTCCGAATGGGCGAACATCCGGTCGAACCAGTCGGCCAGCGGATGGAGCGCGGTGGGTGGTCTCACCGTGAATCCGCACGCACTCGACCGCAGTGCCGGCGGATCCAGCTCCGGCTCCGGCGCGGCCGTGGCCGCCGGGCTCAGCCCGATCGCACTGGGCACGGAGACCGACGGCTCGATCCTGTGCCCGGCGGCGCTTTGCGGAGTGGTCGGGGTGAAACCGACGGTGGGCCTCACCAGTCGGGCCGGGGTGGTGCCGATCTCGCACACTCAGGACACGGTCGGCCCACTAGCCCGTTCGGTCCGCGACGCCGCCCTGGTGCTCGACGTGATCGCCGGCCCCGATCCGCGCGACCCGATGACCGCCGGGGCCCCCGACGGTGGTTACCGCGACCAACTCGACCGAGGAGCAGCCGGCCTCCGGGTCGGCGTCGCCCGACCGATGACCTGGGGCCGCCACCCGGCTCTCGACGCCCTGGCCGAGGCGGCTACGGCCGCCCTCGCGTCCGCCGGAGCCGTCATCGTCGGCGACGTCGAACTCGACGCCCCGGAGACACTCGGCGACGACGAGTTCACCGTGCTCCTCCACGAGTTCAAGGCGGAAGTCGAGGGGTATCTCGCCACCCGGGGCGGGCACTGTCCGACGACGCTGGCCGCCGTGATCGAGCACAACACCGAGGACCCCCGGGAACTGGCCTGGTTCGGCCAGGACATGTTCGAGCGGGCAGCGACCACCCAGGGACTGGGCGCGCCCGAATACCTGGAGGCGCTCGCCCGCTGCCGTCGAGCGGGCCGCGAGGACGGGATCGACCGGGTCCTGGCCGAGCATCGTCTCGACGCGTTGATCGCACCGGCCTACCCGCCGGCCTGGAAGATCGACCTGGTCAACGGTGACCCCGGCGGCCTCTACTCGATGTCCCAGCTTCCCGCCGTCGCCGGCTACCCGGCCGTCACCGTCCCGATCGGCCTGGTGCACGGCCTCCCCGTCGGCCTTGCGCTGTTCGGAACGGCCTGGTCGGAGGCGGTGCTGCTTCGGTTGGCCCTGGCCGTCGAGGACGGGCTCGGCCCGGGGCCGGCCCCGCAATTCCGCGCCCCCGCGGCCGGCTGAAGCATCGGTCGGGACAAGTGCCGGGCCAACGTCTCGACGGAGTCGTCTGACTACCGCGCGAGGCGCCGGCCCGCCCGTTTGCGCACGCCCGACGTGCGGTAGGGATACCGGGAATACTGCCATCCGGGAGCCGCCATGGGGGTCATCGCCCCGATCACCAGCCGAAGCCGCCGAGCGGCCGCCGGCGCGGGTGCCGCTGTCGCCGGGGCCACGGCCCTCGAGGTCCGCCGCCGGCTCGCTGACGGGGGCGGGGTAAGGGCGATCCTGCCGACGAGCGACTTCGTCCGCGGCGTGGCCAGGCGGATGACCACCCCGCTGCTGCCCGACGACTACCTGCACATGCTCAATCCGCTTTGGACCGCCCGGGAGATCCGCGGACGGGTCGTCGAGGTGATCCCGGAAACCGAGGACGCCGCGACGCTCGTCATCCAGCCCGGCTGGGGCTGGTCGGTGGACTACCAGGCGGGCCAGTACGTGGGCATCGGGGTCAGCCTCGACGGCAGGTGGCATTGGCGGTCCTACTCGTTGAGCTCTCCTTCGACACGTGGCAGAGGGCGCATCAGCATCACGGTCAAGGCGATGCCCGAGGGGTTCCTCTCCGCCCACCTGGTGAGCGGCCTCGAGCCTGGAACGATCGTCCGGTTGGCGTTGCCGCAGGGCGAGTTCGTATTGCCCAACCCACCCCCCGCGAAGATCTTGTTCTGGACGGGCGGCAGCGGGATCACGCCCGTCATGTCGATGCTGCGGACGATGCGCCGCCGCGGCACGTTGCCAGACGTCGTGCACATCCATGCGGCGCCGAGCCATGACCAGGTCATCTTCCGAGACGAGCTGCGCGCCCTGGCCGCGAATGAGCCCGGGTTGAAGCTGGTGGTGAACATCGACGAGGTGGACGGGGTCCTCGACGTCGCTCGTCTGGCCGAGGTCTGCCCGGACTGGAAGGAACGCGAAGCTTGGGTGTGTGGCCCGGGCCCGATGTTGAACGCCGCGGAGCAACATTGGAGCAGGGAACAGGTCGGACACCGGCTGCACCTGGAGCGGTTCTCGGTCACGCTGTCCTCGTCCGCCGAGGGCGGCCACGTCGTCTTCGCCCGATCCGGCAAGGAGGCCGACCTCGACGGGGCGACGACCCTGCTCGAGGCCGGCGAGGCCGCCGGCGTGCCGATGCCCTTCGGCTGCCGGATGGGGATCTGCCATACCTGTGTGCTCCCGTTGAAGTCGGGCCGGGTGAAGGACCTTCGCAACGGCGAGGAGTACACGGGCAACCAACGCATCCAAACCTGCGTCACGGCTGCGGCCGGCGACTGCGTACTCGAGATCTGAGGGACCGATGGCCATCTCCGACGTGAAGACGTTCGCCCATCTGACCGAAGCCGACGTGGAGGCCCTCGGTCGGGAGTTCGACACGATCCGCCGGGATGTGGAGGACTCCCTCGGTCGCAACGATGCGGCCTACATCCGCCGGATCATCTACATCCAACGCCGGCTCGCCGTGGCGGCGCGATGCACCCTGTTCGCCAGCGCATTACCGCCGGCCTGGGTGATCGGGACGTTGGCCCTCGCCACGGCCAAGATCCTCGAGAACATGGAGATCGGTCACAACGTGATGCACGGCCAGTGGGACTGGATGAACGACCCCGAGATCCATTCCGGTACCTGGGAGTGGGACACCACCTGCCCGGCCGAGCATTGGAAGCACTCGCACAACTTCGTGCACCACACGTTCACCAACGTGCTGGGTCGGGACAACGACGTCGGCTACGGGATTCTGCGAGTGACGCGGGACCAGAAGTGGCATCCGATCAACCTCGGCCAGCCGATCTACAACGCCCTTCTTGCGCTGTTGTTCGAGTGGGGCGTGGCCTTCCACGACCTCGACATCGGCAGCATCCGTAAGGGCAGGAAGGATCCGGCGGAACTCAGGCGCCAGACGCGCGGAATCTGGCGGAAGGTTCGTCGGCAAGTCGGCAAGGACTACCTCATCTTTCCGCTCCTGTCCGGGCCCGCCTTCCTCTCGACACTGACCGCGACTGCGACTGCCAACATCATCCGCAACCTCTGGTCCTACATGATCATCTTCTGCGGGCATTTCCCGGACGGAGCCGAAAAGTTCACCGAGGAGCAACTCGAGAACGAGACCAAGCCCGAGTGGTACTTGCGTCAGCTGCTGGGGTCCGCCAACTTCGAGGGCGGCCGGTTGCTCCACGTCCTGTCCGGCAGTCTGGGCTACCAGATCGAGCATCATCTGTTCCCCGATCTGCCGAGCAATCGTTACCCGGAGATCGCGGAACGGGTCCGCGGATTGTGCGAGAAGTTCGATGTGCCCTACACGACCGGGCCCCTGTACCGACAGTACGGGCAGACGCTGCGCACCATCCTGCGACTCACGCTGCCGAGTGGCTCCCCCGCCGGGGGCGGCCCGCGCGGTCGAGCCCCGCGGGCGAGTGCTGAGCAGTTGGGCCGGCACGCCGGCACGGTCGCCCCGCAGGCCGCCGTGGCGTGAGTGCGCAGCCAGTTTGCGCCTTGCCTCCGGGAGGTCGCCACACGACGCCTCGGCTGTCGGGCACCGCGATGCCTTCCCGGTGACAGATGTCGAGCAAGTGGGGGTCCGACGTGACCAGCGGCGCCGTAGCTGCGCCGGTAACTACACGCTGCCGCCGCGTCGAGGGGTAGCGGGTCGAAGGTCGCGTCGACTCGCTGGAGCCGGGCTTGGCGTCAGGCCCGCTCACCCGGGTCGGCGGTCGCGTGCGGCCCGGCCGCCAGCTCCGCGAGCGTGACCGCCGACACCGCAAGTGCCACTGGCAACCGGCGAGGTACACCGGACGCCTGTTGACAGGGGGGTGCTCACGTCCGCCCGGTCGACGCGGCGCAGCCACTCCAGATCACGACGGGGAACGGCCAGCAACTTCGCTGCGTCACAGGTCGAAATACTCGTCCTCGAGCCACACTCGAAGGACATCCGGCTCGGCGGAAAGCCGTCTCCGCACGACCGCGGCCTCCTCGGCCGCCACCGAGAACCGCAGCACTTCCGTGCGGTACACCCCGGGCGCGCCGAAGGAGCCGGTAAGCGAGAAGTCCCCGTTCGAGTAGGCCCTGGCGATTTGGAAGACGCGCCGGTCACTCTGCGCCGAGTCAGGGTCAGCGCCTCAGGTGCCCGACCAGCGGGTGACGGTCGCGAGCAGCTGCGGCGCGATCCACCAGTGACGTGGCCGGCCGGGTACGGAGTGCGCCGACGTGAACGGCGTAATGATGTCGCGCTCCGCCAATGTCGCGAGCGCCGAGCGCGCTGCCCGTTCCGACACGTCGATCTGCTTGGCAATTGTTGCCGCGGATAGGACCGGATGCTGCGGGAGTAGCTCGACGATGCGATGCGCCGCGGAGTCCGCGCGGACGTCGGCGAGCCGTGCCTTCCATGCCTCGATGAGCTCGAGCACCTGCTCGAACAACCGCAGCGTCGCCTCGCTCGCGGTAGTGATCACTTCGGCGAACCAGCGCACCCACGGATCGGGCTCACCAAGTCGGTACTGAGTCAGCCCCGCGAGGTACGCGCCGCGGTCGATAGCAATCGGCACGCTGATCGGCGGCGGAACGTCCAGCGCGAGTCGCCGGACCAGCAGCCAGCCGACCAGGACCCGGCCGATGCGACCATTGCCGTCGCCGTACGGGTGGATGCATTCGAACTGCGCATGCGCGACGGCGGCTTGGGTGACAGAGTCGATGTCGTCCCGGTTGAGATAGGCGACCAGGTCGTCCATCAATCCCGGCACTAGCTCGGGTGGGGGAGTCACGACCGCTGCGTCCAGCGGCGACGTCCCGCCGATCCAGCCCTGGACCGGGCGGAACTGCCCGACCATCTCCGCCGGCAGCCATTGGTGCGGGCCGTGCATCAGGCGCGCGTGCCAGCGGTGAAGCAGCGCCACCGACATCGGCTCACCGCTCCCGGCGATGGCATCCGCGACAACTGCGAGGTTGTTGGCGATCCACTCCGCGGTCTCGCCGACCTCGGGATCGATCTCCGCTACCGCGACGTCGGGGAGGGGGGCGCGGACCCCTTCGATGTATGACGACGCGACGCCTTCGGCGCGCAGAAGTAGACGAGCCAGCGGCTCCCAACCGACGGGCAGCCGGTCGGTCACGCGACGTCCGGCCGCGGCAGCCTGCTCCGTGCGTCGGACCGTGGTCTCGCTGAGCGTTACGTCGCGGCCCGCCAGCGGATCAGGCACCCACGCCGTGACCCGCCGGCCTCGCCAGTCGATCTCGACCTCGTGCCCGGCCAATGCGAGTTTCCTCCAATAACACCTCAGTTACGGAAGGATACGTTACTAGCCCGCCGATTTATGGCGGGTTGCGGACGGCACTCGCGACCGCGATCCGCGCGATTGCCCTGCTCGGCAAGGACGCACAGCGACGCTGGCGCCCCGAGCGCCGCTTCACCAGCATCGTCCAGAGCGCTAGACGGATCAAGTAAATACGCCTTGACAGATCACTCGATAGCGAGAACTCCAACTCGGCCCAAGCCCGGACTACCAAAGACCCGAGGCGTGAAGGATGTCTCGGGACACCTGTGCACGGTGTCCCGAGACATCACAATCGGCGGTGGAGGTGGGATTTGAACCCACGGAGGGGTTGCCCCCTCACACGCTTTCGAGGCGTGCGCCCTCGGCCACTAGGCGACTCCACCGTCGACGAGCCTAGCGGACCGGCGGGTCCACGCGGCGGCGCGCGAAAAACGCTCGGAGCAGTTCACCGGTCTCGTCGGCCGCGACCCCGCCGATCACCTCCGGACGGTGGTTGAGTCGACGGTCGCGTAGCAGATCCCACACCGAGCCGGCCGCCCCGGCCTTGGGGTCCGCCGCCCCGTACACCACCCGGGCGACCCGGGCGAGCCCGGCCGCACCAGCGCACATGATGCACGGCTCCAGGGTGACGACCAGCGTGCAGCCCTCGAGCCGCCAGCTGCCGCGCGCCGCGGCAGCCGCGCGCAACGCCATCATCTCGGCGTGCCCGGTCGGATCGCCGGCCGCCTCACGCGTGTTGCACCCGGCGCCGACCTCAGCCCCGCCCGGGTCGAGAACGACCGCCCCGACCGGGACGTCATCGGTGTCGAGAGCCTCCATGGCCAGCCGAACCGCCCGGCGCATCGCCGGCTCCCAGTCCGCGACCGGGCGGGCGGGGTTCACCCCTCGCGAACGCGTTCGAGCTGCTCGACGCACCCGGCCCGTTCGCAAAGGGCGGTCGTGATGTCGGCCGGCAGCTGGCCCTCCTCGGCGCAAAGTTCGAGAAGCTTCGCGGAAGCGGTTCCGAGGTCGGCGAGCAGTTCGACGTCACCGGTCGGATCCGCCGCCGGTTTGATCGACTCTTCCTCGTCGGCCTCTTCCTCCGCCGGCTCGATCGGTGCCGCCTCCTCGTAGAGGATTCGCGCCAGGCCACTGACCTCGATCACCCGGTTGTCCGAGATGAAGACCCGTGGATCCCCCTCGCCATCGATCCGGACGATGCCCAGCCACTCGTCGTCCTCCTCGACGAACATCAGCGTGGTCTGGGCCGGCGGATCGCCGGCGACTTCGCGGAGCAGATCGGTCAGGCCGTCCAGGTCCTCGACGGCGCCCAGATCCAGCTCAGTGCCGTCCCAGCCGACCTGGGTGCGGGTCAATGCGGCTGCGAAATACGACACCACACGCTCCTTGTAGCCGGTCAGGGATCCGTACTCAACGAACCGCCGCGTCTAATGCCCGCTCGAAGGCCTCACCAAAACCGAGCCGGCCGGCGATCGCCGCCAGCATCTCATCAGCGTAGGCATCCAGATCGGCCAGGACGCTGGCCACCTCGAGTTCGTCGAGCCCGAGATCGTCGAAGATAGACAGGTCGCCGGCCGGCCAGACCTCGTCGAGATCGCTCTCCCCGGGCATGCCGAGTTCGAGTCGGTCCAGCACCTGCCGCGCAAGGTCCCACGCGACCGCGGCGGTGACATCGGAGAGCAGCACGCGGACCTCCTCGCCGCCCACCCGGAGCGCGACGAAGAACTCGTCGGCGACGTTGACGAGGCCGATGCTGCCGATGTCGCCCGGCTGCTGGCGCAGCGCCCCGATCAGGCCATCGAGATCCTCGACCAGGCGCTCCGGAAGAAGGCCGACCTGCCAGACCCCGTCTTCGCGGAACGCGACAGCGGCGAAACTCTCGCCGGTCTCAGCGGCCATGGGTTCTCACCAGGCCGATGGTGGCAGATTCCGGCGCCCGGCGCAGCGCCGAGCCGCCTAGTAACGAGCCACCCGCATCCGGAGGAGCGCCGCGCGGGCCCGGCCGATCTTGCTGCGCCGGGGGGCCACCCGGCTGCGCAGCTCGCGGGCCTCGGCCAGCTCGCGGAGGAACTCGGCACGCCGCCGCCGTCGATCTTCCTGCTCCCCGGTCATTTCCGGGTGATTCCCCCGCTCCGACCTGCTCGAAGCGCCACATTCGCCTATCCGCTGCTTGGCGCCGCCCCGCCGCCGAGCAGCCCGAGGAAGGACAGCCGCCAGACCCGGCGGCACGCGGCACAGGAAAACTCGCCGGCGCCCTCCCCGGCCGGGCGCAGATCCTCCTCGCCGCAGTACGGGCAGTAGAACGGGGTGGCCCGCTGGAGGGCCTCCCCGCCGCTGCTCACCGGGTCACGCCCACCCCGGCGCTCACCCCGGACGTCCCCGCGTCCGCGGCCGCCGCGGCCGCTATCAGCGCCCCCTCGTCGGCCCGGCGCAGCCAGGCCGACAGGCCCTCCCCGGGGTTCCGGTCCGCCAGGTAGTCGCGGAGCACGGTCTCGATGAACTGCGCCGCGGCCCCCGCGGTCACTTTCAGCCCGCGGACCTTGCGGCCGAACTCCGCGCCGGTGACGTCGCCCGCGAGGTGGCCGCCCAGGTGGACCTGGAACCCCTCCACCTGCCTGCCGTCGCGATCGCTCACCAGGGAGCCCTTGAGTCCGATGTCCACGACCTGGAACCGGGCGCAGGAGTTCGGGCAGCCGTTGACATTGATCGTGACCGGCTCGGTGAACCCGGGCAGGCGACGCTCGAGCTCGGCGAAGAGGTCCTGCGCCCGGACCTTCGTTTCGACGATGGCCAGCTTGCAGAACTCGAGCCCGGTGCACGCCATCATGCCGCGCCTGAACACGCTCGGCGTCGTGCGCAGATCCAGCGCCTCGAGCCCGGCGACCAGGGCCGCGACCTCGCCCTGCGGGACGTCGAGGATCACGATCTTCTGCTCGACGGTGGTCCTGATCCGGCCGCTGCCGTGCCGCTCGGCGAGGTCGGCAACGGCGGTGAGCTGGCTACCTGACGTCCGGCCGACGGGGAGCGCCGCCCCGACGTAGAACCGACCGTCACTCTGCCGGTGGACACCAACATGGTCCCGGGGTCCGGCCGGAACCGCCGGTGGCGGACCGTCCGGCAGCTGGGACCCGAGGTACTCGCTCTCCAGCACGCTCCGGAACCGTTCCGCGCCCCAGTCCGCCACGAGAAACTTCAACCTGGCCCGGTTCCGCGACCGGCGGTAGCCGTGGTCGCGGAACAGGCCGGTCACCCCGGCCCAGACTTCCGGCACCCGATCCGGCTCGACGAAGGCGCCCAACCGGACCGCGGCGATCGGGTTCGTGGACAGCCCGCCCCCGACCCACAGGTCGAAACCGGGGCGGCCGTCCGGGCCGAGGACGCCCACGAAAGAGATGTCGTTGATCTCATGGACCGTGCACTGGACCGGGCACCCGCTGACCACCGTCTTGTACTTGCGCGGCAGGTTGGAGAACGCCGGGTCCCCGGTGTAGCGGGCGTTGGTCTCCAGCAGGTACGGCGTGCCGTCGATGATCTCGTCGGCGTCGACGCCGGCGAGGGGGCAGCCGAGCATGTTCCGTGGGGTGTCCCCGCAAGCCTCCGTGGTCGAGAGCCCCACGGCGTCGAGCGCCTCCCAGATCGCCGGGACGTCCTCGATCCGGATCCAGTGCAGCTGGACGTTCTGCCGGTCGGTCACGTCGGCGACGTCCCGCCCGTAGCGGGTCGCGATGTCGGCGACCACCCGAAGCTGAGCGCCACTGAGCTGCCCGCCGGGGATCCGGATCCGGAGCATGAAGAAGGGCGCCTCGAGGTCCTCCGGCTCGAGGATGGCGGTGCGGCCGCCGTCGATACCTTCCCGGCGCTGGGTGTACAGGCCGTACCAGCGGAACCGCCCGCGCAGGTCGCTCGGATCGATCGAGTCGAAGCCGCCGACCGAGTACCGGTTGAGGATCCGGTCCCGGACCAGCAGGCCGTCGTTGTCGCGTTTCATCCGCTCGTTTGGATTGAGCGGTTCCAGGTGACCGAGCGCCCATTGCCCCTGGCCACCGCGGGGGGCTGGCATGTCGAATGTCCTTCCGGCCGTGGCGCGCATTGGCGCCGGCGGGATCGCAGTTCGGAGTGGGGCGGGGATCAGCCGCAACAGACCGCGCTGGCGACCCGGACCAGATCGACATGCCGGCGTGCGGTGAGCACGCTGCGGCGAGCGACGTCGGGGGCGGCGGTCATGCGGACAGTGTCGCACAATGCTTGCCCCGTTGCCTCACGTCAATAGGTCCGGCAAGCTCGGGTCGTTGCGTCATCCGGAAAGGTCCGCCTGACACGCGGGGGTGACGGGGGGCTTGTGGGCGGGTTGTCCCTTGGCGGTGGCCAGGGTCAG